>Ga0315282_10004060_pt1 | contig 25770 bp, 20 predicted proteins | sample YL17G07_20_MG_FD_203693 | JGI IMG/M metagenome (GOLD analysis project Ga0315282, IMG submission 203693) | Sediment microbial communities from Yellowstone Lake, YNP, Wyoming, USA - YL17G07_20 | ecosystem: Environmental > Aquatic > Freshwater > Lake > Sediment | place: USA: Wyoming | collected... | reverse complement strand
CCTCGGGTACCCCAGAGGCATAGGCGACAAGGATCCTGGAAAGGGGGCCGACTTCGGCGGGGAGGCCGTCATAACGGATTCCCTTCACCCAGCTATACTTCTTCGAAGTGTCGAGGAATTCATAGGGTGGCTTGGGACCCGTATAGTTGGGGGCGGTCTCTCCCACCCAGGGATGCTTGGCCTTATCATCCCCGTCGCTGTATTTATACCAGGCATGGGCCGTATCTTCCGTTACCTTCATGTGGTCGACCGCTTCCACCTTCTTTAAATTCTTGTTACGAATAAAACCAGGCGGCAGACAGCACTTTATCGTGTCTTTAAAGCTCTCCTGCTGAAATTCGCCGTAAGAAAGGTAGTTCCCGACCCCGCCGCCGATACTCGCCCATTCTTTGTAGAAGGAAGCCACGGCAAGGAGATCGGGGATGTACACTTTCTCAACGAAAGCCAGAGCCTTCTTGGAGAGCTCTTGCATCAAGGCAATGCTGCCGGCATTCAGGGCGTTCTGACTGTTGGGGTCAATGGGGATGGACATCCCCCCCACGAGGAAAGTCTGCGGATGGGGATTTTTCGCTCCCAGGAGGGCGTGCATCCGGATCACGTCTTTTTGCCAATCCAGGGCCTCAAGGTAATGGGCGACGGCCATGAGGTTGGCCTCCGGGGGGAGCTTGTAAGCCGGATGTCCCCAATAGCCGTTGGCAAAGATGCCAAGCTGTCCACTCTCTGCGAGGGCTTTGACCTTCCCTTGAACCGTTTGAAAATGCCGGGGTGAGGCATTTGGCCAATCGGACAGGGACTGAGCCAAGGCGGCCGTCTTCGCCGGGTCTGCCTTCAGGGCGCTGACCACATCGACCCAATCCAGGGCGTGAAGGTGATAAAAATGGATTACATGGTCCTGAACATATTGAATCCCCGTGATCAGATTTCTTATGATCCGGGCATTATCAGGGATGGTAATCCCCAGGGCGTTTTCTACAGCTCTCACGGAGCTGGTGGAGTGCACCGTTGTTCAGACCCCTCATATGCGGGAGAGAAAGGCCCAAACCTCCCTTGGGTCCCGGTCCTTGACGATCAGCTCAATGCCCCGCCACATGGTACCGGATGACCAGGCATCGGTCACCTTGCCGCCTTCCACCTGCGCTTCGATTCTCAGGTGACCTTCGATCCGGGTGATGGGATCAATCACAATCTTCGGCATCCTCGGCCTCCTTTCTCACTTTTTCTCCTCAGTCTTTTTCATGTCCTTGGTACCGACGGACTTGATTCCTTTTACAATCGCATGAGCGGCGACCCCCGCGCCGGCCACGGCGGCAAGGCCAATACCGATCTGATCCGCCTTGACCTGGTAACCAGCCCCGGGAACACCGGGAAGTCTGCTGTAAATGGGCCCCATGACATCCCAGTTATTATTTGTGGCACAGGCAAAACAGGGGTGTCCGGCCTGGACCGGCCAGCTCGTTCCCGAGTTCCATCGAATCGTGGGACAATTATAATAAGCCTCGGGTCCCTTACAGCCCACCTCATAGAGACACCAGCCGAGCCGGGCGCCTTCATCCCCCCATTTTCTAACAAACTGTCCGGCATCGAAGTGCGGGCGCCTTTCACAATTATCATGAATTCTCTTCCCGTAGCCGAAAAGGGGACGCAGGCGACTGTCGAGGGCCGGCAGGGACCCAAAAGCTAAGTAGTGCACGATCGTTGCGGTGATATTTTCCACATTCACCGGACAACCGGGGAGGTTCACCACGGTCGCTGCCGGGACAGCTTCTTTTACACCCACACATCCCGTCGGGTTCGGGTTCGCACTGGCGATCCCTCCCCAGGCTGCACAGGAGCCAACGGCTAAGGTCATCAGGGCATTGCCGCATACTTCTCTGGCTATGGCGAGGGCGGATTGTCCGCCGATGGTGCAATATATCCCTCCGTCCTTCATGGGGATCGCCCCTTCGACGATGGCAATGTACTTTCCCCGAAGATTTTTTACGACATCATTTTTTGATTTTTCCGCCGCTTTGCCGGACGGGGCCATGATGGTTTCATGATACTCCAGAGAGATCACGTCCAGAACGATATCCGCAATGGTCGGTTTGGTGGCCCGGAGCATGGATTCCGTATCCCCCGCACAATCGGAGAGCTCCAGCCAGATGACTGCTGGTTTCATCTTTTTCTCGAGGGCCCCGGCGATCTTAGGGCCAAAAGTCGAAGGAAGAGCCAAGGTCGCAGCCATGGCCGTGCAGAATTTTAGAAAATCCCTGCGGGACACCCCTCGTTGGGAAAGAGCCTTCGCGATGTCACCCTCATGCATAAAAAGCCTCCTTTGAAAAAATCAAATTCTTCTGCCCCCAACAGACAGGAGGTAATAAAACAATGTATTATAAAAAGAAGTGGCTACCAAGGCGGGATGATGCATTTTTATTATATTGTTTCTTAAATGTCAAGAAAAATTTTTGAGATGAAACCTTTTTTTTTTGAAAGCTGCTGGAAACCTTTTATACGGGAAATGGCTAGGCGGATAAATGGGGTGAATACGGTATTTTCGGGTGCAAGAAAACAGTATTTTTGAAGTCCGCTGGCGAGGAAGACCTCGGAGCTAAATCCCGGCATATTTTCATCAGGATTTCATAAGATGGTGGCCAAGACTCGTGCCAAGGGGACGTCTTGACGTCGAATAGAAATAGAAATAGAAATTTTGGGTGACTCGCGGATAAAAATATGTTATCTTCCAGCCAATGGCTGACACAAGATAAGCGTCACCCGGATAACCCCTGGGGGGAATGGAATAATCACCAAGCACGGAGAGGGATTGTTTTAATGGGCTTAGGGCTTTGGGAACTGATCATCATTCTCGGGATCGTTTTCTTCCTCTTCGGAGGAAGAAAAATTCCCGAGATCAGCCGGGGGATTGGGCTGAGCATCCGCAATTTCAAGAAGGGCCTGCACGAACCCGAGGCCATTGACATCACCCCGAAAAAGGAAGGGACAACCTCGCAGGAAGAAAGCCCTCCAAAGAAACCCTGAAGAACATCCTTCTTGGGTAGGCCGATTTATTTCCCCTTTTTTTATGATGGATGCGGATTAAAATTTTTGAAAAAACTTGACAAAAATTCGGGGAAATGATATTCAAGGCGCGACGGATGAACACCCGTCCATTCGCTCGTTTACCTTCTGAATGAAAGATAGCATTAAACGTTTTCCGGTTGAAAAGATCAGCGACGGGGCACTTCTGCCTGCGACTGACAACCTGAAAGAATCGGCTGTCGGCTTCATGCTCTCGGAGGGCTGGCTTCGAGAAAACAAACCTTGCGAGAGGATCGAAGTGGACCCGGGGGAAAAGGTCTGCGTCCGTGTAGATTATCGGAATGCGCTGACTGAGTAACTCTTCCTCCAGTTCGGTTCGAAGAAGGGATAAAGAGGTTAACCATTTGGAGGGCACAGAAGCGGGAAAACAGTTTTCTCAATTCCCTGAAAAGGGATAAGTTCTCTGTGTCCCCTGCGGTTAGATTTTGAGGATGGCAACTCAAAAGAGAGGGAGGTGAGAAGGCCCGCACTCGAAGGAAAGTTTTGCTCGATTCAGATAAAGAAAGAAGGAGGAAAAATATGGATGTTACCAGAAGGGGTTTTCTGAAGATCTCCGGGGCCACGGCACTGGCCGGGGGATTGGGCGTTCCGTTCATCCCCAAGGCCCATGCTCAGCCCCCGAAGATCGTTTACACCAAAGAAACGACCACGATCTGCCCTTATTGCGCCGTGGGCTGCGGGATCATCGTGCATACCCGGGACGGCAAGGTGGTGAACACGGAGGGGGATCCCGACCATCCCATCAACCAGGGTTCCCTTTGCCCCAAAGGCAGTTCGCTGTACCAACTTTCAGACAATGCCAACCGTCTGAGCAAGCCCCTCTACCGGGCTCCCTTCGCCAAGGAATGGAAAGAGGTCACCTGGGATTGGGCGCTGGATAAGGTCGCCGAGAATATCAAAATGGCCCGCGACGCCTCGTTCCTGCAGAAGAATGAAAAGGGGGAGACGGTCAACCGCACCGATGCCATCGCCTCGGTGGGCAGCGCGGCCTTGGACAATGAAGAGTGCTATGTTTATCAGAAGTTCCTCCGGGGTCTGGGCCTGGTGTACATCGAACACCAGGCCAGGATATGACACTCCCCCACGGTAGCGGCTCTGGGAGAGTCGTTCGGACGGGGAGCGATGACCAATCACTGGAATGATCTCCAGAACGCGGACGTTATCCTGATCATGGGGTCCAACGCCGCGTCCAATCATCCCATCTCCTTCAAATGGATTAACAAGGCCATTGATCGAGGGGCCAAGCTGATCAGTGTGGATCCGCGGTTTACCAACTCTTCGGCCAAGGCCCACATTTTTGCGCGCCTGCGTTCGGGCACGGACATCGCTTTTTTGGGTGGGATGGTCAAGTACATCCTGGAAAATAACTTGATACAGAAGGAGTACGTGGTCGAGTACACCAATGCTTCCTTCTTGATCGACGAGAAATTCGGTTTCGAAGATGGTCTCTTCTCGGGGTACGAGGCCAAGGGAAGGAAGTATGACCGGTCGACCTGGAAGTACCAAGTCGACGCCAATGGGATTCCCAAGATGGACAAGACCTTGCAGAGTCCCTACTGTTCATACCAACTCCTGAAAAAACATTACTCCCGGTATAACCTGGACATCGTTTCCAGCATCACCGGGACACCCAAAGACGATCTCCTGCGGGTCTACAAGGCCTATGCCGAGACCGGCAAACCGGACAAAGTAGGGACCATCCTTTACGCCATGGGATGGACCCAGCATACCGTGGGCACCCAGAACATTCGGACCATGTCCATCATCCAGCTCCTGCTGGGGAACATGGGAATGGCCGGAGGGGGCGTGAACGCCCTGCGGGGTGAATCCAACGTTCAGGGATCGACGGACTATGGTCTTCTATTCCACATCCTGACCGGATACAACCCCACTCCCCGCGCATCGGATAAGACCCTGAAAGATTACAACGAGAAATATACCCCCCAAACCAAAGATCCCAAGAGCTTCAACTGGTGGAAGAATCGTCCCAAGTACATGATCAGCTTCTTGAAGGCCATGTATGGAGCGAACGCCACCAAAGAGAACGATTTTGGGTATGGCTGGCTGCCGAAGCTGGACGAGACGCAGAACGCCTCCTGGCTGATGCTCTTTGACCAGATGTCCAAGGGCAAGCTCAAGGGCTTCTTGGCCTGGGGACAGAATCCAGCCTGCTCCAGCGCCAATGCCGGCAAGGTGCGCAAGGCCATGGAGAACTTGGACTGGATGGTCAATGTCAACCTGTTTGACAACGAAACGGGATCTTTCTGGAAAGGTCCGGGTAAAGACCCATCCAAGATCAAGACCGAAGTCTTCATGCTCCCCTGCGCCGTTTCCTTTGAAAAAGAAGGATCACTCAGCAATTCCAGCCGCTGGATGCAGTGGAGGTATAAGGCGGTCAATCCCCCGGGGCAAGCCCTGCCGGACCTGGAGATCATGCACGAGCTGTACCTGAAAGTGTGCAAGCTCTATAAAGAAAAAGGCGGCACGTTCCCCGAGCCCATCCTGAATCTTTCCTGGAACTACGGGCCCAAGGGGCCGGATGGGATGATCAAACATCCCGATCCCCACTATGTAGCCAAAGAAATCAACGGCTACACCAGCAAAGACATTGAAGTCGAAGATCCGAAGACCAAGGCCAAGACCGTGGTGGCCAAAGCCGGGGAGCAACTGGGAAGTTTTGCTTTGCTCCAGGACGACGGCTCTACAACTTCCGGCAACTGGCTTTACTGCGGCTCTTACACCCAAGGCGGGAATATGGCGGCCCGCAGGGGCAAGGCCGATCCCACGGGGATCGGGCTTTACCCGGGATGGGCCTGGTGCTGGCCGGTCAATCGCCGGATCATTTACAACCGGGCCTCCGTGAACTGGGAAGGGAAGCCCTGGGATCCCAAGCGGGCCGTGGTCTGGTGGGATGGGTCCAAGTGGCAGGGTGATGTTCCCGACGGACCGCCCCCTCCGGGAGCGATCTACCCCTTCATCATGCTGCCCGAAGGCCATGCGCGCCTCTTCGGGCTGGGCATGGCCGAAGGGCCGTTCCCCGAGCATTATGAGCCTCTGGAATGCCCCATCGAAAAGAACCTCATGTCCTCTCAAAAATTCAACCCCACGGCCAAGATCTTCGGTGAGGCTGGAGTTGGCGCGGGGCAGGATAAGTACTTATCCTGCGACCCCAGATTCCCCCTGGTGTGCACCACGTACCGGGTGACCGAACACTGGCAGACGGGGGTCATGACCCGCTGGACTCCCTGGCTGATCGAATTGGAGCCGCAGATGTTCGTGGAGATGTCCAAGGAACTGGCCAAGGAGAGAGGCATCCGCAGCGGAGAACGGGTGGTGGTGAAGTCTGCCCGGGGCGAGGTGGAAGCCAAAGCCATCGTCACCGAACGGTTCAAACCCTTCAAAATTGCGGGGCAGACCGTCCACCAGGTCGGAATTCCATGGCATTACGGGTGGGTCACACCGCCGGATGGCGGGGACAGCGCGAACCTGCTCACCCCCACGATCGGGGATGCCAACACCATGATCCCGGAGTCCAAGGCCTTTCTGGTGAACGTGGAAAAGAAAGGGGGGAAGTGATATGGAAGAAAAAGTGATGCTGGTCGACGTCTCCAAGTGCACGGCCTGTAGGGCTTGCCAGGTAGCTTGCAAGCAATGGAACAAGCTGCCGGCGCTGAAGACCCAGCAGGATGGCACCCATCAAAATCCCCCTGATCTCAACTGGGCAACCTGGAACCTGATCCGTTTCACCGAACTCCCCACGAAGGATGGGGGGATGAAGTGGCTGTTCCGCAGGGATGCCTGCCTGCACTGCACGGACCCGGGCTGCCAGCGGGCCTGCCCGGTTCCGGGCTGTATAACCAAAACTCCCGAAGGGGCCGTGGTCATTAACCAGGACCTGTGCATCGGCTGCAAGATGTGCGTCAACTCCTGCCCCTTCGAGGTGCCGCGGATGAATGCGGAGACCAACAAGGCTTACAAGTGCACTCTGTGCTGGAACCGGATTTCCAACGGGCTGATCCCCGCCTGCGCCAAGGCCTGCGCCCCGGGGACCATCACCTTCGGGAATAAAGACGTGATGGTTGCCCGCGCCTACGCCCGGGCCAAAACCCTCGGCGGGGAGGCCACGGTATACGGAGACAAGTATGTGGGCGGCACCCATGTCATGTACGTGCTTCCGGAAAAGGTCCGCATGTACGAAAGAATGGTGGCCAATCCGTCTATACCCATTTCACTGGTCCTGTGGAAGGATGTGCTCAAACCCCTATCGGCGCTGGCCATCGGAGCCACCCTGGTAGGAACGTTCTTCCATTACATTATCAAGGGCCCCAAGCGGCCTGAAGAAGGAGGGAATGACCATGGCTAAACCAAAGAACTTAATCCAGGCCTCCACCGCCTTTGAGCGGGTGGTCCACTGGGTCCTTGGGGGAAGTTGTCTCTTCCTCTTCCTCACGGGCTTCGGGTTGATGTTCCATTCCCTCTCTTTCATATCCCGGGTCTTTCCCGCCATCCCCCTCTTCTCCGATCTCTATCCCGGGGGATACTCAACCATGAAGCTGTTCCACAACCTATGCGGAATCCTGTTCGCCCTCTCCTTCCTCTTCGCCCTTGTTGCATGGGGGAAGGATACGCTGTATTTTGATGAAGACGACAAGAAGTGGTTCCGCGTCCTGGGGGGCTATTTGTGGGAAGTGAAAGAAGTTCCCGAAGCCGGAAAGTTCAACGCCGGCCAGAAATCCTTCTTCATGGTGCTCTTCCTCTTCTGGTTCATCATGGCGGCGACGGGAATATTCATGTGGTTCCCGGTCTTCCCTCCTTTCCTGACCGGCTGGCTCTATGTCGGACACGCCCTGGGCGTGCTGGTTCTGGGATCGTTCCTGGTCATCCATTTTTATCTGGGGACCTACGGCAACCCCGGAACCTTCCAGGTCATGGGTCACGGCTACGTAACCAAGGGATGGGTAAAAAAGCACCGCCCCAAATGGCTGCGGGAAGTGGAAGCCGGAAGACGGTCCATTTGACAAATTTTTCATGACGGGTTTGAACCCCGCGGAGGATGAAAAAATCCCCTAAATCACCCCCACCCTCGCCCTCCCCCATCAAGGGGGAGGGAATTTATTTCTTGTTTCAATATGTTCCCCTCTCCCCGGGCGGGAGAGGGTAGGGTGAGGGGGGATATTCCAAATTTTTCACCCATTCCCTTTAGTTGGGGCGATTTGAAGGGTTTTTTCTAATTATCCCCATTGAGGGCCTGAGCAGGAGGCTTACTCCGGAATTCAGAGTAAGCCTTTTTTATTCTTCCCACTCCTCCTCATGGACTTGCCTCAAGAAATGCCGTAAAATAACCTTAAAAATTCCTGGAGAAGATGGAAAACATCATGGAAAAACAGTTGCAAAGGCTACGCCAATTGCGGGAGAGGATGCCAGCTTATCGTGAAGTCCTGGAACTGGCGGAGAGGATTCTGGTGGAGAAGCATCGCTTGAAGAATGGGGGATCATTCCCTCCTATCACCCTCGACCCAATCAAGGCCAAAATCCAGATGGAGGAGGGTTTCCCGTACGTGAAGCCGGGCGAAATCCCGCTGGACTTGGCGCGGACGCGGGAATACTTCAACGGCTTGCTGGGAATCCTGAAGGAACAAAGCCCGGAGAGATACGAAGCCCTGAAAAAAACCTCCGAGGTCAATGGTTTTGCGTTCGAACAATTTTTGAAACGCCTTCTGGAGAACCAGCTTGGGGAACATCGCTTGGGGGAAGATTGGGGGAAAGAGGGGAGCCTCCTGTTTTTTTTCCTGGTCCAATCTTTGAAGCCGGCCTTCGAATTTCACGCCGCAAGCTGGCGGAAGAAACAGAAAGAGATTTCCTTCCCCTATGGATTCTGTCCTTTCTGCGGAGGACTGCCGGGAATGGGAGAAATCCGGGAGGAAGGAAAGCGGGTCCTCCACTGCCCGTTCTGCGCCACGGAGTGGGATTTCCCCCGGATGCAATGCCCCTATTGCCTGAATGAAGATCAGGAGAAGCTCAGCTATTTCGAGGTGGAAGGAGAGGCGGGCCATCGCGTGGACATCTGCCGGTATTGCCAGCACTACTTAAAGACCATCGATACCCGCGAAAAGGAAGGACCCTTGGATTGGGAGGTCGAGGATTACCTTACCCTCTACCTGGATCATCTGGCCCAAGAAGAGGGGTATAAACGTCCGGAGGCCCTTTTTGTTGAGACCAGCTAGAAAATAAACCCCAAATCCCCCCAACCCCTCCTTTAAAAGAGGGGGGAGAAGGGTGGATTTCGCGGAGAGCAGCCGTTGTTAGGAGGAACTCGTGAAGATCTCAGTGGTGAAAAATATTCTGGAGGCGAACCAGCGCATCGCTGAAGAAAACCGTCGGCGATTCTCCGAAAGCCGGGTGCTGGTCCTGAACCTGATGAGCTCTCCGGGGGCGGGGAAGACTTCGCTCCTGGAGCGGACCATTCAGGCTCTGCAAGGCGAGTTCCGGGTTGGGGTCGTCGAGGGAGACATCCAGTCCACCTATGACGCCGAACGGATCGGCCGGACGGGTGCCCCGGTCGTCCAGATCAACACGGGCGGGGCCTGCCATTTGGACAGCAATATGATCCAGGAAGCTTTGAAGAACCTGGATGTTAAGAACCTGGATCTTCTATTTATCGAGAACGTGGGCAACCTGGTCTGCCCGGCAGAGTTCAACCTGGGCGAGGATTTCAAGGCCATGATCCTGAGCGTGGCCGAAGGGGATGATAAGCCCCTGAAATACCCTTTGATGTTTCATGAGTCGAGCGTACTCCTGATTAACAAGATCGACCTGCTCCCTTTCTGCGATTGTGACCCGTCGCTGATTGAGGAGCGGGCCTTGAAGATCAACCCTCACCTTACCATCTTCCGGGTTTCCTGCCGCACGGGAGAAGGCCTGGATCGGTGGGCGGAATGGCTGCGAATAAAGATCCAGCAGCAGGCGAGTGGAGGAATCGCAGATTCCGAGACGCGATAAATTTTCCTCCCTCTCTCTGCGTCCCCGCGTCTCCCCATCTCCCTATCTCCCCATCTCCCGATTCCCCCATCTCCCCATCTTTCTTCCTACCGGTTGGACTGACCCTCCCGGGCGTCGCAGATCCGGATCGCCTGCTCGACGGGGGTGACCCAGATGATGCCGTCGCCTGGCTGCCCCGTGTAGGTGCAGTCGATCAGGATCCTGACTATATCATCAACCAGCTCGTCGGGGGCCAGGATCGCGATGAGGGTCTTTTTGGCGAAGTCCGTCAGCTCTTCCTTGGGCGTCTTTGGCCTGTCTGCGTGCGGCCCGAACCAATCCACCCGGGCTGCGGCGATCCCGGGGAATCCCTCCAGGTGATGGAAGGCGTCGTGGATCTTCTGCAGCCTTAACGTTTGGACGATGGCTTTGATCTCTTTCATTCCTCAGGACTCCTGAAACTCGAGGAAATCTCTTCCCCCGCCTCGACCCGCTTTTCCTCAAACCAGCGGTACAGGCAGGGGAGGACGACGAGCGTGAGCAGCGTCGACGTGACTAGCCCTCCGATGACCACCACAGCCAGGGGCCGCTGGACCTCCGACCCCACACCCGTGGAGAGGACCATGGGCACCATGCCCAGCATCGCCACCGTGGCCGTCATCATCACGGGCCGGAAGCGCTGCTCGCATCCCCGGATGACCGCTTCCGTCTGGTTTAAGCCCTCGTTGCGGAGGCTCCGGATGTAGCTCACCAGGACCACGCCGTTCAGGACGGCGATCCCCCAGAGGGCGATGAAGCCGATGGAGGCGGGCACGGATAGGTACTCTCCGGAAAGGAGCAGGGAGAAAACGCCGCCGATCGAGGCGAAGGGAAGGACGAATATGATCAGGGTGGCCAAGCGGATGGAGTTGAACAGGATGAAGAGGAGCAGGAAGATTGACCCGATGGTGATCGGAACGATCACCATCAGTCTCCGCATGGCCCGCTGCATGTTCTCGAACTGCCCCCCCCAAACGATCGAATAACCCTCGGGCGTCCGGACCTGCTGCTCGACCCGGTCCTGGGCCTCGGCCACGAACCCCCCCAGGTCGCGCCCGGTCACGTTGCAGCCGATGACGATGCGGCGTTTCCCCCCTTCGCGGTTGACCATGGAGGGGCCGTCGGCCAGGCTGATCTGCGCCAGGTCTTTCAGGGCCACGCGCCCTCCGGAGGGACTGACCAGCATCAGCTTCTTGATCACTTCCGGATTATTCCGGTAGATTTCGGGAAGGCGGACGATCATCTTGAACCGCCGCTCCCCCTCGTAGATCTGCGTGGCCGCTTTGCCCCCGATGGCGGTCTCGATCATCCAATTGACGTCGTCCACATTGAGCCCGTGGCGGGCGATGGCCTGCCGGTCGATGACGATGTTGAGGTACTCCTGCCCGGTAAGGCGTTCCACCCGCAGGTCGGTCGAGCCAGGGATGCCCTTCAGCAGCCGGGCGATCTCGTCTCCCGTTTGTTTCAACACCGCCAGGTCTTCCCCGAAGAGCTTGATGGCGACCTGGGAGCGGACTCCGGTGATCATCTCGTCCACCCGCGCGGCGATCGGCTGGTTCATTACGAGCTGAATCCCCGGGAGGCTGCCGAGCTTGGCGCGGATCGCGTCCTCGAAGCCCTCCTGGGTCCATCCCTTGGGCCACCGGTCCCGGGGCACGAGGCTAACGACTGGATCGGACTCGTTGGGGCCGGCCGGATCGGCGGGGCTCTCTCCCTTCCCGACTTTGGAGACGGCCATCCGGACCCCGGGAATCTCCACGATCCGCTTCATGGCCTCCATTTCGACCCGGATCGCCTCGTCGAGAGAGATGCTGGGGACCCGGATGATGGCCGGAGTGATCGAACCTTCCTTCAGGATCGGAATGAAGGACTTGCCCAGTAAAGGGACCACCGCCACGGCCGCGATCAGAAGGGCCACGGCCCCCAGAACGGTCAGCCAGCTCCTCTCGAGGGCGAAGTGGAGGGCCTTCAAGTAAGGCTTTTTCAAGAATACCAGGAGCTTCGTTTCGTGGTCTTTCCCTCCCTTCAGCAGATATGAGGAGAGGGCCGGCGTCAGCGTCAAGGAAAGAACGAGGGAAATGACCAGGGCGATGGCCACGGTGTAGGCCAGCGGGGCGAACATCTTCCCTTCCATGCCCTGGAGGCTCATGAGGGGCAGGAAGACGAGGATGATAATGCCCACGCCGAAGAGGACCGGGGTTCCCACCTCCGTGGCTGCGTCCAGGACCACACGCAGCCGGCTCTGGTCCGGGCGCTGGCCCAGTTGGCGGAAAGCATTCTCGACGACTACGACCGAGCCGTCCACGATCAGCCCGATGGCGATGGCCAACCCTCCCAGAGACATCAGATTGGCAGAAAGGTTGTAGTGGTTCATCACCATGAAGGTGAGGAGCGGCGACAGAAGCAGCGTGGCCACAACGATCAGGCTGGACCGGATGTCCCCCAGGAAAAGGAACAGCATGATGATGACGAGAACGACGGACTCGACCAGGACTTTGCTCACGGAGTGGAGCGCGGCGTCGACCAGTTCCGTCCGGTCGTAAAAGGGAACGATCTTCAGCCCGCCGGGAAGGAGCCCCTTTTTGTTGATCTCGTTCACCTTGGCCTTGACGCGCCCGACCACTTCCCGGGCATTCCCCCCGCGGAGCATCATCACGATCCCGGTGACCCCTTCCGTCCGCCCGTTCTTGACGATGGCGCCCTGGCGGACCTCGTGGCCGATGGTCACGTCGGCTACGTCCCGGACGTATACCGGCGTGGCGCCGACCTCCTTGAGGACGATGTTCCCGATGTCCTCCACGTTGCGGATCAGGCCGACGCCGCGGATCAGGTACTGCTCCGCATAGTGGGGAAGGATTCCTCCCCCCGCGTTGGCGTTGTTGACGGCCAGAGCGCGGAAGAGCGCCCGCCCCCCGATGTTGTAATGGCGGAGGCGGTCCGGCTTGACCAGCACCTGATACTGCTTGACGAAGCCCCCCTGGGAGTTGATTTCGGCCACGCCCGGCGTGTTGCGGAGCATGGGGCGCACCACCCAGTCCTGGATGGTGCGCCGTTCCGTGAGCTCCGCCACCGTAAGGGGACGGGCTCCATCATCGGGCCTCTCCAGGGTGTACTGGTAGACTTCTCCGAGGCCCGTGGAGACCGGGCCCAGGACGGGGGCAATCCCCGAGGGGAGGCGGTCGGCCACCTCGATGAGGCGCTCCAGGACGAGGTGGCGGGCGAAGTAGACATCCGTCGAGTCGGTAAAGACCAGGGTGATGATGGAGAGACCGCTCCGATTGAGGGAGCGCATCTCCGTCAGCCCGGGCAGCCCGGTCATGATGATTTCGATGGGGACCGTTACGAGCCGCTCCACTTCATCGGGGGAGCGGCCCGGTGCCTCTGTGGCCACCTGGACTAGGACGTTGGTTACATCCGGAAAGGCGTCGACGGAGAGCTTCTGGAGGACACTGAGGCCGAAGGCGAAGAGGACAGCGGCCAGAACGACGACAACGATCCGCTGCTTCAGCGCCGTCCGGATGAGCATTTTGATCATGAACGGGCCCCGCGGGATTCAGGCGTCGGAAAAAGCGCGGCGAGAAGGCTCCCGATGAAGAAAGCTCCTTGCGCTTGCGTTCATTGTTCAGATGGAAGGCTCCCTCTGTGACGATCCTTTCGCCCTCCTTCAGGCCCTCCAGGACCGGCCGCAGGTCTCTTTCCTCCGAACCCAGTGTGACAGGCCGAAGCCGGAATTCGTCGGGGCCCGTCTGGACCAGGACATGGTCGGCGTTCCCTTCGCGTACGACGGCCCTGGCCGGAACGGCGAGGCGGGTCACCGGCCGCCCCTGGATCACCATTTGGGCGAGCATCGCCGGCTTCAAGGAGTGATCCGGGTTGGGCAGACCCGTACGCACCGTAACCGTCCGGGTCTCCGGGTTCACGATGTCGGCGATATAGGTGATTATGCCGATGAGGCCATCCTTGTGCGGCAGGGCCGGGACTTCCACTTCCACCTTTTGACCCAGTTGAATCAGGTGCACTTGCTGCTCCGGGACTTCCGCGACCGCCCAGATGTACGAGAGGTCGGCGACGGTAAAGAGCGCCTCGGCCGGCTGGACCACTTGCCCATGGGTCACCCTGCGCTCGATGACTGTGCCGCTTAGCGTGGCCGTAATGGGCGAGACCGAGTTGATGGTGCGGGTCCGCGCCAGGTTGTCGATGGCCTCCTTGGACATGCCCAGGATCTTTAGCTGATCTTCCGCCGCCCGAAGTTCGGCCTCGGCCGAGGCCAGCTCGTTTTCACGTCTCTGAAGCTCGGCAGAGCCGATCACGTCTGCCGAAAGGAGGAGGCGCGCGCGCTCCACGGCACGCGTCTGGAGCTGCACCTGATTGTCGGCCTTCAGGTAAGTCAGCTGGGCCGTCGCCAGCTCGGTGCTGTCGATGGCGGCGAGGAGGTGCCCGCGTTCCACCCGTTGACCGAGGGTCCCCCGGATCTCGCTGATTCTTCCCGTCACGCGGGCGCCAATCCTGGCCACCCGGTCCTGGTCGAGCATGATCTGGCTGGCGATGCGGAACGTGTCCCCGATTTCGGCCTTGGCGACCGGGGCCACTTTGACGCCGCTCATCATCTCGGGACCCACCCTTACCACATTGGGATCGCGGGATTCCTTGCCCGCCTGCACGGCGGGCACTGGTTCGGTTTTTTGGCAGGCGCCCAGGGGAGAAAAAAGCAGAAGGCTCAGGGCGGTAGCGCGCAGGAGGTTCATGGCCGCTCTTCCCGGGGATCGCTGGCGCGCAAGCGCTCGATCTCGATCAGGGATCTCTGCAAATCATAGCGGGTATTCAGGTAGTCGAGGCGGACCTGCCGGTAGATGCGCTGAGCGTCCAGGTAATCGAGGATTCCCCGTTCCCCGAAGCGGTAGGCGGCTCCTGCTACGTTCAGGGCGGCCTCGGCCTGCGCGAGGAGGCCGCTCTCGTAGGCGCCTACCTGGCTTAGGTTGATCAGATACTGATTGTAGGCCATGTCGAGGTCCCTAAGAAGGCCAAGCTTGCGCTGCTCGGCCTGGGCATCGACCTGCGCAATCCCGGCCGCGGCCTCGGCAATCGGCCCTTCGCGGCGATTCCACACGGGGACGACGAGGGCTACGCCGATCCGCCAGTTCTGGAGGTCGGGGTCCCGGTCGACCCCCGCCCGGATGGACACCTGGGGGATACTCAGTTCGCGCTCCACGTTCAGCCGGGCCCGGGCCCGCACTTGCTCCGCCTGGGATTGGGCGATGACCGGGTTGCGGGCGAGCACTTCTTCCCGGAGATCGCCCAGCGCCGGGAGCTCCCGCGGAGCACTCAGGTCTCCGGACACCTCGAAGTCTTCTCCCAATGAGGTGGCGACCAGACGGGAAAGGACGGCCTTGGCCTGCCTCACCCTGAGCTCGGCGCTCTGGAGCGTCTTCTGGGCATTGAGGAGCTCGGCGTCCGCCTTGATCTGTTCGTACCTCGGCGCTTCGCCCGTGTCCACGCGCACCTTCACCCGCGCCCGGACCTGTTCGAGCAGGGTGAGGTCCTCGCTGGCAATCTGCTTCTCTCCCTGACGGCGGATGATGTCGTAGAAGGCGGCTTTCACGTCGGCGAGAAGGGTGATCTGAAAGGCCTGTAACCCAGCCTGGGCGAGCCCCGTCCCGGCCTGGGCCCCGCGGATCCGGTAGCTGCGCAGGGCCGGGTAGTCGATCGGCTGGGATACGCCGAAGGCCCAGTTACTGTCCACACCGTCCCGGCCGTCCCTGTACAAGGACGGTCCCGCACCGGCTTCGATGACGGGGTTCGGGTAAGCGGCAGCCGTACGCTCGCCGGCCCTGGCCGCATCGCGCTGGGCCTGACTGGCGACGACCCCGGGGTTGTGCTTCAGGGCCAGAGACATGAAATCTTGCAGGGTCAGAGTTGGGGGCTGATCGGCCCGCCCGGACTCCGGGGTCCAGAGCGCCATGGCCAGCACGATGCAGAAGGTCGCTTTGCTTCGTGATCGACGCATATCTTCTCCTTCTCCCTGACCGGCAGCTGGAAAGCGGTCCTTTTTCCTGCGCAGGATCCCGCTTCCCGGTTTCCGCCGAAGGGTTCGGCCCCGGAGGGCGACTCAGAAAAAACCCTTGCAGCCGCCCAAAGAAACATCCGCCTCAGGGTGGCTCAACTGGCTGCTGCGGCCCGGTCGGACGACGGAGTTCCGCCTCCACAAAGCCTGTAGTATTCACTATTACAATATATAAAGGATGTCAAGTTGAAAAGGGTTTCCGGCTGGGCCCTGAAGCCCTGGTTTCCTTTCCGGCTCGCCCGGATGCCGTTTCAGGCGCTGAATGCTTATTATGGCGGTGACAGTATGCCGGGCGGCCAGTGCGGGGAAAGGAGCACGCTTCCTCTTCGGTCTACGATGATCGCCTGGACGTCGGGCAAGCGCTCCAGAAGGGCGAAGCCTTTCTTCGGACCCAGCACGAAGACGGAGGTCGCCAAGGCATCTGCGTCCATGGCCGAAGGAGCCATGATGGTAACACTCTGGCATTCGCGGGCCGGAAGGCCGGTGGAAGGCGTCAGGATATGATGATAGCGTTCTCCTCCCCGGAAGAAGAATTTTTTGTAATCCCCGGACGTGGCTACGGCGGCCTGAACGGGCCGAAGCTTCGCCATCAGCTCAGAAGGGAGACGGGGATGCTGGATTCCGATGGTCCACGGGACTCCATTGCCTTTGGCACCGCTAACCGTAAGGTCTCCCCCGGCGGCGACCAAAAAATTTTGGATACCCTCTTTCCCCAGAACTGCGGCAGCCCGATCGACGGCATATCCCTTGGCAATGGCTCCCAGGTCAAGCTCCATTCCCCGGGTTTCCAGATAGACCGAGGACTTTGCGCGGTCCACCTTGATCTTCCGGTAATCCACCTTCTTCAAGTTCTCTTGCAGACTTTTCTTGTCCGGAATCTTTCCCTCCCGGAAATTCCACAACCGGAAGACGGGGCCGATGGTGATATCAAAGGCGCCCCCGGAGAGACGGGAAAAATAGAGGGCCCGCTCGACGACCTCCAGCGTCTCGGGAGAAACCACAATCTCCTTTTCTCCCGCGTGGCGAGTGATCTGAGAGACTTCGCTTCCTTGTCGGTAATGACTCATCAGCCAATCTATCCGTTCTACTTCCCGGAAAGCAGCGTCCATTGCTTCTTTGGCTTTCTGGGAATCGGTTTGAGAAACGGTGATCTCTACCGATGTGCCCATGATGATGCGGGATTGGCGGAACAACCCTTCGTCCAGACCCTGAGCGCGAGAGGGGGGGGGAAAAAATAGGAACGAATAGAGAGAAAATCCCACCAGGAGATAATGGGGCATTGGGGATCGCGGACCGCGGGTTGTGGGTTTCAAGATCCGGATTGCGCGTTCCATGTTACCAGGCAGAAGTATCGAAAGGCCAAGATCCAAGCCGCTCCCTCCGAACTTGAAGCTTAGAACTCCGAACTCTATTTGATGTATCCTTTATTTTTGAGCGCTTCGTAAAGGGCCGGGGCCTTGTTTACACTATCCACGATCAGAGCTGCGGTCATCGTCGCCGACGAAATCGCATCTACCTGGGAGTCAAAGTCGGCTGGGTGAAGAATCGACCGGCCGACCAAGCGCTGTCTCATCTGTTCCACTTCTTTCGAATCCCAGGGTAGATTGTCCACCTTGGTCACTTGCAGCGGTAAAAAATTAATGATCATCCCCTTGGCGTCAAAGGTGAAGAAAAAATGGGTGGCATGGCAGACATCGCAGGTGGGGACCCGGCTGACGAGCTTGGCAAACAGGTAAGACTTCTGCCGGCCCTCCTCAATCTCTCCCACATAGATTTCCTCCTCGCCGGGTAGAGTCACCTTGGCCACATTGAGAACTTTCCACTTGGGGCTGCGCATGGATTCTTTGGCCTTATTCAGTAATTCGCTTTCCTTGTAACGCAGAAGAAGCTTTTCCGCCTTGGCCCTCTGAGCCGAGAGATCCCCGCCTTGTTTAAGAAGGGCATTCCAATCCGCCTTCAGGGAATCGTTCATCTCTTTCAAGACCTTCTGCGGGTCCCGGGTGAGCCCGACCTTCGTGCGGGCTACGAGAAGGCCGGAATCGGTCTTGCGGATGAAGAGCGTGAAGGGGGTCGCTCCGGGCTCGCCGATCGCCTCATAGGCCAGGAACTTTGGGTCTGGGACGATGGGAAATGGAACTTTCTTCTCCTCCTTGAAGGACCCCACTTCCCGCTCGTTATTCCCGGCACCGATGCCGATTAATTTGACCCTTCCCTTCAACTGGGGGTCTTGCTGAACCATGGAGAAGACCTGGTTCATCACCGGGGCCTGCACCTGGCAGGAAAAACAATACTTGTTCAGAAATTCCACTACGATCAGGTCGGCCTTGACATCCTTGAGCGAAAAATTGTCCCCCTTGACCAGGCCGAAGAATTTTTGGGGAAGCCCGAGGTATTCCATGTCGGACCCGGTAAGGGTCATGGGAAAGGAATATTCCGGGAAATAGTCTCCCGATGTGATAACCCGGCCCTTCTCTTTAGCCCATGGCCCGGAGCATAAAAACGTCCCGAAAGCCAAGATGCATCCGGCGATAAAAATAATCTTCAATCTGCCCATCTTGCCTGCCTCCCAAAAATAATTTGCGGGTTTCAGCCCCGCGAATCTGGTGGTTTCCTCGAAGCCGGTGAATCGCGGGGCAGGCAAAACGTAACTCCTTTTTCAACTTCGCATTTATTGCTCACCGGGAACAGTTCCGGGGGTTCCTCTCAACGGCTTTAACGCCACAAGAGTCGCTCCCCATCCTCCCGCCTCATCACCGGCCAGGCGGAAGGAGATTACTTCTGGTAGATGGCTGAGGATGGAATGAACCGCGTCCCGCAGGATGCCGGTTCCTTTCCCGTGAATGATGCGCACCTGTAAGATCCCTTTTTCCCGGCAGGCGGCCAGGTAGTCGGGAACCAATTTTTTTACTTCCCGGGGCTGGAAGGTATGCAGGTCCAGAATGCCGTCAATCGGGAGTTCAACCGGTTCGATCGGATCCATCGAATCCTTTATTTCCTTTCAATGCAGGTCGGATCATAGGAATGTCCAGTCTGCCACGCGGCCCCCCCAATAATTTTTCTCCCCCACGGGATTGATTATATCACAAGGGGGGGCTCAAAATTTGCGTCTCCCAAGACGGTCAACTGAAATATTACCGTACGGGAATAATAAAGTCTCTATTTGCTTTCACGGACAAAAAAATACCGTACGGGAATAAAAATATCATGATATGGACCCGATTGATTTAGCCAGGTCTCGTACCCATTTTACGACGTCTCCAGAATTACAAGGCTGGAGGTTCACAAGGACGAACGGCCCGAGAGGAACAGCAAATGAGTTGCCAAAAAAAGGATTCAATGAGGAGCAATGGGGAGAGACTTTGCGGAAGAAATGAAAATGGATATATCATTACCATCCTCACCACTTTCATGATCATCGCCGCGGTGACAACCACCATCGTTCTAAGACGATAGAACCATCAAAGGGGCATCGGTGCTATCTTCCAGATTGTTGCGGGCCACATCTTAAGGGGCTGATTTTGGCCACAAAAAGTGGGATTTAAGGCCGAAAAGAACATCCTCTGGAGGCATATATCTATAAAAATAATGGAGTTGGCCAGGTCCGACCCGAAAGAAGTCTGATAACGCCCTAACCCTCACGGACCGAACGATCGAGATCAGCGGCGGCGAATAGCAGTCCGCTGGATTTGATTGTTCGCCCTTCCGTAGGTTTTCGGCATCTGTCAAATCTTGGGGTCTGAGGGTCCCGCCGGGTCGGACCAAGCTATTTGGTTGAGATTCGAGAATTATCGCAGACAAAATTAAGCTTTTTTTAGGCACGGATAAACCTTGCTCCTACGCAGCGCCAGCGCTTGCATGACGACGATAGCAAGCACGAGTCATGCGTGGCCTTTCGTCGGCACGGCGCTGTCAATAAAGCGCAACGTCCAGCCCATAAGTTCTCCCTCCCGATCTGCAACGCCCTGTGACGGTCTGCGAGGAGAAGCCGTGATTCCCACGCGATTCTTCATCTCTGCAACTGCCGCAATAGGATCAGACGCGATTACCTCAAGGTCGTACAAGGTCGCTATCGGAATGCCGGAAGCAAGCGCCACCGCCCAACATGCGTAATCGCCCCGGTATCCGTCCGTTACCACGAATCCTTGTTTAGCGGCGCCGCGGTCGACCAACCTCTTGGTGTGCTTCACGCCGTCAATCAGTCCCTCGTTTCGCTTATACACTTCCCACGGGGTTTCTGGCCGAAGGGTCGATTTCAGCTGAAGGACGAGAGTCTTCGCGTCTCTGCTTGCCAATACGTCGGCCTCTTGGGGTGGATCTTTGTAAAGCACGTGCGCGGCGACAGACCACGGGGGCACGCATTTTTCAAGAGCGTCTCGGCATATGCTGATCATCCGATGCTCTCGTAGAGTAGTCGCCAAGCTATATTGGTCTGGGTCGACTCGTGCGGCGAGTCGCAACATGTAATCATCGATCGCCGCGATGGACTTGAGGTCCGACGACAAGCCACAGAATCTATCACGCACTTGAACAATAGGCGTGTCGAGCAGAGAAATCAATCTCCACTTCACGTCGTCATCGATGATTGTCGGCAACGTAAGGTCGTCGAATACATAGCAATCCGGGGCGTTACCCGGTCGATCGAGCCATACAATGGCCGGTTGCGGAATGGACATCTCGGGCTTTCCGATCTGTGCGAGGAAGGCAGGATCAACAAAGATGGTGTTCTCTTCTTGTGCCGCGTCGTCGGCTAGACCTTTGGTAACGCGCCGATAATCACCAGCCGTCCATCGCGAGGTCAGCTGATCGCTATCTTCCGTCAATGACACGTGCGTTGTCATGGGAGTGGTGATCCGCTGGTGGTGAACGATGTACGCATCAAAGGCCGTGGCTGGCCCACCTTCATAGAAGGCGATGGTTCGAGACGCTTCGTCCACTGTAATTGTGATCAAATCACGTTGCGCGTACTTCAGCGCGTCCACGAACGCCTCATAGGTTGCACCGAGGAAAAGAAGGTTCACTAGCTCCTTGGGAGGTCGGTTGACGGGTGCGCCGACCAATGGGCAATACTCCGATGCCCATTTCAACGCCCAGAGGTAGCCAGCACGGAGTCGATTCTCCAGAGCAAAGTCAGCGCCAAAGTCCTCTAGGGAACCGTCAAAGGTTTCAGTGTGCAAAAGCTTGAGGAAGACAAGTTCAGCGGCATCTCGATAGGTGCGAACAAGGTCCACAAGAACCTCAGCTCTCGACGCCTGCCAAGTCGGCAACTCACGAATACTGGCGTCAATCTCCCGTTCAATTTGACGTATGCGATCGGAGACACCCATCTGATTCAGCTCTCCACTATCCAGCGTAGCCCCATCGGTCCACGCGCCAGCTAACGAGCCGGTAGAAAAAGCCCATTTTTAGCAATTTTTCGAAAATTGGCTTTTTCTACAGCGTCAACGCTCGGGATAACCTGCGATGGCTGAGCAACGCGAAGCCACCGCCACTTTGATCGGCAGGTTAGATGCACATGGTCGCATATGTATCAGCCGTTCGGGATGCTTCTTGGCTCGGCAGCTCCTACCCCGATCCACATTTCGATTAGGCGGGCAGCCTCCGGGTCTCCGGCTAAACGCCCCTTGGACTTGGGGAAGAGTGCACAATACGACTTCACCATATTGGCCATCGCGATAAGCACAAGCCTCATCGCGCTCGCACACAAGGAACGCTGGAGGTCAGCTGTGTCTGCCTGGCGCATCTGAAGAACACTGATGTTCCCAGCATGCGCGTAGTCACACAGGTACGAATAGAACGCCGTGGAGTTGACATCGTGAAGGCCAGCTGAGCGGCCGATCTTACTCCAGGACTGGAGTCGCCAATCGCCCTTCAGGAGTTTCTTCTGGTCTGTCGGGGGGAGTCGGCAGAACGCGGCATTCGCGGTCAGCTGCTCTTTAAACGGCGCGATACGGCTTGCGGCATGGTCCATGATTACCCGTGCCTCTGATGACCACACAGGGAGTTTTTGCCGCTCTAAGTACCCGGCTAGGACCCATGCGACATAGCGGCAGTCACGATCGTCGTCCGACTGAGGCTCGACGAATACATAGTGGAAGACCAGGAACGTTTCGAGAGCGGCTCGGCAGAGAACGTTGACTGAACCTGGATCGAAGAAGCTCGCGCCAATCTCTGGCACGGAGGTACTGCGATAGAGGTAGAGTGCTGAGGCCGCATGAAAAACGAACTTCAACGCCAGCCCCTCAGCATCCAGGATCCGGTCGTCGTGTCCCGCAGGGACACCTTTGTTGGCCTCTGTCACGTCGATCAGAACTTCCAGCACCCGCTGGTACTCCGTCTCCTTCATTGCTCCCTCTTGCGTCTAATATACGGCTCACCAGGAATGGCCGCCTTTTGCCAGGATCGGTACAGCCGATGGTCATGTGGTATGTGCTAAGCTTAACGACCATGACAGTGTTTGTATTTCTTCCCACTACCACAAGGACAACGCTCATTCCTGCCCACTTTCGGCGCTTGCCTCGCCCGGATGATTTCGTTCACTGCGGGTTCCGGATACTCGCGCTCATGTCCATAATAAAAAGTTGCTGAATTAAGAATACCACTCTTTTCCGGGTCGGACCAGTTTAAGAATTTGAAATAGCAGCAGAACCGTCCTAAAAGGGCAACTTTCTTGGCCTTAAACTGGCATTTTTAGCCGTTAAAATGGCCATCTAGGGCTAAAAAATCCCAGGGGGTAATCGTTACTTCCTTTATGGTCCTGTTGTTAATGACAGAAATGATGATTTAAGGGAGGGGGACATCCTTCTGCGAGGCGTGAGTCGCGAGGGGGAAGTTGCAAAAAAAGGGAGGTCATTTTTCATGATCTCCCTTTTTCTTTTGGGAAATCTGGTGCCGAAGGCGGGACTCGAACCCGCACGAGTTTCCTCGCCACCCCCTCAAGATGGTGTGTCTACCAGATTCCACCACTTCGGCGTTGATCTTATCATTTCCCCGCAGAGTCCGCCGGGAGCGCTGAGTTCCTCATTTCGCCGGCGGCTGCGCTGGCGCCGGCTGAGCGGGAGCGATCGGTGTCCCTTTTTCCACCGGAGTGGGTGGAGGGGCTGGAACGGTTTTCACCGGGCGCGTTTCCTTCATGATCGAAGAACCCGTCCGATGGCTGGACATATAAGCCAGACCGATGGAAGTGACCATAAAAAAAGTAGGAGGGGGTAGTTGAAATCTTTCACTTTATTCCCCTCTCCTATCAGGGCCGGCCTTTAAAAAAGCATCAAACAATCTATTGGTTTTGGCTCCCTTCCAATACCAAAAAAGCCCATCCCAATTTTTGGAACAGGCTTTTGAAGGGCTTCTCGTCCATGCGGTCCCCTGTGCCCCATCGGACGGGTCAATCTCGGCAATGGTCAGTCCTTTAGGGCTAGCTTCAATCGCTCGATTCACTCGCCACTGACGGGCTAACTGATCACCCCGCATTCATGTTCCCCGATCTTGGAACCTGGGTTCAGGCCCAGGGAAAAGGTTGTAAGGGGAAACCCAGAATTTACCGGATCATAGCAGATAATCCCGATCAGGTCAAAATAATGATCAAATGCCGTAAGGCGTAAGTCGTAAGGCGCAAGGCTGAAGTGGCAAAGGAAGAACAGGCGTACCGCTGTGCGGCTGCGCGCCAGCCAGAAAGGGAATGGCGGTTTAAAAAGATGGTTATTTCTTGCCTTCTGGTAATGAAATTTTGTATTTTTTAAACTTCTAACTTGACTCTGGTTTAAAATTATGGTTATTTAAGTACCGTGGGTAATGGAAAACCGACAAAAATAAACCAGCTCATGCGTAAATGGCCCCGGGGATCCGTTGCAACGGCTTCATACCTTAAGAGACAAGGGTTCACTTACGATCTTCTGACGAAGTATCGCCGTAGTGGCTGGATTAAATCTTTCGGCCAAGGGGCCTACATCCTTCCTGAAGATCGGGTCGAGTGGTCTGGGGCTTTATACGCAGTGCAATCCCAGCTTGAGCTTGAAGTTCACGCAGGAGGGAAGACGGTCCTTGAACTCAAAGGATACGGTCACTATGTTCCCGAGGAAACAAGAACCCTCTTTCTCTATGCTCAACCCAGGCTGATCCTGCCCGCCTGGTTTTCAGGAGAACGGCTTGGTCTTCGTCTTGTTGTGACCCGAACGAGCCTTTTCCCTCCAGAAAGCCATGAGGGATTCTCCGAATGGAAGGAGAGGGAGTTCTCCATCCGGATATCCTCACCGGAGCGGGCGGCCATGGAGATGCTCCATCTCGTCCCGGAGAAGATAAGCTTCGAGGAATCGCTTCTCATCATGGAGAGCCTGGTTACGCTCAGGCCCGAGATCGTTCAAAAGCTTCTCGAAACATGCCGGTTTGTCAAAGTCAAGAGGCTTTTCATGTACATGGCCGAAAAACATAAGCATCCCTGGGTGGAAAAGCTTGATCGTTCACGGATCGACCTCGGCAGAGGGAAACGGAAGATCGTATCCCGGGGAGAACTCGATCCCAAGTACCAGATCACGGTCCCCAGAGATAGGAGAGAAGGAACAGTTTGAAAAAAGACACCGTCTTTTTCCGGCAGGCGGAATTGCTCCTCCGGGTTTTACCCTCTGTAAACAAAGAGGAAACGTCCTAAGCGCCACAGCCTTTCAGTGGAGGAAGAAGAGCGGCTAAACAAGACCCTTTTGGAAATCGGGGCGCTTTGCGATATCGACCACAATTACGATTGGCGGACCAATGAGAAACGGGTATACGATGCCAAACGGGCCCTTATTGAACTTCGGCAAATGGCGCGTCATCTAATCGAGCCCGCCGATGAGGAAATGTAATGAAGACCGGGACGTTGGTTCAAAGACAACTTTTTAAGGTGGATGTAAAGAGTGGGGGCCATGATGTAGGCACCGGACACGTTTGATGGAACACCTTAGATCTCCGATTTGACAGCTCCTTGAGAAATTGGAGGTCTGCAACTCCATGGTGGAAGGGGGACGCCCTCAAATAATTCAGTTGACATGAAAGCAGATCGCACGGTAAGGAAGGGAATATGCAGAGATCAGCCGGCCTTAACGCCCCGGGGAATTGGGTAATTCGCTGGCTGCTCTGGCCAACCGTCTAGGAATAAGGCCGGCTGGGGTGGGCTATGCCGCACAAGGGGGAGAGGCGATTGCTCATGAAAATGGCTATCAGCTTATCCAATGGGATATTTAAATACTTAAGGGCGTCCCGCAATAAACAGAAGGCCACGGACGTGTTCGAGCTTCGCTACAAAGGGACGATCAACCCGGACCAGAACCGGTGGGAACTCTGCTCTCGTGTTCTGTCGCAGCGCGACGTGGAAGAAAAGCTGAGCAAACCTTGGTAGCGGGATTGGTTGAGGTGCGGTTAGGTAATTTCAGCAGGTATAAAATCCTTGGTTTACATAAGATTCCAGAAACTAAGAGAGTGAAAGTTACTTTTCCATGTTGATTAGATTTCGAGATTCTTTCTTTATTTTGGCGCTTCCGGGTTTAGAGTGGGTACCCCCAACATGTTGTGGCGCCGGCTGAGTCCATAGTAGAAGTACCCAACCCATCCCCCGACTTCGTCATTGAGCTTCTGGATGATCGCCTCCC
>Ga0315282_10004059_pt1 | contig 25776 bp, 27 predicted proteins | sample YL17G07_20_MG_FD_203693 | JGI IMG/M metagenome (GOLD analysis project Ga0315282, IMG submission 203693) | Sediment microbial communities from Yellowstone Lake, YNP, Wyoming, USA - YL17G07_20 | ecosystem: Environmental > Aquatic > Freshwater > Lake > Sediment | place: USA: Wyoming | collected... | reverse complement strand
TCCTTCCCAGGATCTGAAGCAATCCGCGCACCGTCTCCCCTTCCGGGACAGAAAGCGCCACCTCCGGCCCCAGTAGTTCCCGGAAATCAGCAAACGTCTTGACCTTCACGTTCACGGCGCTCGCTCCCACAACTCGGACAGGCGGGATTCCTCTCGAGCTGAAAAATGTCTGCTTCGACCCGAAGGCCGTCCCAGACAAACATGCGATTGAGAAGATTGACTCCTTTGCCCGCCAAAACCTTGATGGCTTCGGTTGCCTGGATCGAGCCGATCACTCCACATGTGGCGCCGAGGATGGGCGTGACCGCGGCAGACGGCATGTCATTCCATATGCACGAGAGACAGGGTGTCTTATGAGGGACGATGGTCGTCACCTGCCCATAAAACTCCCTTACAGCGCCATGGATCAGAGGAATGCCGCGCCGCAGCGCAAGCCGGTTCAGAACGTATCGGCTGGGGAAATCATCCAGAGCGTCCACCAATAGCGAAGCGTCGCCTGCCAGCTCATCCGCATTGCTGTCATTTAGCTTTGTGACTAACGCGTGGATCTGTATGAGTGGGTTTAGGGAAAGGAGGCGCTCCCGCAAAACCGCCGCCTTGGCTTTTCCCTCGTCGCGTGCCTGGTAGAAGATCTGCCTGTTCAAGTTGCTGATGTCCACAGTGTCCGGGTCGGCGATGCGCATGCAGCCCACGCCGGCAGCTGCGAGGTACGCGCACACGGCTGTGCTCAGCCCGCCGGCACCGGCGACAAATACGCAGGCCTCCAGGAGTTTTTCCTGTCCCTCCTCGCCGAGCATGGAGATTTGCCGGCTGTATTGGTTCAGTTCAAGCGCAGACAGCATGGTAGAACTTCCCTACGACTTCGAGTATTTCCTCATAAACTGCCCGTAGGTGTAACGGCCGCGCAGGAGTGAGCCTGTGCTGGAAGTGAGCCGGACTCCCTTGCGGAGCAGGTTGATATAGAGTCCCTCGTTTCTGACTTCGCCGACAAAGATGAAGCCTTTGAGAATTCCTCGATCCAGAACAAGCTTGTGATGGAAATCCGGTCCGTCTTCACAGCGCACTTCCGGGCCATCCGCTTTTGTCGTGCCTGCTGCCAGGATTGACGTGTCAAACACCCGAAGGATGTTGCGGGAGAAACTTCCTTCGGAGGCAAGCGGCCGGGAAGCCATATTGTAGGCTGCCACCTTGCCCTGCTCGAACGCCTCGGGCCACAGCGCGTTGACACGGAAATCTCCGTACACGATATCCCTGGTCTCGGCCACATCGCCTGCGGCATAGATGCCTGGGATGTTGGTTTCCTGATGCTCATCCACCTGAACGCCCTGGCGGATTCCGATGCCACTCCCAGCCAAAAATGCCAGACCAGGGGTTACTCCTTTTCCGAATATGACAAGATCGCACAGCCTGGTCCCACCGGAACTCAGCGAGACTTCCCCGGATGGACGAATGCTTGTGATGTCCGTCTGCTTGTGGACTTCCACGCCTTCTCTTGTGAGGTTCTTTTCCAGCAATGCCGATGAGGGCTGGTCCAGCATGGTGGAAAACACATGGCCGGAGCTGATCACAAGAGTGATCGTAAATCCCAGTTTGTGGAGGGCATCGCACAGTTCCAGCCCTACGGGACCTGCCCCCGCGATCACGGCGTGACCCGTCCGTCTCGCCTTCAAGAGTTCCCGGATCTTCCGCACATCGGGAAGGTCTCGGATCGTGAATACAAAAGGCAGCCGGCTCCCCTCGATATCCGGCCGGAGCGGAGCGGCGCCGGTCGCGACGAGGAGTTTGTCATAGAGCAACTTTTTGCCTGAAGCAGTCCTCACCTCTTGCTTCTCAGGATTGACCTGGGCTGCTTCTTCTCCCAAGACAATGTCGATCCCGGGAGGAACTGGTAGAAACATCTGGTTCTCCTCGAGCGCCCCTCTTAAGAGATAAGGCAGTGCGATCTTGGCGTAAGGCCGGAATTTCTCTTTGGCCAGAATTGTCACTTGGCTACGCTCATCGATGCGCCGCAATGTGGCCGCCGCAGTGAGTCCGGCAGGCCCCCCACCGATGATCAGATAGCGCAAGACCGCCTCCCCTTTTCGAGAATACCGATTAGTTCCAGGGTGCGTACCCGCCGCTAACCTTTGCGTCGACACCTCAGGGGTAAAGGGATAAAGGGGCTTTCTGACCTATAGCTGTCTCCGCTCAGGAACTGAATCCCCTTTGCCCCTCAAGACCTTTACCCCTTTGGTTTCGCAGTTGTTTGGCCCTGTTAAAGTCTCAGTCCCAACGCGTCCAATTTCGCTTGAGTGGGTACACCGGCGGCGTCCCAGCCGCGGAGCGCGTAATATTCAGGCAACATGACATCCAATCGATTCACGTGCCCCTTGGCTGGTCCGCTTGCGATCGGGTCTTTCAACATTCGCGGCGGAAGCGTGTCGTCCTTGGCGCTGAAGCCGGCCTTCAGGTTGTAAAGTCGCTCTAGATTCCAGATGCGTTCGCCGGTCTTGAGCAACTCCTCGGGGGTGTAGGCAACACCGGTTGCGGCGCTGAGCAGTTCCGCAATGTCATCCCCGCCCAGACCGAATGTGGAGAAGAGGCACATGCCCGAGGAATCGATGGCTGCGGTGAGATTCTGGAAGACAATGTCCCACTGTGGCTTGCCTTCCGTGACAAGGTTGTCAAGCTTCACCGGATCTCCGAGAATTTCCACAGCCGTCATATAGCCGCGCACATGGCAGCCGCCGCGGTTGCTGGTCGCGTATGTAAGCCCCATGCCCTGGAGGGCGCGAGGGTCGTAGGCAGGCATTTCCTGTTTCTTGACGCTCATGGAATATTCCGGATGCCCGCAGCTTTCAGCGAGGCGATAACTCCCCATGGCAAGCCTGTTGCCGAATCCTTCGCCAAGCGCGGCCTTGCGCACCATTTCGACCATGCCCCGGGCGTTGCCGAAATTCAATGCGATGCCGCCGGTGTCTTCCGCAGTGATCACGCCGTGTTCGAAGAGATCCATGGCACAGGCGACAGTAGCGCCTAATCCGATGGTATCGAGGCCGTATTCGTTGCAGAGGTAATTGGCTTTGGCAATGGCTTCAAGGTCGTCCACGCCGCAGTCGGGCCCAAGGGCCCAGGCGGTCTCGTACTCAGGCCCTTCGCCTTGCCCCTGGAATTCAGGGTTGGCAACCCTGGTGGCCCGGCCGCAGCTGATCGTACAAGAGAAGCATCCGCGCGGTCGTACGAGGAGCTTCTTGGCCAGGGTTTCACCGCCGACCTTGTCGGCGGTCGGGAAAGAGGATTCGCGGAAATTCCTCGTGGGCAGCCCGCCGTTCTCGTTGAGAATGTTGATGAGAACATCCGTGCCGTACAGGCGCAGTCCTGCGCCGCCGACGGGGTGCGCCTTGAGTTTTTCCACGGCTTTGATCATGGCGCTGCGGAATACTTTCGGATCCGGCACGCGCACAGCGCCGGTTCCACGCACGGCTACCGCTTTCAAGTTCTTGGAACCCATCACTGCGCCAACTCCCGAACGTCCCGCCGCCCGGTTGCATTCGTTCATGATGTTGGCCAACAGCGCCAGGCGCTCGCCCGCGGGTCCGATGCATGACACACAAGCCTCTTCGTCCGTGAGCGCGCGAACAGCCTCGGTGGTCTCGGGAGTTGTCTTCCCCCAAATCTGGGAGGCATTCCGGATTTCGACCTTGTCATCGTGGATCCAGACGTACACCGGCTTTTCCGCCTTGCCCTCCACGACGATGGCGTCGTAGCCGGAATATTTCAGCATCGCTCCGAACATCCCTCCGGAACTGGAAGCGGCGATGGTGCCCGTGAGTGGTCCCTTGGTGACGACGTTCCAGTGCGCTGCAGAGGGAGCATTGGTTCCTGACAAGGGCCCGGCCGCGAAAATGAGTAGATTTGCAGGACTGAGCGGATCCACGGTCGGATCTGTCTCACGGGACATGATGTATGTGCCCAAGCCACGGCCGCCGAGGAAGCTGTGAGCCAGTGAAGGATCCAAAGTCTCCTTGGTAGTGCTGCCCGCGGTGAGATTGATTCTCAGAATAGTTCCTATCCAGCCGTACATGTTAGCTCGCCTCCACATAGGATTTTTTCAGCTCTCCGGCCAGAGCCTTCTGCCGGCCCCTCACGGCGTCCCTTTCATCCAAATACTCGAGTGCATGAACCGGACAGAAGGTGACGCATTCGGGCGTGCCGCCGCACAGATCGCACTTCAGGATGCGGCGGCTGGAAGCCTCGTAGACGACTGCACCAAAAGGACAGGCCAGCGTGCACATGCGGCAGCCAATACACTTCGCCTCATCCCAGGCCACGCGGTACCTGGCAGGGTCGTGGTACATCGCGCTCGTGGGGCAGACGGTTACGCAAGGCGCGTCTTCGCATTGCTCGCATGTGGTCGGCACCGAGATCCCTTCCATTTCCCAGGAATGCACGCGGATCCGGGAAGCAGGGAGCCGAAACTCCCCGTCATGGAAAAAGGAGCAAGCCAGTTCACAGTTATGACACCCGGTGCACCGATCCGGGTAGATCATCAACATCTTTGCCATCGTCGCCCTCCTGAGAAGCGCTGCTGCCGAAGCCATGAGACTTATTGAACCACATTTTATCTCAGTTGCCCGGCCATCTACAGAAAAATGACGGGGTCAGGTCTGGAAAATTTACTTTTTGGGGATGAAGAATCCAGGGGCTAAGCAGCAATGTCCCAAAAAGTAAATTTTCCAGACCTGACCCCGGGCTACCGCTTGATGGTGCAGCCGAACGCGTTGGTTTCCGTCTGGGGAGGGGTCTGCCCTGCAAGCAATGCGTCGAGAGCTTCTTCGGCGTACGGAATTCGCCCGCGCTCGCCAACACGTTTGTTGTTGTCGATTGCGCCGCGGTAGCGAAGCGCCCCGGAGCCATCCAGTATGGCCACACTGGGCGTGTGAGTCGCGTGCAGCCTCTCGGCCAGCGCTCCGTCCGGATCCAGGAGAACCGGAAACGGTAGATTCAAGTTCTCAGCGTTTCGCTGTATCTCCGCAGGTGACTCGTTCTTGTTGGACGCGACGGCGAGAACCACGACTCCTCGATTGCGGTACTTGGCTTGCAGAGCAGCTACGCGTTCATCGTAAGCCAATGAAACCGGGCACTTGAAGGACCAGAACTCCAGCACCACGATCTTTCCAGCGTGCTCTTCCAGGGTGTGAATGGCGCCCCTGGCATCCGTCAACCGAAACCCGGTGATTTTCTCGCCGATCTGCGCGCCCGCAGGCAAAGGGCTCAGCGCAGCGAAATTGATGATAAGAAAAGCAACGAGCCGGTGAACCGCCACGGTTTTATTCATGACCATATACTGATACGAGCGTCCGAAAGAAAAGTTCAATGACTTCGCAGATCATTCTCTGCTTGCTTTCCATCCCGTCACGCAGTAGACCGCGGCTTCCTCCTGCCATGGAGTTCGGGGCCGCGCGCAGCAGCTTGTCCTTCATCAAGATAGTGCTTTCGCGTTCCAAGATCCAATGCCTTTGGAGGATGGAGCCCAGGGGCACAAAAAAAGCCCGCAGCACCGCTGCGGGCATTTCGCAGCCCTCCATTGCGCCCATGGAGGGTGGATAAATCACGCATTGAATCAGCAGGTGCCGGCCTTGAATTCGGAGCCCGAACCGGCGCGTTTGAGTGCAGCATGAGGCGGAACAGGTCCGGCACCGGCGCGTTTATTGCATAGTCGCTCGGCGGTTGTCAAGGCGAAACGAGTCTCGTGAATCTGGTGGGATTCGCGGCTTCAACGCCGCTTATCATGGCGCCGCGGCGCCGAGTTTCCGCAGGCCCCCTGCTGCCTGCACTCACACCGCGCGGCCTCGGCTTGATGCGGCGGAATGTCCGGCTTTGCTCTCTTCGAAACCTAAGCTCGTGCGTCGGGCTGCAGCCGTTGCAGCAACTCGATCAGTTTCTGAGCGGCCGGTGTCAATGTGCGGTTGCGTTTGACGATGGCGCCGAGCGGGCGCAAAAAGGTCTGGTGCGCCAGGTGGACTTGCGCCAGAGCGCCTGACTGCACCTCCCGCTGCACGCTCAGCAGAGGAACGATCGCGATCCCGGCGCCGATTTCCACACTGCGCTTGATCGTCTCGATATTGTCGAGTTCCATGACCACATTGACCTCAACGCTGTGGGCGCGAAAGATCTGGTCGATGGCCCGCCGGCTCGGGATGTCCGGCTCGAAGGCCACGAAATTCTGCCCGTTGAGCTTGCGCAAGTCGATCTGCCGCAGCCTCGCGAAAGGGTGCTGGGGCGGGCAGATCAGGATCAACCGGTCGGCTGGGAGCGGGATGACCTGAATCCCCCTGCGAGGCCGGGGGTACGTGACGATGCCAATGTCTACCTGTCCTTTCTGGCATTCCTCGTAGACGCGGTTGGCACGGCTGTACTCGACATGGAGATTGACCTTGGGATACGTTTTCAGAAATGTCCTGATCACCAGAGACATCTCGTAGAGACCGACGCTGTAAATCGTCGCGATCCGCACAGTCCCTGTCGTCTCCTCCCCCATCGATCTCAACTGCAGATCCACGCGCTCGAATCGATCCAGGATTTCGCGCGCGCCTTCATAGAGAATCCGGCCCGCCTCCGTCGGGTAGACGGATCTCCCCTGGCGCACCAGCAGCGGCGTGCTGAACCGTGATTCCAGGGAACGGATCTGCTGGCTCACCGCCGACTGGGTTATAAAGTTCCGGAGCGCCGACTGCGAAAAGCTGCCGCTTTCCACCAGGTCGCAAAAAACTTTGAGAGTTTCTACCTGCATACGCGCTCCGCCGCACCGTTCAGAATTGCAGGCCGGCCCTTGAGCTTCAGACAGTCCGCATAACGGCGGCACGGGACCCCAGCGGCAGGGGCTTTCGCACCGTCTGGAACCGAGATCTTAAAGGATCGGGCAATGAGCGGCCAAACCCTGCGGGCCGGCAACACCGCTGGTGATCTGCTCGCTTGCCTGCGCGGCTCTGAAAGTGCGCCCGGAAGAACCTGTTTCTCCTCCTACCTGCCCGAGTCACAATTAGATCTGCTAATTCCAAATATCATTCTTATTCATTTCACTTATTTTGGCAAGCATCCTATAGTTTGTGCGGATCATAGATTAAGTCAAGGGTTCACAAGCCGCCCAGCTCCGTTTCGGCAAAGAGCGACGGCGCCGTTTGCCTCATTTTCATATTTTCATACCAGGAGGCAACGCGAGGCCTTCGCTCCTTGAGCTGGGTCGCGAGGGATTGAAACGGGAAGGCGCGTTCTGCTGGGAGGAATGGGCCTTCTCGCGATAGGGCGCCCCGGCGGGGGCGCCCTCTTATTTGTGTGCCGGATTTTTCGCCGCCCGTGGCACTCCCCTGCCGTTCATCTCGCAAATACCCCCATCCCCTTGTTCCTGGACTGTTCCGCCCCTTCAGCCCGTGAGTCAGCAAGCGAGGCGAGCCAAGTTCATCCACGGGGCTCCGTGATTGGGCTGTACAAAAGGGTCTGAAACTGCATACTTTATAGTTGCAAAGGAAAATGCGATGAAATGGCGCCTCGTCTTTGCTCTCTTACTCCCGGTCGTTGGAGATGCCAGCGGAGCAGCGGCCCAGTCGGGGACGGCCAGCAATATTGCGGGCGGCATCCGTGGCACTCCTTTGCAAGATGTAGCGGCGCCGCTGCGCGACGCATGGCTGCGCTTCCATGAAACCGACCTGTGCTTGGGCCTTGACGCGGTCTTTGTATTCCAACCCAAGGGGATGGAGATATGGTGCCGCGTCGAAGACGAAAAGAGCTACCAGGCGCTCTCCGCTCTGGTTGAACCGCTGGAGCACTCCTACCGGATAAACTTGTACGCGACGCGTCCGAATCGCGAAAAGAAACCTTATACTCCGGAGGACGATGATCCTCTGCCAAGCCTCTCGAACAATGCCGAGCTGCGCCTCTACTTGCGCGATCCGTTCCTCAGGGGTATGGCTGTCGACGACCTGGAGAGCCAGCGGAGCCGCGACAACATGGATCCTGAAACGAAGCGCCGTCTGAAAGCGTTCGGCGATCAGATTCTGGAGTCGAGGCGAAAGATGGAGCGCTTGGCCCGCGATCTTCCCTCGCTGGTGGAGGCCGGGTACGTTGCGAATGCGGTTCCCGCCACCCAGACTCGCGCCCGTGCGGTCTGCCTAAAACACGTCCGTGATGTCGGGAAATACGCAGGACGGCTTGCGGAGGATCTCGGTCATGCTTTTCCACACGGGACAGGCCGAACTCCTCCTTCCGTGCGCTCGACGGACGCGCGGGGAATCCCAACGACTCCCTTTGAGAGCGCTCTTGCGATTTCCGCGCGAGCGCAAGATGTCGCGCAGCGTGTCATGCGTTTCCTGTATCCAACAACACACACAGTAAACCTGGCCGATTTGCGTCAGCCCAGCCTGATTGACTCGCTGAAAGATATTCAGAAGGCCGCATCCGATTTCGCGAGCAACGCCGGGAAGAGCCGCTAAACCTTGTGGAGAGAGGAGCGCTTCGTCGGATCTGCGCGAACTCTCAGAAGGCGACGGATTTCGCCCACCTCAAAGACCGCCAGGTCTGAACTACGACCGCGAGGTACCACAGGCCGACGGCTGGACCGAGGTCGACGAGCCCCGCATCCCCGGGCGGCGTTGGAAATGTGTACAGGTTCAGTGCAAGCAGAAGTGCTGCGATGATCAGGCCAGGAACACCGAATGCAGCCCCAAAGCGCGAATGCCGGAGCATCGCCAGCGCAAAGAGAGCCGCGCCCAGACCTGCATAGACGTCCCAAGCCACATCGAGACCGAGCCAAATCCCGACGAGATCGGAAGAGGACTTCGGTCCTTGCGCCCGTGCTTTGACCGCGAGCTGGATGAGAAGCATTGCGGATAGCAGTGCACCGGCTGCGAAATTGAAAGCCATGGCGAGTTGGGCCGGCACAGATGGCCGCTGAATCTGAAGGAGTCTTCCAAGTCCCAGGCTCGCAACACCCAGCAGCGGCCCCATGGCGGCTGGCAGTAACTTGGCTCCTGCACGGCCGTTCGGATTGTCGACGTTCATCACAGATATCCTCCACAGAGGCCTAACGTATGGCTCACCTTGGCTGGATGCGAAGCTGTGCGCGATCCAGCAGAACGACCCATCAGGCCCGAAACCATGGGCACCAAGCGAAGACTTGAGCTGACCCGATTATAATGCGAAATTGGGGCCGGGCGCCTTTAGTCGATCAAAGCGCTGCGGAAAAGATGCGCCCCGCGCCAGTCTCGCCGTATAATTAAGATGCCGCTCGGATCGATTTGCGACCGAGACGGAGCATATCAACGCCATCTCCTCTCCACGGGCAGAGAAGAGGCATCTTACTCAACGGAGAAGATAGCCATGCCGACCGCCTTCAGTCCCGACCGGCAGAAGGTCACTACTCTTAGCCTGGCTGCGAAGAAAAAGCGGGGCGAGCCGATCACGATGCTGACCGCCTACGATTATCCGACCGCGATGGCTCTCGATCATGTGGGGATCGATTCGATCCTGGTCGGGGACTCGCTCGGCATGGTTGTCCTGGGTTATGAAAACACGCTGTCGGTCACTATGGAGGACATGCTGCACCACTGCAAGGCGGTTGCCCGAGGCACCCGCTTCGCTCATTTGATCGGCGACATGCCCTTCATGTCGTATCAGGTCTCTACGGCCGAGGCCGTCCGGAATGCTGGCCGCTTCCTTCAGGAAGCGGGGATGGACGCGGTCAAGCTGGAAGGGGGGCGCGAGGTGGCGGAGGCAATTGAAGCGATCGTGGCTGCGGGCATCCCGGTAATGGGGCACATCGGGTTGACGCCGCAGAGCATCCGCAAGCTCGGAGGATGGAAAGTCCAGGGAACATCGGCCGCGACCGCACGGCGCCTGGTGGAGGAAGCTCACATTCTTGAGGGCGCGGGCTGCTATGCGGTCATCCTGGAGGCGGTCCCCGACCGTGTTGCCGAAGTGATCACGCAGCGGCTGCGCGTTCCAGTCATTGGCATCGGCGCCGGCGCGCACTGCGACGGACAGGTGCTGGTCAGCAACGACCTGCTGGGTACGTTTGATCGTTTCACGCCCAGGTTCGTCCGCAAATACGCAGACCTGCGCGCCTTAATGGAGCAGGCGTTTGCGGCTTTCCTGGAAGACGTCACGGCGCGCCGTTTTCCCGCTCCCGAGCACTCGTACCCGATCGCAGACGAGGAATTCGAGACACTGTTGCGCGACCTGCGCATGAAATCCCGCGGGTGGCGGGTGGTGACTTGAGGTGAGCGTGTCTTCGTCCGAAACCAACATGCATTTGACGATTGCCGGCACCGGCGCGATGGCCTGCCTGTTTGGCGCGCGGCTGGCGCCGGTGGCCCGGGTTACGTTGACGGGTTCGTGGGCGGATGGAATCGCCGCAATCCGTGATTCCGGGATCGCGGTCGAGGGATGCCAGGAACGCACGGTCACGCGCGTGGCAGCGGTTGCATGGGGTGCGCCGATCGAGCCGGCGGATCTGGTTCTCGTCCTGGTCAAGGCCTGGCAGACGGAAGAAGTTGCCCGTCACCTCGAGCGTTTGTTGAAACCCGGGGCAGTCGCGCTCACTCTGCAAAACGGTCTCGGGAACCTGGAGGCACTGGGGCCACGGGCCTGCCTGGGGGTAACGTACGAAGGTGCGACACTGCTCGGGCCCGGGCGAGTGCAGCCCGGAGGAACGGGACCCACGTGGATTGCCGGACCGGAATGGACCGTGCACCTGCTCCAGCGAGCCGGGATGGTGGCTGAGCAAGTCGGGCCGGAGCGAGTCGATAGCTTGCTGTGGGGAAAGCTCGTCGTCAATTGCGGAATCAACGCATTGACGGCAATTCTAGGCGACCGCAACGGCGAGCTGCTTCGGCGGCAGGACGCCGTGCTTCTGATGCAGCGCGCGGCCGTGGAGTGCGCGGCTGTGGCGGAGGCGAGAGGTATCTCTCTGCAGTTCCCGGATCCCGCTGAGAAAGCCCGTGAGGTTGCGCTCCTGACGGCCGGCAACCGCTCTTCCATGCTGCAGGACGTGCTGCGCGGCGCGCCCACCGAAATTGAAGCGATCAACGGCGCAGTGGCACGCTGGGGCGAGCGTCTGGGTGTGCCGACGCCCGTCAACGAAGTATTGTACCGGCTGGTGCGCGCTTTGGTAGGGATGCCATCCGCCGCGCCCGGCACCGGAGTCCGGAATCCGTGCGAACGGTAATGAATGTCGCGGATCTGCGTAAGGCGCGCGCTTCACTCCGCGGCACTTTCGGATTAGTGCCGACCATGGGAGCGCTTCATGAGGGCCACCTCTCGCTTGTGCAAAGGGCGAGGTCCGAGTGCGATCACGTGGGCGTGAGCATCTTCGTCAACCCGGCGCAGTTCGGCGCGGGCGAAGACTTGAGCCGATACCCGCGCGATCTGGATCGCGATCTTAAGCTCCTGGAGCCGCTGGAGGTGGACGTAGTCTGGGCCCCGGCGCCGCAGGCTGTTTATCCACCGCGCTTCCAGACCTGGGTTACGGTCGAAGAAGTATCCAGGGGACAGGAAGGCGGGCAGCGGCCGGGCCACTTTCGTGGCGTCGCCACGGTCGTGGCGAAGCTGTTCAACCTGTTCGTTCCCGACAAGGCCTATTTCGGCCAAAAGGACGCGCAGCAGGTCGTGGTCATCAAGCGCATGGTCGAGGATTTGAACTTCCCCGTCGAGATCGTGGTTTGCCCGACCGTGCGCGCGCCTGACGGGCTTGCGCTCAGCAGCCGAAATGCTTACCTCAGCCCGGAGGAGCGGAGAGCGGCGACAGTGCTTTTCCGTGCCCTTTCGGCTGCTCGCGCCCTATACGAAGGCGGCGAGCGCAATGCCGGGTCGCTGCGAGCCGCCATGAGAGCGATCCTGGATGCGGAACCGCTGGCGCGCGCAGATTACATTTCTGCTGCAGATCCTGAGACTTTGACTGAGGTGGAGCGCGCCGATGCCGGTGTTCTGCTCTCGCTGGCGGTGCGCATCGGCTCGACGAGGCTCATCGATAACTTTCTTCTTTTTCCGGGGAATGCTCATGCTGCTCGCCATTGACGCCGGCAACACCAATATGGCGCTGGGCCTCTATGACGGCGATCGGCCGGGCCCGCGTTGGCGCCTCGCCACAGACCATGCGCGCATGCCGGATGAGTACGGTATCATGCTGGTCCAGCTCTTGCAGCATGCCGGCGTTTCTCCAGGCGACGTCGGCGCGGTCGCCTTGGCCTCCGTCGTCCCTCCGCTGACGAACACTCTTGTGCAGGCCTGCCAAGCTTATCTGGGCAACACGCCTCTGGTTGTGGAGGATGTCGAGGTCCACGTCTACGTCCAAGTCCAGGACCAACTCCAAGTTGGGCTCCAGAGCATTTCCCGAATGGGGATTTTGATTCATTATGCTTGCGATCGGTACCGTCTGAGTCGCGGTTCGATTCTGTGCGACACTTGGAAGTCTGCTGGGTCGGTGGTACTTTGATTACCTCGGGTCAGATGGGGGTTGAAAATGGAAACTCCTGAGCTTTTGCGCGAGAGTGAAATAAAGACTGCGCAGGGCCGGTATCCCAGCCAGATTGTGCTGCGTCGGGTCAAAGAGAAGACGTACGCCACCCACTTGAAAGTCCTCCCCCCGGACGAGGAGCCCTACTTCATACTCGGCTGCTATTTTTTCAACCTGGAAGAAGCGAAAGCAGATTTCGAGCGCAGAAAGACCGAGTTGGAGGGCTTGCCGCAAGAGTCGTAGGCGGGTCAGCCTGACTTGGGGATTTCACGGGAATGAGTCGAAGCGATAGATTTCTCAAGGCCTGCCGTCTTGAGCCGGCGGACTGCACCCCTGTGTGGCTGATGCGTCAGGCTGGCCGTTATATGGCCGCCTACCGCAAGCTGCGGGAGCGATTTTCTTTGCTTGAGATGTTCAGGACGCCGGAGATTGCCGCCGAAGTGACGCTTCAGCCGGTCCGGGCGTTTGATCTTGACGTCGCGATTGTCTTTGCCGACATCCTTCTTCCGCTGGAAGGAATGGGCATCAAGCTGGAGTTCACCGAGAAGCAAGGCCCCAGAATTCACAATCCGGCGCGTAGCGCGGAGGACATAGCAGCACTCGAGGTTCGCGATCCGGAAGAGGATCTCGCGTACGTTCTTCGATGCCTGCGCCTGGTTCGAGCGGAGATCGGTGGCGAGGTTCCGCTGATCGGATTTGCCGGGGCGCCTTTTACCCTCGCCAGCTATGTCATTGAGGGCGGCTCCGCAAGGAACTTTCTGCGCACCAAGGGACTGATGTACGAGAACCGCAACCTCTGGGATGAACTGATGGCGAAGCTTGTCCGGCTCATCAGTTCGTTTCTGCTGGCGCAGGCACGCGCCGGAGCCCAGGCTGTCCAGCTGTTCGACTCCTGGGTCGGATGCCTGAGCCCCGCTGACTACCGGGACTACGTGCTGCCTTACACGCAGAGGATTTTCAGATCCCTCAAAGACGCCGGCGTTCCCAGCATTCATTTCGGAACCAACACCGCCGATCTGCTGCCGCTCATGCGTGAAGCTGGCGGAGATGTGATGGGTGTTGATTGGCGCACCTCGCTGGACGACGCCTGGGCGCGCGTGGGCGCCGGAGTAGGAGTCCAGGGGAACCTGGACCCTGCCACGCTGTTGGCTCCCCGGGCCGTGCTGATGCAACGGGCCAGGGAAATCCTCGAACGCGCCGGCGGCCGCCCCGGCCACATTTTCAATCTGGGCCACGGCGTCCTTCCCCTCACACCGGAAGATTCGGTGAAGGCCCTCGTCGACTTCGTCCACGAATACAGATCCTGAGCGAGATCCGGCGCCTTTGTTAAGCTTGAGGCGTTACCCCCGCCTATCCCTTCTTAAGCACAGGGGATGAGGCGGGCTGGTTCTTGTTGCGGAACTCGACAGCCATCTGTCCTGGACCTGGAGCTCAAACCTGGACGCGCAGCTGAACCGATAGAGGACAATCTGCTGAATGCCATTTCTGGAAAGTCTGCCTCGGACAAGATTGCCTGCGTCCACGTTTACGACGAAGTCCAAGTCCACGTCCACGCTCAGGCTGTTCGTGCGGGCTCTGGAGGCAAATGCCGAATTTCGAAACAGAAACGACCCGGGATTTCTCTCGACTAGGGACTCTGCGGTTTCATCACCGCTCTGGTGGCGAAGAGCAGGTTTGCGTTTTCACGTGTGCCGTAGCCAGTCCTGAAGGGCATCGGCTTTGCTTCGCCGGGAGTATGGTATGCCTTCATCAGATCTTCCTGGAAAGCCCATTTGAAGTCGCTGATGGGCTTGGTGTAGTTCCCGTAAAGTGTCACGTGCCAACCCCCTGTGAGAAAGTAGCGGTATGGGATACCCGAATCATCCTGAAGGATCGAAGCACTTCGCGAGAGGAGGAAATCACGTATCAGCGTGAAGTCTTTCGCATGCATCAGGTAAGAAGCAGCCTTTAAATAGCTGTTGCCCGGTCCCAGTGCGTTCAAGTAGTGGAGAAAGCGGTCGTCACGGCTTAGCGCCTTGTCTGAAACATCTTCACAGAAATAGTAGACCTCTTGTGACGCTGAAACCCCGGCGTGAGTGAAGGTTATCTTGACCCCCTTCACTCCGTCCCTTTCTTTGCTGTCTTCGGGAACTCCCGTCAGCTTGCCCGTTTCGCTGATCCTCAAGTACTCCACGCTTGTGATTGCGTTGGCAGTGCGCGCCAGAAAAACATACAGCAATGGAAGCACACCGTTGACTTCGCCGTGGCGCAGTGCTCCGCGCATTTCGCTGGTCACGAAAAAATTCAAATGAAGCGGTGATTGAAGCGAGGCGCGTACGTTCCGCAACGCCGTCTCGACGTCTTCTGGTGGCATGTCTTCAAGTGGGGGAACCCGCCCCACAGGCTCGAGGCCACATAGGACGTACTGTGACGCGCCCGGGTAGACTAGATAGGCATTGAGAAAGTCCGGTCCGCCGAACATGTAAAACATGGGTGAACCGGCATTGACATGCGGCCTGACCTGCGTGGCTGACCATGCGGAAAGGCTGCTCCACCTTTGCTGCTGGATACGCTGCCATTGAGCGGAGAGCAGGCGGCTCTGCTCTTGATACGCGGGAAGGCCCTCGAGCGCTTTCAACGGCGATCCGCTGGAAACCGGCATTGCCGCCAGGTATCGCGCACGGTCATTGAGGGTCGATGCTCTGACCTGCGCCCATGCGGGACCACAGAGAAGGCAACCAAGTGCGACAATAACAAAACGGACAAAAACCTTGCGAAAATAAGTTATGGACATGTGCTGTTTCGTTTTCTCCAAACCTGCTCGCGCCCTTGCTCTCTGGTTTGTCTGCAAATCAACCACATCTAGGAGAATCGGCTCTTATCCGCAGTTTGCTCTCACGTTTCACGAGTGCTCCGTCTCGTTCATGCAACGGTGCGCTCGGCAGAACCAACGATTTCCGGCTGTCGGCCGTGCGTCTCCACACTGACGCGTCGCCCGCAGCGCAGAGCGCAAGAATGTTGGCTCGACCTGCCCCATCGGCTCGCGGGACAGATCCGCTCTGATACTATATCGGAACTGATTTGTCAGAGTATCCATCGAAATCCGGTGCCTGTCATCCAATGTCGCTCGGGCCCTAATTCACCAGCCGGTTCATGGCGGTGTCCCGCCGCGCGTTGAGCAGGTTCTTGTCGTGCATCAGGCCGACGTCCACCACGCGCGTCGGATTGTTCAAGGCAGAGAGAGGCACTGAAGTAATGGCGCCGTCCTGGACCGCCACCATCTTCCATATTCTTTGCGCACGACAGGCTGAGTCAACAACTGGACATAGCGACCGTCCTTGATCCCCTTTTTGGGGTCGAGCATCAGAAGGCCTTCCCAGCCTTCCTTGATGGCGATGACCTCAATCGGATTCTTCTGTTGATCGTGAGCATCGTGGCAGGCGGCTACGTAAACAACCCGCTTGATTGCGGCGTTCAGTCCCGGGCAGTCCCCGCCGCCGGTAAGGATTCCAATTCGCTTCTTTTTCACTGGTTCCTCCTTTCAGGCGCTGATCCGGCAGCGCACTTGCCGCCGGGTGCTGAAAAGGTTGGAAATCTCAAGCGCAACGCGCCGGGTCAGTCAAAAACCACTGTCTGCAGTGTGCTGATCTCGATCGTCTTGCCGCAGCGCGGGTTCTTGCAGCGCAGTTTGTCATCGAGACGCACACGATAGTTGCGAGCTTTGGCAAAGCGGGCGCGATCTCGTTCGTCAGCGCGCGGCGGCAGGGTTGCCTTCTTGGTTCGGCGGCGCCAGCGGATTGGATACTCCAGGGTTTCACGGCACTTCGGACAATAGATCTCGGCGGGCACTACCTCGTCCTTTTCATTGAAGAAATCTCGTTCTTCCATCTGTCCATCCTGTTCAATGTCAAAGTGAATAATACCTGAGCGGGGAAAACAAAACTGCAAAGACCTCCGAAGCAACGAAAAACTTTTTGGCAGCCGTTCGAGGTCCTTGCGGCATGCACGGTAGTCCCCGGCCTTTACACCCAACGGCAGAACGCGTAGGAATCAGCCTCATTACTAAGAGCCACTTGTTGTAGAATCGTAACGTTATGGACTTCATTCGCAGGTTATTCTCGGACAGCGAAGGGCCATCGGAACGGCAGATCAGCCGGGGGCTGAAGCAGGTCATTCAGACCCATGGGGATCCGGCGACCCGCGTCGCCGCAATGCAGCGCCTTGCTGGCTGGAAGACGGCGGAAGCAGCTTCGGCTCTTCTCCGCCGCTTCACGGTTCAGGTTCCCCAGGAGACCATGGACCTGGAGGAAAAACAGTACACCGTGCGGCTGCTCACCGAGATGGGCCGCGTTGCCGTGGAACCGATCTTGAACTATCTGCGCACGGAGGCGGAGGTCACCTGGCCGGTTCGGGCGCTACGCGAGATCCTGCCCCGTGAGGAGTATATCGGCGCTCTGAAGGGCACGCTGGAGCGCCTCGGAAGCGCGTACACGCGCTGGCCGGAAGCGAAGGTCGTGCTGATCGAACACCTCCCCGACGAAGCATTCCCGCAAGCGCGGGAGATCATCCTCCGCTTCCTGGACGATGAGGACGATGATGTCTGCATCGCAGCCGCCGACTATCTGGTGCGCAACGGGGACGATGAGGTGCGGGAGCGGTTGATCGAGACGCTCCTCAAGGCGGAGTTTCGTCCTAGAGTGCGCGGGCACATCTTCGAGTTGTTCTGCGATCGGGAGTGGGCCGTGAAGGGCTACCGCAAGAAGGTCGAGGAAGTGATCCTGGAGCCCTTTTATCTCACTGCCAAGGGGACGGTGAAGCGCCGCGCTGTCTGATCCCGCAAGGACGAACTGCAGGGGCCTCCAACGACCCAAAAGAGGAGTACCGTCAAGCCCCTCATGAGGTTTTGGCAGCCGGTCTTTGCTATTTGCTGTGAAATGCCGGCTTCAAAATGGAAGCGCGCTCTTGTGTAACAAGAAGGCGTACCGCAGCGGCTTTGAGGATCGCTCTTGTGGTGCTCTGCGTGCTGCTCGCGGAGTGGGTCTTCCCTCCGCTCTTGGGCCACCACCACTGGACGTTCAACTTGCCGATTGTCGTTATTGTGGCCTTTGGATTCCTCACTCATCGTGCGCTTGACGAAAAGGCGCCGGAGCTGGGCCTGCGTCTGGACAATTTCTATCACGCCGTGCGTTTGCTTGCGCCCCCCATGTTTCTTATCATCGTGGTTCTCGTACTCATCGCGTATGCAGTAGGGTCTCTTAGGATGCCCCGGCTGTCTGCCGACTGGCAGCACCTCCGGACGGTTTTGTGGCTGCTCTGGTGGGGGTTCTTACAGCAGTATGCCCTCCAAGCCATCATCAACCGCCAAGCCCAAGCAATCTGGGGAAAGGGGGTTCGCAGTCTTTTTGCCGTGGCCTTGGTCTTTGCAGCGCTTCATCTGCCGAATGCGCCGCTGGTGCTCGCAACTTTTGCGGGAGGTTGTGTCTGGGCTTTTGTCTATCAGCGCGCACCGAACCTGGTTGCACTGGCACTCTCACACTGCGTTATGAGTATGGCACTGATCTGCACGCTCCCTCCTGCGCTTCTTCACGGAATGCGAGTGGGGGCCGGCTATTATTAGTATCTGGGCTGGGTTATTCATCAAGACCCGCGGCAAAGCACGCGATATCGTTCAGAGCCGCGACCGTAAGAAGCTGTGAAAAATTCAAAGTCGGCCCCGGCAGGGGCCTTGAGAGGTTAGCCCGGGATGAGCGAAGCGAATCCCGGGCGGAAGGCAACGGAGTCATCGAGCCCTGGCAAGGGCGACAGACATGCATGTATCCGATGATCTTCTGCCGCCCCCCTCGGGGCTCTCGATGAGAATGACCTCCGACCCCGGGCTGCGCTTCGCTGGCCCGGGGCTAACCTCTAGGCGCCGCTCCGCGGCGCGTTTAGTGATTTTTTCACAGCTCCTAAGGGAGCGGGAGCGTACGGGCGGTGGCATCAGAATGAAAAATTGCCAAGCCACCCGCTTGCTTGCGCGCGCGGCTCTGAACGTTGGGGCCAGCATGGTGGCGCATCTGGCTCATGAATAAACCGGGCTAGAGCGGCGCGGGCTGCGCCGGCGCAGGTTCTGCGGTCAGCGGTGCGCACTCAGTCCAGGATTCTTTGACTTGGTGTGCGCGCCGCTGCGCGGTTTCCCTCCACTATTTGCTCAAGAACTCTTCTAGCGCCTGGTTGAAGGCCTGGGGTTTTTCCAGGAACAGGGCGTGGCCGGCGTCCGGGATCACTTTGAGCTCCGACCCGGATATTTTGGACTGCATGTACTCGCCGGCCAGCCTGTTGTCCTGGGAAGTGACAATGAGCGTCGGCACGAATATCTGCGCAAAAGCGGAGCGCCGGTCTCCGCTAATGAGGTCGAAGAGAAGCGCAATCGCCGTGCCGGTGGGGGTCTTGAGGCTGCCGTCGCGCAAATCCTTGTAAACGGTTCCGGGTTGCTGCGACTTAAACAGGCCGCGCACGAGCTGATCCGTTGCCTTGGCGCGATCGTCTTCCATGGCAAGCGCAGTGTCTCTAGCCGCCTGTAACGCGGCCCGGCTTGGATAGTCCTTTTCATTGAGGCCGGGCGGCGCCCAGTCCACGAAAACGAGCCGGTCGGGCTGAAGGGTTTCCGAGCTGGAGACATATTCCAGGAGCGCGACCGCGCCGGCCGCCCAGCCGACAAGGGTGCAGTGTTCGAGCTTCAGCTTTTCGAGAAAAGCGTGAAGGTCGGCCGCCTGCTGGTGGTAGGTGTTGCCTCCTTCGGTTTTGGTGGTGAGGCCCTGACTGCGCGGGTCGATGGCAATCACGTGGAATCCGCGGGAGGCGAAGTAGGGGATCTGCTCCTGCCAGACCTCTGCGATCATCGCCAGGCCGGGAAGAAAGATCAGATGACGGTCGCCCGAGCCGCTTTCGAGATAGTGCGTTTTTATGTCGCCGACCTGGACGGAAACGTCCTTCCACGTTTTCTCGGCGCCTGTGAGGCTTGATGCCGACCACAGGATAAGCGCGGCAAGGCTTACCAAACCAATTCGCATGCGCATGTACCCTCCAATACGATGAGCGCCCGGAAGCTGTGAGTGGACTGCTTGAGGCATAGTCCAATATTAGCTGCTGTTTTCCGTTGGCTCTAGCGCAAAGATTGCGAATTCTGTATCCTGAGTTTTCGCGTCTCTCTGTCGGGATGCACGGCTTGAACCTCTGAGACGCAAGGACACAAGGGAAATCACATTGCATTCTCCGGGCGTTCGGATCTCTGAGGTGACGTTCTGATGCGCACGAGCGGCATATTGCTTCATCCCACGTCGCTTCCGGGGGGGCACGGCATTGGCGACCTGGGCGACTGGGCCTTCCGTTTTGCTGATTTCCTGTCCGACGGCGGTCAGGGATTGTGGCAGGTGCTGCCGCTCGGTCCGCCGGCTGAAGCCAATTCCCCCTACAAGGCGTGTTCGAGCATGGCGGGCAATCCGCTTTTGATCAGTCTGGACTCGCTTGCGCGCCAGGGCCTGCTCTCACGTGCTGACCTTGATGAGGCTCCGGCGTTCCCGGCCGATTTCGTGGACTTCGATGCAGTGGCCGCATTCAAGTGGAAGCTCCTCAAAAAGGCGGCGCGCGCTTTCTTCGCTCAGGCAATGCGTGCGGGCAAGCGAGGATTCGAGCGGTTCTGCACTGAGAATGGCTTCTGGCTCGACCGATTTGCTGAGTTTGCAGCCCTGAGGGAAGAAAACGGCGGCTCTCTATGGACGGAGTGGAAGCGAAAGCGGAGTCCGGATCCCGGAAACGTGCGCTTGCACAAGTTTGTCCAGTTTGAGTTTTTCTGCCAGTGGCGAGCCCTCAAGAGATATTGCAATGAGCGGGGCATCCGGATTCTGGGTGATTTGCCGATCTTTGTCGCCCTGGACAGTGCGGATGTCTGGGGAAATCCTGAGCTCTTCGACCTCGACGAGCACGGCAACCCGCGAATGGTCGCAGGAGTTCCACCCGATTACTTTAGTGCGGCCGGCCAACTTTGGGGGAATCCTCTGTATCGCTGGGATGTCATGGAGCGCACCGGCTACCAATGGTGGATCGACCGGATACGGTGCATGCTGCAACAAGTCGACCTGATACGGATCGATCACTTCCGCGGGTTTGAGAAGTACTACGAGATACCCGCCGGCTCAAAGAACGCGATCGAAGGCCGCTGGGTCGAGGGGCCGGGAGACCGATTTTTTGCGGCGATCTCGTCGGTTTTCGGCAAGCTCCCATTTATCGCTGAGGATTTGGGTCTGATTACTCCGGAAGTGCTCGCCCTGCGCGACCGCTGGGGACTTCCGGGCATGAGGGTTTTACAGTTCGCCTTCAGCAACGAGTCCCCCTCAGATCCGTTCAAGCCGTACAATTACGTCCGCAACTGCGTCGTCTACACGGGCACCCACGATAACGACACGACGGCGGGTTGGTTCCGAGCGGAGAGCCCGGTAGATGCAACTGAGACCGAGGCGCAGATGCGGGCGGCGCGCGCGTTTGCCCTGCGCTATCTCAACAGCGACGGATCCGAAATCCACTGGGATTTCATCCGCGCCGCCGTCTCCTCGGCGGCTGATATCGCCATCTTCCCGCTCCAGGACGTTCTCGGATTGGGCTCGGAGGCGCGCATGAACCGGCCCTCCAGTTCGGAGAACAACTGGCGCTGGCGGTTTCTGCCGGAACAGTTGAAGCCGGAACTGGGCGCCAGGCTGCGAGAGCTCAATCGCACGTATGGACGACTGAACTCGTGAGCCGGTAACCGGGCGACAACCCGCCTTTTCAGGCTTTTCGTTTCGGTTTCGCCGTGGAAGCGCGCGGCGCGAAATCTTCCCCTTTGGCCTTGAGCTTACTTTGCTCCCGCCCGCTGCTGATAGACAGGCGCGCACCAATCCAAATACTTAGCAACGCGCCCGCGCACCACATTAAAGTAGAGCTCGCGCAAACGCTGGGTGATCGGGCCCATCTTTCCCGTGCCGATCGGGCGATGATCGATGTCGATGATGGCAGCTATCTGCACGCCGGTACCACAGAAGAAAGCCTCTTCAGCAAGATAGAACTCACTCCTGTCGATGGAACGTTCCATCACCTCGATGCCAAGTTCGGTGCGCAGCAACCGCATGACGGTGCGGCGAACGATGCCTTCCAGGATGTTGTCGGTCACGGGCGGGGTGCAGGCGATTCCCCTGCGTATTATAAAGACGTTCGCTGCGGACCCCTCGGCAACGTGGCCGTTTTGGTTCAGCACCAGCGCCTCGTCGTATCCCGCGTTGTGTGCTTCCGTCTTGGACAGGGCCGAGTTGACGTAGGCGCCCGCAATCTTGCCGCGCGCAGGGATCATGTTGTCCTCCAGGCGCGTCCAGGAAGAGGTGCCGACGATACATCCCTCTTCATTTCGCAGATAAGAGCCGAACGGGATTGCGGCCATCGTGAAGTCGGCAGTGAGGTCATGCAGGCGCACGCCGATCACTTCGTCGGCGAAGTAAGCCACGGGACGGATGTAGCAGTCGGTGCGATAGTTCTCAGCCCGCAGGAGATCGATCGCCAGGCGCGTGAACTCCTCTTTGCTGTAAGGCAGCTTCATGCAGAGAAGCTTTGCTGATTCGATAAATCGCTGGAAGTGATCGAGCGGGCGGAAAACAAACAATTGCTCTGCTTCATTATTCCAATATCCGCGGATGCCGCCGAAGACTCCGGTGCCATAATTGAAGGTGTGGTTTAGAACCCCGATTCTTGCCTCGCCATATGGAACGATACGGCCTTTGAAGAATGCAAAACTGGGCAGGGTCATGATTGAATCCTCCTCGGAATGCAATAAACAAGACTCGGTGCGGCAAGCAGACACAGCCGACCATCACTCTATCACATCTTGGAGGTCTCGGCGTAACCCGGCCGCGTGCCGCAGCAAAATCCGCAATGAAACTCGTGTCAGCAATTTCGTGGATAGTCGGCGCTCACGGGCATAAAATGGCCTTGCGGGTTGGCTAGTGTCTGTTGCGAAACTATAGAATCTCGCGTCCTGGACGTAGACTTGGACGTGGACGCGAACGGTTAAAGGACGATCTGATAAATGTCCTTCCAAGAAAGTCTGGCTCGGACGAGCCTGTCCAGGTCCAAGTTGCTCATCCGGCATTTCGATGTATCCAGAGAATTCTGCGACAGAGACTTGCTAATGCGGCTTGTCGGTTGCGACGCTTGACGGAGATTGACGCTATGGGCAAAGGAGACATCCGCACAAGACGCGGGAAAATCTATCGCGGGACCTTCGGCAAGACACGGCCGAGGAAGAAGAAGCGGGCGCAAAGCAAGCGGTAGGCCGAGGTCTGCACGGAACCGGTGGGACGGCAGCCCTGTGTATCGGAACCGCAAGAGATATTGCTTGTTTGATCGGGCAGTCTAACAGCCGTCACGAAAGAGCCTTGCCGCAGACCCCGCGAAATATCTTGCAGATGTCTTGTGGGGTTTCCTCCCAGGGGGCGTGCGTGTCCAGATCGGAGTGCCCGGTAACCCCGGGGGTGAGGTTTCTGCGGGAACGGGAGATCGATTTCGTGCCCCGCCTCTACAGATATCAGGAGCATGGAGGCACCAGGGTGGGAGCCGCAGAGCTCGGCCTTCCCGAGCATGTTCTGCTCAAGACACTGGTCATGGAGACGGATGCGCACAAGCCCCTGCTCGTGCTCATGCATGGGGATTGTGAGGTTTCCACCAAGCAGCTCGCGCGCCTCATGGGCGTGAAATCCGTCTCGCCCTGCGACGAGCGGACGGCTGCCAGGTTCACCGGATACGTCTTCGGCGGAACCAGCCCATTTGGCACACGGGCATCCTTGCCTGTCTATGTGGAAAAGACAATCTTCGATCTGCCGCGGGTCTTCATAAACGGGGGCAAACGGGGATTCCTCGTTGAGATAGATCCGAAAGCGTTGCGGGAGGTCCTTCCCGTTACTGAGGTCGAGGTTGCGATCCGTCCGGAGCAGCGAAGTCGGTAACAGGTTTTTTTCAGCGGGTAAATAACGTGCCTATCATCAATTTCGGGTTATAATAGTCTTCAAATGTTAAGTCTCCTGCGTCTTTGCAGCAATCGACGCGCGGATCAACTGGGCTGGGCAGAACTTGTTTCCGCCTGCACAAGGGACATGGGTGACTCCGTCCTTTGGAAGGAGTTCCTGTGCCGCTACGGTTGCAAGATAAAACAATTCATAAGGGGAACGTGGCGCTTGTCGATAAGTAGGACAAGCCCTTTTGCGGAAGCTCGATTGGGAGGGGTGCAAGAAAACGACCTATTTCAAAACACGATCCTCCGCTTGGTGGAGCAAGATTGCGCGGCCATGAAGAGATTCTCCGGAAGAACGGAGGATGAGTGGCTGGCCTATCTGGCGGTAATCACACGATCGGTGGTGCGCGACTGGATGCGGCAACAGCGCAGCCTGAAGCGTCCCGGAGGAGCAAAGGTCGTGGCCATGCCCCTCCGCAGGGCTCGCAGGACGGCCCTGCATCGGGAAGGAACCGAACACGTGGCCATAGAACGGGGACTTCTGGCCCGCGAGATAAGGGACCTTTGTAAGCAGGCGATTCACAGTTTTGATGCGGAATTTTCCTCCCGGAACATGCTGATCTTTCGACTCTACTTTGACCATGACCTGTCTGCGAACCAGATTGCCCAGTGCCGGGGCGTGAACCTGTCGAAAACAGGCGTGGAGAAGGTGATCAACCGATTGAAGGAGCGCATCCGAAACATGGTAGCCGCGGATGCACCGGGAGCGATGATCCAATGACACATCCCAGCAAGGCTGCTCGCAGGTCTAGGAACGGCTGTCTCACGACGGACGACATCTATCGTTACGTGGCCGCACCTTCGGGGAAAGGAAGCACTTCCGATCTGGAGGCGCATCTGGCCAGCTGCCCGCGGTGCAGGCAAGAGCTTGCAGAGGTGCTCAAGCTGCTTCATCCCGAGCTGCCGGATCCGACCGAAATAGTGCCCCCGCCCTCCAGGGCCGAAATTGCCGAGACCATGGCGCTGATTCAAGACGTAGCGCGGAAAGAAAAGGGGCAAAGACGACGCTCGCCGTGGACCCAATGGGTGGCCGTGGCTGCCGCAGCGATCGCGCTCATCGGCGCTGGAGCGGGCGGCTTCAAGTATTACAGCGTCAGCAGGTCGAATCAATACCTCGCCTTGGCTAAAGCGAACCTGGAGGAAGTATACGCGGCCAGGAGTCCCGGCGGTCTCCGTTTGGACTTGCCGTTTCGCTCCGCGGCCGCGAGCCGCGCGGCCGCCGATGACTCTCCACTCAAGCGCGCCGAAATTCTCTTCTCTCAAGCGCTCGTTGGCCGTGATGACATGCCCGAGGCGCATCTCGGTCTGGCAGCCATCTATTTGAACGAATCGCAGTTTGCAAGAGCCCGCGATGAGTTTCAGAAAGTCCTGGCCGTCAGGGAGAATAACCCCCAGGCCCTGTTGGGACGAGGCGTCACAGACTACGAGGCGGCAAAGCGCGCAGGGGATCCGATCCAGCGCCGCAACCTTTTGAGCGGCGCGCTCGCTGACTTCGATAGCGTGCTCAAACAGCAGCCATGTTCCCCCGAAGCGAGCTACAACCGGATCTGGGTGCTTTATGAAAGCGGCCGGCACACGGAGGCGCTCGCCGAGATCGACGGTTATCTTTCGCGCGATCCGGATTCGATCTGGGCCGCCAGGCTCAGGGATTTGCAGACTCAAATCCGCTTGATAAAGCCGGATGCGGTAAAAGAGGAGGTGGATCGCGCGGCTCGCAACCGGAATGCTGCGGCACTCACAACCATGGGGCGCCTGGTGCCCGAACAGATCCCTCCCGCCATTCGCTCGGCGCTTAAGAGGAGCCTGCAACTGGAGGGTAGTCCAGCCAAGATCGGCGAGCCGAGTTCGGCCGACCTTCGATGGGCCGCCGAAACTATGGAGGCTGCCTACAGCTCAACCACTGGGGACCACAGTTGGAAAGCGTTGCTGACATTTTACGCAGGTCTGTCCCCGCCGCAGCGCCAAACAAAGAAGTCGCTCGACGACAGGTTTCAGAAGGTCGTCGATCTTCATCTCGCAGGAAAACTCGCCCCCGCCCTTCGCGAGAGCGAATCCCTAGAGCCCGAATTCTCCCGCCTTCAAGACTACTGGCAACTCTTCAACATCCACTTTCTTCGCGGCAACTGTTACTACTACCAGGCGGATTTCCAGCGTGCCGAAGCCGAATACCGCGAAATGCTTCGATTGGCGGAGCTGACCGGAGCGCCGGAATTCCGCGCGAAGGCTCTGGCGGCCCTTG
>Ga0315282_10004058_pt1 | contig 25780 bp, 14 predicted proteins | sample YL17G07_20_MG_FD_203693 | JGI IMG/M metagenome (GOLD analysis project Ga0315282, IMG submission 203693) | Sediment microbial communities from Yellowstone Lake, YNP, Wyoming, USA - YL17G07_20 | ecosystem: Environmental > Aquatic > Freshwater > Lake > Sediment | place: USA: Wyoming | collected... | reverse complement strand
ACCGCCACCTTCGCCTTGAACGCTGCACTGTGCCGCCGTCGCTCGCCCATCTCGCCTCCCCTCCCTCCTCCTGCCGAACCGGCGACACTATCTTATCCACCTGTCCAGTTTTTGGGGAGCATTACACCCTTCCACACCAACGCTCCGCTCATGTGGTAGACGGGGATAATGGAAGCGACAAAGCCGAAGGACTTCCTCGCGAACGAGGAGCATACCCCTGGGAACCAGAAGCGCGAAAGACAAGCTTTATGACGACATCCCGCCCTTCCCCAGCACATGGGTATGAGTCATGGTCGTGCTGACATCCTTGTGCCTCGCTAAGTGATAGCTGAGGTTACGCACTCCCGATGGGCTGTCAAGGGACAAATGCCGTCTTTGCCTGCGTTGTCCTACTGTTGCAGCCAGCCAGCCAACTCCGTGGCGGCCAAGGCTATTTGCCACCTGATTGGGGAGCGGCGTTATTTACGTAAGTCCTTCAGCCACACCGTGTTGTAGCTGGTGGTCGGCGGCGTGGGCATCATGAACATCATGCTCGTGTCCGTCACCGAACGCACCCGAGAGATCGGCCTCCGCATGGCTGTGGGAGCACGGGCGCGCGACATTCTTCGCCAGTTCCTCGTGGAGGCGGTCGTGCTCTGCCTGACCGGGGGTGCCTTGGGCATTCTGCTCGGACACGGCGGCTCCCACCTGGTGCGCGTGTTCCTCCGCTGGCCCGTGGAAACATCGCCCACGGCCATTGCCGTGGCGGTCCTGGTGTCGGTCAGCGTGGGCATCATCTTCGGCTACTATCCCGCGTGGAAGGCCTCGCGGCTCGACCCCATCGAAGCACTGCGATACGAGTGAAGCGGCGCGGCCGCCGGGAGGGGCCGAAGGACCGTGTCCGAAGGGAGCTGTGGTACGCGTCACCGCGCAGAAAGGGGTGTTCTGATGGGTAAGCAGAGTGTTGAAGGCGGTGTTCGTCAGTGTTCCGAGGACCCTCGTCAGGAGCCTGGTCGATGACGGGAGCGCGCCGGCGACACCGACACCCCTCTACCCATGCAGGCCGACCAGCGCCAGGTCCAGACGGCGCGGTATGAAGGTTTGTCCGGAGCCGCTTTGGCGCGGGCCCTGGCCGACGACATGCGCGCATGGTCGCAGGGCCGAGGTATCTACTTTGTCGGCACGGAGAGCGAACTTCAGTCCCTGGCGGGACGGTACGCCAATCCACAGAACTTCGAGATTGTCGCGCGTGTCGACCCGCCCGAACCTCCCCAGGAACTGGGCATGCCCGGCATGGGAGGCATGCCGGGCATGGGCCGCATGGGACCCATGGGGGGCCCACCGGGCATGGGAGGCGCGCCCGGCATGGGAAGCCCGCAACGCATCGGGGGCAGGCCACCCCTGGGTGGCGGCATGGGCATCGGCTTCCTTCAGGGAGAAAAGCAACTCCTCATCGCCAGGTGGACACCGGTGGAACGCGCTTCCGCCCCCGCAGACAGGAGCTTTGACGTGGCTCCCCTTGACCGGGAAGGAGACGCCCTGGGCCGGGAGTGAAGCCTGAAGGAGGGGTGCCTGATTTCAGTTGGCGCTGGGCGGCAGTGAGGAGAGGGTGATGAGAAGGTACAGGTTGGTCGGGGCCGTAGCGTTGGTGTTGGCTCTTGGCCTCTGCTCACCTCCAAAGTGAACCTGCAACGGGCGTCCACAACCGCGCGGACCGGACAGACGCAAGCAACGACACAGACGCGTACGACAATCACGGGGACTGCCACCAACCGAACCACCACCACTCTGCCCGGGAGCACCGGCAGCGGGGGTGCGGGTAGTACTCGTACAAGTACCGGTTCGCGAGGAGAGGCCCCATGACGTTGGCACGGCGGCTTGGACCTGCTCCTCCGCCGCGCGAGGCTCGACCAAGCCGCTGTCAGACGCCGAAGGCGTCTGAGGCGTCGCGGGTGCCCGCCAGCCCGACGCGGGCGAGAAGCCGAAAAGGTTCCCTCACCCTCCCCTCTCCCAATGGGAGAGCGTCGGCGTGAGGGCCGCCTTGCCCGTCCACTTCGTGGGCACCCGCCGTCGAAGGGGGGGACCCCTTGATGTCAGACCGAGGAAGCGGATACTATTCTGACGGCTGGCCCAGAATGGTACAGGTTCCTTGAGGGCGGCATCATGGACAATGAAGCGCAGGAACGCTGGAATCACATCGTCGACCCCGCGGATTCCAGCCTGCGTGTACTCATGGCCGTTGTGAGACTGCTCCTCGACAAGAAGATACTCTCCGAAGAAGAGTTGTGCAGCCTCGCGGATGCCTCGTGCCAGGAACTCGTGACTGAAGTGGAGGCACGAACCGCCTGGCACACTCCATGGCTCACCACGGAGGCCCTGGCCGCCAAAGTCAGGATCGCACCTGATAGTGTTGTCCTGGACGCCGGTTGCGGCTTCGGGGGCCCCGCCCGAGAGCTCGCGGAGAAGTTCGGATGCCGAGTCATCGGTGTGGACCGTGACCCGCTCCGGATCCTTCACGCCATCAGGCAGACCGAAAAGCTGGGTCTCAGCGACCGGGTCTCCTTCTGCTGGGGTGTCTTCGGCAAGCTTCCGTTCCCGGACACGACGTTCGACATCGTGTGGGCACAGGGGTCCTTGACCAGGTACGACACGGAATGGCTAAAGGGCGTGCCCACCGGGATGGACCCGAGCACCTTCCAGGAGTTCCACCGCGTCCTCAAGGCCGCGGCTCAGCTGGTCTGCGATGTCTGGCTCAAAGGGCCGGTGAGCGACGCCGATGTGGAGGCCTTCCTTCGTTTGACGGGATTTGGCCTCGAGCATCTGGAGGACTGCACCGAGACATGGCTGAAATGCTGTCAGTGGTCCATCAGGGAACTCAACCCAGACGACGTGGAGCGAAGGACCTACGAGGAGCAAGCCTACGAGGAGTTCCTCCAGAGAGGCGATCGCGCCTACCAGTTTATCGCGGCTAAGCGCGACAAGCCGGAGTCCCGACAACCTGACGACACGTAGGGCGCGCGCCTCGCCCGCTTCGGCCTGGCGGCTCGACCAAGGCGCGGGCGCCCGCCAGCCCGACGCGGGCGGACGCCTTGGTCGAGCCCTTGTTTTCTGGAACAGGAGGACCTCTCATGGCGGTGTGCGCGGTGAACTTCTGGGGCGCGGCGCTCCAGAAGCAGTGTTCGATGAACCTCATCCTGCCCGAGTCCGCTAAGGTCAGGAAGCCCTACTGCCTGCTGATTCAGCTGCACGGCCTCAGCGACGACCACACCATCTGGCTTCGCCGCACGAGCATCGACCGCTACGTGGCGGAACTGCCTCTGGTCGTGGTGATGCCCGACGGCGGCCGGAGTTTCTACTGCGATGCCGCCGATGGCCCGGCCTACGAGCGGCACATCATGAAGGACGTGCTCGGCTTTGTGGAGAGGTACCTCCCGGTGCGCAGGGACCGCGGGGGCCGGGCCATCGGGGGGCTGTCGATGGGCGGCTACGGGGCGATGAAGCTCGCGCTCAAGTACCCGCGCCTCTTCGCCAGCGTCGTCAGTCACTCGAGCGCCTTCGGCTTCGCGCACGATCCGGCGCGGGGCGAGAACCCGGAGTGGAAACGCATCCTGGGCGACCAGGTGGCCGGAGGCAAGGACGACGTCTTCGCCCTCGCCGAGAGACTCGACCCCGGGAAGGCCCCGGCCATCCGCTTCGACTGCGGGAAAGAGGACGGGCTCCTCGCCGGCAGCCGACGGTTCCACAGGCATCTGGCCTCGCTCGGGATCCGGCACGAATACCGCGAGTACCCCGGCGCCCACACCTGGGCCTACTGGGACGAGCACGTCCAGGAGGCGCTCCGCTTCCACATGAAGCACCTCAGGGCAAAGAAGCAGCAGTAACGCCGAGGTCGCGAAGGCACACAGAAAAGACCGAGCCACAGAAAGCACAGAGAGCAACAGATTGTTAGAGGGGAGAGATAAACCCCAAACTCTCATAAGACCCTGTGGGCTCTCCTTTCTCTTGCCTGTGTCCTCTGTGTTCTCTGTGGCAAGAGCATCTGTCGATTCTTTGCGGGCTTTGCGGTGGAAGGCTCAGGCTGCCGGTTCTCTATCCGGGTCAACGGAGGAGGTGAAAGCCGATGACGGCTGCAGCTCTCAGTGCCGTGCTGTTCGTCACCGTGGTCAGTGATTCGGCCAAAGTGGACCCCTGGGGTCGGGTGTGGGCGAAGGAGGCGGTGACTGGACTGGAAGGGGGTAGCCCCGTCTGGGAGGCAAGGGCGCGGACCGCTTCCCTGGCGGGAGCCCGGGGGGAGACCGTCGCCTTTCAGGTGATGGTGCGGGCGGACGGAGGCGACGTGGAGGGCGTCAACGTCGAGGTCACGTCTCTGGAAGGGCCCCTTGGCCGAATCGAGCCTTCGGCCTTTCGCCTCTACAAGGAATGGTACACCCAGGTGACGCGCACCAGCGAATCGCCAACACACTCCTGTGGCCCAGGGTGGTATCCTGACGCCCTGGTGCCTTGGGAGGTGCCTGACGGTGCCGTGGAGGTCCCTACCCCGGCGGGCACATCGACGTACGATGCTCCGCCTTTCCGGGTGGCCAAAGGGCTCACCCAAGGGGTCTGGGTGGATGTGACGGTCCCCCGCGAACTCGCCGCGGGCACCTATACGGGTACGCTCACCGTCACCGCGGGGAACGCAAAGCCGGTGGCGCTCACGCTCCGGCTGCGGGTGTGGGATTTCGAGCTCCCGGCCGAGCGCCATCTCATCTGGACGGCGTGGTACAACAATTTCGAGCGGCTCTTCCGCGGGTACTCCGACGACCCCGCCCACCCGCGAGCGGAGGCCCGGCAGACCGAGGCGCAGCTCTGGCAGCTCGCTCACGACCATCGGATGAACCTGTCTCCCGGCCGCGAGACCCCGGGCTACGTGCTCCGCTTCGAGGGCGAGGGGGCCGACCTGAAGGTGGACTGGGAGGAGTTCGACCGGCTCTACGGCGGCTACCTGGACGGCTCGGCCTTCCCCGACGGCCAGCCGACACGGATGTTCTGCCTGCCCGTTTCTGCCGACTTGCCGGCGGGCATCACGCCGGAAACCCGGCAGGCTCTGCTGCAAAGAACTGCCGAGCACTTCGTGGAGAAGGGCTATCACCTCGAAGACCACTTCGTCTTTCTCCCGGACGAGCCCTCGGAGCGAAAGCGAGGGTCTCTGGAAACCCTGGGGCACTTCGCTGACACGGTCCACCGGGCTCATCCCGGGCTTCGTACCCGGGCCGACGTCTACACCGCCTTCTCCCCTCGGTTTATCGAACGGTACGCCCGCTATATCGACAAGTGGCAGGTGGCTGGTGAGCACTTGCACCTGGGGTGGCTGGCCGACGAAGTCGCCCAGGGCAAGCAGATGGGCTTCTACCAGGCCAGCGAGCCGGCCATCGGCTCCGAAGCCCTGGACGGTGACGGGCTGTCGCTGCGCACCTGGGAGTGGATCGCCTGGAAGTACCGCATCCAGCACCTTGACCTGTACGCCATCGACGCCTACCAGCGGCTGTGGAGCAAGTCGCCCGCCAGCTCCATCTGGGTCGACCCCTACAACCAGGGCTGGCCCACCAACTCGCAAGGGGTGCTCATCTACCCCGGGCGCGACCCTGTGCTCCGGGTGGTGGACACTTGGCAGGTCATCCCCAGCATCCGTACCAAAGAGGTCCGCCGGGGGATGCAGGACTACGAGTACTTCTGGATGCTCAAAGAAAGGGGGCAGGGAGAGTTGGCCGACTCGTTGGTCAATGGCGTGGTCCGCTCGGCGCTGATGGACTCCTGGGTCGAGGGCAAGTTCGAGAGCAAGCCCTGGGGTGACTGGAGCCGGGACCCCGCAGATTGGGACGGCTCCATCCAGCGTGCAGCCGAGGCCATCGAAGCCGCGCGGAGATGACCATGGGACGCCTGTCCCGTGAGACGCCCGAAGGTCGGCTGACCGTGGCCGGGCCCCGCGCCCTTCCCCGCGACGGACTGCACCCAGCGGGTACCCTACGCGCTCCGAGTAGTACGCCTCCACCTTGACCCGCATCGCCTCGCGCACCGCTTCTCCCTTGTCGAGGCCTCTGCATCAAAGCCCTTTCTGTTGCTTTTTCGGGTCCGTCGGCTGACAGATGGGAGGGAGCAAGCGGGAAAGGGTTCGGGGGACCCCTTGTGAACCCCGCCGACCGGCGGTACCATCATGGCCCTGTGCTTGTGGCTTGGGATGACGTCGCTCTCGCGCCCCTTGGCAGCCCATCCTGGCCGGGCGGGCAAGGCCCGGGCACCGGAAGCTCGATGTCGGGTCTTTCCCACGCAGAGATGCAAAGGCGCAGAGAACAGCGGACCCCGGAAGGGTCCCTTCTCGGCGGTCTCTCCGCGCCCGCCAAGATGCGACCCTCTCCCTCCCCTCACCCACGGGGGGAGGGCGAAGGTGAGGGCTTGGGCGGGCACCCGTCTCGAGGCCTCTGCGTCACAGCCGTTTCTGTTGCTTTTTCGGGTCCGTCGGTAAGGGGCCGCGTCACTGCGGACACACGGAGATAGGAACTCGAGCGATGAGACATCTCTTCAGGAGCGTTCTACTCCTCGTCGTGGGAGCCACCCTGGGAAGCGGCGGCGCGGGCATGGAGAAGTTGAGCGGAGAAACTGCGTCGGCCGAGGCCGTCACCCCGGGCTCTCCCCAGCCCGCTCACGACCCGAACGAGGTTGCCTGCCCAGCCTGCGGCGAACGGCAGCTCCCCGGCGGGAACTGCGTGAAGTGTGGCGGCTCGCTGGAAGACGCCCTCCCCACGGGGAAAGCCTTCGCCCAGGTTGTCGAGGTGGAAGAACTCATCGAAAAAGCCCGTCGAGAGGGGCATGACACCGTCTACTTCGAAATCGTCCCCTTCGTCGCCCGCCTGGGCCTGGAGACCCGCTGGGACCTTCCCGAGCAGGGCCGCCGAAGGGCGGGGTACGTGTCCTGGGCGCTGGCCGAGACGACCACGACGAAGCAGCAACTCCGCCAGGTGCTCGCCGGGAAACGAAAGGCCCTCGCCGTGCCACCCGTGCCCGACTACGCCGACCTGGAGATTCGCGACGGGTACCTCCGGCAAAACGGCAAGCCCCTCCTCCTCTTCGGGGTCAACCTCAAAGGGCCGGTCGAGCTTCGGGGACGGTTCTTCGCGGCCGAGAACATGGGCACCATCGTCTCGGGCGTCGGCGGGACACGCTTCGATTACACCGAGCAACCCATCTGGCAAGCCTACACCGCCGACCCGGACACCCACCGCGTGTGGGCGGGAGGCGAGTGGTGCGGCCACATCATCTGCGATGAGTACAGCATCCACGGCGGGGCAGGCGGTCCCTGCATCATCTGCCTGGAGAGCCCGCACACGCGTCAGGCGGTGGTCGAATACTTCCAGAAGGTGGTGCCGGCGCTCCGGGACAGCGGCCGCCAGAAGTTCTACCCGCTGGACTGGGAGTTCGCCTACATCTGCTTCTGCGACCGCTCGCTGGCGATGTGGCGGGGCTGGCTGGCCCGACAGTACCCGTCTGTCGACGCCCTCAACGAGGTGTGGGGCACCGATTTTGCCGACTTCAACTCGGTGACCTTCCCGGCCCTGAAGTGCACGGAGGAGCCCAACCGGGCCAAGTGGTACGATTTCGCCCGCTTCAACTGCTGGCGCTTCACCGACTACATGACCTGGGCCCGGAGCGAAGTGCGCCGGCTGGCTCCGGGCGCCCTCACCTCCACCGGCGCCCCCTTCTACATGCTGGCCGGCCAGATGGGGTGGGCCGGCATCGACGCCGAAGCCCTGGACCGCAGCGTCAACGACGTCATCCTGAACGAGGCGCAGCCCTCCACCCTGACCACGGACCTGCTCAGGAGCATCGCCGTCGAGAAGAAGCTCATCCAGGATTCCGAATACCACGGTGACATCGCCCACATCATGGCCCACTTCTTGCACGGCGACGGCTACGTCTCCATGTGGTTCTGGCCGGAGAAGCTCACGCCCGACCCGCCCTCCTTCTACACCAGCGACATCGGCCGAAGCCCACGCGTGCCCCTGGAGGACGTGGCCCTGTGCATGCGGAGCGCCCTGGACGTCCGCCGACTGACCCCCTACATCCTGCCCTTCCACGACCAGCTCGCGGAGGTGGCCCTCCTCTACTCCCATGACTCCATGCTCCAGCTTCCCCCCGAACTCCGCCAGAGCCGGGACACCCCCCACCTCTTCGCCATCAGGACCATCTACGAAGGCACCGTCTACCTCGACGCCCCGACCCGTTTCCTCACCGAGCGCCAGGTCGGCGAGGGCCGCTGGGGCCAGGTGAAGCTTCTCATCCTCCCCGCTGTTGAGTACCAGAATCCGACCACCCAGACCGCGCTGCTGGACTGGGTGCGCAAGGGTGGGACCCTCGTCGCCACGCCGAACAGCTGGCTGGCCGACCAGTACGCCCGGCCGGCCGACTACCTCGCGCACCTGGGGATCAGGGTCGCGGGGATGGCTCTCCCCGAAGTGCGGATGAGCGCGCCGCGCCCGGACATCGAGAAAGGCACGGGCTTCATCATGGGAGCCATCTCCGAGAGGGAGCTCCGCCGGGTGCCCCGGAGCGAACTGGAGGAGACGGCGGACTGGCCCTTTGCGAAGCGCGGGCTCAAGTTAGAGGGCTGGGGCGTACAGCAGACGCTGGAGATTACCGACCCCCACGCCAAGGTCATCGCCAGGTTCACAGACGGGCGGCCGGCCATCGTCACCCTGCCCGTGGGTGAGGGAACCGTCTACTACTTCGCCACGCCTCTTGAGGAGCGGAGCTTCCACCGCTTCTTCGACTGCCTGTACGATGCGGCCGGCGTGCGCCGACCTGTCCGCACCGTGGATGAGAACGGGGAGCATCCGTTTCTTGTCGACTCGCGGACGGTGGCAACGGATGACGGCTACCTCTGCTACGTCTCGAACCTCCAACGGGGGAATACCGAGGTCCGGCTTCGCTTGCCCGACGGGGTGGCTGCTGTAACCAACCTCTCCACGGAGGAGCCGGTGGCCTACAAGCCGGGCGAGGAGTTGGCCCTGTCGCTCGGCCGCTACGAGACGGTCATGCTTCAGCTCACCGCCGCCTCCGGTGGGAGGGCGGCCGGGGCCGGTGCGGGAGCAGCGGCCCCATGACGGACCAAGGACCAAGGGGGGGGTGCCGGGCGCCGCGACCCGCTGCGGCGGCGCCCGCTCGGCAGGCGGGGAAGGCCGTGACCGAACCGCAGCTGGACTCCGAAGGGTACCTGGTCGCCCCGCAGGGGCTCCCCTGGCGGGCTTTGGGGATCGGCCTCGTCCTGGTCGTCTTCTCTGCCGTCTTCGGCCCCTACGCCCACTATATCCTGCGGGACGTCCTCTGGTTCTGCAGCTACCTGCCCATCGGCCTGGTCTTCCTCTTCATGGTCGTGGTTGCCGGGCTGAACGTGGTGCTCAAACTCATCCGCCGCCGATGGGGCCTCAGCCCCCGTGAACTCCTCCTCATCTACATCATGATCATGGTCGGCGGCCAGCCCGTCTCCTACGGCATGACCAGCTACCTGCTGAGCATCATCTCGGCGCCGTACTACTTCGCCACCCCCGAGAACCAGTGGGCCGAGCTGTTTCACAAGTACATCCCCAACTGGATCTGTCCCCAGGACCGCCAGGCCGTCACCTGGTTCTACCAGGGCCTGCCACCGGGCCAGAGCATTCCCTGGCAGGCCTGGGTTGTCCCTCTCGCCTGGTGGCTGCCCCTCATCGCCGCGGTCATGGTGGCCAGCTTCGCCGTGGTGGCCATCATGCGCCGGCAGTGGGTGGAGAACGAGCGGCTCCTCTTCCCGCTGAATGAGGTGCCGCTGCGGATGGTGGCGGGTGCCCACGAAGGGGGCGCGGACGGGGGTGGGCCGCTTCCGGCCTTCATGCGCAGCCGGGTCTTCTGGGCGGGCTTTGCCATCCCCTTCTTCATCGTCTGCTGGAACGTGCTCACCTACTTCTACCCCACCCTGCACGCCATCCGTTTCGAGAAGCGTCTGTCCTTCGCCAACTTCCCCCCGGTGACGCTCATCATCTCGCCCGTGGTCATCGGCCTCACCTACTTCGTCAACCTGGACGTCTCCTTCAGCATCTGGTTCTTCTGGGCCCTGGGGATGGTGCAGCAGGCCGTGTTCAACAAGGTGGGGTTCACGGTAGGCACCCCCGACGTCTACGATTCCACCAACGCGGCCATGGCCTGGCAGGGCTTCGGGGCCTTCACCGTGATGGTCCTGGTGAGCCTGTGGGTGGCGCGCGGTCATCTCGGCGAGGTCTTTCGCAAGGCCTTGCGCAGCGCCCCCGAGGTGGACGATTCCCGGGAGCTCCTCTCCTACCGGACGGCTGTCTGGGCGCTCCTCCTCTCGGTGGGGTATGTCGCCGCGTGGATGTTCCGCTCGGGCATGAGTCCGCTGGTGGTGGTGATGTTCCTCTTCGCCGCGCTCATCCTCTACATCGGGGTGACCCGCTGCGTCATCGAGGGTGGGCTGGTCTTCGTCCGTGGCCCGACCATCCCCCAGACCTTCGTCATCCGCACCCTGGGCAACCGGGTCATCTTCGACCGGGTGACCATGACCAGCCTGGCCTTCAGCTATGCCTGGCTCTGCGACATGATCTTCGAGTTCATGCCCCTGGCCGCCAACGGCGCCCACCTGGCCAGCACCCGCCGGTTGGGCCGCCGGGCGGTGGTGCTGGCCGCGGCGCTGGCCATGGGGGTGGGCATCGCCGTGAGCGTCCTCTACACCATCTACCTGGGCTATCGGCACGGGGCCTTCAACTGGAGCGAGTGGGCCTTCTCGGGAGGCGGGGCCCAGACCCCCTTCGACAACCTGGTCTCCAAGCTCCAGAACCCCTTCCCCCCGGACGCCAAGCGCATCGCGCTCCTGGGCGTGGGCGCCCTGGCCGCGGCCCTCATCATCGCCGCCCGCCACCGCCTCGCCGGCTTCCCGTTTCACCCGCTGGGGTTCGCCGTCGCCTCGGTCATTCAGGTGACCTGGGTGGTGCTCTCCATCTTCCTGGCCTGGCTCATCAAGACCATCATCATCAGGTTCGGCGGGCTCAAGCTCTTCCAGCAGGCCAAGCCGTTCTTCCTGGGGCTGGTCCTGGGGCACCTCACCGGAGCGGGCCTCGTGGGCATCCTGGACTGCTTCTTCTTCGTGGGTCAGGGGCACTGGCTGGAGTTCTGAGATGCTCAACTGGGGATGTCCGCTCCGGGGGAAGTGGGCCGTCGCCTCAGAGAGCCGGGGCGACTCTGCAGCGCGGGTGAGTGGGCTTCGACGTGCTCCGCCCGCCCGGTGGCGGGCACCCGCGGTCGAGGGGCGGACGGTCTTGGTGGCCAGCGGACGGGTCCACCTCAGAGGCGTAAGGGATCTATAGTGGCCGACGGGGATAACTTCCTGAAGACCTGCGTTGAGGGCTTCAATCTCGGTAACCTCGTGGAAGCAAAGCAGTTCCGTCGCGTCGAGTCACTCGGTGAGCGCCTTTCGTTCAAGGTATTGGCGCCCAGCGGAGAGTGGTTCCTCGAAGCCTTCCGGGAGCCGACTTTTCTGGCATCTGACATCCGTTTCCTGTGCGAGTACGCGAGAAGGCTCGCCTCGCGCGGCCTCGGCCCCGAGTTACATTCCTGGGGTGTGGGGAGCCATTTCGGGACGATGGAGCTCGAAGGGCAGACCTTCCGGGTAACCTGTCGCGGGTGGTTGCGCGGCGAGCGGTGCGGGCCTGACGACTGGGATGAAGAGTACCTCGCTCAAGTTGGTCAGCTCTTGGCTCGGATGCACGACGTAACCTCGGGTTGGCAACCGGATCTCTCCCGGGTGGCGTGGAACTTCTCGCTGTCTGCCGGCCAGGCCGTTGAGCGGATACGGTCATGGGGATTCGTGGAGCTGGGGCAGGCAGCCTTCCTCGAGCGTGTCGCCGACAAGATCGAGGAGGCCCTTGCCGGCCTCGATATGGCCCATCAAACGGTCATCCATGGTGACCCCTGGTACGGCAACCTCCTGCGCTGTCACGGAGGCCTGAAGGCGGTTGACTTGTCTGCCTGTGGCTTTGGCCCGCGTGTGGGCGACATCGCCGTCTGGCTCTACTGGATGGTCCACAGTCTTGGTCCCGAACGCTGGGCGGAGCCGTTCGACGCACTGCTCTCTGCCTATGAAAGCATCCATGCTCTTGACGACCGTGAGCGGTTCGTGATCCCGCACCTTGCGTGTCTCCGGCACCTGTGGTTCCTGGTTGAGGAAGTCGAAGAAAGGATGGTCATCGCACCGAAAGACCGACACGCCATCGACTTCTATATCCAAGACCATGTGTCCGCCGTCAGGACCGTGCACGAGCTCGGCGTGCTGGAACCGTAGTCCCTCCTGACGTGGTTCCTCGCTGCCGACCTCACGTGACAAGTAACCGCTCGACTGAGCTCGCCGAAGCCGTGTCGCGCCAGCTCCGCGGGCACCCGGCTCACGCCGCCACCGACGACGAAGTGCGAGTGGTGCTTGCCCCCCAGGGTGTCGCAGAAGTACACTCGCCGCCGGAGCTGCGCTGTGTCCGGCGGGCTCACACAGGGCGGTCCCGCCCTTCGACAGCGGGTGCCCGCCAGCCCGATGCGGGCGCCCGCGAAGCGGGCGAGCAGACTCAGCGTTTCGAAGCCTGCGAAGCGGTGCGTTCGACCACGGATGCTGACGCTCGTCACGGGGGCTCGTGGGGATTCATCAGTGAAGCGCAGACTGGTCTTGGCCATCGACGCCGGCACCACTGGTGTTCGTGCCCTGGTCTTCGACAGGGACCAGAAGGTCGCCGGCAGGTCGTACCGGGAGTTTCCCCAGATCTTCCCCAAGCCGGGGTGGGTCGAACACAACCCCAACGACATCTGGGAAGCGACACGCACCGTCGTCGAGGAAGCCATCCGGAAACTTGGTCCGAAGCAGCTCTGTGGCATCGGCATCACCAACCAGCGCGAGACGGCCCTGCTCTGGGACCGGGAGACCGGCCGGCCCGTCGCGAACGCCATCGTCTGGCAGTGTCGGCGGACCGCCCCCCAGTGCCGGAAGCTCGCCGATGCCGGGAAGGGCCCGACCATCCACCACAGGACGGGGCTCCAGCTCGACCCCTACTTCTCGGCCAGCAAATGGCACTGGCTTCTGGCACATGTCCCTGAAGCCGACCGGCTCCTTCGGGAAGACCGGCTGGCCGCGGGGACGGTCGACACGTGGCTCCTGTGGAAGCTGACCGGCGGGAAAGTTCACGCCACGGAACCGAGCAACGCATCCCGGACCTCCCTGTTCAACATCCGCACCATGCAGTGGGACCGCCAGCTGTGCCGCCTCTTTGGGGTGCCGACGGGGATCCTTCCTCAGGTACTGCCGACCCGGGGTGAGTTCGGCCGCACGGATGCCTCCGGGATCGGCTTCGAGCTTCCCGTTCTGGCCATGGTGGGCGACCAGCAGTCCGCGGCCTTTGGCCAGGGCTGTTTCCGTCCCGGCACGGTGAAGAACACCTACGGCACCGGTCTCTTCATGCTCGCGAACACCGGGCGGGAACTCATCCTGAGCGACCGCCTGCTGAGCACGGTGGCCTGGAGCTGTGACGGCCACACCGACTACGCGCTGGAAGGGAGTGTCTTTACGGGTGGCGCCGCGGTCCAATGGCTGCGCGACGGGCTGCACCTCATCGAGGACGCCAGCGAGACCGCTCAGCTGGCGGCCTCGCTCGCGGGGAACGACGGGGTCTACTTCGTCCCCGCCCTCAGCGGGTTAGGGGCACCCTACTGGGACGCCAGTGCCAGAGGTACCATCCTGGGTCTGACGCGGGCCTCGACCCGGGCCCACATCGTCCGCGCGGCGCTGGAGGCCATCGCCTATCAGAGCCGGGACGTGCTCGACGTGATGGCCGAAGCGACAGGCCGCCGGCCCAAGGTCCTCCGCGTGGACGGAGGCGCCGTCAGGAACGATTTCCTCATGCAGTTCCAGGCCGATATCCTCGGCCTCCGGGTCGAACGGCCGACGATGCCGGAGACCACGGCCCTTGGTGCCGCCGGCTTGGCCGGCATCGAAGCGGGTCTCTGGCGCGACCCGGAGGACTTCATCTCCCGCCGAAAGGTCGAGCAGGCGTTTCTGCCGCGGATGGAACCCCGCGGACGGGAGCGCCTGTACGCAAAATGGCAGGAAGCGGTCGAGCGGTGCCGGCACTGGGCCTGAGGCCGGAGGCGCACCCGGGGTGGGTCTTCCCTCACCGTGCCGGGGAGCCTTTTCGGCTCCCTCTCACCCCGTCCCTCTCCCACTGGGAGAGGGGGTGGGGGTGAGGGGTCTCCGCCTCTCCCGTCCGAGCCGCAGCGGGCGCCCGCCAGCCCGATGCGGGCGGGGAGGCAGAAAGCATCCCCGGCGCCGAAAAGGCTCCCCGGCACGGCCTTGACGAGGCCACGCGGGGCGGGCATAGTGAGAGCAGCGGGACTCACTTGGCGACCTTGGGTTCATGTTGAGAGCAGAGGCTGTATGAGCACCACGGCACCGCCCCAGAACGAAGCCGGCCAACCCCGCGTCGCGGGTTCTGGCCCCTTACCGACGGATGGCCGATGCTCCTCAGGGTCTTCCGCTACTGGCGGCAGCACGCCAAGAGAGGTGGCACCTCCCCGGCAGGGCGAAAGGCCTTGGGAGCTGGAATCGGTTCGACGGAAGGTGCGCGCCCGTCGGGACAAGCCGGCCGGGCCGCAGCCTTCGTCGGGCGGAGGCTCGGCGGCGTCGGGGCCCAGCATCATCTACGCGCGGAGCGTGCCTCGAACCCAGGTGCGTCCGTCCTCTTACACGCCACCCGCGGGGCGCTTCCTTCCCCTGGCAGAGGCGGTGAGGGGACAGGAGTCGCGCGCCCCCATCGGTACAGCCTATCACCGGGTGGAAGAGGCCCTGGAGACAGTTCACCCCAAACTCGCCGGCTACTGTCGCGGCAGGCTATTCGCCCCCCCTGGCGCGGGCGTGTTCCCTTCGGGTCTGAGCCTCAGGGTCGAAGACGGTGGCCCTCACCTCGAACTCCTCCAATCGCTCTGCGACCTGGGGAGTGGGCATCCGCTCTCGCCTGACGAACTGGTCTTCCTCGACCTGGAAACCACGGGGCTTTCCAGCTCGCCCCTCTTTCTCATCGGGACCCTGGTCGCCGAGGCCGGGGGGTTCGTCATCCGCCAGTTCCTGGCCCGGACGTACGCCGAGGAGCGGAGCATCATTTCCGCCTTCGCCGAGGAGGCCGGCGCCAGACGGTTGCTGGTGAGCTTCAACGGGAGATGCTTCGACGTCCCCTACCTCCGTGCCCGGGCGGCGGCGACGGGTGTGGCCTTTGCGGAGCCCCCGACACACGTGGACCTGCTCCACGCCGCGCGCCGGGTCTATGGTTCGCGCCTCCCCGACTGTCGCCTGAAGACCCTGGAGCGTTCCATCTGCCGACGACACCGCGCGAACGATATCCCCGGCGACCAGATTCCGGAGGCATACCACTACTTCGTCCGTACCGGGAACGCCGTCGAGCTGGCCGACATCCTCAGACACAACGCCTGGGACCTGGTGACCTTGCTGGAGCTGACGGTGAGGATGGGCAGCGAGGGGAAGGAGCCCGGCTGGAACCGGGAGGAGTGAGTTCCTCATGGACGTCGGTGGGTTCCTGCGGGCTCTCCAAGCGGACCCGGGGTACGCCGGGCAGATCGTCCACGTGCACACCGAGTCGGCCAACGCGCCGCGCTGGGCAGAGGTGCCCGCCGGCCTCCACCCGCTGGTCGGCCGGTTCCTGGCCGGGCTGGGCATCGAACGGTTCTACAGCCATCAGGCCGAAGCGGTGCGGGCGCTCCTGGACGGAGAGGACGTGCTCGTCACGACAGGCGCCGCGAGCGGCAAGAGCCTCTGCTACCAGGTGCCCATCCTCGAGGCGCTGCTCAAGGACCCAGGAAGCACCGCCCTCCTCCTGTTTCCGACCAAGGCCTTGGCCCATGACCAGGTGGCTGCGTGGAACCGAGGCCTCCGGGCCGTGGGCGGCCACCTGGGGCTGGCGTCGGTCCGGGCGGCGGGCTTGGCATCGGTCCGGGCCGCGACCTTTGACGGCGATGCGAGTCAAGGGGACCGCCGGGCGGCCCGCAACGCCGCGAACGTCATCGTGACCAACCCGGAGATGCTCCACGCGGGCCTGCTTCCTCACCACGACCGCTGGAGCCGGGTCTTTCGGTCGCTCCGCTTCGTCGTGCTGGATGAGGTGCACACGTACACCGGCTTCTTCGGCGCCAACATGGCCAACGTGATGCGTCGGCTGGAACGGGTCTGCGCGCACTATGGCAGCCGGCCGCAGGTGGTCTCGTCGTCAGCCACGGCCGGGAACGCACGGGAGACAGCTGAGCTGGTGACCGGGCGCAGGCTCCGCCACATCGCTCGGGACGGCGCCCCGCATGGCGCGAAAACCTACCTCTTCTGGAATCCGCCTCGCATCAAGGATCGCTCGTGGCGCGGCCGGCGGAGCGCCAACGTCGAAGCCCACGAGCTGATGGTCAGGCTCCTTCGCGCCGGGGTCTCCACCATCGTCTTCAGCAAGGCGCGGAACACCGCCGAGATGATCTACCGCTATGTGCGCGAAACACTCCAGCCCGAGGAGCCGGACCTGGCGGAGCGCGTGATAGCCTATCGGGGCGGCTACTCGGCCGAGGAGCGCCGGGAGATGGAGCGGCGCCTGCGGGAGGGTGAACTCCTGGGCGTCAGCGCCACGCGGGCCCTGGAACTGGGCATCGATGTCGGGTCGCTCGACGCCTGCATCATCGTGGGCTGGCCGGGGACGCTCACGGCCTTCTTCCAGCAGGCCGGCCGCGCGGGCCGCGCCCGCACCGGGCGAGCGGGCACCCGACGCGACTCCCTGGTCATCCTGGTGGGCATCGACACGGCCATCAATCAGTACGTGATGGCGCACCCGGAGTACGTCTTCGCGCGACCGCTGGAGGCAGCCGTCGTCGACCGGGACAACCCCTTTGTCGTGCTGGGGCACCTGCGCTGCGCCACGGCTGAACTGCCCGTGGCCGAGACGGAGGCGGAGAGCTTCGGCTACGCGGGCACGCTGGCGCTGGAAGTGCTGGAGGAGAAGCAGAAGGTCCTTCTCCGCGAGGCCACCTACTACCACGCTGCTGCGGAGGCGCCGGCCTACGAGGTCAGGCTGCGCGGCTACGGCGACGAGAGCACGGTGGTGGTGGACGCCGACAGCGGCCGCACCATAGATCGGCTGGACAAGTTCCGGGCCCTGCGGCTCTTCTACCCGGGGGCCATCTACCTCCACCGGGGCGACACCTACGCCCTCGTCGACCACGATACGGAGAGGAACGTCGTCCGCGTGCGCCGGGCCGACGTTTCCTACTACACCGACCCAGTCACGGGGACGGCCGTGGACCACGTGGACGTCGTGCTGGCCGAGCGCCCGGTGGGCACCGGACGGGCCTGCCTGGGGGAGGTCTTCGCCGTCCAGCAGACACCGCAGTACGAGAAGGTTCACTTCTACACGCTCGAGCGCATCTCCCAGCACGCGACCGAGGTGCCACCCCAGGCCTACGAGGCCATGGCCTTCTGGGTCACGGTGCCGGAGGCGCTTTCCGGGGAGGTGGCCCGGTTGGGGCTCGACGCTGCCTCGGGCATGAAAGGCGTCCTGTACTGTGTCAGCCGGGTGCTTCCGCTCTTCCTCACCAGCGACGCCAACGACTTCGACTGGTCTCTGGGGTCGAGGAACACCCCCTGGCACACCATGTTCTGGTACGAGTTCTTCCTCCAGGGCATCGGCCACGCCGAGCAGGCGTACGAGCGCCTGGAGGAGATCCTGGACGTGACCCTGGAGCAGCTGCTCACCTGCGACTGCGAGGATGGCTGCCCCAACTGCACTTCCCGGCTCATCACCCCGTACCATGTGCGAAACATCGAGTTGGGTGAGGGGTGGGTGGCGAGCCGACGGGCCGCTGCCGTCGTCCTCGACTCCCTCCTGAGCGGTCGGTCGGCGGCCGAGTCGCTGGCGGCGGTTCTCTCGCCACGCGAGAAGCGGGGCATGCGCTACCTACCGACCGTCACCGGTGAGCGCCGCCGGCGAGGAGACGCCGTCTCTCCTGGGGTGCCGCCGTCTGCCGCGGAGGACAGCTCGGGAACAAGCCTGGACCTTGCGACCGCGTCCGGGCCCGCAGGCGGGCACCGGCCCGTCAGCGGCCCTCACCCCTTCCCTCTCCCAATGGGAGAGGGAAGGGTGAGGGAGCCACACCGGCTGCCTCTCGATGAACGGTTGCGCCAGCTGATGCTCCGCAAACTTGAACGCGCCCGCTCGCCCCGCAAGCCTGTGGACCACCCCATCGACCTCAGGCCTCCCGTGGGCACGCCTGTGGCGGAGGCGCAGGAAAGCCTGCGGGCGTCCGACGCGGCCAAGAGGGCCGGGGCGGAGGCCATTCGCCACAGTGGCGACCCCACTGCCCGCGGGCTCCGTCAACGACTCCGTCAGCTCTCTGGGCAGCAGAGGAGCGCCGTCCCTCGCCCCAGGAGCGGTGAGGTCGAGAAGCCGGCCGCTGCCCCACCGCTGACTCCTGCTTCGCAGACTACCAGGGGTGAGCGGACTGCTGACACAGCCATACGGGCTGGCGACCCGCTGGCGAGGCTGGCCCGTCAGCGGAGGAGCCGGGACCGGAAACAGCAGGGCGGAAAGGCCGAGCCGTGACGAGTCAGGGAGAAGCGCTTCTGAAGCTGATCGGCGATGCGTCCTTTTTCCGCGGACAGATCGTCCACGTGGAGCACGTCCCGGCCCGCGAGGCCGTCTACGGCGAGGACAGCGTCTGCGACCCCCGCGTCAGTGAGGCCCTCAGGGCGCTGGGCATCGAGCACCTGTACGGACATCAGAGCGAAGCCATCAGGCTCATCCACGAAGGCCGGAGCGTGGTCATCGTCACGGGGACGGCCAGCGGAAAGACGCTCTGCTACCTGGTGCCGACGCTGGAGGCGCTGCTCGCGGAACCACGGGCAACCATGCTCTACCTCTACCCGACCAAGGCGTTGGCCCAGGACCAGTTGCGGGGGCTCGGCCGGGCGAGTGAGCTCGGGGGCGCCTTCGACTTTCTGGCCGGGGCCTACGATGGCGACACGCCCCAGAGCGTCCGCCGACGGCTCCGGGACAGGGGCAACGTCATCCTCACCAACCCCGACATGCTCCACCAGGGCATCCTCCCGCACCACTCCCGGTGGAACCGCCTGTTCGCCAACCTGCGCTACGTCGTCCTGGACGAGGTGCACGCCTACCGGGGCGTCTTCGGCTCCCACGTGGCCAACACGATGCGCCGGCTCCGACGGATCTGTCGCCACTACGGCGCCCAGCCGCAGTTCATCGCTTCTTCCGCGACCATCGCCAACCCCCGGGAGCACGCCTCGCGCATCTGTGGCACGGAGATGGCCCTGGTGAGCCGGGACGGCTCGCCCCGCGGCCGCAAGCTCTTCGTCCTCTGGAACCCGCCTCTTCTGGAGCGGGAGGGAGGGGGGCCGGAGCCGCTCGCCGGGGGCGATCGGCGGAGCGCCCTCTGGGAGGCGGTGGAACTGATGACGGCCATGGTCCGCGAGCGGGTGCAGACCATCAGTTTCGTCCGCACCAGGCAGGCCGCCGAGCTCATCTTCCGCCATAGCCGGGAACTCCTGGGGGCGTCCTCCCCTCGGCTGGCCGAAGCCGTCCATGCCTACCGGGGAGGCTACCTGGCCGAAGACCGCCGGGAGATCGAACGGCGGCTGGCCAGCGGCGACATTCTGGGCGTGGCCAGCACCAACGCCCTGGAACTGGGCATTGACATCGGGTCCCTCGACGTCTGCATCATCGTGGGCTATCCGGGCACCATCGCCAGCACCTGGCAGCAGGCCGGCCGGGCCGGCCGGGAGAAGGATGATGCCCTCGTCTTCCTGGTGGGGAGCAACTCCCCCATCGACCAGTACCTGCTCGGCCATCACGACTACCTCTTCCGCCAGAACCCCGAGCAGGCGGTGGTGGACCCGGACAACCCGCACATCGCCATCAGCCACCTCAAGGCCGCCATCTACGAACTTCCCCTGCCCGCTGCTGAGGCTAAGACCTTCGGGCCGTTCGCCGAGCCGCTCCTGGAACTCCTCCGCGAGGAGGGGGCCGCCAGCGAGATCGACGGCACCTGGTACTGGTCGCACACCGACTACCCGGCCGCCGAGGTCAGCCTGCGCAACATCAGCGGGCCGGTGTACACCATTCAGGAGACTTCCCCTGCCGAACAGGTCATCGGCACCATGGACGAGATCACGGCCCTCAGCCAACTCCACACCCACGCCGTCTACCTCCACGAGGCCGACACCTACTTCGTCGAGAAGCTCGACCTCCAGAAGAAGATCGCCTTCGTGAGCAGGCAGGAGCTCGACTACTACACCCAGGCCGTGACGGCCTCGCAGATCAAGATCGACCAGGCCATCAGGGAGGGCACCTGGCGCGGCTGCCAAACGGCCTTCGGCGACGTCTCCGTCACGACGACCATACCCATGTTCAAGAAGGTCCGCTTCCACTCCCGGGAAAGCATCGGCTACGAGAAACTCGACCTCCCGCCGCAGATCCTGGAAACGGTGGCCTTCTGGCTCGTTCCCCCGGAGGAGGTGGCGGTGAGGGTGCGGGCCCGCGGGCTGACGGTGGCCGAGGGCCTCGTCGGCATGGCCAACGTCCTGACCGAGGTTTCGCCGCTCTTCGTGATGTGCGACACGCAGGACATCGGGACCGTAGTCGATGCCAGCAACCTGGGTCGGGACGCCCTCTTCCTCTTCGACCGCTACCCGGGGGGCATGGGCTATGCCGAGCGCTGCCTGGAGCACCTGGAGCCCATCATGGAGGCGGTGGCTGCCGTCCTGGCCGAGTGCCCCTGCGAGTCGGGCTGCCCTTCCTGTGTGGGGGCGCCGGTGCCGGCCTTCGCCCTCTCCGACATCGATAGCTCCACCCGTGGCCGCATCCCCAACAAGGAGGCTGCCCGGCTCATCATGGCCAGCCTCCTGGCGAGGAAGTGAAACCCAACTCCGCGGCTCCGGTCGTCACCCGGGTTCCGAAGCAGTAGTGGGTGGCTCCGCTCTTCGGCAAGCTCAGGGCGGGGTGAGCCTGCCGAACCCCGCCAGCAGTGAAACACGCCCCCCGCCGCCCCAGGCCGATAGGCCGCTGGCGGTAACGTCTCGGCGGCGGGTGTCCGGCGGTCAGGTCCTCGGCAGCAACTCGCTGAGGTTCTCGATGACGAAGTCGGCGTGCTTCTTGCGCTCGCCGATGCTCTCGGGCCATAACTCCCGGATGATGCCTGTGACCATCACGGTCACGATGCCCAGCTTTTTCGCCCCCTCCAGCTCGTGACTTCCACCGTCCCCCACGAAGACGCACTGCTCGGGAACCACCTCGAGGGCCGACATGCACGCCTGGTACACCTGCCTCTCGGGTTTCACCCAGCCCACGCAACACGAGAAGATGACGCTGTCGAACAAGGGGGCCAACGGGGAGCGGTCCCACCCGGCGACCTCCATGCAGTCGGCGTTGCTGATGAGTCCGAGTGACTTACCGCGCCTCCGCAATGAGCTGAGGACCCCCAGGGTCTCCCGGGGCACCCGCAGGAGCGCCCCCGCGAACCTCTCCACGCGGTTCCTGACCGCCGCCGCGATGGTGCTCTCGCAGATGCCGGGGTCAATGGCATGGGCCATTGCCCTGATGATGGTGACCGGGTCCCTCATCTGACCCGTCAGCCGGGCCCGGGATTGCTCCTGCAACTGCTCGTTCCACGCCTCTTTGGACACGCCCAGCAACTGGTGCGTCATGAGCCCGGGTGACCACGTGGATTCAAGCGCCGTCAGCGTGTGAAAGAGGTCGAAGAGGATGGCCTGTTTCGACGTGACCACGGCATGAAGGTCGGTGATGTCCATGCTTTCTCCCGGACGTTTCCCCGTTAGCGGCCGCCACGAGCTTCGATCGCTTCACCGGCCGCGAAACATTGAACGGCAAAGAGCGCGAAGGCCGCAAAGAAGAGAACCTTCAGGAGCCCTTGGGGTTCTTTCCTCCTGTGCCTCTGCGTCCCTTGCGTTACAGCCGTTTTTCGGTGCGGCCTCTCGCCCCGTGACCCCGCGCGCGTCATGGCGCCTGGAGGTGAACCTCGAGAACGAAGCTTTCTCCCGACCGAAGCTCGACCCAGCAGCGCACGGGCTTGTTGGTGGTGCCGAAGGTCTGCCCGTACGGATCCCAGAGTCGGAACCCGGAACCGACCTGGAACTCCCGGGTCCCCGTCAACACCACGTTGCGGAACCGGAGCGTGGTGCCGTCCACCTGGGTCTCCTCACCCCGCCTCAGGCCCGGGAAGAAGCTGAAGACCACCGGCTCCTCCCCCCGGTCAAACTGAGGGGTGACCACTACCCTGACCTCCGTCGGCGAGAGGACGTGCACGGCCAGCCTGGCGTCGAAGCTCCAGTAAGACAGGGTGAGGTCGTAGCCGTCAGGCAGGTGGGCGATGCTGGCCGTGACGGGCATGTAGTCCGTCCGCGGGGCCGTGGGGGAACGGTCGAGCTCCGCCTGGCTCGTTCGGCGGAAGAAGGTGCCGGCCTCGGGCTGGTGGCAGGAGTTCGCGGCGTTGAGGATGCAGCCCGCGTCCCGGTGGAAAAGTTCCACCACGTTCTGCGGGTCCAGGACAAAGGGACCGGTGATGGGAGGCAGGCACACGGTGGACAGCCCGTACTGGAACCCCTGCCGACGGACGATGACGCCGTGGGAGAAGGCGTACTCCCCGTCGGCCGTGAAGTCCGCTTCCTCGCCGGGGGTGAAGTAGAGGCCGTTTTCGGCACAGCGCCACAGGGGTTCAAGGCGCATGGCCGAAGGCCGGTTTCGCATCACCCCGAGGAGACGAGCCCGGGCAGCGGCGCGGCCCGCAGGCGTCTGCGAGAGGACGTGGTCGCCATCCCAGAAAGGCTGGTACGAGGAGCTCCGGCCGTCAAAGAGGCACATGGTGAGGCCGTCAGCCGTGGTGATGGCCGTCTCATAGCGGGCCACGGCCGCCAGGGTCCGGGCCACATCCGCGTCATGTGTCCGCTGGTAGTACTCGGCCAGGCCGTTGGCGCTGAGCCAGGTGTAATGGCTGGCGGGGACGCCCTGGCGTTCTTCGAAGTTGCCCTCGCTCCCGTGGCGGGCGAGCTTGCGCATCGACTCCCGGGCCAAGTCCTTCCACTCGGGGACGTCGAAGATCTCGCCGGCGAGAGCGACGTTGGCAACGTAGTAGGAGGTATGGTTGGTGCTGGTCCCGCAGTCGGCGTTGTACATGGCCTGCTTCCCTGCCAGTGGTTGGAGCCAACGGAGCACCGTGCCCCGAACCCGGTGCTTCAGCTCGTAGGCCCAGTACTCCCGGCGCGCGGGCTCGATGGCGTCCTTGAGGAGCTCGTAGGTCAGCAGATACGCCTGGAGGCTGCGGTTGTCCGGATTGGTGTGCTCCTCGGCGCTGATGGTCGGCCGAAGGGCGAACTCCATCCCCAGGACCGCTGATTGGAGGAGGCGCTTATCCCCCCGGTACGGGTTACCGCGGTGCTCCTTGCTGTAGAGCAGGGCCATGCAGTAGACGTAGGCCTGCTGCCACATGGAACTCTGGTCCCGCGTCACCCGTCCGTAGGCGCCGGAACCGGCTTGCTCCAGGCGACGAAGGGCCATCGAATCGGCGATCACCGCCCAGTACATGCGGTCCGTCGGGAGTTCACGGATGCCTTCCCGGTACGCGTCCAGCTCCTCGGCCTTGACCCCTACAGCGAACCAGTGCCGGGCGCTGAGCTTCAGCGTGTCCTTCCCACCTCCGCCGCGAAGGGGTGGAAGGGCCCCGGCCCCGCTCTCGACGGGCACCCGGGCCTCGGCTTCGACGGCGACCTCCCGCCCCGTCCCCGCAGGCACGGGACACGTGACCGCGTGGCGGCCAGGCTCCAGCTCCAGAGCCAGGGTCTCTGCCTCACCGCCCTCGCGGGTCGCGCGCACGGTGACGGGAACGGGCTCGGTAGCAGCCACGTTCAGCGCCACGTCCAGTGCGAACGTCTGCGCGCCTTCCTCAAGGAAGGGCGCGGAGGCGGAGACCAGGAAGGGCCGGGGCACGTCGGCGTGGTACTTGGCGATGACCGTGCCGTCGGCGGTGAGGAGTTCCAGGTCTACGGGGCCGCGGTCGGACACGGTGAGCGCGATTTCCCCGGTCTCATCAAGCTTCCTGGTCTCTTTTCCGACACGCGCCCGGAGGCCGGGTGCCGGCCCGGAAGCCCGCGCCGGGTGCTCGGGTGCCCGCGAAGCGGGCGCGAGCCGGTTCGCGCCCACGGCGAGAGCCGCCGGGAGTTCGAGGCCGTTCTTCCACGGGCCGGGATCCGCCACGGTCACGGCCCGGGCGAAGAGCTCCACCTGGTTCGGCGGCCCGCCCCAGAGGTCGCACCAGGAGAAGACGGACCCGCCCCCTCGACGCCGAACGACGTTGAAACGGAACTCCTCCGCCGGCACCCCCAAGGCGGAGAGCGAAAGCCGAAGCTTGGCCCGCCAGACTCCTGTCCCGGGCGTCACCTCGGACGTCGTCGAGCCCGGCGGAACCGGGTCCGTGGGGGCGTACACCCACCAGGTGTACGGACGCGCCACGATGCCTGTCTGCGACGAGCCGTCGGACCCGACGCGCAACGTAACGTAGGGGTACGTCGGTTCCCGCGACTGGGTGAGGTAGAGCTCCAACGAGTCGGCACCGTCGCCCCCGTCCGCCGGGCGACGGCACTCCGCCAGTACCAGAAGCTCATTCCCGGAGCGGAGCATCCGAAAGGTTGTGGCCCACGCCTCCTCTTCGAGCTGCCCCTTGCCGAAGAAGTCCTCCCCGGCAAATGCATTGGCCCAGGCTTCCTCGCCGGGAAACCCCTCCCCCACCGGCCCCTCCGCCGCGGCGCACAGCGGATACACCCGGTCAACGGGGACAAGGGGCCCCCGCACGGGAAGAGCAAGCTCATCTTCCGGATACCGGACGTGCTCAGTCACACCAGTGGCTCCTCGGGCTCCTCCAGCGCGCACACCTCCGGCCATTGACCGGAGCGCGCCATAGTCGGTACTGAGACTCACCAGGCGGCCGCCGCGGTCGCCCGACTCCGCTCCAGCCGACGTCGCCGTTCCGGCTACTGTGGCCGAGTCGGCCTCCGACCACGCCCGACGGTAGCCGACCGCTGCTGCCACGCACAGCACCGTCACACCGACCGTTATCTCCATCCGCTTCATCATTCCCGCACGCCTTCGCTTCCTGGGGCACACGCATTGACCTTTCGACGACAATACGCTCTGCCGTGAGTCCTCCCTTGCCGCAGACTGTATGCTGCCAGCCGCCTTCCCGGGCGGCCCGCCCTTCGACAGCGGGTGCCCGCCAGCCCGATGCGGGCGCCCGCGAAGCGGGCGCGAGCCGCCCGGTGACACCATTCTTCAACGCCGCCCGGCCCTGTCAACAGCGAAAGGCACCCGAGATGGTGCGCCGTGCTTTAGCAACTCGCGCGAGCAAGCGGGGCTTGACAGGATGCTCGCCAATGGCCAGAATGCCAGTCGATGGCCGCGGGCGGCCCGGCAGCACGGGGTGGCCGACCCGCTCCGGACGGTCGAATCGCAGTCGGCCGGTTGGCGGATTTCTCGGGCGCCAAGCGGGCTGCCTGCCCTGGCAGGCAGTGCTTGGCGCAGGGTTGGGTCACGGTCTCACTGGAGAAAGGGAAGGGCTGAGGATGGCGAAGGCGATGACGAAGTCTCAGATTGTCAGTCAGTTGGCAGAGAAGGCGGAGGTGAGCAAG
>Ga0315282_10004057_pt1 | contig 25785 bp, 28 predicted proteins | sample YL17G07_20_MG_FD_203693 | JGI IMG/M metagenome (GOLD analysis project Ga0315282, IMG submission 203693) | Sediment microbial communities from Yellowstone Lake, YNP, Wyoming, USA - YL17G07_20 | ecosystem: Environmental > Aquatic > Freshwater > Lake > Sediment | place: USA: Wyoming | collected... | reverse complement strand
GAGAACTGCGCCCGTTGCAAGGAAGAAGGCTGTGATATAGACGCGTATGTCGTCATCCGTGATGGACAATTACTAAACGGAGTCATAGACGCACGAAGCTACAAGGCGCTTGACCGATGTGAAATATTGGACCGAATTGTGAAAGATTATGGAACAACCGCAGCCCGGGAATTCCTAGATCAAGTAACCAAGCTTTCGATTGCAGCGGCGATGATGTTTGGTTTCACAACAAGTATCGACGACGAAGATATCCCGCCAGAAGCAAAAGAGAGGATAAACGAGATAATAGCGGAAGCGAAAGAGAAGGTGAACAAATTAATCGAGATCTACAACGCAGGTGAACTTGAACCCTTGGCCGGCCGCTCTCTGCGCGAGACATTGGAAATGAGGATAATGGAGGTCCTCGCCGAAAGCAGGGACTCGGCTGGGATGATGGCGGAGAAACACCTCGGACTTGATAACCATGCCGTAATTATGGCAAGGACAGGTGCGCGAGGCAGCATGCTTAATCTTACCCAGATGGCAGCATGCGTTGGTCAGCAATCGGTGCGCGGAGAACGTCTAAGCCGAGGATACAGAAGGCGCACTTTGCCCCACTACAAACCTGACGACCTAGGTGCCAGAGCTCGTGGGTTCGTAAGCTCGAGCTACAAGGATGGTCTAAACCCCCTAGAATTCTTCTTCCATGCGATGGGTGGAAGGGAGGGTCTAGTCGACACTGCAGTTAGAACTGCCCAGAGCGGTTACATGCAACGTCGTCTTATAAACGCCCTACAGGACCTTCGTGTTGAATACGATGGCACGGTGCGGGATGACCGCGGCGCGATAATTCAGTTTACATACGGCGAAGATGGAGTAGACCCAGCACGTAGCGACAAGGGGAAAGCTGTCAACGTGGAAAAGCTGATTGAACGAATAATTGGAGGGTAACAAATGGCAGGAGTATCCCCCGACACTATAAAATCTGAGGTCAATAAGCTCGGCGGAGAGGTGCCTGAGTCCATAATCCGAGAACTGCAGGGAAATTTACTACGTGTAAGCAAAGAGCGAGCAATAATGCGTGAGCAGCTCGAAGAAATAATCGGATTAGTCAGGCAGATGTATACCAATGCTATGGTGGAACCTGGCGAAGCCGTTGGCACCGTGGCAGCGCAGTCAATAGGTGAACCCGGAACTCAGATGACGTTGCGAACTTTCCACTACGCTGGAGTGGCAGAACTGAATGTGACACTCGGATTGCCCAGAATCATAGAAATAATCGACGCTAGAAAGGCGCCATCCGCTCCCCTGATGGCGGTTTTCTTGAAAGAGAAATTTGCTAAGAGCAAAGAAAAGGCCCGTGAATTCGCTCAAAAGATAGAGTTGACCACGGTGGAAGACGTTGCGCTTCAAACCGAGGCCGATTTGATCAACATGGTTTTTGTTGTCAATCTAAATCGTTCTCATCTGCAACGAAGAGAACTAACGCCTACAAAAGTTGCATCCACCATAAAAGACGCGCTTAAAATAGACGTGAACATCGATGGATACAAACTGCGCATGAAGCCTTCAGCGACTTTATCGGAGCTGCGAAGGCTCGCGACGAAGGTTAGGACCCTGCCGCTGCGAGGTATAAAGGGGATCACCCGCGTAGTTGTCAAGATGGAAAAAGACGAATATGTGGTATACACCGAGGGCTCCAACTTCGCTGATATACTGGCGATGCCGGAAGTCGACCAGACCAGAACGGTGACGAATAACATACACGAAATTGAGGAGGTCCTTGGCATAGAAGCCGCAAGGAATGCTGTAATCAGTGAGGTGGTAAAGACACTTGAAGAACAGGGGCTTGAAGTAGATCTTAGACACATCATGCTTGTGGCGGATATGATGACGGCATCCGGTGAATTGATGCAGGTTGGGCGGCACGGTGTCAGCGGGGGAAAGGCCAGCGTGCTCGCGCGGGCCTCGTTTGAAATCACCACTAAGCACCTACTGGATGCTTGCGTACGCGGTGAAAAAGACAGGCTGGACGGCATAATCGAAAACGTCATCGCTGGGCAACCTATACCACTGGGTACTGGTTCAGTGGAGCTAGTGATGCGGAGGGAGACTGAAGGTGGAAGTAAGTAAGGAAATCAGGCAGGCTATTACCACAGGAAAGGTCGCCATCGGTGCGGATAAATCATTAAAAACACTTAAGCGCGAACAAGCCAAGTTGATTATTGTGGCGTCAAATTGCAAGCTGGACTTTCGCGCAGACATAGAACATTATGCGAGGCTAGCAAATGTACCTGTTTATAATTTTGACGGAAATAGCGGGGAGCTCGGGCTGGCGTGCGGCAAGCCGTTCTTGGTGAGTGTATTGACAGTTGTGGAGGAGGGAAGCTCGAATATCCTAGGTTTGGGGGCGCACAAATGACCATCAAACTCACTTCCGAGGAGATGCGCTACATTACTCTTTTTGAAGGGATGACCGGTGCTCGGGTACATGATTGTGTAATCGACGAGAGTGAAAATAGAATTATATTTGTGGTGAAAAAAGGAGATATCGGAATCGCGATAGGGGGAAGAGGGGACAAAATCCGAAAGGCGAAACGAGTTATCGGAAAAAACATAAGGGTAATCGAGTACTCGGATGATATAATAGAGTTTTTAAAAAATACTTTCGCGCCTGCCCAGATCAAAAACGTCAATGTAGTCGAGCATGATGGCAAAAGAGTTGCGATAATGACAGTCGAAAAGCAGGAGAAGGGGATAGTTATCGGGGCGAAAGGTAAGAAGATCCAAAATGCGAAAAAACTTGCCCATCGTTACTACGGAATTCATGATATATTAATTGCGTGAGCTTTTAGGTTTGAAACTATTATTAGTTCAAGGTGACCGAATGGGAGTCCCTAGGGGAGAATTTGCGGCTAGGAAGGTGCGCTCAGAGCGACAGAAGTTCAGATGGAAGAGCGCCCAGTACCAGCGCCGAGTATTGATGCTCGATGAAAAAGCCGACCCTCTCGAGGGTTCACCGCAGGCCAAGGGCATCGTCCTCGAAAAAGTCGGAGTCGAGGCCAAACAACCCAACTCCGCTATTCGGAAATGTTGTAGAGTCCAGTTAATCAAAAACGGGCGGCAGGTCACGGCATTCGCTCCCGGCGACGGTGCGATTGGGTTCATAGATGAGCATGATGAAGTTGTGATCGAAGGCATAGGGGGGGCGAAGGGCGGAGCATATGGCGACATACCCGGAGTCCGATACAAAGTTACAAAGGTGAATGGTGTTTCGCTGAAAGAACTTGTGAAGGGGCGAAAGGAGAAACCAACCCGGTGATAGCTTGGCGCTCAAATATTTTGATGAATGGACAGTCGAGGACGTTGAGATAAAGGATCCCGGGCTTAAACAGTACATTCGCTTGGAACCCCCACTAGTTTTACATAACGGTGGAAAACATGCGCGCAAGCAATTTGGAAAAGCAAAGATATCAATAGTTGAACGCTTGATAAACAAGATCATGCGGTCTGGACCCGGCGCAGGAAAACTCAAAGGCAAGGTGATTCGCGGAGAAGGGGCGTGTGGGAAAAAACACAAGGCTTACAACATCGTCAAAAAATCTTTCAAGAGAGTTGCAGAGCGAACGAAGAAAAACCCCATTCAAATACTGATAGACGCGGTTCAAAACTCAGCCCCGCGTGATGAGACGACGCGCATAAGTTACGGAGGGATGACTTATTACGTTGCTGTCGATTCCGCCCCTCAACGAAGACTCGACATTGCGCTGAGGAATTTGGCGGGGGGGGCCTTCGCAACGTCGTTCACCGATAAAAAGCCGATGGAAGAATGCCTAGCGGAAGAGCTCATCCTCGCTGCAAATAAGGACATGAAGAGTTTCGCTGTATCGCGCAAGGAGGAAACCGAGCGTATAGCAAGGGGGGCCAGATAGGAAATATTTGTGAACTGTTCGCCCTCGTACTTGAACCCAAAGGCTTTTTAAATATACACGTGAAGTGAAATAGCTGAGTGAAGAAGGAGGTAAAAAAATGGCGAAACCACACCTAAACCTGATAACAATAGGCCATGTGGACCACGGCAAGTCTACGCTAGTGGGCAGGATGTTATACGAAAGGGGAATGGTGAAAGAAGAGGACATAAGAAAGTTCGAGGCCATGGGCGACAAGGGCAAGACGTTCAAATTTGCCTGGGTGATGGACGCCCTTAAGGAAGAGCGAGAGAGGGGACTAACGATTGATTTAGCTCACAAGAAATTCGAAACAGATAAGTATTACTTCACTATCATCGATGCTCCTGGGCACCGCGACTTCGTTAAAAACATGATCACTGGTGCGAGCCAAGCCGATGCTGCGATTTTGGTCGTGGCGGCCGACGACGGTATCATGCCCCAGACTCGGGAGCACGCGGCCCTCGCATTCACCCTCGGCGTTGGACAGTTGGTTGTAGTGATAAACAAGATGGACCTCGTTGGATACAAGGAAGATGTGTTCAACAAGCTCAAGTCTGAAGTGACCGACCTGTTGAGAGCAGTTGGTTATAGGAACCCCGAGAAATTCGCGTTCGTGCCAGCGGCGGCGTTCTACGGTGAAAACGTGACAAAACCCAGCGACAAGATAAAGTGGTATACCGGACCGATATTTTTCGCCGCGCTTGACAACTTCACCGTCCCTGAAAAGCCTACCGGTAAGCCGCTTCGACTACCCGTCCAAGATGTGTACTCAATCACAGGAGTCGGCACTGTGCCAGTTGGCAGGGTCGAAACAGGTATACTGAAAGTCGGCGACACAATTGTGTTCGAGCCAGCGGGCGTCAGCGGCGAAGTAAAGTCAATCGAGATGCACCATGAATCGATACCCCAAGCCGAGCCAGGAGATAACATAGGCTTCAGCATCCGCGGCATCGATAAAACAGCGGTGAAGCGAGGCGACGTTGCTGGCCACCCGAAGACTCCGCCCACGGTCGCAAAGGAGTTCACAGCGCGTATTGCCGTGCTTCAACACCCGACAGCGATAGCGGCAGGGTATACGCCGGTCTTCCACACACATACTGCGCAGGTGGCATGTACAATCTCGGAGATAACCCAAAAGCTAGACCCGAAGTCTGGACAGGTAATTCAAGAAAAACCGGAGTTTATAAAGAAGGGCGATATGGCGACGATCAAGGTCATTCCTACCAGGCCAATGGTGATTGAGAAAGCCTCAGAAATCCCGCAGCTCAGTCGGTTCGCGATTCGAGACATGGGCATGACAGTTGCTGCAGGTGTCTGTGTAGACATAGTTCCAGCGAAGTAGCCAAGTCTTTTATCTCACTCTCCCACAAATAGGGTTGAGGGATAACTTTGCAAAGGGCACGCATAAAACTATCCAGTGCTGATTCCAAAAAGCTGGACGAGGTCTGCAAGCAGATATCAGGAATAGCGGAGCGAGTGGGGATTAAAATATCAGGACCCATACCCCTCCCGACGCGTAGGATTGTGGTTCCAACGCGGAAGTCACCAGATGGCGGGGGGACTATAACATGGGATCGATGGGAACTCCGGATACACAAGCGCCTCATCGACATGCAGGCGGACGAACGCGCCCTTCGCCAGCTCATGCGCGTCCAGGTACCGGAAGAAGTAGCAATCGAAATCGAGCTCAGGAGTTAGTTCTAAATCATTCACGAATTTCTTTCTCTTTGATTACTTCACCTAACGCTTGAAGCATCTCATCAATGTCCTCCAAGCGAATGTAACCCATATTCCCTATCCTGAAGGTCCGCTCCTTTAACGGGCCGTACCCCTTAGCCAACTCGAACCCGTGTCCTCTCATCTTCTCGTAAACATCGAGCCCGCTCATCCCTTCGGGAGCGTTCACGCACGCGATGGTCAGGCTCTCGTATCCCTTCTGCGGGAAGAGGGAAAGACCAAGATTTTCAACCCCCTGTTTGATCTTCCGCATCCGTTCGGCGCAAAACTCCAGACGCTTCTTCTTGCCGCCTTCCCTCTCTATTATCTCGAGTTCTTTGTTAAGCGCTGCGATCTGTGGAATTACGGGGGTCATGTGAGTGCTGCTCTGCTCCTTTTGGTATTTTTCGTAGAGCTTGAAGTCGAAGTACCATCCCTTGTTGCGGGCACTCTCCGACCTTTTCAGAGCCTCCTCGCTCACGCTCGCGACGGCCAACCCCGGGGGTATCCCAAAACATTTCTGAGAACTCGTGAAGCAGACATCTATCCCCCATTCATCGACCTTGAGTTCAACTCCGCCCATCGCGCTCACGGCATCCACGAAAAGAAGCTTCCCGTGCTCCTTGACGACCTTGGCGAGTTCCGGGAGCGGATTCATCATCCCTGTGCTGGTTTCGTTGTAGGTTATCGCGATGGCCTCAACATCCGGAACCGAGGAGAGCTTCTCGTCCAAGAGTTCCGGCGTCGTGGGTCTACCGAGTTCTGTTTCTAGAGGTACAACTTCTCTCCCGTTTGACTCTCCAACTTTGGCATACCGTCTCCCGAACTCTCCGTTGACGCAACACAAAAACTTCCGCTCAACACAATTTCGAACGGTGGCCTCCATCACGCCCGAGCTGGAGCTTGTGAAAAGGAAGACCTGACTGTCGGTTTCGAGGAACTTTTGCAGCTTTTGAACAGTCTGGCTGTGTATCTCTTTGTATTCCTTGCTCCGGTGGCTGAACATCTGGCGGCGCATCTCTTCAAGGATCTCGGGCCTGCAAGCAACTGGACCAGCTGTGAACAACTTCATGATGTGCCCTTCAACTTGTCGTATATTCGGTTCTTAAGGCTATCGCAGAACGAGCTTTTGGAAAACTACGATTTCTCGCTTGAAGAATAAATCATTGTATTTTCTTGAGGTAGGCGTCGACCATTCTTATGGCACACCATTTACCACACATGGCGCAGACCTTGGGGTCGATCGTCGGCGGCCTCCTCCTACGAACTTCTCGCGCCTTCTCTGGATCAATAGCCAGCTCAAACTGTCTTGTCCAGTCTAGTTCTTTTCTTGCCTTTGCCATGGCATCATCACGTTCCATTCCTATCCCCTTCACGATGTCCGCAACATGCGCTGCTATCTTCGCCGCTACAACGCCCTCCCTCACATCCTCGATGCTAGGCAGACATAGGTGCTCGGCGGGGGTGACGTAACATAAATAGTCAGCCCCTGCCCATGCTGCAATGGCTCCTCCAATCGCCCCAACTAAGTGGTCGTAGCCGGGGGCAATGTCAGTTACAAGTGGTCCAAGCACGTAGAACGGCGCCCCTTTGCATATAGCCTTCTCGATCCTGATGTTCGCTTCGATGTGGTCCAAGGGGAGATGTCCTGGCCCCTCCACAATGACCTGTACATCCTTCGCCCAAGCCCGCTCCACCAATTCTCCGAGGGTAAGCAGCTCTTGGAACTGCGCCACATCAGACGCGTCTGCTAGACACCCCGGGCGCATCCCGTCCCCGAGGCTCAATGTCAAATCGAATTCACGGGCCAACTCTAGCAGATAGTCAAACTCCTTGTACAGCGGGTTCTCCTCGCCGTGATGGACAATCCAAGCGGCCAAGAATGAACCGCCACGGCTGACGACATCGAGTAAGCGCCCGCTCCGCTTCAGGGCCTCGACCGCTGCGCGGGTCACGCCGCAGTGCACCGTGACAAAATCAACGCCGTCTTGGGCATGCCTTCGAATCGCGTTGAAGATGTCGTCCGAACTCATGTCTACTACATCGCCGTGAGAGGCAGCCTCGATCCCTGCCTGGTAGATCGGCACTGTCCCCACGGGCACGGACACGGCCTTAAGAATCCTGCGCCTTACTTCATCTATATCGCCGCCAATGCTGAGGTCCATCATAGTGTCTGCGCCGTACCTGACAGCGACCCTCGCTTTTTCTATCTCTTCATCAATGTTCACGTAGTCCGGTGATGTCCCCACGTTTGCGTTGATCTTCGTGCGCAGCCCTTCGCCTATCCCCTTCACCTGGATGCCCTCGCGCCTGATGTTTCTAGGGATGACCAGTCTGCCCGCAGCCAGCCCCCGCAGGATGAACTCGGCTGGTTTACCCTCGTCCCTCACCACCGCCTCAATCTCTGGCGTGATCTTCCCACGCTTGGCTTCTGCCATCTGCATGATGAGCCCTTGACACAAATTCCCCTTCTGTTGAAAAAGGTTTCACTATTAAAGTCAGGACCAACATTTCAATTTGGGAGTGATCCAGTGGTGACGCGGGCCATAATGGTCGGCCGTTTTCAGCCTGTTCATAAAGGCCACATCGAGGTCGTCAAGCGGATCTTCCAAGAAGTCGATGAGCTGATTATAGGTGTAGGGAGTTCTCAAGAGGGTTGCACATTTGAAAATCCATTCACAGCAGACGAGCGCGTGCTCATGATCGAGAAGGCATTGAAGGAAGCTAAGGTTGACCGCTCGCGCATCCACATCGTCCAGATTCCCGATGTCCACGATGATAAGAGATGGGTTCAGCATGTTGTCTCTTTGTCGCCAGGGTTTTCGGTTGTTTATTCAGGCAACCCTTGGGTCCAGCGGTTGTTCAAAGAAGCGGGGTACGAAGTTCGGGCCCCGCCGCCGTTCAGACGCAAGGAGTACCAAGGGATGGAAATTCGTGACCGTATGATCAAGGGCGAGAAGTGGGAGCATCTCGTTCCTGAATCTGTGCTAGACATGATGCGAAAAATCAATGCTGTAGAGCGGATGGAGAGAGTGTCGAAGAACAAATGACGCTGGACGTCCAAGAAACGAGAGTAACTTGGGTATCAACGATATTACTTAACCATCGGGTAATAATCCCAAGGATATTCAACTGGTGCTGACAGTTGGATATTATTTATCTCGCTTGAGTCCGCCAAGTCGTTCATTTTTACAAGTCCATTTGAGATAGTGTACAGCACGTTTTCTATGTAGAGGGACCTTTTGACGGAATACCAACCGCTCCACTGGCTCTCCTCATTTTCGCAATGGGTTATGCTCCCCCTGAACACAATGCCGCTGTCCAAGGAAATGTTAAACACGTAAGCATCCTCTTGCCACCAATCCCCAATCGGCATGACGAGGAGGTTTTTCGACCTGCTGAACAGGAATGCTTTGTGATCGTACAGAGCGAGGGACTCCGTTCCCCTCTGGCCTACAACATACTTTGACATCTCTATCGGATTTTCTGGGTCGCTCACGTCGAAGAGAGCAATTTTTACCCCCTGATACAATGCAAAATTGTCTTCCTCTGACTCCACGGCATCCTTGCCCACTCCTATCAGATGAGTTTCATCATAGGGATGCAGGTAATCCGAGTAGCCAGGTATTTTCAGCTCCCCCATAACTCTTGGATTTACAGGGTCAGCCAAGTCAATCACGAACAATGGGTCGACTCTCTTAAACGTTACCAAATATGCTCTACTGCCCATGAACCTCGCCGAATAAATTCCTTCACCTGGGGCGAGGTTCTCCAATCTCCCAATAATGTTCAGGTCTTCGTCGAGAACGTATACATGATTCGCTTCGTACCACCCTGTCGTCGTAGCTATCCTAAAGTAACCCTGATACTCATCCATGGAGAATTGGTTCAAAACATTTCCTGGAACCTCTCCACGGCACTTGTACTCAATCTTCCCGTCGGCTATCGAGATTTTGTGAATAATTGTTTTCTCCGTCTCTTGAGAGGTCGTCCCGTTTGACAAGTCCCCCAGGTATACCCAGTAATTTGTGTAAGTTATGTAAACGTTGTTTGAAGAGACAAAGAGGTTCTGGGCCGTGGTCATGAGAAATGTTTCGCTTGTTATCTCCTCGCCATCGTTTTGCGTGTTTATTGCCATTATGGTCGTGAATTGGTATGAATAATCGTAAAGGTTTTCAAAATAGTAAATTTCAGTTGCCGGAACTGTTTTGATATCACCGTTGTAAGAAATCTCGGGAAGATCTATTTCCTCCTCCATCTGAACGCATACTTGCGGTGAAGATATTATCAGGTAAACATAATCCCCAATCATCCTCGAGTTGAAGTAGTATCCATCGAAAGAAACTTCTCTTTTAAGCACTGGACTTTCTTTGTCCGAGATATCGTAAACTTTTGCGAAATTCCATCCCAAGACGAGAAGTCTGTTTCCGTTAATGAATATTTCACTTGGGTTTTCATTCTCCTGGATTTCTGAAAGGACTCTGGCATTCTCAGGTGGATATGCGTCAATGATAACCACTTTGTTCTCAGAGACGACATAAAGATATTTACCGTCGCATTTCACGATATCTGCCTCGTCTACTCCTCCAACTTGGATGTTTGTCGTTGAGAAATCTGTGGAATCGCCCATCATAAAACTGAAATCCGATTCTGCGCTATTTGCACTTGGCCCTGCCGCGGGTTCTATACGGGGAGGATATCCACAACCGCCGTAAAAATTCTCAAGGTTTGTCTTCATAAAATTTTTAAGCTCATCGTAAGACGAAAATTTCTTTAACCCAGTATGCCCGCCGATACCAATACTCCCGCCAAGCGTTCCAACACTGAGAACCGGTATCGTAAAAGCTACAGCAATAAATGCTATTAAAATCACTGCTACGAACAATGACTTAGTAGCCATTCGTCTTTCCATCGGATACCACACCGATATCGGTAAGATCAATGCTGTCCAGATCCCAGCCAATTCACCCACCAATCCGGCAACGGCTATGCTAACACATACTGAAAATAAGAATATCGCAAGCATAATCCATTGCTTCATTTTGTTTCACCAGTTAAACTTGGCTTGACTGGGAATTTAAATTAAGTTTCATTAAAGAAAGATAATTTATTAAGTTTCAAAAACGATACTTTATGAGGTGAAAGGCATGCGCAGCTGGCTCCTCGGTGTGATAATAGTTCTGGCAGTGTTTGGAGCAGTTACCACTCTGTCTTATACTGTACTCAATCATTTCTACGGTGCGGGATGTCTCACCATATCAACCCAAACCATAGTTATCGAGAATTCGGGACAACAAGTGACCATAGACAATGTAGAGTATAATGTAACAGATGCGGAACTTAGCGCGGATAATGAAGATTTCTACCTACTGGGTTTAACTTCCAGAAGTTATGCCAGTGATGTTTCTCCGGCGCCTTCTCTCCCACAAGGTGAGCAGGGTTACGGTGCGCCCTCTTTAGCAGGAGTTGATACTGGCGCGATAACTCAGATAAGCGTGCCGACAAATGCTTACGAAAAAGCGCAAACAAGCGAAGAACCGGTCACCGTTTCTAACACAACAACTACGCAAACAAAACCAATCGATGCCTCGCCGATCGCTGCGACCATTGGAATCGCGATGAGTGTCGTTACACTCGCTGTCTGGGTTGGGTACCGGCAGACGTGGGGCGGCGCAACATCGACGTTACTTGAGCATGGGCTTCACGACATGACGGTGAGGGATGTGGAGATAGTGGGGTATATAATCGAGCTGAAGGAGTTCACGATTCCTGAACTAATGAAGATGACGAAAGCTTCTAAAATTACCGTTTGGCGTACAGTTCAGAAACTTGCCGAAAAAGGACTTGTGCAACAGACTGAAAAGACGAAGCTCGCGGCGAATGGGCTTGGCGGCAGAGGAAAGCCAAGCAGTGTTTACAGATATGTTGGAGCAAAAATTGAACAGACAAAAAAGTAGGTGTAATCTCAGAAATGAAACATATATCTCGCAAGATCAATTTTTTTATTTCTGACTTCGACACCCTCCGCAACCAGCCGTTTCACCTTTTGAGGGGTGCCCAGCTTGTACCCTCCAATTTCACCATCCGACCGTACAACACGATGACAGGGCATTTTTATGGTATAAGGATTATCGGCCAAGACGTTCGCAACAGCTCTGTAAGCACGCGGTCTGCCCAAAGTTATAGCAATCTCCTTGTATGTCGTAACCTTGCCTCTCGGAACTTTCAAGACAAGTTTTATGACACTCAACTGAAACTTAGTCATGTCATCCAAAAACAATAGCTTCCAATTCTTATAATCTTGAAAGCCTAAACTTTAGCGATGATAGAAATAGACGGTTCAATGGGAGAGGGCGGAGGGGCTGTGCTACGAACAGCGCTAGCGTTGGGCGCGGTTAGCCGGCGTCCCGTCCACATATGCAACATACGCGCAAAACGGGAGAAACCTGGCCTGCAGCCACAGCACCTCCGAGGAGTCGAAGCCCTTGCCAAGCTAACGAACGCCAGAATCGAGGGGGCAAATCTCAACTCAACTGAGCTAACTTTCGAGCCCATGACCATAGAGGGGGGTAAGTACAACATCGACATAGGCACTGCGGGCAGCACCACTCTCATACTACAAATTTTGATGCCTGCAGCGGCCTTTGCGTCTAAACCCGTCGAGGTTGAAATATGCGGGGGTAGCGACAATCCGATGGCACCTCCCATCGACTTCATGAAAAACGTCACGTTACCTACTCTACAAAAAATGGGTTACAGAGGCGAGGTCGGATGCGTTCGGAGAGGTCACTACCCAAGAGGCGGGGGAATCGTACAAGCCCGCATCGAGCCTATAGAAAAACTACAGGCACTCATGCTTACTGAACCAGGAAAGGTGGTTAACATCTCCGGCCTAGCCCACTGCGTCCGTCTACCCTCTCACATCGCAACCCGGATAGCCCACGCCGCAAGCAGAACGCTGGTCAAAGCAGGTTACTTCAGAGTCCAAATCAAGACCGAATCCCACCCTCCAACCCAAGATCCGCACCTCGGGCCCGGAGCTGGGATAACGCTTTGGGCTGGAACCAATAGCGGCGCGATTTTGGGGTCGAGTTCTTTGGGCAGACCGGGGAAACCAGCTGAAAAGGTCGGACGCGAAGCAGCTGGGGGCCTAATAGAGCAACTGAAAACCGGTTGCGCGGTCGATCTCAATCTCACAGATCAACTCGTTCTCTACCTCGCGATGGCTGAAGGTACTTCTGAAATAACTAGCACAGAGCTCACCTTACACACCCTTACCAATATAGCGCTGGTTGAGCAGATTCTGGGTGTAAAATTCGAGGTTCGGGGTCAGCAGGGTCAGCCGGGGCGGATACGTGTGGAAGGGTTAGGACTTCATCCTGGGCGCCCCGTCACGATATGATGCGTAGCAACATCATCGCGAAGAATATCATGAATACCAAAAGCGAGAGGTGAACTGGCCGCCATTTTCTTTTGACATGAGGAGGACATCTTACCTTTTTGGGAAGGACAAGTATCCACAGCTCAAGGATCATTGCCCCGAGGGCCAGTACAAAAAGCGTGAAACCTATCTGGGAAGACATGGTGTGGGGGGAATACGGCAGAAACAAAAGTAAAATGAATATCCCTACAACGATGCCGATTATCCTTTTCTTCGATGCCAATCCTGTCTCATTCCAGACAAACTTCAAATCTCCACGCATGCGGTTGAAACCACGCGCCGCGATCAACGCATAGAAGAGCCCAACCGCCACCAAAAAGACCGCAGCAACTACTGGCGTCGACAAGAAAATTGACCCTGTCGATGGAGAGACATATGCCTCTATCGGCGCGGCGAGGAATACGAGAAAAGATCCGACCGAGAAAAGTATGGCGAAATCAAACAGCAACATTTTAATCGTGCGCCTGTGTTTGATGATCTCTCGCTTTGTCAACTTCCACGACCAATTTTTTCCCTTTTTGTCCGTAATCGCTGCAAGGCTTCCCAGCCCTCTCCAGAAATTCCAAGCCACGCGGAGAGAAACTGCCGCGATGATGTAGATTCCCGTGAGCTCAAGCAGACCGTGAATGAAAATCACGGCTGGAAATGCCAACACGCTTTCTGGCCCATAGCGATAGTAGTTGTAGGTGATAGACATCCCAATCATGTAGTTAGTTGCCACCGCGGTGTTGAAACCAAAGTACGTGGGGGTCTCGAGCGCACAGGCCCCTGCGACCATTAGGTTGTTGGACCAATAGTACTGGGTTCTTGCCCACTCATCCATTATTACAATATTCCCGATTGCGTTCTCGTACTCTTGAACCTCAGGATTTTGGACGAACTCGGCAGGGGTGAACACCAGCATATAATACACGGTGCTGAGGATCATCACCGTGAAGGCCACTATCACAACAATGCTAATTGCTGATGAACTCCGCCTGAAGGCACCAAAGACCGCTCTTCTGACGCTCACAGGTACCCGACCTACTTCGATGTGGTGCGGCGCCCGTAGATGTCCTCCGGCCTGAACTTCCGCTTCAGCACGGTGACAAGCCTGCCCTGTTTGACCTCACGGTAGAAACAGGAACGGTAGCCCTCATGGCACGCGGCACCCACCTGCTCGACATCAAACAGCAAAACATCGCCGTCGCAGTCCACTAGCACCTTCCGCACCTTCTGGTGATGCCCGGACTGCTCGCCTTTCAACCAAAGTTTTCGGCGCGAGCGGCTCCAGTAGTACATCAGACCGGTGGTCAGAGTTTTAAGAACCGCCAGCTTGTTCTGCATCGCCGCCATCAGCACCTCTTTCGTTTTGAAGTCACGAGCTACAGCTGTGACAAAACCACTTCTAAATTTCAACGCCTTGACGACCGCCTGAGCTTGAGCCATAGTTAGTTTCAACTTATCACGTTCTCCTCCGCCGTAGCTCCTCCATCACTTCTTCCAGCTTAACTCCTTTCACCGCGAGCAATACCATCGCGTGGAAGATCAGGTCGGCCGCCTCGTGCACTACCGCCCGTTTCTCACCCTCTTGCGCGGCCTCGACCAGCTCACGCGCTTCCTCGTCTATCTTCTCCAGCACTCTACCACTCGCAAGCAGGCCGGAAACATAGGAGCTCTCTTTTGGTCTATCCCGACGGTCCTCGATTACGGCGAACAATTCATCAAGTATTTCAGTTCCCATTTTCACGCCTTCCTGGCTCTTTCCTTGATGCTCCTGGCGTGCCCGGGCAGGCCCTCTACCTCAGCTAACCGCTCTACCACCCCGGCCACGCGCTTCAGTCCTTGTTTGGAGAGTTCCTGTACGGTAGGAAGTTTGACGAAATCGAGCACCGAAAGGCCAGAACGTCTCTTGGCCGCGCCACCTGTCGGCAAGATGTGGTTTGGCCCTACCGCGAGGTCCCCTGCAGCCACGGGTGAGTAGGCGCCAACAAATATGCTTCCAGCGTTTTTTACCCGCTTAAGCAGCCTCCGCGCCTGTTTCGCCATCAGCTCGAGGTGCTCCGGAGCATAAGCATTGACAAACTCAATCGCCTCATTCAAGTCCCGTACCACAACTATCCGACTATAATTCTTCAGCGCCTTGAGCGTAACCCCTCTGCGTGGATTCTCTTTGAGCATCTCTTTCACGAGTTCCTGAACCTTAGACGCTAGCTCCTCCGAGGTTGTCACCAGCACAGCCGCCGCATACGCGTCGTGCTCGGCTTGTGAAAGGAGGTCTGCTGCGATGAACCTCGGTTCTGCTGATTCGTCCGCGATGATGAGAACTTCGCTAGGACCTGCGACGAAGTCTATGTCGACTTTTGCAACTACGACCTGCTTCGCCGCAGCGACGTAAACGTTTCCAGGGCCCACAATTTTGTCCACTTTTGGCACTGCCCCCGTCCCGTACGCCATTGCCGCTAGCGCCTGGGCCCCGCCTACCTTGAACACGGCGTCTACACCCGCCACTTTGGCTGCCACGAGCACGGCGTCATCCACCTTTCCGTCCTTGCTCGGCGGTGTACAAACGATGATACTTCCAACGCCTGCCACCCTCGCCGGGATCGCCGCCATCAGCAGGCTTGACGGATATCTCGCGAGCCCTCCCGGAACGTAAACACCCACGCGCTCAAGCGGCCGCACGAGCTGCCCGGCCTTGATACCCGGGGCGAGCTGCGCCACCCATTCCCGCGGCAACTGCTTGAGGTGAAAATTCTTTATCGCCTCGGCCGCTATTTTAATCGCTTTTATCGTTGCCGTGTCGAGTTTTCTGAACGCCAATAGGAACTCTCTCTCACTCACCCTGAGCTCATCAACGCTGAACTTCACTCCATCGAAACGCTCTGTGTACATCAACAGGGCTTTGTCACCGCCTTTTCTAACATCTGAGATTATTTCCGCCACATTCGGAATGACGGAATCCACATCCAGCTCTGAGCGCTTTAGTAGGGCCTCACGCTCTTTCTGGGAACACTCGCTCAACTTCACTATTTTGAGGAGCTTCAACTACCGCACCTCCACCCCTCGTTCGCGAAGGTAGTCTTTCACCTGCTTCACCGTATAAGTGCCGAAGTGGAAGATACTAGCAGCCAAGGCGGCATCAGCCTTGCCCGCGGTCAACGCATCGTAAATGTGCTCCAGTTTTCCAGCGCCACCCGAGGCGATTATCGGGATTCCCACAGCTTCAGCTAGCGCACGAGTGCCATCGATATCATACCCATCCTGTGTGCCGTCAGTGTGCACCCCTGTGTAGAGGATTTCTCCCGCGCCGAGCGCCTCAACCCGCCTCGCCCACTCAATCATGTCCGCGCCCGTTGGTTTCATCCCGCCGCTCACATAGACCTCCCACTTGTCTTTTCCGACCAGCTTGCCGTCAATCGCACACACCACGCTCTCGCTTCCGAACTCGCGGGACATTTCACGCAGTAGTTCTGGTCTTCTGACCGCAGCCGTGTTTACCGAGACCTTGCTAGCCCCTGCGTCTAAAACTGCTCTTGCATCCTCGACGCTCCGTATGCCCCCGCCAACCGCCAGCGAAATCGAAATCACATCTGACACCCTTCGGACAACTTCAAGCAACGTCGGCCTGTTCTCGGGGGTTGCAGCGATGTCTAGAAGCACCAGCTCGTCTGCCCCGTCTTTCTCGTAACGCTTGGCGTACCCAGCTGGGTCGCCAACCTCCTTTACATTCCTGAAGCACACTCCCTTGACAAGTTGCCCGTACTTTGTATCCAGACAGGGGGTGATTCGCTTGTACATCAGAGAACCCCCTTCGTGCTCGGCACCCCTCGCCTCCGTGGCTCTCTGCGCACCGCTCGGGCCAACGCCACCCCCAGCGCCTTGAAGATCGCCTCCGCCTTGTGGTGGTCGTTCCTGCCGCGGATGATCTTCACGTGCAGGTTGAACTTCCCGTTCATTGCCAGCGTCTGCAACAGGTGGACAACCAAGTCGCTGCTAAGGTCGTCCAGCTTTTTCTTCGCGAACTTAGCCTCTATACCTGGGAAAGCCCTCCCACCTAGGTCAACCGCTGCCATCACCAGCGCGTCATCCATAGGGACTATCGCATCGCCCATGCGCTCGATCCCGACCTTCCTGCCTAGGGCCCGCTCGATGGCCTCGCCCAGCGCTATCATGGCATCTTCGGCTATGTGGTGCTCGAAGTCGCCACGAACTTTGAGGTCAAGGTCAAAGCAGCCGTGCTTGGCGAAGCTCGCGAGGAGGTGGTCGAAGAACTTGATTGTTGTGTCAACTATTGCCTTTCCGCTCCCGTCTAGGTTGATTCTTACACTAACATCTGTTTCCTTCGTTTTTCGCTCAAACTTACCAACCCTCATCTCCTGCCACCTCCATTGCCTCTTTTAACGTGAACTTACGCTCGTATAACGCCATCCCGACGATCAACCCGGCCGCCCCTGTTTCCCTTGTCGCACGCACATCATCCAGTGCCCCCACTCCGCCAGAGGCGAACACCGGTATACCGACGGCGTTAGTGAGTTCTCGGATTTCACGCACAGCTATGCCGCGCATCCTCCCCTCGACATCCACACCCGTGTACAACAGCGACCCCACACCCATCCTCTCAAACTCTTTCGCCAGCTGGAGCGCTGTTTTTTCGGTCTGAGCACGCCAGCCCTCAATGGTCACCCTCCCAGATCGAGAATCAAGCGCGACCATAATCCGCTCGCCGCCTGCCAGTTCCACCAGTTGTCTGACGAGTTCTGGGTTCTTGACCGCCGCGGTGCCCAAAATTACCCTTTCCGCACCTATCCCTAGGAGTTCGTTCGCCCGCTCAAATGTCCTGACGCCTCCTCCCACTTCCACGCCTATCCCGACGTTGGCAAGAACTTCGGCCACGCTCTCTAAGTTGTCGCCAGTGCCCATCGCCGCATCCAAGTCGATCACATGCAGGTAGTTTGCGCCCTCGGCAACCCACCGCTGCACCTGTTCAACCGGGTCGCCGTATACTCGCTCGGTCTCCGGTCTGCCGCCGACTAGCTGCACGCACCGCCCCTTCAGGATATCTACGCTCGGTATCACGAGCAATTTTTACACCTCCACAAATTTTCAGGGCAGCACTCGTTCTATTGGTATCACTAGGATGTCTCTAGCTCCCGCTAACTTGGCACGTTTCACGACATTGTAAACTTCAGCTTCATCGACGACCGCTTGAACCGCCAGCATCGGTTCCGCGGCTTCGACACGAGAGACGGTTGGCCCTGCCATTCCTGGCATCACCTGCTTTATTTTCTCTAGCTTGTCTTCGGGCACGTTCATCAATACCAACTTCTTCCCTCTTGCCTTGACCACGCTGCTCATGGCCGTAACGATATCGTTGATTTTGGCTTTATTCTCACGCAAACTTTTTCGGTTGGCTATCAATCTTGCTGAACTCTCCAAAATCGTGTCAATTACCTTCAGCCCGTGTTCGCGCAGAGTTGTGCCGGTACTTGTTATGTCGACGATCAAATCCGCCAACCCAATCAATGGCGATATCTCAGCGGCCCCCGTGATGTCGACTAGTTCAACCTTGATTTTCTTTTCTGCAAAATACTGTTTGACGATTGTTGGAAATTCGGTCGCTACCCTTGTGCCTGCTTTTATGCCACGTACTGTTCTGATGCCAGACTTCTCACTCGCTGCTACCACCATCCGAGTGAAACCATAAGATAGGTCCAGCAACTCTACGACATCGCCACCGCTCTCTCGCACCAAGTCGTAGCCGGTGATGCCCAAGTCGGTCGATCCTCCAGCGACGAAATCTGGTATGTCTTCAGCCCGTACGAATACAAGTTCGATTTCGGGGTCGTTCGTCTTAGCGAAGAGCTGGCGTCCGTTTCTGCTGATTACTCCAATCCCAGCATCTTGGAGCAGCTTGATGGTCGTTTCCTCTAGGTGTCCCTTTGGCACGGCAATTTTCACAACCATTTTTTACCTCCTTTAAATTTTTTTATCGCGTTTACAAGCTTTTCGTTTTGTTCGGATTTACCAACGCTGATTCGGACCCAACGTGGCCCAGCGCCCTTGAAGTTTGTCAACTCACGAATTAAGACCCTCTTACGCGCCAGATAGTCGCATAGTTTTGTTGCATCCGTTCCTAGAGGTGTGACGTCCGCCATTAAGAAGTTCGCGTTCGAGGGCAGCACGCGCAGACCCAGCTTTGAGAGTTCCCGGCGCAGGTACGCACGGTTTTTCTGTATTGCGCTTACAACCCTGTACACACAGGCCTTGTCGCTCAGAGCTGCAACCGCGGCAACCTGAGCTATGCGGTTGACGTTGAACGGTGCGCGAATGCTCTCCAGCACTTCAATCAGCTCGGGGTTTCCGATAGCGTATCCAATCCTCAGGCCTGCGAGCCCGAAAGCCTTGGAAAAAGTCCTGAGCACGAGCAGGTTTTCGAACTTCGGTGCCAGCTTCGCGACCGAGTTTCCGGCGAACTCCACATACGCTTCGTCGATGATGATCAGCTTCCCGCTCGCCAAAAGATCGCGCAACCCCCCCAAACTTATGCCGTTGCCAGTAGGGTTGTTCGGCCTCCCAAAAAATGCCAGCTTTGTCCCAACGAGTGCGCGTTTGAGTTCTTCTACAGGCCATTCGAAATCGGGCAAATTGAAAAATTTCGGTATCCCTCCGTTGGTCCTACACGCCAGCTCGTACATAGCAAATGTTGGTAGTGGGATAAGCGCCTGATCTCCGGGATCCAGAAAAGCCTTACAAGTCAGTTCCATGAGCTCGTCGGAACCGTTTCCGATCGTCACGCACTCGGCCTTCGCACCCACATAACCAGCTATCGCGCTTTTGAGCTTGGTAGCACGTGGGTCGGGATACAAGCCGACTCGGGCCACTTCACGCTTGACTGCCTGAATCACGCGCGGCGATGGGCCGTAGGGACTTTCGTTGGAGGCCAAGTTGATGACTCCCGGTGCCCTAACATCGTATTCACGGGCCAAGGGATATGAAACCCTTGACTTAAGTATCTCCCACACACGTTTCGAAATCATTTTCTGTCCCCACCTACATAGCGTTTCCACATATAACTCCGCTGGAATGTAAGTTCGCTGGGGACGCCCGCACGCTTCAATACCTCCTCAGCTTCGTCCAAGCTCTGGGTCTGGACGAGATCTTTCGCCACTTTACTTATACGGTCAAATATCACCCGAGGATCGAAGTAGAATGTTATCGCAGCCATCGGAGTCAACTTAACCTTACGATATCCACCACGAATCTCTATTTCACCCGTGAGCCCCCGAGCCGCTTTAACGGCCAAAGCGCTCGACTCCGTCTTGGTTTTAGGGATCACTTCGTCGAGCGCCTCTAAGTCCTCGGGGGTTAAACCTCTGGCTCCCAAGAACCCGCCGTACTCCGCGATACACGCAACCTGCCGGGTGAACTGCTGAAAGCTGAGTTCGCCATCGGTGCAGCACCCGAGTACCCCAAGCAACGCAGGTACCTTCAAGTTGACCATCGCAGCGAGCAGCATACTATCCGCCAACATACTATGAAGGCCCCCCTCCGAACCCTCGGCCAGAACGTCTCCACCTACATCGACACCCACAAACAAGTCCACGCCGAGTTTCTCAATCGCCTCATTCAAACCATCAATTATCCCCCGTACCCCGCAGTTAGGATCTACAAGAACCGTCTCCTCCTTGAGCACCTCGGCCACGACTGACTCTGTGAAACGGATGCCCTTGGTCGTTCGCGTTCGGGCATTTGCGAGGCCTACACTCATCGACAGTCGTTTAATCTCGACAATTTCTTCCATCTTGCGTGGCCCTGGCTCAGGGTCGTTCACATACCGCTCCCAGGTCAGCCCCCCGACGAGCGTTCGAATGCCAAGCCAACGCAAGTAGCGTGAGGTCGGTAGAGTTCCCACTACATCGCCTCCACCGCCTATTCCTAGGACAAGCGCATAGCTCGATTCTTTCACGAGCACTTCCAAGGACTTCCTCATACATTTCCCACCTCAAATTTGTTATTTTTGTATATAAAGTTTACTAATTTATCTAAAAAGTGTAAATTATTTCCTAAAAACCGAAAAACTTATAAATCATACACACAGATTGGGCTTTGGGAGGGTTCATGGGGCTCGGGAAGTGAATAAAATGGAACTAGATGTGACCGATCGAAAGCTCCTCAACTTGCTGCAGGAGGATACGAAAGTGCCTTACGCCAAGCTCGCGAAACGCCTTGGCATCAGCTCCTCCGGCGTCCACAAGCGTGTAAAGCGACTGGTCGATGAGGGAGTAATTAAAAAATTTGCTGCGGTAATAGACCCCCAGATCTTGGGCAAGAAACTCAAAGCATTTGTAGGCATTTCTACAGCGCCGGGCACATGTGGTGAGGTTATAGCGCAACTGAACAAGCGACCTGAGGTGCTCGAAATTCACGAAGTCGCGGGAGAACACGATCTTTTCCTAAAAATCATCACGAACGACACCATCAAGCTTAACGAAATACTGCACGAGATGGACCGGATTCCGGGAGTTAGCAGCAGTCGAACTTTGATTGTGCTTAAGACGGAGAAAGAAACTAACTTGCTTCAACTTTAGCACGTGGAACCTCTTCCCGTAACGATTTAGAGAATGCTTAAATCAAATCAGTTTAAGATAAAGTCGTGTGATTGAATGAAACTTCTAAAATTGAAGACAAAACCGCTGGACATGGAAGCCGGGAGAAACGTTGTTGTACTGCACGAGGACGATGCTGAGGAGCTTGGACACTTTCCTGGAGACAGAGTGAAAATTTCGACCCCCAAGGCAACGATAATAGCAATAGCAAATGCTACGAAGCGAATGGTCCAGCGGAGCGAACTCGGCACCCTTGACGAGGTCACGAAGAGCCTTGAGCTTAAGCTAGGAGATTTGGTGGAAGTCACGTTGGCCCCACAACCGCAGTCGGTCGCCGCCATCAAGAAGAAGATGGATGGACAACAGCTCTCATCGGACGAGATCGGTGCTATCGTCAGGGACATAGTTGACGACAATCTCACTACAACGGAGATGACAGCCTTCGTCGTTGCCGAGCATATCCGTGATATGACCACGAGCGAAATCGTGGCATTGATCCGCCATATGGTTGAAACAGGAGATAAACTCGAGTTGGAAGCAAAACCAATTTTGGATGTCCACAGCATAGGCGGGGTTCCAGGAAACAAATATGCTTTAGTCGTGGTCCCAATCGTGGCGGCGGCTGGCTTGACAGTCCCCAAGACTAGTAGCCGCGCGATAACCAGCGGGGCGGGCACGGCGGATGTGATGGAGGTGCTGGCAAACGTGACGCTCAGTCTTGTTGAAATCAAGGAGATAGTCAGGAAAGTCGGAGCAGTTCTGGCCTGGGGTGGCGCTGTCAGGCTTGCTCCGGCAGATGACATTATCATACATACAGAGCGTATGCTCGGCGTAGACCCACACTGCCAGTTATTGGCGAGCGTGATGTCAAAGAAGCTTGCAGTCGGCGCCGACCACATCCTTATTGATATTCCGACTGGGCCTGGGGCAAAAGTCAAATCTATTGAAGATGCGCGCAGCTTGGCGCACGATTTCATGGAACTTGGGCACAAATTAAACGTCCAGGTGGAAGCCGCCGTTACATACGGGGGGCAACCTGTTGGACATGCTGTTGGTCCAGCTCTTGAAGCTAGAGAAGCGCTTGAAGTCTTACTCGGTGACGGGCCTGGCAGCGTAATAGAGAAGTCGACGAGCTTAGCCGGGATAATGCTTGAGCTTGGGGGAGCGGTGGCTCATGGCCTGGGCAAAGAGACGGCGATGGAGATATTAAAATCTGGAAAAGCATACCAGAAGATGCGCGAGATAATCGAAGCCCAAGGTGGCAATCCAGATGTCAAGCTAGAGGATATCCATATCGGTGATAAAAAGGCGCTGCTAACGGCGCCCTACTCGGGCTACGTGACTCAAATCTACAATCAGCGCATAAATGACATAGTCCGCGCTGCAGGTGCCCCACGCCACAAGGGGGCCGGAATCATCTTACTTTCTAAGGAGAGGCGTAAAATTGAAAAAGGAGAACCGCTCCTCGAAATTTATTCTGAGCATGAAGCAATGTTAGACGAAGCTCTGGCGGTGGCAAAACGAAATCCGCCTGTTAAAATTGAGGGGATGCTACTCGAGAAACTTAGTGAACGTCCACGGATTGAATAAAAAGCTATTTTGGTTTTTGGTACAGTGGATGAGCATTTGCCCTAGAACACGAAAACTGCTGCCGCGACAACGGTCGACCATAGCCCCTCCTTTACCAAGGCCGTCTGAGTTATGTTTGTGGTCCGCACGATCTTCCTAGAAATTTTCCATATCTGTTTCCTTTCGTTCCAGCTCTTGTCAGGGTCAAACGGCAAACCCAAGGCGCTTGCGAGCATGGAAGCCGCCAAGTCTTCCGCATATTCGCCAGCTTCTTTTGCTGTCTGCCCGTATGTATCATGCTCGCTGATGTATCCATAAGTCTCTTTATCGGAGGGGAGGGCGCAACCTATGCTCGCAGAGATAAGCCGTCTGTTCTCGTTGCTGCTACATTTTGCGAAAATACCGAAGAGTATTTGTCCATCGTGCAGAAACCCCAATCCCTTTTCTCGGGATATGATCTTGCATTGAGGAGGTATTATGCTGGAGACCGAGACTAAATTAAATTTTGCAATCCCAGCGTCTTCCAAGGCATATTCGAACGACCTTAACTTTTCATGATGATGCCCAACTCCCCGTGTAAGGAACATATATTTTGGAACGAGATTCATTTTTACGCCTTTATTTCAAATGCTTTTTTAGTCTTTAATTTTTTTGTTTTTGTCCTAGCTGTTCTTTATCGAAGAGACCGTTGTGATCATCCACTAAATCAGTCTTCTCCCAGTCCCTCTCCTTCCTCTCCGCTGGGCCCTCTTGGTGGGGCGATTTCCTTCTTGGAAGAGGATATCACATCGTCTATTCGCAAGATCATTATTGCGGCTTCACTCGCGGATTTTATAGCTTGGGCCTTGATGCGCAGTGGCTCTATGACACCTTCTTTCATCATGTCGGAGGTTTTTCCATTATAGACATTGACCCCGAAGTACTTTCCGTCGGATTTTTCGTGCTTGGCGCGGAGATCCACGAGAATGTCTATGCTATCCAAACCAGCGTTTTCGGCCAAAGTTCGCGGAATTGATTCAATCGCGTTTGCGAAGGAATTAACAGCAAGCGCCTCACGTCCACCGACAGTCTCCGAATACTCGCGCAATCGCTTTGCAAGTTCGATATCGGGCGCACCGCCGCCAACGACGATCTTCCCATCCTCAATCGCAGCACTTACAACAGACAGGGCATCATGGACGGCTCGTTCGACCTCATCTATAACGTGCTCCGTGCCGCCTCGGATCAGAATACCCACCGCCTTAGGATCTTTGCACTCTCTGACAAACGTTAGCTTATCCTCGCCTATCTTCTGCTCCTCGACCAAACCCGCCTCTCCGAGGTCGTTGAGGGTGAGGTCCTCTATGTTTGTAACAACTTTCCCACCCGTGGCGCGCGCTAGCTTTTCCATGTCGGATTTCTTCGCACGTCGAACCGCGTAGATCCCTGCTTTGGCGAGGTAGTGCTGGGCCATATCATCTATGCCCTTCTGGCAGATGACCACGTTTGCGCCAGTTGCGACTATCTGATCGGCCATCTGTTTCAGCATGCTCTCCTCTTCACTCAAAAATGCCCGCAGTTGCTCGGGTCTCGTGACTCGGATTTCTGCATCCGTTTCAGTTTTCTTTATCTCAAGAGCGCAGTCAAGTAGGGCGATTTTAGCATTTTTCACTCGCTTCGGCATACTGGGGTGAACACGCTCTTTATCTAATATCACGCCTTCGATCAGCTGAGAGTCATCGGTGCTCTCGCCGGGTTTCTTCTCTATGCCTATGTAATCAATATCCGCGACATAACCGCCATCTGTCTTGTCAACTATCTGTTTAACTGCCTTGACGGTAAGGTCAGCCAGTTTTTCTTTAGAGCTTTCAGCTTTCTTTCCGGTCATCGCAGTCATCGCTATCTTCTTCAGCAGCGCTTCGTCGTCTATCTTTATTGGTTCCGCGATCTCGTTTAGGAATTCCTGCGCTTTTTCGGCGGCCATCCTGTAGCCGCCAGCAATCACAGTTGGGTGAATAGTCTGGTCTAGAAGGCGTTCGGCCTCGTGCAGCAACTCGCCGGCTATCACCACTGCGGTGGTGGTGCCATCCCCAACCTCATCATCCTGCGTTTTCGCTACCTCGACCAGCATTTTTGCGGCAGGATGCTCAACTTCCATCTCCTTGAGGATTGTCACTCCATCGTTTGTTATGACAACGTCCCCCAAACTGTCGACGAGCATTTTATCCATGCCGCGCGGCCCGAGGGTCGTGCGGACGGCCTCGCTGACGATGCGGGCCGCTAGGATATTCATCCGCTGGGCATCGCGGCCAAGTAACCTTCGCGTACCCTCGGGTAACACAAGCACCTGTTTACCAGCTAAAGCACTCATCCAAACACCTTACCAGATATGAGAATTGAATCAATTCCATATTTAACTTTTGCGGCAGCCCGATGGGTACCATCCGTAAGTGGGTTACAGCCCGGTTTGTTACTCTCTTAGCATGATCCGGTGAGCAATACAAAACATTTAAATAGCTTACAATATAATATTGTAATATGCCCAGATACGATGAATTGAGAC
>Ga0315282_10004056_pt1 | contig 25793 bp, 26 predicted proteins | sample YL17G07_20_MG_FD_203693 | JGI IMG/M metagenome (GOLD analysis project Ga0315282, IMG submission 203693) | Sediment microbial communities from Yellowstone Lake, YNP, Wyoming, USA - YL17G07_20 | ecosystem: Environmental > Aquatic > Freshwater > Lake > Sediment | place: USA: Wyoming | collected... | reverse complement strand
AAAGCTTTTTGGCAATGACGACCAGTTTCGGTTTTTTCATCAGAATGAATGCGAGCTTTTTGAGTCCTGACGCCCTGGCGAAATCGATAAGTTCTTCTCCCTTCACGTAATCGGCAAGCCAGTTCAGCTCTTCATCGCTCAGGCTTTCAACGACCATGCGAAGCTTCAGGATCTTTTTCAGCTTCTCGCCGCGCTCCTTCCACCATTTCCTGTCGTACTCTGACAGCGATTTCCTTGAGAAGTCGCCGGACTTTGCTGCTTTCGCAATCGTTTCAGCAGCCATCCTGCCGGCGACATACGCTTCAGCTATGCCGCCGCCGTGTATCGGATTCACCTGATGCGCCGCATCGCCGACGAGCATGAAATTATCGTCAACCATGGTTTTCAGGAAACCGCCGACGGGAACGCCGCCGGAATTCATCTCGATGGTCGATCCCTTTCGGAGCGACTCCTTGCTGTTTATGAATTCCCTGAGATACCTGAGCGCTGATTTTTTCGAGAAAGGCTTTCTTACGCCTATGCCGACATTCGCAGTGTCCTTGCCCTTCGGGAATAACCAAGCGTAACCACCCGGCGCGATATCGTTGCCGAAGTAAAGCTCTATGCTGTCAGGGTCTATCCTGACATTGGCCATTTCAAACTGAACGCACGAACATATGTCCTTGAGAGGCAGGGTCGTATCTATGCCCAGCATTCTGGCTATCCTTGATTCGATACCGTCGCATGCCACAAGCACGCTGCACTCGGCCTCGAGCATCTCGCCGCCTGAAAGAAGCGTCACTGCAAGACCCTTGCCTTTCCTGCAGACGTTGATTGCCTCAGTTTTGGTCAGTATCCTGGCTCCTGCCTGAGCTGCTATTTTTGCCAGATGCTTGTCGAACATCTTTCTTTCGATGACCCAGCCTTCGGGACCGTCGAAGTTGATTGATATCTTCCTGCCGTTGGGTGCGTAAACGCTCGCCCCCTTTATGGTCCTGCTGACCCAAGATTGATCAACTTCTATTTCCATCCTCTCGACCGCACCTTTGGAAATGCCTTCGCCGCATCTTTTCGGGCTGCCGATCTCCTGCCTTTTTTCAACAGCAAGAACTCTAAGACCTCGTTCGGCGCAGAATCTCGCTACGGCAGAGCCTGCCGGACCGACGCCTACCACTATGACATCATATTCGTTATCGATTTCTTCGAACATCGCCTACCTCTCCATGGAGATTTTTCGGAAACCAACTTGGTATTTAGTATACTTTTTAATATTCTTTTTAATATTCAGATTACTTATAAAATAAGCTGAAACTATGTTTTTCAGGAAAAAGCCAGGAGAAGGCCGAAATATTGCGCTTTTCGTAGACGGCCCAAACATAATAAGAAGAGAATTCAACATAGACCTAGACGAACTGAGGAAGATAGTCGATAAGCACGGCAGGATAGTCATAGGCAAAGTCTTTCTTAACCAGCACGCTCCCAACAAGCTGATAGAAGCTGTCGCGAATCAGGGCTTCGAGCCCAAGGTCCTCCTAGCAGGCGAAGCAGAAGCGGATGTCGACGTTGGAGTTGCCGTCGAAATCGTAAAGTCAGCTTTTAACGACAAGATAGATATTATAGCGCTGGTCTCAAGGGATGCTGATTATCTGCCTGCGATACAGTTCGCAAAGGAGAAGGGCAAGAAAATTCTGGTAATAGGAATAAACCCGGGTTTTTCGAAGGCGCTGCAGAACGCTGCGGACCATGTTGAGCTCCTTTCCAGAAGGGTCTGAATGGGCATAATCGAAAATATGCATAGCGTAAAAAAAGCTATAGCAGAAGCTGCCAAAAAATCCGGGAAGAATGCGGATGACGTAATTCTTGTCGGGATAACCAAAACGTTCCCCATCGAAATTATAAACGAAGCCATCGGATGCGGAATGAAAGACATAGGGGAGAGCCGCGTGCAGGAGGCTGAAAAAAAATTCCCTCTGCTTTCTAACGTAAGAAAACATTTCGTCGGGCATCTGCAGACCAACAAGGTTAAAAAAGCGGTGGAAATTTCCGACATGATCCAGTCTGTTGATTCGTTAAAAATTGCCATGAAGATAAACGAGGCTTCGCTGGTTATGGGAAAGGTGATGCCTGTGCTCATCGAAGTTCTCACAGACGAAAAAAAACATTTCGGGGTGCGCCGCGGCGAAACTGCTTATTTCCTTAAGGAAATATCCGGCCTCGAAGGGCTACGAATCGAAGGTCTCATGACAGTCGCGCCCCAGACCGAAAATCCGGAAGATACGAGGGCGATATTCAGGCGAATGAAATCGCTTTTCGACTACATCCGGACGCAAAACATACCAAACGTGGAAATGCGTTACCTTTCGATGGGCATGTCCGGAGATTTCGCGGTCGCCATAGAAGAAGGAGCTAACATTGTGCGCGTGGGCAGAGGGATATTCGGAGAAAGGAGCAACAGGGAACAATAATGTTTTTTAATGATTATTGATATGGATAATGTAATGTTAATATACAAACCTGCATCGGTCTACGGAAGAGGTTCTGATGCAATAGGAGTGCAGCTTACTTTATGCGGATTCAGCCAATCGAGTTTGCCGCCATGTTGCACCGGAAGATATGGGGATTACAATAAAAGCCCTCATACAGACCTTGACAGGGAATTTCCTGTTTCTGTTTTCAGAAGAATGGGACATGTTCGCAGGGCAAGAGGGCATCACCACCCGAAACCCGAAGGCTAAATTTCGAAAGACAGCCTGCATTTTAAGTCCAAGCTGTCATACGCTAAACCGTCTGCATCTCGCTCTTTATGCCGGCCACGAAATACGCGCCTATCAGTATTAGCGCGCTTCCTAACAGCTGTATCGCAGGAGCGGGCTCGCCAAGCCACACGACTCCGAGTGCCAGCGAGACAACAGGCGCGAGCAGAAGGAAAGCAGCGGCCTTCGATACGTTGATATAACGCAGGCTCCAGTACCAGAACAAGACGTAACCGAACAGCAGGATTGTTGAAATGAATACGTTGTTCCACTGGCCAACCGTTAGCGAAAGTATTATGCCGATTTTGCCTGTCAGCGCGACTGCTCCGAAAAGTATGAGGCCGCCGAAAAACATCCTCGCGAATGAAACAATGAAATTCGTGCTTCCGTCCTTCATGACTTTTCTTGCAACCACGTTCTCAAGAGCCCACAAAACTGTCGCAGCTATCACGAGCATGTCGCCGAACTGAGGGTCGGCCCAGAGGACGGAAGGGTTTATCTGGCCTGAGAATATGACGGCCATTCCCACTAGCATGAGCACAAGCGCATAGACCTGTTTTTTCGGTATCCTTTCCTTGAGGAAAATGAAGGCGAATACAGCCGCATATATTGGAAGCGTTTTCTGGAGGAATGCTGCCCTTCCTGCCGTGGTGAAACCGAGGCCTGTGAAGAAGAGCAGGAAAGCGAGCGCTCCGCCCACCACGGCAATGAACGCCAGATATTTCCAGTCCTGTTTCAGAAGCTTCCTGCTCATTCCATGCGTGGCGAAAGAAAGCAGAAGGAATGCCAGTCCTATTATTACCGCCCTTAACGCAGTGAAAACAGCAGGATCGATATTGACTATGAAAATCTTGTTGGCAGGTATTGAAATACCGCTCACTATTGCAGCAAAAACCGCAAGCAGCGTCCCGAAGAGTTCCTTGTTATTCATTTCCTCCTCGCCATCCTTCCTGCATAGCTGCTGTTTATCTTCTCGGCTATGTAATCATAATGGACGCTCACCACGTCATTCGCCTTTATCCCGTGCGCGAAGTCATCCCTGAACATTCGCTCTCCTAACGGCGTTCTCACGAGTATACCATCGTTGCCTATTTTCAGAACCCTGCCCGGATACACGAGGCATTCCTCAAGCTTCAGCTCTGGTCTCACCTGCTTTCTCCACATTACCGCCTTCTCGTGCTCGACCATGAAATAACGTCTTATCACCTCTGCATCGATCTCGCTTTTCCCCATTTGCCTCGCGAGGATAGTGCACATGCGGGAAGCGACTTTGAACGTTTCCTCTATCGGGATGTCTGTTTCCTGGCCGTTTTTAACCGAGTCGTTGAGCCTGTTCAGGACTTCGTTTCTCAATTCGCCCCTGCGGACCAGGAATTCCCCGCAGGGTATCGCATACCTCAAAAACAATTCCCTGTCCTTTATCGGCAGAACCTTGAACATATCATTAAACACCTACAATTTCTCTATCACGAAGTTGTTGAACACAAGGACGCTATCGCCCTTTCTAACCCTGACGAATTTCGCGTTCACCCGCCTTCGGACGCCGCTGAAATCGACCAGAGCCTTCCCCCTGTCAACATCCAGAACCTTTCCGGTGAGAGCGAGACACATATTTTTAATATGTTTGCCGGGTAATTAAAAGTTTCAAATGCCTTTCATGAGGTAAAGCATGATAGCTTTCTGCGCATGCAAACGATTTTCCGCCTGGTCGAATACAACGGAATTCGGGCCGTCAATTACGTCGTCCGTTATTTCGTGTCCTCTGTGCGCCGGAAGGCAGTGCATGACTATCGCTTCTTGTTTCGCGTGAGCGAGCAGCTTCGCGTTGAGCTGGTAAGGCTTCAGGTCTTTTATCCTCTGGTCGGCATTTTCCTGGCCCATGGAAACCCACGTATCTGTGTGAATCACGTCCGCATTTTTTACGCCTTTCGCGGGGTCATGCTCTATCTTTATGCTTCCCTTCGCCTGGCGTTTCGCTTTCTCGAGAATCTCAGGATTCGGATTGTATTCCTTTTTGTCAGGGCATACGCCCACGACGTTGGACCACATCTTCGAAAAGCCTATCATGGTCGAATTAAACATGTTGAAGCCGCAGTCGCCGAGGAAAACGATTTTAAGGTCGTCGAGCTTCCCTTTCTTCTCCAGGACCGTGAGCATGTCGGCCATGGTCTGGCAGGGATGGAATTTTTCGCTCAGGCCGTTTATCACCGGAACCGAAGCGACGGAGGCCATCTTTTCCAGGTCGTCGTGCCTGTTAACCCTGGCCATGACCACGTCGCAATATCTCTCGATTGTTCTCATCGTATCTTCTATCGTCTCGCCGCGTCCCAGCTGGGTTGTGCGCATATCGATGAATATGCCATGCCCTCCGAGCTGGGTCATTCCAACCTCGAAAGAAACGCGAGTGCGTGTGGAAGGTTTCTCGAATAGCATGGCCAGCGACTTGCCTTCAAGCAGCTTGTCTGCCCCTTCGATTTCGCCCGATTTGAGCTTGAGCGCAAGGTCGAGCATGTGCCTTACCTCTTTCTCCGAAAAGTCGAGCAACGTGAGCATATGCCTAGCCATTTCGCAATCACTCGGATGTTTAGAATACATTTAACATTTGCTTATGGTCTTTATAATCGTTTGCGACATTCAGGATTAGCGTAAACCGCAACCAATATAAATTAGCGTTTCTCTAAAATAATGCAGGGTCATTACAACGCCGAAAAAACATGGTTTCAGCATCAACGGAAACAAAAAATCCGCTGTTCTTGTTCTCGAAGACGGAACCGTTTTCGAAGGAATAGGATTTGGAGCGGAAGCAAAAGTTGCAGGAGAAGTCGTATTCAACACCGGCATGGTCGGATACCCTGAATCCATAACCGACCCTTCTTATTACGGCCAGATACTGTGTCAGACCTATCCTCTGATAGGAAATTACGGCATCTCGCCTTCCAGCTTTGAATCGCCAAGACCGAGAATATGGGGTTACGTCATAAGCGAGCTTTGCGAAAAGCCGTCGCACAACAGTTCTGAGAAAACCCTCGATACATGGCTTAAAGAGAACTGCATTCCAGGCGTGTGCGGCATAGACACGAGGGCCCTTACGAAAAGATTAAGAATCCATGGAGTCATGCTCGGGATACTCGCATCCGGGGGAAGGATGGATATTGATTCGCTTCTGAAAGAATCGAAAAAAATTCCTGACCCGAATAAACGTGATTTGGTCTCGGAGGTGACCATTGCCGAAACCAAAATATACAATCCGTCCTCAAGAAAAACAGTAATCCTCATTGACTGCGGGGCAAAGGAAAACATAGTAAGATGCCTGGTCAAAAGGAACCTGAGAATCGTCAGGGTTCCTGCGGACATTGATTACGACAAGATAATGGAGCATTCGCCTTCGGGCGTCGTCATCTCGAACGGCCCGGGCGATCCGAAGAGATGCACAAAGACGATAGAAACTGTTAAAAAGGTGGTAGAAGGAGAAATTCCGACTTTCGGAATATGCCTTGGCAACCAGATTCTTTCGCTAGCCGCGGGCGGCGATACGTACAAACTTAAGTTCGGGCACAGAGGCCAGAACCAGCCATGCATGGAAGAAGGAACGAAAAGATGCTACATCACCAGCCAGAACCACGGCTTTGCGGTCGATGTCAAAAGCCTTCCGGAAGGATGGAAACCATGGTTTACGAATGCGAACGACAAAACCAACGAAGGTATAATCCATAAAAGCGGAAGGTTCATGAGCGTTCAGTTTCATCCGGAAGCATGTCCAGGTCCGATGGATACTGAGTTCCTTTTTGACAAGTTCATAAGGATGATGAAATGAAAGGGGAAATTATCGATAAATTGGAGAAAATAAAACGTGACAAAATCCTATTGAAACGATTTTATGCTATCAAAAACGAGGAGGGAAATGTGATAAAAAACAAGCCAAAGAAAGTCTTGTTGCTTGGCAGCGGCGCATTGAAAATCGGAGAAGCCGGCGAAAGTGCCTGAATACGACACCGCCATTTCGACTACTCCGGGACCCAGGCGATAAAGGCGTTAAAGGAGGAAGGGATAGAGGTCGTGCTCATCAATCCCAACATCGCGACCATACAGACTTCCGACCATCTTGCAGACATGATATATTTCCTTCCCGTGACTCCCTATTTCGTTGAAAAGGTCATGGAAAGGGAAAGGCCGGATGGCGTACTGCTTTCGTTCGGAGGCCAGACCGCCCTCAATTGCGGGATCGAATTGTGGAAGAAAGGCGTGTTAAGAAGGCTGAAGGCAAAGGTCCTTGGCACGCCGCTGGAGGCAATAGAAAACACCGAAGACAGGGACCTGTTCAACAAGACGCTCGCTGAAGTCGGTCTGAAGACCGCGAAGGGCGCGGCAGTCACGAACGTCAAAGAAGGTCTGAAGACTGCGAAGAAAATAGGATACCCTGTAATGGCAAGGGTTGCTTACGCGCTCGGCGGCAGGGGCAGCGGCGTATCGCGCAACGAAAGCGAACTGAAGAAGAACCTCAAAAAAGCGTTTACCCATACAAAACAGGTTCTCATCGAGGAATATCTGGAAGGGTGGAAGGAAGTCGAATATGAAGTAGTGAGGGACAAGGAAGACAATTGCATAACGGTCTGCAACATGGAAAATTTCGATCCCATGGGGATACACACGGGTGAGAGCATTGTCGTCGCGCCTTCGCAGACGCTGACCAACCATGAATATCACATGCTGAGGGCGATTTCGATTAAAGCGGTGAGGCATCTTGGAATAGTGGGCGAATGCAACATACAATTCGCCCTGAATCCGGAGAACGGAGACTACAGGACAATTGAAATCAACGCGAGACTGTCAAGAAGTTCCGCCCTCGCATCGAAAGCGACTGGCTATCCTCTCGCATTCATAGCCGCGAAACTTTCGCTCGGCTACACGCTGCCTGAACTCCGGAACTCGGTAACCGGCGTTACGACTGCATGCTTCGAGCCGGCGCTGGATTACCTGGTCGTTAAAATACCCAGATGGGACCTGAAGAAATTCAAACGAGTTTCGAAGAAGATAGGCTCCGAGATGAAATCAGTCGGCGAAGTTATGGCAATAGGAAGGAATTTCGAGGAGGCGATACAGAAGGCAGCGCGCATGCTCCAGATAGGAATGTATGGGGTCGTGTGCAACGAAAACTATTCGTTCAAGGATCTTGAAAAAGAATTGAAATGCCCGACGGACGAAAGGCTTTTCGGCATAGCGGAGGCGATAAAAAAAGGCTACACCATCGACAGAATACATGAGCTGACCAGAATAGACAGATGGTTCATTCACAAAATAAAAAACATAATCGGGCTGGAGGCGGAATTCAGGAAAAACCGGCTAGGAAATATCAGAAGAGAACTTCTGATGGAAGCGAAGCAGAAAGGCTTCTCGGACAAACAGATAGCCATCCTGACCGATTCGGATGAATTCGAAGTCAGAGGAAAAAGAAAGAAACTTGGCATAATTCCGTTTGTCAAGCAGATAGACACCCTTGCAGCAGAATTTCCCGCGAAAACAAACTACTTGTACCTCACCTACAACGGAAGCGAAGACGACGTGGATTTCGCTTGCGAAAGGAAAAAAATAATGGTACTGGGATCGGGCTCGTACAGCATAGGGTCATCTGTCGAATTTGACTGGTGTTGTGTTAACACGGTCATGAACCTCAAGAAAATGGGTTTCGCTACCGTCATGGTCAATTACAACCCGGAAACTGTCTCGACAGACTATGACATATGCGACACGCTTTATTTCGATGAGCTTAGTTTCGAAAGGGTAATGGACATATACGAAAAAGAAGCGCCTCATGGTGTTGTAATTTCAGCAGGCGGGCAGATACCTAACAACATAGCCATGAAATGTCACAAAGCGGGTATGCGAATACTCGGAACCTCGCCCATGAGCATAGACGCCGCTGAAAACCGATACAAGTTTTCCAGGCTTCTTGATGAGCTGGGAATAAGCCAGCCGGAATGGAAAGAGCTGACGAGCATCAAAGATGCAGAGCAGTTCGCCGGGAAAATAGGCTATCCCATCCTGATCAGGCCCTCTTACGTCCTCAGCGGCGCTGCGATGAGTGTTGTCTTCGACGAGAAGGACCTGGACAAATACCTGAAAAAGGCTTCGAAAGTTTCGCCTGAGTATCCGGTCGTCATAAGCAAGTTCATAATGGACGCGAAGGAGATAGAGATGGACGCTGTCGCGAGCAGGGGCGAAATAAAAGTTTCGGCAATTGTTGAGCACGTCGAAAACGCCGGAGTCCATTCGGGCGATGCAACCATGGTTCTGCCGCCGCAAAAGACTTACATAGAAACTATAAGGAAGATAAGGGAAACCGGAAGGAAAATAGCCAAAGCTCTCGACATAACAGGTCCTTTTAATATTCAGTTCATAGCAAAGGACAATGAAATAAAGGTGATAGAATGCAACCTGCGCGCATCGCGGTCGTTCCCGTTCGTTTCGAAGGTTTCAAAAATAAATTTCATAGAACTCGCAACAAAAGCGATGTTAGGAAAGCGAATCAAAAACAACAAATCCACGCTTGACCTGAACTACGTTGGCGTCAAAGCTCCGCAGTTTTCCTTCTCGCGGCTGAAAGGGGCGGATCCTGTTCTTGGCGTGGAAATGGCATCGACCGGTGAAGTCGCGTGCCTTGGCGAGGACGTTTACGAGGCGTTCCTCAAATCCATCATGTCCACGGGTTTCGTCATTCCTGAAAAGAACATTCTCCTGAGCATAGGAGGGGAAGCCGGCAAACACAAATTCGTGGAATCCGCAGCAAAGCTCAAGGAAATGGGTTTCAGCATATTCGCAACAGAACACACGTCCGAGTTCCTTAAAGCGAAGGGCATAGAGAACGTAATGCTTTACAAGGTTCAGGAAAAGAAAAAACCCAACCTGAGGGATTACATAATGAACGGCGAGATACATCTGCTGATTTCCATACCGAACCCTGACAAAAAAAGCAGTCTTGACGAGGATTATATCCTCAGAAGGATGGCCGTTGACTTCTCGACGCCGTTACTCACCAATCTTCAGATAGCCGAACTGTTCGTGCAGTCAATATCGAGCAAAACCATTCCTGACCTGAAGATAAAACATGTGGATGAATACCGTTAGACGACAGCCGAACGCATAGGGTTTTATACTTAAAATTCATTCTGCATTTTTAATGTGAAAAGCTAGCGAAAAAGAAATGAGTATTTTCCGGTATTTCGTTTTCATCGTTAAAAATACGCAGGCATCCCTAACCTGATTATTAAGCCCGCTTCCTGCCCACCTTTTTTCTTGCAGTCTTTCTGAAGCCGCTTATTTCCTTTGCCACATATTTTTCTAACCTTTCTTCTTTGCGCTCCTCTTTCGTTTTTCTCGAGAACAGCTTTACCGCAAGAACAGTGTATATCACCGTGGCGAATATCACCACGAATATTATGCTTGAATATACTTCTGCTCCCGGCAACCCAAAGGAAATAGGAAGCTGGGCAAGAACGGCGGCAGCTAGGCCCCTAGGAGCCATTGACGACATGATAAGCTTCTCTTTGCGCAGGATTCCCATCCCCGACGCTGAAATGAACGTGGCCGCGAACCTGACCACTATGAGAATTGCCGCAATAATCACGCCATAGAGAAGATACTCCGGGCTTATCATGACTATCACGCCAAGATAGACGAAGAAGAAAGCCCGTATGAAGAAGGATATCTCGGACTGGAATGTCTTGAGCATCGGGTCTATCACGTACTGTTTTCTCATCTTGAGCATCACCGAGAAGTTCTGGCCGTTGCCGAGAACCACGCCGAAAAGCAAAGACGCTATCGCTCCGGAGCCGCCTCCTATTTCGGCTCCAGCATAGAGAAGGAAAACTATTGCCAGCGTGAGCATGTAGTCGAAAGGCTTTCCCTGCAGCTTGTCCAGCAGCCGGAGCCATATTATCCCGGCCACGACACCCGCGACGGCGCCAATCGAGAAGCTGCTCGCAATGTTGCGAAGGGCCGAGAAGGCCGAATAGCTCTCGGACTGAAGAATGATGTTTATTATTGCTATCGCGAAAACTATGCATAAGGGGTCGGTTATTATCGATTCCAGCGTCAGGACGGTTTTTGTCCTTTTTTCTATTTTTAAGTAGGAGACTATGGAAATGACTATCGCGGATGACGTCCCTCCTAACATCGCTCCCAGAAGAAGCCCCTGAAAAATGCTGAACCCGAGAAGCTGCATAGATGCCGCGGCCACCGCGATCATGGACATACCGAAACCCACGACCGAAAGAAGCGCTCCCCTTTTGATGCCGTGGAGCATCTGATAGAAATCCATGTTGAGGCCCGCATCGAAAAGAATGACAAGAAGCGCGAGCGCGGCAAGAAGAGGCGATGCGCTGACGAACATCTGTCTGTCTATGAGGCCGAACGAGGCTACAAGAACGCCGAAAAGAAGAAGCCATATTATGTCCGGTATGCTGGTTTTCCTGAAGATCAGCATGCCTATGTACCCGAGAACCACCGTTATTCCGAAAAGAGTGATTATTGCTATCGCATCGAGAATCATATTTTATATTTTGCACAGTGCATTAAAATATCGTAACCTTACCAAAATCGCCTTTAATGCAGCATTTGTTTTCCTATCCGTAGCCAAAATCCCGATATGGGTATGGCAGAGGGAGATAACGATTTAATATACGTGGAAGGTTTCATTATTAAATGTATGAGGTGGAATGTTTCCAATTCTCTTCGCAGCATTTTTCGCAAGTTAAAATATCCTAAATTCATTCTGCTGGCGCTCACCTTTCTTGCGGCTTACGTTCTCTTCAGCTCGAGGGATTTTACTCTGTTCCGCGAAACGCTTGCCCATCTAGGATATACAGGATCATTTTTATGCGGTGTGGCATACGCATATAGTTTTACCGCAGGCCCGGCTACCGCAATGCTGCTAATGCTCTCGAAAGAGCAGAATATCGTCCTTGCCGGTCTAATCGGCGGTGTGGGCGCGCTGATAGGCGACATTGTAATATTCAAGTTTGTCAGGCATTCGCTGATGGAGGAGGTGGAAAGGTTGGCCGAATCATCCGCGATAATGAAAATTAGCGCTAGTATGCCGCGCCTTGTGAAGAAATATATTTTTCCCGCACTTGCGATATTCGTTATTGCCTCGCCGTTGCCTGACGAAGTTGGCGTTTCGATGCTCGCGTCCTGTACGACAATCAAGGTGAACAAATTTTCAGTTGTTTCTTATGCCCTTAACACTTTAGGCATTCTTTCCGTTCTAATAATAGGCAATTTTATTTGATGAATTCTTTATACAAATCCTCTTCAATCTCCGGCCACAAAGTATATATAAAAAATATAAATACGCCCCAACAGTTATTCAGAAAGGGTAACGCCTTACGTATAAACCCGCGGATTAACGGAAACGAGAAATTAGGCGACGTATAGCGGTTTTTACCGGGAACGCGGCCGGTTCATTCCAGATTTCCGAACTCGCTTACTTTTTTCAATACTTTCACCGCATCGTCGACCGAGCTGTAGATGGGGAATGTGTCCGTGAGAAAGAAGCGGATCTTTCGAAAGTCGTCGTCTCCTGGCGCGCAGTCGACTACCACTTTCCCTGTCTTCAGCCGCTTTAAAGCTTCGAGCTCTTCGGGCTTCAGCAGGCATGATTTGAGCTGGTTTATTATCAGGATTGCATCAACGTTCGCGTCCTTTGCCACGGCTTCAAGAACATGTTTGTACCTTTCGCCGTCGGCGTCAGCAGCCATGTCAACGGGATTTATTGTTTTTATTTTAGGGTATTTTGCAGTTATTTTGTTTTTTGTCGTTTCGGAAAGTTTTGAAAGCCTGAGGCCTAACTTGTGGCACATGTCCGCCGCTAGTATCGAGGACCCGCCGGTGTTGGAGACTATCGCAATCGCTTTTACGCTCCTTTTTTTGTATCTCTCAAAAATCAGACCGCAGTTGAAAAGCTCGCGGACGTTTTCAACCTCTATTATGCTTGACTGTCTGAAAGCGCCGGAATATATCTCTGCATCAGTTGAAAGCGAATCCGTATGCGTGAAGGCGCGTTCCTTGGATTCCTCTGACACGCCGGATTTCAGCACGACTATTGGCTTATTCGAGCGGGAAGCGATCTCCATGAATCTTCTTGGTTCCCTCATGGACTCGATATAAATAAGTATGACTTTCGTTTCCCTGTCATCCATGAAATATTCAAGAAGGTCGCACTCGTTTATGTCGGCCATGTCGCCGACCCATGCAAATTTCGAAAACCCAACGCCCCTCGAAACCATGTAGTCCAGGATGGTCGCGCCAATCCCGCCGGATTGTGATATGACGGAAATCCTTCCGCTTTTCGATTTCATCTCGCCTTCGAACGTCGTATTTAACGAATTTTTCGTATTCAAGATGCCACAAACTGAGTTCGGACCGAGAACGCGGAAACTTGAAAATTCTGTCATCTTCTTTCTCTGCTCCGCATCAAAGCCGCTGGAAAGAATTATGGCAAACTTCGTTTTAAGCGAAGTGAGAAGCCCGAGTATTTTCGTGGGAGGAAGCGTGATGATGGCAAGATCGCATGACGGGATCGCATTGTTTTCTTCGATATCAACGACTGCGACCTTCCCTTTGAAATCGCGGAGATTCGTTTCCACCCTTCTGAAAACCTCCGGCGTGACCATGATTCCTGTTTCTCTGATTTTCGAAGAACCGATAAGGACAACTGACTCCGGCTCGAATAATGCTTTCAGACTCATATATTATAATAATGTCTTTGTGTAAATAATATTATGGGAAATGAAGCCGAAAGGAAAATCATTGAATTTGAAGCAAAAAAAATTCTTCAAAAACATGGGATTCCCGTGACAAAGGAATTCCTTGCAAAGAATGCGGGACAGGCGAGGGATTTTGCTGAGAAGATTGGCTACCCTGTCGCGCTAAAGATACAGTCACCAGACATCCTTCACAAGAGCGACGCCGGCGGGGTGATTCTTGGCCTTAAGACCGGGGAAGAGGTCGCAAAGGCATATGAAAAGATTCTGAAGAACGCAAAAAACTATGACAGGCACGCGAAAATACTGGGCGTCCTAGTTCAGGAGATGATAGAAGAAGGGCACCAGTGCATAATAGGAACTAAAAAAGACCCGCAATTCGGGCCTGTGCTTATGTTCGGCTTCGGGGGAATATTCGTCGAGGTTTTCAAGGACGTTTCCTTCAGGATAATACCGATAGAAAGGAAAGACGCCAAAGAGATGATTTCCGAAATAAAGGGCTACGCCATTCTCAAAGGTGTGAGAGGACAGAAGCCTGTAAATTTCAAATCGTTGGAAAACGCGTTGCTGAAGGTTTCAGGCATGGTCTGGAGGGACAAGAGAATAGAAGAACTCGATATAAACCCCCTTTTTGTAAGCAGCAGCGGGGTCAAAGCCGCGGATGCCAGAATAATAATGGGCAAGTGACTTCACCGGCTTAAAAACTGACATTTTTGGTTTGAATTATTATGGACTGGAAAACGCACATGATGGTTCCGCTTTTCATCTACATAGCCATAACGCTCGTCTTCCGTTTCGACATCCTTTATTCGGTACAGGCGCTTTTCCTGCTGCTTTTCGCGGCTTTCCTTCCGGACATCGACCATCCGAGATCGCTCGTCAGGAAAGTGGCTTTCATACTGGTTTTTTACATCATGGTCTTCGCAGTGACGGTTGATGTCTCGATAGACATGCTGCTGAAATTCGCCATAATAACTTGCATGCTCGTGCTGGCGCGTTACGCTTACAAACATCTTCCGATAAAGCATCGCGGAAAGCATTCATTACATTTATGGAGATACTGCTTGGTGCTCCCGAGTATATTCGCCTTCGCCTTCATCGTGGCAAGCATTAATATCTCCCTCATCCTATTTATTATTGTGGGGTATGGTTCGCATCTCGCAGTCGACAGGATAGACAAATTTTGATTACATAAGAACCGCAAAATTGGAAATGGATGTGTTCGGATGGGGTTTCTGATAGAAGGCGAACAGATTGTGATGAAGATTCATCCTTCGAGAATACTACGCGCCAGATATTATGCATTGGCGATTATACTTATAGTTTTCCCGTTTCTCTATAATTTTTTCAGGGTCAGGCTTCCGGTACCTGAGTTTTACGTGCTTTACCTGCCGATAATACTTGGCATAATACTGATAATTATGGCCGAAATATCGATAAGGAGGAATTCGTCCTGCATAACCAATTACCGCGTCCTAAGCAACAAGGGCATACTCAAGAGAAACTCGGATTCCTGCACGTACGACAAAATGGTCAACGTGAAAGTGACGCAGAGCATCCCGCAGAGGATAATGAGAATCGGGACTGTCAACATAACGACTATGCAGAGAAGCGAACTGTCGCTCAATTCGGTATCGAACCCATCGAAAATAGAGAGAACCATATACAACATGATAGAGAAAACGAAATCCGCGCGCCCGGAACCGGCGCAACCTCAATATACGCCTGCGCAGGACGCATATACGCCGCCGTCCGGCACTGACCGGAAAGGGAAATTCTGAACGACGAGAATGTCCATTCGTTAAAAATTTCCAGATTTCTTGAGGATATTTTTTACATTTGTCCATTAAAAAATAAATTTTATATCCATATGACCAATAAAAATGGTATTTTATTTATATTATTCACGAAATTAAGCATTTTATGCAAATAACAAACAAAAAAATTCTCGAGACTGCGAGAAAGGACGGGGTAAAATTCGTCAACCTCCAGTTCACCGACATGATGGGCACCGTCAAAAGCGTGACTATACCCGTCGAATTCTTGAAGGACGCGCTAGAAAGAGGCATGTGGTTCGACGGCTCGTCCGTCGAGGGTTTCGCGCGCATCCATGAAAGCGACATGTTTCTCAAACCTGACATCTCGACGTACAGCGTCATACCATGGCATTACGGAAACGAGAAGACGGCGAGGTTCATATGCGACGTGTATACGCCTGAGGGAAAGCCATTCGAAGGGGATCCGAGATTCGTCCTTAAAAAGGTCATGGAAGAGGCTAGAAGGATGGGTTTCATTTACAACACTGGACCGGAGCTTGAGTTCTTCCTCTTCAAGCGTGATAATGGCTGCATAAAGCCGCTTCCCCATGACAGGGGCGGATACTTCGACCTTTCCACGGACCTCGCCTTCGAGGTTCGGAAGGACATGATACTCGCACTTGAGAAAATGGGGATACAGGTAGAAGCCTCGCATCACGAGGTCGCGCATGCCCAGCACGAGATAGACTTCAAATACGGCGAAGCGCTAAGGACCGCGGATAACGCTGTGACGTTCAGGTTCACGCTGAAGGCAATAGCGCAGAAGCATGACCTGCATGCGACTTTCATGCCGAAGCCCATATTCGGGATAAATGGCTCGGGCATGCATGTTCACCAGAGTCTCTTCGACGTGAAAACGGGAAAGAACGTTTTCTATGACCCGAAGGACAAATACCATCTTTCGAGGACGGCGTATCATTTCATAGCGGGCCAGCTTTCGCACGTGAAGGGAATTTCGGCCATTCTGGCCCCGACGGTCAATTCCTACAAGAGGCTCGTCCCGGGCTATGAAGCGCCCGTCTACATATGCTGGGCGCAGATAAACCGCTCGGCGCTCATGAGGATTCCGATGTATTCCAAAGGAAAGGAGCAGTCGGTCAGATGCGAGCTGCGCTGTCCTGATCCGAGCTGCAACCCCTACCTCGCCTTTGCCGTGATGTTGAAGGCAGGCCTCGACGGCATAAAGAAGCGAATGGTTCCTCCAAAGCCGGTCGAGGAGAACGTCTACGATTTCGATGACACTCGCCTCAGAGAGCTTGACATCGACACGCTTCCCTATTCGCTTTGGGAGGCCATAAAATACATGAAAAATGACAAAATTGCACAGCAGGTCTTGGGGCAAAAGCTTTTCGAAAGATATGTTGAAGCCAAGACAAGCGAATGGGACGAGTTCAGGACGCACGTCTCGGAATGGGAAGTGAACAGGTACCTGGAGTCGACTTGATTCATGGATTTATTCAGTTAATTTGATCACATTTCCTAATCAGTCAATTCGGCCTCTGCTAAGAATTCACTCAAACTCTACAGTCCCGGGCGGCTTGTTGGTGACGTCGTATACGACGCGGTTCACCTTGCTGCCTAGGACGTTGGTTATTCTTATCGATATCTTATCCAGTATTTCATGAGGGAGCTTCGAATATGAAGCGCTCATGCCATCGATGCTATCGACTGCACGCAATGCTATTACATAGCCATAATTCCTCACATCGCCATGGACTCCAACCGTCTTTACCGGGAGTAGCGTTGCGAAATACTGCCAGGGCTTGGTTATCCTCTTTTCATAGAAGGCCCTTTCAAGCTCCTCTTCCATTATGGCATTCGCCTCCCTGGCTATTTCGACTTTTTCCTTCGTCAGCTCTCCTATGACGCGCACCGCGAGGCCTGGCCCGGGGAACGGCTGGCGTTCCTGCACTTCAACGCCCAAGTATTTCGCCACTTTCCTCACTTCGTCTTTGTAAAGGTCGTGCAGCGGTTCAACTATTTCAAGGCCGACTTTTTCAGGAAGGCCGCCAACGTTGTGATGGGATTTTATCCTGTCTCTGAGATCGCCACCGGATTCTATCCAGTCCGGCGCGATCGTTCCCTGTATCAGGTATTTGGCCTTCTCTTTTTCGGCGATGCGTTCGAAAATGCGTATGAACTTCTCTCCGATTACCTTGCGCTTATGCTCGGGTTCCGTCACGCCTTTGAGCGCTTCAAAGAATTCGTCCTCTGCGTTTACAGACTTTAGATTGATTTCGAGCCTTTCAAACATTATTTTAACCTTTTCGGGCTCGCCTTTTCTCATGAATCCTGTATCAACAAAAACGGCAATGAGATTGTCGCCTATAGCCTTCCTTGCAATGACGGCAGCAGCGGTCGAATCCACTCCTCCGGAACATGCTATTATTGCTTTTCCCTTTATACTTTGCCTAAGGTTCTGGATTTCTTCATTAACGAATTTTTCAGCGCTGAACATGCCATCACTTTTCCCCATTCGACTTATTGTGCTCCCTGCATATTTCTATAAAATTTTTGAATATGTCTTCGCCAAACTCGGAATCCTCGACTTCGGGATGGAACTGCAGGCCAAACAGCGGCCGTGTTTTATGCTGTATCGCCTGGATGGCGCAGGAAGGCGAGGAAGCGATGATTTCGAACTGCTTGGAAAGCTTTTTTATCTCGTCGTTGTGCGATTCCCATACCATGAATTTGCGCGGGAGGCCCCTGAAAATGGGGGATTCCTTCCTGACTTCTATGTGCATCTTCCCGAACTCGGGCGTTTCGGCAGGGCCGGCGTCGCCCCCGAAATGGATGGCCATGAACTGGTGGGCGAGGCACATGCCAAGGATGGGAAAGTCCGCTTTGTCAAGATACTCACCTATGTTACCCAGCTTCACCGACTCCCATGCTATTCTTGCAGCTCCGCCGGAAAGAACCAAGCCGTCAATTTTTTCCGAAACAAGCGTCGCCATCGTGGTGGTGTTCGGGATTATTTTGGTTTCAACCCCAAGGTCCCTCAGGACGCGCCATTCCCTGTGCGTCCACTGTCCTCCGTTGTCGACGACGAAAATCTTCATACTTCGAATAGGTTTTCGTTAAATAAAAGTGTTTCGTCGCTTTGGAAATTTTTGAAGGACAAAGATTTTTAAATTACAACCTTGAAAGAATATTATGACGAACAAGACAAAGTTTATCGTCGTTACAGGCGGAGTTATTTCTGGACTCGGTAAGGGGATATTCACTGCTTCCCTTGGAAAGCTTCTGCAGTCAAGAGGTTTCAGGGTCGTTCCCATAAAGATAGACCCATACCTCAACGTTGACGCTGGGACCATGAATCCGATCGAACATGGCGAAGTATTCGTTCTTGATGATGGAAGCGAAGTAGACATGGACCTGGGAACGTACGAGCGCTTCCTTGACATAAACCTGCGCGACGAAAATAATATAACAACCGGCAAGATATACCAGAAAGTTCTCGAGAGGGAACGTGAAGGGAAGTATCTCGGGAAAACCGTGCAGATGATACCGCACATAACGGACGAGCTCCAGAACTGGTTCAGGAAAGTCGCTGGCGATTACGATGCTGAAATAGTGCTCATAGAAATAGGAGGAACTGTCGGAGACATAGAGAATCTCGTGTTCCTCGAGGCATGCAGGCAGCTTTCGATGAAGGAAAACGTCATCTTCGTTCACTGCACTCTCGTTCCTGTGGTAAGCGTGGTGGGCGAGCAGAAAACGAAACCTACCCAACAGAGTGTGCAGAAGCTAAGGGAGATAGGTATACAGCCGCATTTTCTTTTCTGCAGGTCCCATGAGCCGCTTAAGGACAAGATAAAGGAAAAAATATCGCTGTTCTGCGGCGTGCCGCAAGGGAATGTTATCTCAGGGCACGATCTCGAAAACATTTACAGGCTGCCGCTTGTCCTGGAAGGGCAGGATCTTACGAAACGCGTTCTCGAAAAGCTGGGGCTTTCGCCCAAGAAGAAGGATATGAAAGACTGGGAAAAATTTATCAAAAAGATGGATTCAGCAAGGAAAACCGTCAACATCGCAATAACTGGAAAATATACGGAATTGCATGATTCTTACGTTTCCATAATGGAGTCGCTCAAGTCTTCATGCGGAAAGATTGGAGTGAAGCTCAACGTGAGATGGATAGAAACGACTGACATAGAAAATAAAAAAATGAAGGTGGCAAATTGTCTGAAAGGCGTCGATGGAATAATAGTCCCGGGCGGTTTCGGTCCAAGAGGGACTGAAGGCAAGATAGAATGCATACGCTATGCCAGGGAAAATAAGATACCATTCCTGGGTCTTTGTTACGGCTTCCAGCTTGCAACCATAGAATTCGCAAGGAACAAATGCGGAGTGCATGACGCGAATTCGACGGAAATAAACCCGCATACGAAAAATCCGGTTATAGACCTCCTGCCTGAACAGAGAAGGGTATATAAGAAAGGCGGCACCATGAGGCTGGGAGGGCACGACGTGATAATAAAAAAGGGAACAAAAGCGAACAAGATTTATGGTTCGACGAAGGCTAGGGAACGCTTCCGCCATCGCTGGGAATTCGTGCCGGGGTACAAGGCAAAAATAGAATGCAAAGGTCTTGTCTTTTCAGGAAACGACAAATCAGGCAAAATCATGCAGATACTCGAACTTAAAGACCATCCCTTTTTCATGGCATCGCAGTTCCACCCAGAATTCACCACGCGTATCCTAAAACCGAACCCCTTGTTCTTTAATTTTATAAAAATGGCATCTGAAAAGGAATGAGCAGGAAAAATAAGGCGATATATAAATGAAAAAAGAAGCGTGCGGCGTATTTGGGGTTCGTTCACTTGATGGGAAAGATGTTTCCAGAATGATATACAACGGCCTGATCATGCTGCAGCACCGGGGCCAGGAAGCAGCCGGAATTTCAACGCTTAATGAACACCAGATACACATGAAGAAATCCACAGGACTTGTCCATTCTGCTTTTCCGGAAAATACCCTTCATTCGCTGAAAGGCGGAATAGGCATAGGTCACGTAAGATATTCGACTGCCGGAAGTTCAACACTTAAGAATGCACAGCCATTCAGGCTGAATTACCCGAAAAGGGGCATAGTGGTAGCGCATAACGGGAATCTCGTCAACTACATGAGCATGAGAAACGAACTCATTGAAAACGGAAGGCATTTCGAATCCACATGTGATTCTGAGATAATAGTCCATAAGATTGCTGAAGAACTCATAAAAACAAAGGATATCGAAAAGGCTGTTTACAATTACATGGAGTCGGCCGAAGGCTCGTATTCAACAGGATTGTTCACCGGCGAGCATGAACTCTTCGCTTTCCGCGACCCGCATGGCATAAGGCCTTTCTGTTTCGGTAAAAATGATACCGTTTCGATGTTCGCTTCGGAGAGCGTGGCGCTGAACATAAACGGGATAGAAAAAACATACGACGTTAAACCTGGCGAATTGGTGGCATTCCAACAAGACGGCAAAATCGAGAGGAAGCAGATAATGAAAGGCGAAGGTAAACACTGCATGTTTGAATATGTTTATTTCTCGAGGCCGGACAGCGTGATAGAGGAAAGGTGCGTGTACGACGTGAGAATAGAACTTGGAAAAAGCCTTGCAAAGGACTATTCTTCCAAAGCGGATGTCATAGTCCCTGTGCCGGACACTTCGAGGTCGGCGGCTGAAGGGATTTCGAGGGAAACAGGCATCCCCGTGGCAGAAGGCCTCATGAAAAACCGTTACGTGCACAGGACTTTCATCATGCCGGAACAGAGCGCGCGTTCTCTTTCAGTTGAAATGAAACTTAACCCTGTAAGGTCCGTACTGAAGGACAAACACATAATACTTGTCGACGATTCCATAGTCAGGGGAACGACAATGAGGAGAATAGTGGAAATGATCAGAAAGGCAGGAGCGAAAAAAATAGATCTCTGGATAACATGCCCTCCGGTGAAATCGCCCTGTTTCTACGGAGTTGATATATCAACGCATGCCGAACTGATAGCAGCCACGGACAGCGTCGAGGAGATAAAAAATAAGCTTGGAGCTGACGAGCTTTGTTATCAGAGCGTTGACGGACTTGTTAAATCCATAGGACTTGGAGAGAAAAATATGTGCATGGCATGCCTTACAGGTGAATATCCCACGTGCCTTGCCCAGAAAATGGCCGACAGCATGAAGAACCAAAAAAACCTCTCGAACCAGAGATATTACGAGATGTCGTGCTGATTTTGCTTCTCATTCGTTTTCTTTGTCTTCTTCAGGTGCAGTGTATTCGCTGTTCAGGATTCTCCATATAATGCTCGCTTTTTCCTTTCCTATACCTTCTGCATTCATCAGGCTTTCATGCTTCGCTGTGAACACGCGTCTTGGGGTTTTGAATTTTTTAAGCAGATTTCTGCTAAGTTTGGTGTTAACCTGCGGAAGGCCGGCCATCAGGAATTCCTGCTGTTCGCGGACCGTTATCATTTTTCTTGGACAGCGTATAGCGACTGTTCTCTTTTCGTCCAGCTGCTCTCTCCGAGCAATCCAGTAAATCTGGGCTGCTGTCTCTTTCGGGTTCGCGGTCCATATTATCGGTATTCTGTAGTCTATCGCCAGCGAAGCAATCGCTCCGCGTATTGCATTGGCGTGAACGTCTCTCTCGTAAAACAGCATTTCTGCGTCGCCTTCTATTATGAGAATAGGTCGTTCAAAACATTCCAGCATGTCAGAAACCTGCCTGAAAATGCGCTGGTCTATGAGAGAATTAAGGAAATCAGGAACCGTCTTTCGTTCGATACACACCCTTCCGGAGCATATGTAGTCGCCTGTTTTCAGCTGTTCACGAACGAGTTCCGCATCCGTATCCTTCAGATGCGAAAAAACGTGGTTCTTCGATTCCCTGTGATCGACTACAATTTTCACCTTCGGGTTATCCGGATTTTTTTGTTCTTCGCTCATTCGAATTATATTGGAAGGTTAGAAATAAATTATACTTGACACGCAAAGGAATGCCGCAACATTTGGTTAAGTTTTTATACGGGCGCGGGTGAAGTATATATTATGATGGCTAAAAAATCCAAAAGTAAAGGAGCCATAGAGCTGAGTTTGGGATTCATCGTGACCGTGGTCTTCGCGGTAGTTCTGCTAAGTTTGGCCATATACTGGATACAGACCATGTTCAGCAATATAGGAACCCTGACCGACGACGTGACACAAAAAGCACACGACACGCTGTCTGAGACCTTCCAGACAGGAGCAACCAACTTCGGCGTTTATCCGAAGGATTACTCACTCTCAGCAGGCAAGGGAGTAAAACTATCTGTAGCCATCAAGAACGATGACAAGGATGGCAAGCCGCACGATTTTGTGGTGCACGTTTATCCGGCAACGACAGGTAGTAGCGTACTAAGCAACTACGGATGCACAACATTCGCCCAATGCGACAAGGTGAAGACCGATATGATGAGCTGGGTAACCTATCCGGACGTTAGTTATAAGATACAACCAAACTTGTTCAGATTTTGGGACGTATCGGTGGTGCTTCCCAGTAGCGTTGTAAAGGGGATTTACCAGTATGACATAGTTGCCTGCGAGGACACTGAATTCAGCGCATGCGACAGGACAACGACAAACTGGGGCTCGACTCTGGCGCTTCAGATAACTGCCAAATGAATCATTTTTATTGCCGGAGGCACATTTATTAATCATGGACATGGCCTTGGTTTTCGGCATAATATTTGCAGCAATAGTCATGGGTCTGCTCGTGTTTTTCGGTTTCAAATACATAAATGAGATGTTCGCGATGAGCTGCGAATCCCAGACAGGTCAGCTTACGGAGAACCTGAAAAATGTTGTCAGATCCACATCAGCCTTGTCCAAAGGCTCGGTTCAGGAGTTCAAAATCATTGTACAAAGCACTTGCGCAACCAGGATATGTTTCGTTGACCCGCAGCATCCTGAAATCGAAAACACGGAAGGCAAATGGGTTCCCGACGAGTTGACCACATACCTCGTTTCTCGGAACAAATATAACCTTATTATAACCGAAAAGGACGGGGGAATAAAGGGATATATCATAGAAAAACTCAAACCTTATGTTAACTTTTGCCTTACCTCGACAAGGGACGTTACCATACGCAATACAGGAGCGATGGTTGAGATAACGCTTCCAGAATTTTAAAGAGGCGAAAAATGATAAGCACATTCGACGTCTTCAAGATAATACTGGGAATAATAATCTCTGTTTTCATACTGTTCATAATTCTCAGGTTCACAGGCTCGTACACAGATATAAGCGAGTCCAGCAGGGAAGTATCGACAATGATAAGCCTGAAGAAAACAATCGAAGACGTTTACACCACAGGAATAGAGACAGATTTCGAGGTCAAGGATGCGGAATTCATAACCGGTTATAATCCGCCTTACATAGAAACGAAGGTATCCATGGTAAGCATGGACCCCGTACCTCTTTTGCTTGTTCCCGGCACGAAAATTTCGCTTCACAGGAATGGATACGACATCGGATGGTGGAAATTCTATTTCATCGAAGCCATGCCCGAGGCCAATTTCCTGTTTGTCCCTCTTGGAGAAGGCAATGAAAAATGGAGCGTGACAGGAAACATAACCGGGTCACTTCCTTCAACGGAGAACACGAAAAATAAGGTAAAGTTCGGCGTGGGCTGCAACGGAAGCGAATTCTGGTTCGGATGGGAAGGCTATAAATTCATTGACGCAGTGATGCCAAGACTTATCGCATCGGACAGTGAATTCAGTGAATGCAACAACACAGAATATTTCAGGGAAAAGGGATATGTCCTCGTAACCGTCTCCGATGAAATGAAGGAGGCCGATTTCTTGGTTAAACCCTTGACCGAAGATGTGGGATACGTTTACATAAAGGGCGATGAAGGATACTCATCCTACGTTTACAAGAACAGCGTGGACATAGCTGCCCTCCTGTTAGGCGGGCAGAAGCTTTACGAATATGAAAACGAAAAGTTCTTCGGAGAGCTTGAAGTAGCTATAGATGTTTCGCTTAAAAAATATGCACTGCTGGCGGCGAATGAAAATATGAACAGGAGATGCGGAAACGAGATATCCGGTTTTGTCCAAACGCTCAATTCGATAAAGGAAATCGTCCCGAAGGTCAAGAAACAGCCTAAGGAAGATGATGCGATTCAATTCGCGGCCCTCATGAGGGAATCCAGAGAGAAATACGGGGAAATAGACACGGTGGGATGCGGATGAAAGCCCAGATACATCTGATGGAATACGTACTCTTGAGCTTTTTCGTACTCCTGATAATCGTCATGATAACGCTGTTCCTCACAGGATGGCAGATGAGCACCATAAATTCAGAGCAAACAAGGGTAACCAATGCCAAAGCCGAATTCCTTCTTCGCGCGTTTGCCAATTCACCATACATAAACAAAAACACCTACAAAGAAGGTTCGATGCTTGAGGACTCGAAGCTTTCCTCAATAAACTGCGAAGACCTCCAGAAGATTTACGGGGAAGAATGGTTCGCACAAATTGAAACCCTTGAATTTACCGATGAGTGCACGCAGGATAATTATCCTTCATGCGGCAAATGGACATTCTGCAAAAAAGAAGGGGACGCGATTGTATTCGAACTGCCTGTCAACATTTACAGGACAATGACTGGCGAGATAGACATTGGTAAGCTTTATGTTGGATTGTATAAAGGAGGGTAATGAATGCACGGAAAAACAGGCCAGACCAGTATGATGCTGATAGTGATTGCGATCATAATATTCATGGCAATAGGCGTATTCCTGCTGATATCGTCAATTAAGCCTGTTAATAACGATTATTACAACCTTTATGCGCACAATCTTCTCCTTTCAGTCCTTAGAAGGAATACGGGTTACGGAGGATATTGCGACACGATCTCGTCCACGATATCATGCGCCTACATGACGTCCTACAGGAACTGCGGAGGCGTCGAATGCAGGAATCTTTCCTACGAGATGGTTCCGCAGCTGATGGAATCCGTCATAAAACCCAACCTTGACTATTGCATGACAGTTGAACCGGAGAATACAACATCCGGAGAGAAACTTAATTACGGCCCCAGATGCGACGTTGTCAATTCAAAGGCTACCAAGTGGACAGCAAATGAGAAGATACTTCAGTATGACGCCAATCTGAACATAAGGATGACCATATCTGAAGCTTAGCGTGGATTATTTATTTTTAACCCAGATATTCTCATTATGACTACGAAACATGTTTACATTGAAACTTACGGATGCTCCGCGAACCAAGCACATTCGGAAACCATGGAAGGCATGCTGGTTGAAAACGGTTTTACTATAGCTGATGATCCTGAAAAGGCAGATGTTATCGTGATAAACACGTGCATTGTAAAAACTCCCACTGAGAACAGGATAAGGGACAGGATAAAATTCTTGGTAAAAAAATATCCTTCCAAGAAGCTCGTGATAGCCGGATGTGCTGCTGACCTAGGTCTCTTTAAGGATGTATCTAG
>Ga0315282_10004055_pt1 | contig 25794 bp, 19 predicted proteins | sample YL17G07_20_MG_FD_203693 | JGI IMG/M metagenome (GOLD analysis project Ga0315282, IMG submission 203693) | Sediment microbial communities from Yellowstone Lake, YNP, Wyoming, USA - YL17G07_20 | ecosystem: Environmental > Aquatic > Freshwater > Lake > Sediment | place: USA: Wyoming | collected... | reverse complement strand
CATGATGTGTTGATGACGATGCTGGCTCTTGCCGCTGGTCGCCTCACCGAACTCGAACTGGCCACCTGGCTCCGCGGGCACCTTCGTTCGATCAAGTAGATCCGTCTTTGGCTGCCTAACGATCGCGCTCACCCGCGGCCGCTCTGCGTCCGGTCCGCGGCCGTCGGGTGCAGCGCGTGGTTAGGGTGCGCCCCTCGACATTTATGTCCATTCGGACATATACTGATCGCCGGCGATGAGCAAGACCGACAAGCCCGTCGTGTGGCTACACGGCCAGGTCAAGACGCCGCCGTTCAGTGCTGCGGCTCGGGTCGAGGCAGGAGTCCTGCTGCGCCGTCTGCAGGCGGGCGAACAGCTGGCCCTGCCGCACTCCAGGCCGATGCCCACGATCGGGGCCGGTTGCCACGAACTACGCATCGTCGATCGCGAGGTGACTTGGCGCATTGTCTACTGCCTCGACCGGCAGGCCATCGTGATTCTCGACGTGTTCGCGAAGAAAACGGGCGCTACACCGACCTCAGTCATCACCAACTGCCAGCAACGCCTCGCCGCGTACCGGCGAGTCGTTGACGGGAGGGCCCAATGAAACCCGAGACCCAGAAGCGACTCGAACGGCACGGATGGCGCGTCGGCGACGCCGGCGACTTCCTCGGACTCAGTGATCATGAGCGACGCTTCGTCGAGATGAAGCTCGGGTTGGCAATGGGCCTGCGAGAGTACCGCGAGCGCCACGGCCTGACGCAGACCGCGCTGGCCCGGCGGCTGCGCTCCAGCCAGTCGCGGGTCGCCAAGATGGAAGCCGGCGATCGCACCGTCAGCCTCGACCTGCTCGTTCGCGCCCTCCTCGCTCTCGGCGCCACTCGCCAGGACGTCGCTCGCCTGATCCGCGTCTCCGACCGAGTTCGCGCAGCCTAACGCAGGCGGTTCCGGAGCGACGGGAGGCCACGGCCGGTGTTCGAGCAGGTCAGGACGCTCATCCAGGATTTGCTCACGGAATCGCGGAAGTGGACGGATCAGAGGCAGCGGCTCACGGCGACGCGGCTCCACGAAATGCTCCGAAAGGAGGGGCACACGGTTGGGGTCACGCTGGTGAAGGAAGCGGTGGCCGAGTGGAAGCGGCAGCGGCAGGAGGTCCACATTCCGCTCGTGTATCGGCCCGGAGACCTCGGGGAGGTCGACTTCTTCCAGGTCGTCGTCGACGAAGACGGCCACGGTCGCAGGGCGTGGTTGTTTCTGCTGCGCTTGATGTACTCAGGGCTGTGGGCGCTGAAGACAATGCTTCCGGCCTTGAAGTCGTCATATGGTCCCAGTTCGGCTCCGTCGACGACAACAAACCAGTTAGTTACGACCATGCCTGCGAGTAGGATTAATCCTTTCAGCGAACTCATGCGCCGCCTCCGCGTCTTGGCCTTCCGAGCCACGATTCGGTTGGCCCTGATGGCGCCGACGCGCGGGGGAGGGTGCGGCGGCTTGCCGGTCGCCTGGGCACGCCTCTCGCCGCGCGACTGCCGCCCTGCTCGCGCCCCTCACTGGGTCGTGGGCTCGTAGTGCTCGAGGGGCGGCCCGCCGCGTAGCACATGCGTGAGGTGGACGGCCTGCCGGAACCGCGCGATGCTCTCCCCGGACGAGACGTGGTGGGCCGCCTGCTCGAGCGTGATCTTCCCGGCCCCGATCGCCCCCACGCCGGCGACGAAGCACGCCCCCTTGTGCCAGCGCAGCATGTCGAGCATCGCCGCGACCGGGGCGTCCCACCGGCACAGCCCGACCCGAGGATTCAGGTAGACGGCCTCGGCGTCGATCGGTTTCACCACCGGGTGGTCGAGCCGGTCGGTGTAGTCGATCACCACCGACTCGGGCCGGACGATCGCCTCCGTTCCGTACCGCTCCGCGAGCACCGCCATCGCCTCGGCCGAGGCGAGGGGGCTCTGTGTGATCATGCACGCCTTGTGGTTCGTCTCGCGGTAGAGCGTCTTGTGGAACATGAGTTCCCAGTCGTCCGCCGCGTCCGCCTCGATCGGGAGGCGCCGGATCGAGATCTCGTACCCCTCGGGCGATGCCGCCGTCGGGCAGTAGAGCATCTCGCGCTCGGTGATCTTCTCGCTCATCGAGCCGGTCGCGTACGGGGAGATACCCTGGACGAAGTTGAAGAGCGCCCGCTCGCGGAAGGCGCGGATCGTCGCCTCGTCGCGCGTCTCGTACACCCCGAACGCAGCCGCGTCGAACGCGCGCACCCTCATCGGGTAGAGCGCGGCCCCGCCTGTCTCCCGGATCCGGCGCGCGAGCGCGGTGGTGTCGATCCCCCGAATCCGTGCCGCCTGGAGCAGCTTCGCCGAGGCATCGACCACGCCGACCAGATGGAGGCACTCCTCGAGCGACCCTCCGCGCACGAACGGGCCGTGGCCCTTCACGAGCGTCGCGGGCGAGTCGGCAAGGTAACGCGGAATGCGCGCTTCCATCTCTTTCGAGCCCACCGGCTCGACGTACGTGCCGGAGGGCACCCTCCCGAGAATCCACGCCCCCGTGCGGTCGATCGGCACGAAGGAAAACTCGTCGGTGCCGCGCACCTCGCCCTCGTAGAGGAGGAAGTTCTCGACCCCCTTCGCATCGAAGGAGACGGAGATCGCCGAGAGGTAGTGGGCGTGGATTGACGCCTCGACCCCCGGGATCGCGAGGATCTTGCGGTGGATCGTGGACTCGGTCGACGCCCGCCCATCGCCCCAACTGACGCGCGAGAAGCGCACCGGGACGACGTCGCTCGGGACGAGCGCGCCGCCCTGCGAACCCGACGCGGTGATGTGGAAGACGTCGCGGTCGATCGGGTCGCGAAGGGCAAGGTTCCCGCTGTGGGTGTTGTTGCCGCGCGTGAGCATGATCGCGCGGCCCGTGTCGCGCATGAGCCGGAAGATTCCCTGCGTGGCGCCCGCTCCCGCGGCTTCCCCAGTCACGCGATCTGCTCCCGCCGGCCCGGGCCCGGCCCGGCGATCGCCACGCCCGCCATCCGCTCGAACTCCGCCGCCCCGAGGACCTGGTCGAGCTCCAGGTCCTCGATCGCCGTGGCGCGCGGCACCCCCCGCTCGTCCCAGCCGAGCGACTCGTAGTACTCGGCCCGCATCGCGCGGAACTCCCCCTCGGGGCACACGGTCGCCCGCTCTTCAACCACGATCGGCTCGCGGAAGAAGCGCTCGGGAAGCCAGTCATCCTCCGCCGTGAAGCCGCACAGGAGATTGAACATGCGCTCGAGCGTCAGCACGCGCCGCGAGATCGTCTCGAGATCGCTCGCCTTCATTCCGAGCCCGGTCACGTCGTTCAGCATGTTGGCGTACTCGTCGAGCGTGACCGAGAACCCGCCGAAGGCACAGACCCCGAGCACGTCGTAGGCGGTGTTGTGGTAGGCGGCGTTGCGCGCGACGAGTGCCGCGCCCTCGGATTTGACCCCGGGGAACTCGCCGTACCCGGCGCAGAACGCGAGCGGAGCGGAGTAGCCCCCTTGCAGGTGACAGCCGCCCCGCGCCGTGATCATGTAGGACATCGCCTGGGTCCAGGTCGCCCGCGGGTCGTACGCCGGGATCTCCATCCCCTTCACGGTCATGGCCGCCTCGGGGTGGCCGTAGCGTTCGGCGAGCCGCCGTGCCCCCGACGCGAGCGCGCGCCCGAGCGCCCCCTCGCCGCGCGCCATGGCGCCAACGAGCGGGACGAGCGCGCGCGCATTCCCGAACGCCGGCGCCCAGGCGTCCAGATCCCCATCCGTCACCGCGCCTGCCCTGAGCGAGCGGCCATCCGCCGACGCGAGTCGAAGGGCGAACTCCGATGCGTCCGCCATCAGCGCCCGCTCGCCCTCGGTGCGCGCCTCCGCCCGCTTCGCCCGCGCGATCCCGAAGATCTCCATCAGCGCGGCGATCGTGCCCCCGGCCGAGATCGTGTCGAGGCCGAGCCGGTTGCAGAGGTAGTTGGCCTGGGTGATCGGCTCGAGGTCGTAGATGTCGAGGTTCGCTCCGAGCATCGCCACGGTCTCGAACTCGGGTCCCTCGCCGCTCGCGATCACCACCCCGCACTTGTCGTGGAGCTCGGTCTCGCGCGTGCACCCGATCGAGCACTGGAAGCAGGCGCGGCGCCTGACCCTGATCGCGGGGTGAGAGGCCAGGGCTTCCCCCCCGATTCGCTCCACGCGCTCGCGGTCGTGACAGCTGTCGCGGAAATTGCAGTGGATCAACTCGTCGTACTGGGCGAGCATCCCGAGGAGCCCGGCCGTCCCCATCGAGGAGAGGATCCCGAACTGCTCCGGGGGCTTGGTCAGCTTGCCGACCCGCAGCTTCGCAAGCGCCTTGTAGACCGAGCCCGCGATGTTCTTCGGGCGAAGCGCCTCCGGCGCCGCGCTCTCGATCGCCACCGACCCTGCGACCACGATCGCGAGCAGGTTCTTCGAGCCGACGACCGCCCCGCCGCCCCCGCGCCCGAGCGCGCGCCCCTTGTCGTTCATGATCGCAGCGATCCGGCCGAGCCGCCGGCCCGCCGCGCCGACCGTCATGACGCGCACGCCGCGGCCGTAGCGGGCCTCGAGGGCCTCGGTGACCGCATCGACATCGTCGAGGTCGGCTTTCGGAGGGGCGTCGAACCGCACACCGTCGGCATGCACGAAGAGGACGACCGGACGGGGCGAGCGCCCGGTCACGACCATGGCGTCGTGGCCCGTCCGCTTGAACTCGACGCCCCATCGGCCGCCGCTGTTCGTCGATCCAATGCCGCCGGTGAGCGGCGACTTGAAGTTGGCGTGGAAGCGGGCGCTCGTCGGGACCGACGTCCCGTTGGCGGGCGAGGTTGCCAGGACGAGCGGGTTCTCGGGCGCGAGCGGATCGACGGCGCGGAACGGGTTCGGGTGGTGGTCGCGAAGGCGCAGGAAGCGCTCGACGAGGAGTGCGGTCCCGAGACCGCGCCCGCCCACGAACAGCTCCGCGAGCCGCTCATCGAGCGCGTGCGAGCGCGCGGTGCCCGAGGCGAGATCCACCTCGAGCACGCGCCCCAGCATCCCCCGGGGAAGCGGGCTCATCGAAGCCGTGCGTCCTTCGGCGCGGATCGGCGCATCCGCGCGATTCTAGACCCGGGCGGGGCCTTGCGACAAATTGAACCGCGCTTGACGCGTGCGAGCCGGTGGCGATAATCAGCGGCTGGGCCCTTCTGCACCGCTCTCCCCATCGCCGCGCCGCTCGCCGGCTCGGCTCAGAACAACGCAATCGTTCGGAGGAAGCGATGAGGCCACGACCGCTCTTGCTCGCGATGCCTGTTCTCGTCGTGGCAGGGCTCGCACTGAGCGCGGGTCCGCCAGCGCCCGTCTACGACGTGCGGGACTTCGGCGCGAAGGGCGACGGCCGGACGCTCGACACCCCGGCCATCACCGCGGCCGTCGATGCGGCGGCGGCGGCCGGCGGTGGCACGGTCCACCTGCCGGCAGGCACCTACCCGAGTTATTCGATCCGCCTGAAGAGCCACATCACCCTGCAGCTCGGGGAAGGCGCGACGCTCCTCGCGGCGGAGCCCTCGCCGGAACGCGGACGCTACGACATGCCGGAGCCGAACGAGTACGATCTCTACCAGGACTTCGGCCACAGCCACTGGCAAAACAGCCTGATCTGGGGCATCGGCCTCGAGGATGTCGCGATTCTCGGGCCGGGACGCATCGACGGGGCGGGCCTCACGCGCCGTGGTCCCGGTGCCCGCTGGTCGAAGGCGGCGAGCGATCGCCCGCTCAACATGGGGGCCGCGGTCGGGGCCAGAGGGGATCCGGAGGCCGTGGCCCTGCAGGCCATGGACGGACAGGGCAACAAGGCCATCGCCTTCAAGCTCTGTCGCAACGTGCGGCTGCAGGGTTTCTCCGTCCTGAACGGCGGCCACTTCGCCGTTCTCGCGACGGGTGTCGACAACCTCACGATCGACGACCTCGCGATCGACACCAACCGCGACGGCATAGACATCGACGCATGCCGCCACGTTCGCATCTCGAACACCGCGGTCAACTCGCCGAGCGACGACGCGATCGTCCTGAAGAGCTCGTACGCCCTCGGCGTGGCGCGGGCGACAGAGAACGTGACGATCACGAACTGCCAGGTCAGCGGCTACGACGTCGGCACGTTCCTCGCGGGAACTTTCGGGCGGACCCAGGAGCGCGGGCCCGACCGCGACGGCCCGACCGGGCGTATCAAGCTTGGCACAGAGTCGAGCGGCGGCTTCCGGAACATCACCGTCTCGAACTGTGTCTTCGACCGGTCGCGTGGCCTGGCCCTCGAGACGGTGGACGGCGGCGACGTCGACGGCGTGACCGTCACGAATCTCACCATGCGCGACGTGAGCACGTCGCCCCTCTTCTTCCGGCTCGGCAACCGCGGGCGCACACCCGGCGATCCGCCCCCGGGCCGCATGCGCCGTATCGTCATCAGCAACGTCATTGCCAGCGACGTCGATCCTCGGTACCCGGCGCTCATCGCGGGCCTCGCGGGCCACCCCGTCGAGGACGTGGATCTCGCCAGCATCCACATCCTCTACAGGGGCGGCGGCACCCGGGAGGACGCCAGGCGCGAGCCTCCCGAGAACGAGGCTGCCTATCCCGAGCCCAGCATGTTCGGCACACTGCCCGCGTACGGCTTCTATCTCCGCCACGCCCGGAACGTGACCCTGCGCGACGTGGAGGTGGGGTTCACCAAAGAAGATCTGCGGCCCGCGTTCGTGCTGCGTGACGTCACCGGCGTGCACTTCGACCACGTCCGGGCCCGGCTCGCGACCGGCGTTCCCTTCGCGCTGCTCCGCGATGTGCTCGGCCTGTCAGGCCACGACAGCCCCGGCCTTCCCGGGCCCGGCAAGAAGCCGGTAGAGAAGAAGGAACCGACACCGTGAGTCGGTTTCGCACCGGGAAACGTCCGGGCCCCGGGCATTGGTGCTTGTGCTTCGTTCCCGACATGGAAAACACTCCGGGAGTGATTTCGGCCAGTCTCCCCGAAATCACTCCCGGAGTGGTATCGGCCGGAGCGGTATTGGGAGGGATGATCGTGGCCGCACGTGCGCGCTCTGCCAGACACCCAGCGCGGATTTCCGCCGCCATCGCCGTGTTGATCGTCGCCGGAGTTGTCGGTGCGGCCGTGGTTCTGCGCGCGCAGGGACCGGCGCTATCCGCTCCGGCCGTTCCATCCACGCTGGCCGACCTCGAGCGTGCGTTTCGCACGCCCCCAGACGACGCCCGGATCATGATGCGGTGGTGGTGGTTCGGGCCGGCTGTCACCAAGGCCGGCCTCGAACGCGAGATGCGCCGCATGAAGGAAGGCGGCATCGGGGGCTTCGAGATCCAGCCGGTTTACCCACTCGCGCTGGACGACCCGGCCCAGGGCCTCGTCACGCATCCCTTCCTGTCCGATGCCTTCATCGATCACCTCCGCTTTGCCGCCACCAAAGCCCGAGAACTCGGTCTTCGAGCGGACCTGACGCTCGGCAGCGGCTGGCCCTACGGCGGCCCGCAAGTCAGCATCTCCCAGGCAGCCGGCAAGCTGAGAATCGAGCGCGTGGCGGTCCCAGCCGGGGCCCAGCGCGTCATTGTGCCAGACGTCCGCGCCGGCGAACATCTGATCGCGGCCTTTCTCGCACCAACGGCGGCGCCGGCAACCACGGAAGGAATTCGTGAAGTCGCCTCCATCACAGGCGGCGTCCTGTATCTGCCGGACCGCGCACCGGTCGCACGAGAGGTGCTGTTCTTCATCAGCAGCCGCACGGGCATGATGGTGAAGCGCGCCTCCGTCGGCGCCGAGGGCTTCGTCCTCAATCACTACGATCGCGACGCGCTCGACCACTACTTGAAGACCGTTGGTGATCGACTGTTGTCTGCCTTCGACGGCTCGCCGCCCTACGCGGTGTTCTGTGACAGTCTCGAAGTCAACGACTCGGACTGGACCGACGATTTCCTCGAGGCCTTCAAGGCCCGCCGCAGTTACGATCTCCGCCCGCTGCTGCCAGCCCTGGTGCTCGACGCGGGCCCGTCGAGCGCGGCGATCCGCCACGACTGGGGCCGGACGCTCACCGAGTTGCTGAACGAGCGTTTTCTGGCGCCGATGCAGGCGTGGGCCCGGCAGCACGGCACGCGCTTCCGCATCCAGGGCTACGGCATTCCGCCGGCGACCATCTCGAGTAGCGCCGGCGTCGACCTGCCGGAAGGCGAAGGCTCGCAGTGGAGGACTCTGCGCGCCTCGCGATGGGCCGCCTCGATCGGCCACCTCTACAACCGGCCGATCATCTCCTCCGAGACCTGGACCTGGCTGCACTCGCCGGTGTTCATGGCAACGCCGCTCGACGTCAAGGCGGAAGCCGACCTGCATTTTCTCCAGGGCATCAACCAACTGATCGGCCACGGCTGGCCGTACACGGCCGACGGCGTGGCCTACCCCGGATGGCGGTTCTACGCGGCCGGGGCGTTCAACGACAAGAACCCCTGGTGGATCGTGATGCCCGACCTCGCACGCTACCTCCAGCGCGTCAGTGCCGTGCTGCGGCAGGGCCGGCCGGTCAACGACGTCGCCTTGTACCTGCCGATCGACGACGGGTGGGCGCACTTCGTGCCAGGGAAAGTCGGCTCGCTCATCGAGACGCTGGCCCAGCGCGTCGGCGCTGATGTCATTCCGACCATCCTCGATGCGGGCTTCAACCTCGACTTCATCGATGACGGCGTGCTGGCCGGCGGGGCGAGGGTCGAACAGGGCCAGTTGGCGATCGGTCAGAACCGCTATCGCGCCATCATCCTCCCGGGCGTCGAGCGCATCCCGCCGGCAACGCTCAGCGCGCTCGAGTCGTTCGCCCGCCAGGGGGTGCGCGTCGTGGCCACGCGCCGGACGCCGGAGCTGCCGCCGGGCTACACGGCAACGCCGGCGGATCACGCCGAGGTCAAGGCAACGGCGGACCGCCTGTTCCGCGCCGCGTCGCCCGCGGGCGTGTTCGTGGAACGCGAGGCCGATCTCGCAGCGGCGCTCGTCGCCCGCATCCAACCTGACGTGGCGGTGTCCTCCAGCGCCTCCGACATCGGCTTCGTGCATCGGCGCACCGACGCGGCGGATCTCTACTTCGTTGCCAATACGTCGAACGCCCGCCGGTCGATTGATGCCACCTTCCGCGTCGGCGCCGTCCAGGCGCAGCAATGGAATCCGCTGACGGGTGACATGACGCCCGCGGAGGTCCGCCCGCTGGCGGGACGGGCGGGCGTCACGATCGCCCTCGATCTCGCGCCGTACGAGTCCACCGTGATCGTGTTCGTCGCCGCGCCGTCGAAGCCATCGGCGCGGCGACTAGTTGCGGCGCCGACCGCTGGCAAGGCGCCGCAACCGCCGATCGACATCAGCACCGGCTGGCGCGTGACGTTCGGTTCGACGCTTCCGCCAGCGGACTGGAACACGCTACGATCCTGGACCGACGATGAGGCGACGCGGTTCTACTCGGGCGTGGCTGTCTACGAGAAGACGGTTGACGTGCCCCCGCCGATGCTGCGGAAGGGCCTGACCGTGCGAATCGACCTTGGCGAGCCCAAGGCGATCGAAGTGGGCGGACCGCGGGCGCGCGTCCAGGCATGGGTGGATGCGCCGGTGCGCGAGGCCGCCGTGGTGATCGTCAACGGCCGGCGCGCGGGTTCCGTCTGGTGTCCGCCATACGCGCTGGATGTGACGCCGCTGCTGCGTCCCGGCCCTAACGTCATCCGGATCGACGTGGCGAATCTGGCGATCAACTACATGGCGGGCCATGCGTTGCCCGACTACACGCTCTTGAACCTGAGGTACGGCACGCGATTCGAGCCGCAGGACATGGACAAGGTGCAGCCGGTTCCCGCGGGACTCCGCGGCCCGATCCGCCTGGTGGCGCGCGGCGCTTCCGCGCCGCGCTAGCGCCGGGTCTGAAGACCCGGCGCCTACGGCGGGGCTAAAGCCCCGCCCTACGTTGCTGTAGGACACACCATGGCTACTGTCGAGACCACGACCCGGTCAACCGAACCCGTCGATGAGTACGAACGCGAACCCGTGCCGGCACGAGCCTGGCTCGGGTTCTCGAGTTTCGTCGGCCAGTACGCCGGCGAGCACACGGCCGGCACCGAGTTGATGATCGGGCCCCTGTTCATCGCGTCGGGGGTCAGCGCCATCGACGTGGTCGGTGGCCTCTTCGTGGGCAACCTGCTCGCGGTGCTGAGCTGGGTGTTCCTGACCGCGCCCATCGCCGTGCGCGCTCGCATGACGCTCTACTACCAGTTGGAGCAGATCTGCGGCCGCAAACTGGTCACCGCCTACAACCTGGCCAACGGCGTGATGTTCTGCTTCCTGGCTGGCGCGATGGTCACGGTGAATGCGACGGCGGCCGGCGTCTGGTTCAACATCGCCATGCCCGGCCTGAACGATGTGTATCCGAACAGCGTCGGCTGGGTGCTCGCCGTGCTCGTCATGGGCGTGCTCATCACGATCGTGGCCGCGTACGGCTACAAGGTGGTGGCGCGCGTCGCGAACATCGCGGCGCCGTGGATGGTGCTCGTGTTCATCGCGTACGGCATCATCGGCGCGCGCCAGCTCGGCATCGACTCGGTCGGTGACTTCTGGCCGAAGGCGCAGCATCTCATCTGGACCGGTGGCGCGCCGCTGGCGGGCCGGGCGAAGTTCACGTTCTGGCACGTGATGTTCTTCGCCTGGTTCTGCAACATGGCGATGCACATCGGGATGGCCGACCTCAGCGTCTTCCGCTACGCGCGCAAGTCGTGGTACGCGGTGAGCAGTGCCGCCGGCATGTATCTCGGCCACTTCATCGCCTGGCTGGCCGCCTCCATCCTCTACGCGCACCAACTGCACGCGACACCCGGCAACACCGCCGTCCTCCCGGGTCCGCTGGCGTACAACGCCGCCGGCATCGCGGGGCTCGTCTGCGTGATCGTTGCCGGCTGGACCACGGCGAATCCCACGATCTACCGCGCGGGCCTGGCGTTCCAGGCCATCGTGCCGTCGTCTTCGCGTTACCGCGTGACGCTCTTCGCCGGGGCACTGGCCACGCTGGCCGGCATGTTCCCGGCGATCGCGATGAAACTGCTCGATTTCGTCGCGCTCTATGGACTCGTGCTGATGCCCATGGGAGCGGTCATCTTCGTGGACTTCTGGCTGGCCAAGTGGTTCCGCTTCCGCAGCGACTACGCAGCGGCGAGCGGCATCGACATCAACTGGGCCGCAGCGCTTGCGTGGGTGCTGACGCTTGCGGGGTGCCTCGCGGCGGTCAACATGGGCGGCATCCAGATCTACTTCGTCGGGCTTCCCGGCTGGTTCGCCGCGGCCACCCTCTACATCGTCTTGAGCCGCCTGTTGCAACGGAACGCCTCGACCCGCCTGTTGCAGCGGAAGGAGGTGCGGCTGTGAAAACCGCCGCACGGCTGGTCTCGCTGGTGTCGCTTGTGGGAACAATCCTGCCGCCCGTCCTGTTCTTCACGGGGCACATGGATCTCGGCGCGACGAAGCTGTGGATGCTCGTCGCCACGATCGCCTGGTTCGCGGCGACGCCGGTGTGGATGAATCGCTAGGGAAGTTTGCGTGGCGCGCGTCGGAGGCGCGGTCCCACCCCCTCGCGAGCCGGCTCCGCCGCCGGGGCACCCATCGGCGGCCCTCGCTCGTCTTCCGGATCGTGAGGCCGGCTGGCGCGACGGCTCCCCGCCGCAGACCCTGACAGTACGGCCGCGGCGGGGCCCCAACGCGGCATCCGGCGGGGTCTGCGTTGGGGAGCCGTCGCGCAAGCCGTCGGGCGAAGGTCGGAAAGCGAGCCATGCGAGGACGTGTTCCCCGACTGCGGAGCCGGCGCGGCGAGGGCGCGGCCGCTCCGGCAGCCGCCGTGTCGTCCGCGCTGATTTTGTCTTGAAACGACGTCGGCGAACTTCCTACAGGCATTGTGTCCGGGGCGCGCGGCGTTCGTGCGACGTTCTACCGATCGACGTCGACGCGCACGGCGAGCGTCTTGCGCGCAGGATCGGTGACGACTGTGAGCACGTGCGCTGCCGGATCGAACCACCACGCTGCCGCGCTCGGCGGCACCGGGCCGGAAGGCGGATCGGTCTTTCCGACGACGGCCGAATCGATCCGCACGCCCCGCGGCGCCCGGTCGAGGTGCACGCGAATCTCGTACGCCCGGGAAGCCACACGGAACGAACCCTGCGGCGCCTGCACCTGGATCAGTAGACGCTCGCGACCCTCGTCGCTCGTGACGCGAGTCTGCGCGAACACCTGCTTCTGGTAGTCAAGGCTCACCCCGTCGTCTTCGTAGAGCACGTATGAAGAGCGCCCGGACGGGTAGACATCGAGCGTGAGCGGATCGACCGCTCGCTCGCCGGCGTAGTTCATCTCCGGCTGCATGGGAATGATCGCGCCGGCCCTCACGAAGAGCGGCAGGACCTCAGGTGGCGCCGCATAGTCGATCACGCGATCCCCGGCGTAATGCTCGTCCGTCCAGTAGTCGAACCAGTCACCCGGCGGCAGGAACACGCGCCGGCCGGTTGCCCCGGCCTGCGTGATCGGTGCCACGAGCAGCGCATCTCCGAAGAAGAACTGATCGTCGATGTCGTAGACGCGGCGGTCGGCCGGGTAGTCGAGCACGAGCGGGCGCATCATCGGGATCCCAGACGCATAGCTCTCGTACGCGGCCGAGTAGATGTAGGGCAGCACGCGCTGGCGCAACTGCGCGTACCGGCGGAAGGTGGCGAGCGCCTTCTCGCCGTAGCGCCACGGCTCCTTGTATTGCGGGTGTTCCATGCCGAGGAAGTGCGAAACGGGGTTGAAGAAGCCGAACGGGGTCCATCGGAGGTAGAGCTCCTCCGTGGCGACTTCCTCGAAGCCCCCGGCGTTGTGGCTCCACGCACCGATGCCGGAAAGCGCGATGTTCAGGCCGCCTCGCAAGACTGGCGCAAAGAAGGTCCAGCGGCTGGGCCAGTCGCCAGCCCAGATGTACGGGTAGCGCTGCACGCCCGCATATCCCTCGCGGGTCAGGTTGAACCCGCGGCGTCCCAACTCGGTCTGGAACCCCTCGTAGGCGGCTTTCGCGTAGACCACGGGGAACAGGTTGTGGAGACTCTCGCCGGGATAAACGCTGCCCTCGTCGGTCTTCAGGAAGCCGGCGCCCTGACGGACCTTCGGGACAATGGCGTGCTGCCACCACCACTCGGTGGCGGCCGGGTCGAAGAAGTTGACGATGTTCCGTGAAGGTGTGTCGGCGATCGCGCCGGCGGCGAGCGCTTCATCCAGGAGCGAGGTCGTGTTGCCGTTGTCGAGGCGCGGCCGCACGTGAAGGCCGACGAGGCCCACATGGCGATCCCGAAGCGCGGCGAACATCGCGCCCGGATTCGGAAACCCTGGATCGCGCCATTCGAAGCTGGTGGCGTTGCGCCCGCCGACCTTGCCGAACTCCCGCCAGGTCGAGTCGAGATGAAGCGCGTCGAGGGGGATGCGCTCGTCGCGGAACCGTTGAACGAGTCGGACCACGTAGTCCTGGGTGGCGTCCTCTTCGTGGCCCCACGTGCCGCCGCTGTAGGTGCCAAAATTGACGCCGTAGCCGGCCTTCGGCAGAAGGGGCGTCCGGCCGGTCAAATCGGTGTACGCCGCGAGAATGGTCCGGAATCCTGGCCCGAGGAAGAAGTAGTAGTCGAGCTCGTCCTCGGCCGCGCTGAACTGGTACGTCGTACGCGACCGCTCTCCCATGTCCCACGTCGTCTCCCGCGCGGTGTGGAAGAAGATGCCGTAGCCATCGGTGCTCATGAAGAACGGCACGGGACAGTAGTTGGCGGCGTCGATGTTGTATGCGCCGAGGTCGTGGTTCGGGTCCTGACCGCGGCCGACGTTCAGCACGACGGAGTGCCCGCGCCAGTTGAAGCGGTCCATCCGTTCACCGAATCCAAAGAACTGCTCGGACGGGGAGAGCCGCATCCGCGACCGAAGCATGCCTGCCTCGCCACCGATACCGCCGCCCGGGGCCGCGTCATCGGCAGCTACGATCCGACCCCTCGCGATGTCGATGAACTCGATCCTGAACGGCGCCTTGTGGACGCGCACCGTCAGGCGATTCGTAGAGAGATCGGCCTGCTCGCCCTCGTCTCGAACACGCAGAGCAACGACGGGCCAAGTGTGCCGCGCCACCATGATGTGCTCATCGTCGCGAAACGCCCCGGCCGATCGGGCCCTGACGCGGACGGTGGCCGGGGTGCAGAACTCGAGGCGCACCACGGCGTGTTCGGTGCGCACCCTCACCTGGCTGCCGATGCGTTCGATGGTGCCCACCACACGGCCCGGCGTCCAATCCTGGGCCCCTGCAACGGCCGGCCCTGCAGCCATCAACGCGCCCAGCACGAGACCGGCACCCGGAATCCTCGTCATGCCCGCCCTCCGCCGAGCCTTACACTTGCTCGGACAGTGCTATCCTTTCCGAGAAGCCAGGTCTGCGCAACCTCGATCGGGGCGGCAGCACTCCGCGGTCGAACTCTCAGCCAACCGGTGCGACATCAAACACAGGCGACCGGGCTATGGACTATCCAATTTCGAGTGACGGCCTGCCGGCTCGCGACTCCGGCGAATGGGCACGCGAGAAGCTGTGGTACGTGGAGCGGTACATCGGGATCTTCAACCAGGGCATGAAGAAACACTGGGCAGACCGCGCTTACGTTGACCTCATGGCCGGACCGGGCCGGTGCATCGTCTCGCAGACCGGTGCGGAGTTCCCGGGCTCCGCAGTGTTGGCGCTTCAGAGCAAGGTGCCGTTCACCCAGGCCATCCTAATCGAACAGGACCCGGTGCCCTATGCCGCCCTGTCGGTCCGGTGCAACGCGCCGGACCTCAAGCCAACACCAACGCTTCTTCAAGCTGACTGCAATTCGCCGGAAGCCGTCCGCTTGATTCGCGAGCGCGTCCGGCCTGAGTCTACCCTCGCGTTTTGCTTCGTCGATCTCTTGGGGTTCGATGTCGCGTTCGAGACGATCACCGCCATCACGGCCACTCGGCGCATCGATCTCGTCATTACGATCCGATTCGCAACACGCAAAACGCGCCGCTTTATCGGCCGGTCTTCGCCTCGAAACACGCCCGCGGAAGCGACTACTGGCAGAAGATCAGCGCTCTTGACTACAACAGGCAGGGCCACCTGTTCTGAAGCGGGCGGGACCTCTGTCCACCGCCGGCCATCAAGTACCGCCTTGGCACTGCTGCGTTTGTCGGGATGACCGCCGAGCTGTTTGAGGAAGAAGGCAACACCGCACTTGACGCACTGATCGCGAAGGTCTCGGAACCAACCGAGGTCGGCGGGACGTGCGCCAGGCTGGCTTTCGCCGCCGGCGATCAACCACTGAATACCATCGAGATTCAACGCATCGAGTGGGCCCAGGAGTGGTTCGGCCGATGCGAAACGAACGCGCGCGGGCACCTTCCGTAGACAATCGAGGCGCCAACGGGCGGCGTCGTTCTCGACGGTGACACCGGCCCATACATTCGCCGGCCACGGCAGCCGAGGCGCCAGGGTCGAGAGCCAGGCGTTTCGGAGCCCGGAACACCACATTCCGGCGGGAGAAGGCCGATCCTGATGCCGTCAGTTGTGCGATAGTGGGCCGCGTCCCATGCCAGATCACCCGCGTCGCCGCCCGCGTGCGTCCATCGGCCTGATCGTCGTGCCGGTGTTGACCGTCCTCGCCGCCCTCGTGCCGTCGGCGGCGGGGCAGGCCTCACGTGAGGCGCGCATTGACCGCCACGCGCTCGTCTCACGTCACGACCCGGTCCTGACACGCCTCGATCCGGAATCGCCGCTGACGGTGGGCAACGGTGAGTTCGCCTTCACGGTGGACGTGACGGGATTGCAGACGTTTGCCGAGAGCTACGAGCAGACGATCCCCCTGGGCACGTTGTCGCAGTGGGGCTGGCACACGTCGCCGAACCCGAACAGGTGGAGTATCGACACCTTCGGATTCAAACTCTTCGACAGTCACGGCCGCATGGTGGGGTACGCGGACATTCCCGGCGAGCGGACCTCCGAGATCAACTGGCTGCGCGCCAACCCGCACCGCCTGCACCTCGGGCGGATCGGCTTCCGCCTGACGCGGCGTGATGGTTCAGCGGCCACGCCCGCCGATCTCACCGACATCCGCCAGACGCTCGACCTCTGGAACGGCGTCATCGTCAGCCACTTCCGCCTGGATGGTCAGGCGGTCGATGTCCAGACGGTGTGTCATCCCACGCTGGACGCGGTGGCGGTCCGGGTGCAGTCGCCGCTGGTCGCGTCAGGACGGGTGCGCATCCAACTCCGGTTTCCCTATGGCACCGGCCAGACGACAGCGGCGGACTGGAGCAAACCGGACGCCCACCGGACCGTGCTCGCCCGGCCGCGGCCGAACGAGGCGCGCCTTGTCCGCACGCTCGACGCGGACACTTACGGCGTGACGGCCCGATGGTGGCCGTCCGGTGTTCTGGCGGGTGACGGCCCGCATACGTACGTGCTGACGGCCGCGCCAGGCAGCGGCAGCCTTGCGCTTGTAACGGCGTTCGCGCCCGCGGCGCCAACCGATCCGCTGCCCACGTTCGACGACGCGCGGGCCGTCGCCGCCGCGCACTGGAACCGGTTCTGGTCCATCGGCGGCGCCATCGATCTCTCCGGGAGCTCGGATCCGCGGTGGCGCGAACTCGAGCGCCGCATCGTGCTCTCGCAGTACCTCACCGCCATCCAGTGCGCCGGCCGCTATCCTCCCCAGGAAACCGGGCTGACGTTCAACAGCTGGGAAGGGAAGTTCCACCTCGAGATGCACTGGTGGCACGCCGCGCAGTTCGCGTTGTGGGACCGCCTCCCGCTGCTCGAGAAGAGCCTTGGCTACTATCAGGCGATCCTGCCAAAGGCCCGCGCCACTGCTGCGCGCCAGGGGTATTCGGGCGCGCGCTGGCCGAAGATGACGAGCCCGACCGGCGACGAGTCGCCATCCAGCGTCGGGCCGTTTCTGGTATGGCAGCAGCCGCACCCGATCTTCTACGCGGAACTGGTGCACCGATCGCGCCCGGGGCGAGCGACGCTCGAGCAGTACCGGCAGATCGTGTTCGACACCGCCGAGTTCATGGCGTCGTTTCCGGCCTGGGACGAACAGGGTGGGCGCTTCGTCCTCGGCCCGCCGCTCCAGTGCGCGCAGGAAACGTATCCCAAGGACCGCACGTCCAACTGCACGTACGAGTTGAGCTACTGGGCCTGGGGACTGCAGACGGCGCAGGCCTGGCGCGAGCGCCTGGGCCTGCCGCGCGAAGCCCGGTGGGACCGCGTGCTCCTGCGGCTCGCGAAACCCGCGGTGGCTGATGGCCGGTACCTGTTCGCCGAGAGCGCGCCCGACACGTACTCGAACCCCCGCTTTGCGACCGATCATCCGTCGGTTGTGGCGGCGCTCGGCGTGCTGCCCGGCGTCGATATCGACCGGGCCACGATGGAGCGCACCTTCACGTGGATCTGGGAGCACTGGGACTGGCCGTCGACCTGGGGATGGGATTATCCGATGATGGCCATGACGGCCGCACGCCTTGGCAAGCCGGACCTGGCGATTGACGCACTGCTGATGGACACGCCGAAGAACGTGTACCGGGTGAACGGCCATAACCATCAACGCCCGGGCCTGACAGTCTACCTGCCGGGCAACGGGGCGTTGCTCTATGCGGTGGCGATGATGGCGGCGGGATGGGACGGCGCGCCGCCCGGTGCGGCCCCGGGCTTCCCAAGGGACGGCCGATGGGTGGTGAGATGGGAGGGCCTTCGCAAGGCGCCCTGATGGAGCCCCGGACAGGGCCGCCCGTGAGCGCGCCGCGCACCGTCATCGGCGCCCCCGAGGCGCGTGGAACGGTGCGGGCGCATCCTTGAACGAGCCGTGCGCAGCAGTCCGCGCGCGGCGCGCATCGCGGGGGCGCGGGCGGAACACGAGGAGCGCTTGCGCCGTTTTCCCGGCGGAGCCGCGTCGGCGGGCCCCCGCCCCGGCACACCGCGGGTTCCGGGGCGGGGAGCCGTCGCGCGAGCCGTCAAGCGAAGATCGGAAAACGGCGCAACGCGACGACGGGGCGGGGTCCCCACGCCGGCAGCCGGCGTGGGGTGCCTTTCCCGGACTGCGGAGCCCGGCTCGTGAGGGATGCGCCCGCGCCGCGCCACGCGGGTCCGGCGTCAATCGGCACCCGGGCGCGGTCTCGAGGGCGGAATCGCCCGCGGAAATGTTCGGATGAACCAGAATTCGAACTCAGAAGTCAGATGCGGCTGGCCGCTTCAGGAGACGAGGCACCGTGATTCGCAAAGCCTTTCGGATGAGCGTGAACGTCGGCGCCGTGGAGGAATACGAGCAGCGTCACAACCCGATCTGGAAGGAACTGGAGGAAGCGCTGCTCGACCACGGCGTGCGCAGCTACTCCATCTTTCTCGATCCGGCGACGCGCGACCTGCTCGGCTACGTCGAAGTGGAAGGCGAAGAACGCTGGGCGCTCGTCGCCGCCACCGACGTGTGCCAGCGGTGGTGGCGACACATGGGTGACCTGATGCCCACCAACGAGGACCTCAGCCCCGTGTCGCGCGATCTGTGCGAGGTGTTTCACATCGAGCGGACGGACTCGAAGCGTGACGCCGGAAGCGCCACCGCCCCGGCAAGCGAGGCGCCATGAGCGGGAGCGTCACGCGCCTGGCGATCCTGTTGGCCCTGGCGCTGGCCGGCGTTGTCCTCACTGCAGATCGTCGTCCGACGTCCGATGTCCGATGTCCGACGTCGAACGCGGGTTCTCGGGCGGCCGAGACCGCGACTTCGGACTTCGGACCTCGGACTTCGGACGACACCGTCCTGCCGGCCCCGGTGCGTCCGCGCGCCATTCCGCCCGAGCGACGGCCCGTTTCCTTCCAGGATCGTCTGCTGCCCGCGCCGGTCGGCGGAGGCTTCCGCGATCCAGGCTACTGGGTCTGGTGCGGGACGGTGGTGAAGGGGGGCGACGGCAAGTACCATCACTTCGCGTCGCGCTGGCCCCGCGGTCTGCCGTTCGGGCCACACTGGCTGACGAATTCCGAGGTCGTCCACTCCGTTTCCACCACACCGGAAGGCCCCTACCAGTTCGTCGGCGTTGCGCTGCCGCCGCGCGGTGCACAGTGAGTGGTGGGACGGGCAGATGACGCACAATCCCGTCGTGCGCCGCATCGGCGACAAGTACGTCATCTACTACACGGGCACCACCTACAGCGGCGAGCGGCCGTCACCCGGGAATCCGACGACGGAAACCTCGCCGCTCAAGCTCGAGGCACATCACGGTGAGCGCATCGGGATCGCGGTGGCCGACTCGCCCGATGGTCCCTGGCAGCGGTTCGACAAACCGATCCTCGATGTGCGTCCCGGCACCTGGGAGCGCTACCTGGTCAGCAACGCGTCGCCGCTCGTGATGCCGGACGGGTCGATCCTGCTCTACTACAAGGGCGTCGAGGAACTGCGCAAGAACGCCATCGGCGTCGCCCGCGCCACGCGAGTGGAGGGGCCAAACGAAAGGCTGACCGACACGCCCTTCGATGTCGGCGTTGGAGCGGAAGATCCGACGATGTGGATCGAGAACGGCCGCTACCACGCGCTCATGCTCGACACGGACCGCAACTTCTCGGACAAGGAGATCTACTACGCCACGTCGGCCGACGGCCTGCACTGGAAGACCGAGCCGAACCCGGTGGCGATTCCCAAGGACTACCGGTGGAGCGACGGCGCACCCCGCCGCATGAGCAGCACCGAGCGGCCGCAGATCCTCGTGCAGGACGGTGTGGCGACGCACGTCTTCATTGCCACCGGGACAACCATCAACGGCCAGCGTGAAACCTGGAACCAGGCGATCCCGCTGAAGCCGGAGTCGGCCGTGGCGGATCGCGCGGCGTGGTGGCGCGACGCCCGTTTCGGCATGTTCATTCACTGGGGGCTGTACTCGGGGCCCGCCGGAATCTGGAAGGGCCGGCCCGTTCGCCACGACACCTACGCCAACCCCTATGCCGAGCACCTGATGTGGCTCGCTCAGGTGCCGCTCTCCGACTACGCGCAGCTGGCGACCCGTTTTGCGCCAGACAAGTGGAATGCCCGCGAGATCGTGGCTGCGGCCAAAAACGCCGGCATGAAGTACATCGTCCTCACCGCGAAGCATCACGATGGGTTCGCGATGTACCGGTCGAAGGTCAGTCACTACAACGTGGTGAACGCGACGCCGTGGAAGCGCGATCCGCTGGCCGAGCTTGCCGCCGCCGCCCGCGAGGCCGGCTTGAGGCTCGGCGTCTACTACTCGCTTGGGCGAGACTGGGAGCAGGCGGGTGCCTACAACGAGTCGAAACGCAACACGTGCGACTTCCCCAACGCGACTCCGGAGGACTACGCCAAGTACCTCGAGGGGAAAGTCGTTCCGCAGCTCACGGAGCTGCTCACGAACTACGGCGACATCGGCGTTGTGTGGTTTGACACACCTGAACAGACCACGCGCAAGCAGAGCATCGCGCTCGAACAGTTGGTCCGCCGGCTGCAACCGCGCGCCGTTGTCAACACGCGCGTGGGCAACGGTGTGGGCGACGTGGAAGAGATGGGCGACAACCAGGTTCCCGCGCGCGCGACGGGACGCGATTTCGAGGTGCCCGCGACGATGGCCGAGAGCTGGGGCTACTCGGAGCTCGATACCGCGCTGTACTGGAAATCGTCCACGCGGCTGATCCGGCACCTCGTCGACATCGCGAGCAAGGGCGGGAATCTTCTGCTCAACATCGGCCCGGATGGCCGCGGCGCCATTCCCCCGGCCGCCGTGGAGCGGCTCGGCGCGATCGGCCGCTGGATGGCGTCCTACGGCGAGTCCATCTACGGCACGTCGGCCTCGAGCAAGGCACAGCCCGACTGGGGCCGCTTCACGCAGCGAGGCGACGTGCTGTACGCGCACCTGTTCGAGTGGCCGGGACGCGAGTTCGTGCTGCCCGTGGACGCGTCCTTCATCGGGCAGGTGGAGCTGCTGACGCCATCCGGGCCGGCGCGCGTGACCTGGGCGGAGTCCTACGGCGCGTCCGTCGTGGTCAAGCTCCCGGCGGCCCCACCCGACCCGCACGTCTCCGTGCTGCGGGTCACGCTGAAGTGAGGCAAATGACATCCACCGCCCGTCGCGTCGCCAGAATGATCGCCGGCCTCGGCGTCGTCGCCCTGGGGCTCGTGCCGGCGCCCCTGACAGCCCGGCACCGGCCCGCGTCGGTGTCGACGCCGGCTTCCCGTCAGTCTGCGTCCGCGGAGCCCATGCTGGATCCCCGGAGCCTGGACGCGGACCTGCCCTTCGCGATGCCGAAGGTAGCATTGCCCCGGATTCCATCGCGAACGGTGCCCATCACCGACCACGGCGCGCGCGGCGACGGCACGACGCTGAACACCGAGGCGATCGCATCTGCCATCGCGGCGTGCGTCAAGGCGGGCGGCGGCCGTGTCGTCGTGCCGCGTGGCGTGTTTCTGACGGGACCGATCGAGCTGAAGAGCCGCGTCGATCTGCACCTCGAACGCGGCGCCCTGCTGCAGTTCACTTCCCGGTTCGAGGACTACCCGCTCGTGCGTACCTCCTACGAGGGCGGGCGTGCGGTGCGGGCGCAATCTCCGATCTGGGCGAACGGAGCCGAGGACATCGCCATCACGGGCGAGGGCATCATCGACGGTTCCGGGGACGCGTGGCGGCCCGTCAAGAAGAGCAAGATGACCGCCGGCCAGTGGCAGACGCTCGTGGCATCGGGCGGCGTGGTGGATGCGCCGGGCACCACGTGGTGCCCGTCGCCCGAGGCAATGCGCGGGGCGGACACCGTGAAGGGCCTGCTCGCCCGCGGCGACGACGTGCCGATCGGCGAGTACGCCGCGGCGCGGGAATACCTGCGGCCGGTCATGATCTCGCTCGTCGAGTGCCGCCGCGTGCTGCTGGACGGCCCGACGTTCCAGAACTCGCCGGCCTGGAACATCCACCCGCAGCTGAGCGAGGACCTGGTCATTCGCAACATCACGGTGCTCAACCCGTGGTACTCGCAGAACGGCGATGGTCTCGACCTCGATTCGTGCCGCCGCGCCGTCGTGCACGGCTGCCGCTTCGACGTCGGCGACGACGCCATCTGCATCAAGTCGGGAAAGGACGAGTACGGCCGTGCGCTCGGCCGGCCGACCGAGGATGTCTTCGTCACCGACAACGTTGTCTACCATGGCCACGGCGGGTTCACGGTGGGGAGCGAGATGTCCGGGGGTGTGCGCAACATCCTGGTGGAGCGGTGCACGTTCCTCGGCACCGACGTCGGCCTGCGCTTCAAGACGACGCGTGGCCGCGGTGGCGTCGTCGAGAAGATCTGGGTCCGCGACATCCAGATGAAGCAGATTCCCACCGACGCGATCGGCTTCAACATGTACTACGGCGGCGACGCGCCAACGGACGCGCCCGACAAGCCGTTCACGTCGCGGCCGCCGATGCCGGTGAACGAGGGCACGCCGCAATTCCGCGACATCGTCCTGGAACGGATCTTCTGCAGCGGCGCGGACCGTGCGGTGATGCTCGAAGGCCTGCCCGAGATGCCGATTCGCGGCATCGTGCTGAGCGACGTGCGCATCGTCGCCCGCCGGGGCCTGGCGTCCATCGACGCGGACGTGATCACGCTGCGCCGCGTGGAGATCGGGGTGCGGACGGGACCGGTCGTAGCGCTGCGCGACAGCCGGAACGTCAGCATCGAAAGCGGCGCGGCGGCTCCAGGCACCGACGTCTTCCTTCGCGTGGACGGCGCGGCGACGCGGGGCATCCGCCTGTCGGGCGTGGACCTGCGCCAGGCGAAGAGGGCCGTGGACGTTGGGCCGGGCGTGGCGAGCGACGCGGTCGTGCGAACGGGAGGTCCGGGCACCGAGGCCCGCGCCGAACCTCGGTCAGCGCAGTTCGACGATGACGACCGCCATGGCCGGCACGCGGAGTTCGAGCGTGCCGCGGGCCAGCGTGACGCCCCGGAGATCGACGGGCTTGACCGCATCGGGGGCCGCGAACGTGTTGTGCGCCTGCATCGATGGCGCGGTGAGCAGGCGGCCGGTCGCCGACGTGGGCGCAATGCCGGCGAGGGCCACCTTCAGTTCGAGCGGCTGATGGGGATCGGTGTTGACGAGCGAGACGTGGATCGTCTTGCCGTCGGGAGCCCTCGTGGCCGAGACGCTGAGCGCGGGGATCTTCTGATCGCCGAATACATAATCGGGCGAGGTCACCTCCGTCGTCGAAATCAGGTTCTCGATGTGGATCGGATGTTCTTCAGGCATCGGCGCACCCCAGACGCGACAGGAAACTCAAGTCCGTGGCGACCTACCCGAACATCAGGTGGTTCCAGGTGTCCACGGAGGTTCGAACGCCAGAGGGGCATCCGACCTCCCCGCGCAACGCCGCCCGCTGCGTGTCCTGCAAGAGGGGTCGCAGGTCCAAGGCCTGCCCCGGCGTCCAGCCCCGGCGGGGCGGCCACCGAGGGCGGCCGGAGTGCCAGCCCACGGGTGTTACGGCGTGACCTCGACGAACACCTTCAACAGCGCGTCCACGATCGCCTTCTTCAACGCCTCGAGCGGGCCGCCCTTCGGGTACTGCGGCGACTGCGGGAGCTCGAGTGTGGCGACCGGCATGCCCGGCCGCCCGCTCCCGGTCCTGCTTGCGGGTGTCAGCTCCGGCACCGGCGCCCATCCGCCAACTGAGGTTCCGGATCGTGAGCCGCGCCGAAGGAGTAGTGGACCGTTGGATGTCCGGGGTCTTGCCGCTGCCGTCCGGAGTGTTGCGCGCGTAGTCATCCGGCCTTGCGGTCACCGAGAGACATGCGAACCGCAGATTCTGCAACGGCTGCTCGCGGACATCGCGTCGCACGGAACTTCGTGGATCAGTCGGGAACGGGTTGCTTGATTGGGCCGAGTTGCGGGCACTTCTCCTGCCGTACTTCCTCGGGATCGCCGTACACGGTCACTGAGACGACCGCGGCCGTAGCCGGAGGCGGGATCTCTTCGGTCGCGAGTACGAACGCCAACTTCAAGGCTTTGACCATCACGATCGCGTGGCCCTCGCCCCAGGTCGGCTTCTGCGCCTGTGGATACGAGTCGAGGATCTGCTTGAACGTGGAGCCGATCCCGATGTCCTCCTCCGTTCGGAATCGCCGGTCGCGAACGTCGACGGTCGAAGCCGCCCATCGCATGCACGGCCATTCACTCACGATGACGACGAGCGACGGCTGACGCGCTGCGCCGGGGATGGACACCTGCAACGCCGGCGTAAACATGCCCTCGCTGAACAGATCGGTCAGCCGCACGTTCTGCCTGCCGAACCGTTCGTAGATCTGATCGACCGTGTCGCCTATTTCAATCTTGCCCGCCCGACTCCTGGCAAGAAGGAAATCCTGGGCGCCGGCACCTGCGCGACTCGCCGGCGCGCGCTGGGCGACAACGCCACCGCCGAGGGCTAACACGGAGCATACGGCGACTGCGATGGCACGACGGTTCATATCGTGAACAGTCCCGGCACGGCGCGAGCGGACCCGAATGACCAACACCGCTGCAAACCACTTCAGAGGAACGAACGGAAGTATCCCCGTACGATATCAGAACCGGGCGAGGGTGTCACTTGACGACACTGCCGCCCACCTTAGAGATCGCCGCGTGCACCTCGAACGCCAGAAGCGCGGCGCCTCTGTCCGCGCGGTTTGTCGGTGCGGCTGCGAGCCGCTGCTCGATCGCGCGAAGAGACGCTGCGCCTTCCCTGACGTTGCCCGCCGCGACGGCATGCACGGCGAAGTACAGGGACGGATGGGAGCGCTCAGACAGGCCGCCCAGCAGCGCCTGTTTCGCTGCGGCGCGGTGAGGCGCCGACAGTCTCGCTCCTGCGCGAGCCTCACCGTCTCTTGCGAGAAGATCGCCCAGCAGCGCATACGAGTTCCAGCGATTGGGCTCGATCACGCTCGATGATAGGGCGATGGCATGAGGCGTCACCTCATCGCCGTAGACCGCCAGCGCGTGCGCGAACGGGGACGTAGGGTTGTACGCGCCACGTACCAATGCGCCAAGCAGCCGAGACCGCAGTGCCGCGTTTGAGCGCGGAACGAGGGCCAGACCTAGATCCAGGACGTCCGAGTACGCCTCGCTGAATTCGTCTGCCACGCCGGTGCCCGCCAGATAAGAACTGGAGATGAAGTCATTCGCGTCCTCCAGGAGCCCGGCTATGGCGGCCGCGATCATCGCGTCCCCGACAGTCACGCCCGAACGCTGGAGTCTGCTGGCCGCGGCCAAGCGGTCCATCAAGGATCCCGACGCTATCGCCTTGGCCGTTGAACCCGTCTGGTCAACGGCGATGCCTGCGCCCACCCCGAACACGAGAGCCAGGACGCACGCGGCCGAACAGAAAGTCGCTCGTTGGTTCATCATGATCAATACCCGCTCGGGCATGCGCCCCGGTAGTCGAGGTGGACCCACGTGGGCGTGTACTGGCGGGGTTCCACGCAACCAGGGGTGCAGAAGTAACCGCCAGTGTTATGGGCGATGTTGAAGTAGCGCCACCACCCATCGAGATCCGTCATGCGGAGATCCACGGCGTCTCCGTAGGTGTGCCGACTGTTCCGGGCTCTGCTGACGGACAAGTTAAAGGCCGGATTCCGGTATCCGCTGTTCAGATGCGGGATGCCGAGCTGCGCCCAACTGATCACGCAGGTGGCGTTGTACAGCACGTTATGTTGATACGCGAACCAGCTATACTGGTCGTCCACCATGAAGTCCGCAGTACTGTAGAA
>Ga0315282_10004054_pt1 | contig 25802 bp, 24 predicted proteins | sample YL17G07_20_MG_FD_203693 | JGI IMG/M metagenome (GOLD analysis project Ga0315282, IMG submission 203693) | Sediment microbial communities from Yellowstone Lake, YNP, Wyoming, USA - YL17G07_20 | ecosystem: Environmental > Aquatic > Freshwater > Lake > Sediment | place: USA: Wyoming | collected... | reverse complement strand
CCCGGCCCGTCACCACCGTCCCCCGCCCCGAGATCGAAAAGATATCTTCCACCGGCATCAGGAACGGCTTGTCAATTTCCCGCTGCGGCAGCGGGATGTAGCTGTCCACCGCGTCCATCAATTCGTGGATCGACTTCTCCCCCTTCGGATCACCCTCCAGCGCCTTCAGCGCCGAACCCCGAATCACCGGAATCTTGTCCCCCGGAAACTGGTACTTGCTCAGCAGATCGCGCACTTCCACTTCCACCAGCTCCAGCAACTCCGGGTCCTCCACCGCGTCGCACTTGTTCATGTACACCACGATGTAGGGCACGTTCACCTGCCGCGCCAGCAGCACGTGCTCGCGCGTCTGCGGCATCGGCCCGTCCGTCGCCGCCACCACCAGAATCGCCCCGTCCATCTGCGCCGCCCCCGTGATCATGTTCTTGATGTAGTCCGCGTGCCCCGGGCAATCGACGTGCGCGTAGTGGCGGTGCTTCGTCTCGTATTCCACGTGCGCAATCGCGATCGTGATGCCACGCGCCTTCTCCTCCGGCGCGTTGTCAATCGAATCAAACGCCCGATACTTGACCTTGGGGTTCTCCTTCGCCAATACTTTGGTAATCGCCGCCGTCAACGTCGTCTTGCCGTGATCAATGTGCCCAATCGTCCCCACATTCATGTGCGGCTTCGATCGATCAAATTTTTCCTTGGCCATAGCTCAGTTCCTCATCCATAGAGATTCAACCGCCAAGCACTATCCAAAACCCGTTACTTCCCCACCGCCCGCCCTTGCACGCGGGCAACAACTTCCTCAGCAATTGACGCCGGCGCTTGCTCGTAGCGGAGGAAGTGCATCGTGTACGACGCCCGGCCTTGTGTGCGCGAGCGCAGATCGGTGGCATAACCGAACATTTCTGAGAGCGGCACCGTCGAGCGGATAATCTGGGTCGAGCCACGGCGCTCCATTCCTTCCACGTGGGCACGGCGGGAAGTAAGATCTCCCACCACCGGTCCCATCGATTCTTCCGGAACCACCACTTCCACCTTCATCACCGGCTCCAGGAGGACAGGCTTCGACCTGCGAACCGCTTCCTTGAAACCCAGGGAACCCGCGATTTTGAAAGCCATTTCCGAAGAGTCCACCTCGTGGTAAGACCCATCCGTGAGGGCCACGGAAACACCATTCATTTCGTAACCAGCCAGAACGCCGGTCTCCATTGCCTCGCGAATGCCATGATAGACGGGCACGATATATTCCTTGGGAACCACCCCGCCCACGATTTCGTCTTTGAAGAGCAGGTTCAAGTCAGCGTCAAATTTGTTGGTGGATTTCTTGCGGGTCAGTTCGGCGATGGCGTTAAGGTCGGGATGCGGCAAGGGCTCAACTCGCACGAAAACGTGGCCATACTGGCCGCGTCCACCCGTCTGGCGCACATATTTGCCTTCGGCCTCCGCGCGTCCAAGGATCGTCTCGCGGTAGGCCACCTGTGGACGGCCCACATTGGCAGCCACATTGAACTCACGCACCATGCGGTCCACCAGGATTTCCAGGTGCAACTCTCCCATGCCGGAAATCAGGGTCTGGCCCGTGTCCGGATCGGTGTGAACCTTGAAGGTGGGATCTTCCTGCGTGAGCTTGGCAAGCGCGTTCCCTAATTTTTCCTGGTCAGCCTTGGTCTTGGGTTCGATGGCCACGGCGATGACGGGCGCGGGAAAATCCATGGCTTCCAGAACGATGGGGGCATTCTCATCACAAATGGTGTCGCCGGTGGAGACATGCTTCAATCCCACCGCCGCGGCGATATCGCCCGCATAAACTTCGGAAATCTCTTCCCGCTTGTTGGCGTGCATCTGAAGCAGGCGGGAAACCCGCTCATTCCGGTCGCGGCGGGGATTGTAAACCGTGTCACCTTGTTGGAGGTTTCCGGAATACACCCGGAGGAAGGCCAGTTGCCCCACGAAGGGGTCCGTCATAATCTTGAAAATCAGCGCGGCAAAGGGCTCGTGGTCATCCGCTTTGCGCGTCAGCGTCTTTTCTTCGTCGTGGGGATCGGATCCTTCAATGGGGGGGACATCCAGGGGGGAAGGCAGGTAACTTACTACGGCGTCAAGTAAGGGCTGGACGCCCTTATTCTTGAATGCCGAACCGCAAACCACCGGGAAGGCTTTCATGGCAATCGTGGCGCGGCGAATGGCGGCGTGCAAATCGTCCGCCGAGATCGGTTCGCCGTGGACATACTTTTTCATGACGGCATCGTCCACTTCCCCCAATGACTCGATCAACTGCTCGCGGGAGCGCCGTGCCTTCTCGGCGTGGTTGGCAGGGATTTCTATCTCGTCGAACGCCGCGCCCAGCGTTTCTTCCTTCCAAACAATAGCTCGCTGGGTCACCAGGTCAATGATCCCTTCAAAGTTGTCCTCTGCTCCCAGGGGTAACTGGATGACGATGGGGTTGGCATGTAACTTGGAACGCAACTGGCTGACGCAGGCCTCAAAGTCCGCGCCGACCCGGTCCATTTTGTTGACGAAAACGATGCGGGGCACGCGATACTTGTCGGCTTGGCGCCACACGGTTTCGGTTTGTGGCTCCACGCCTTCGACCGCCCCTAAAATAGCAATCGCTCCGTCAAGCACCCGGAGCGACCGTTCAACTTCCGCCGTGAAATCCACGTGGCCCGGCGTATCAATAATGTTGATCTGGATGTCATTCCAAAAACACGTGGTGGCCGCGGAGGTGATGGTGATGCCGCGCTCCTGCTCCTGCTCCATCCAGTCCATGACGGCGGTGCCATCATGCACCTCACCCATCTTGTGCGTTCTCCCCGTGTAGTAGAGAATGCGCTCCGTGGTGGTCGTCTTACCGGCATCAATGTGCGCCATGATGCCGATATTACGATATCTCTCGAGTTGTACTTCTCGCGCCATAAATCCCTAAGAGCGAACAAACCCGGACCCAACCTCAATCTCAATGGATTAAGGTCTGGTAGCCCCGCAATGATTTGAGCCACAGTGCCGCCGAGGGCGGCTGCAAAACGGATCGTGGGCCGGGGAGGCGCCACATCCCGCTTTGCTCGATTTCATCCTGGTTAAACAGGATTACCAGCGGTAATGGGCAAAAGCCTTGTTGGCTTCGGCCATGCGGTGAGTATCGTCCCGTTTCTTGATGGCTCCACCGCGATTGTTGGCTGCATCCAGCAGCTCTGCGGCGAGCTTTTCCACCATGGACTTTTCCCCCCGCTCACGCGCATAACCGATGATCCATCGGAGACTCAAGGAGGTCTGACGATTCCGATTAACTTCCACCGGCACCTGGTAGTTTGCTCCACCCACTCGCCGTGATTTTACTTCCAGGGCCGGCTTGACGTTATCAACCGCCTTCTTGAAGACCTTCAGCGGGTCATCATTGGCCCGCTGTTTGATCAACTCAAAGGCGTCGTACACGATATTCTGGGCAACGCTCTTCTTGCCTTGAAACATGACGCAGTTGACGAGCTTCTGCACCAGAGGATTTGCGTATACCGGATCGGGACCCGTTTCTCGACGTTCTACCGTACCTTTACGTGGCATATCCTAACCAAATTTGAATTTCGCGATTCAGTCTCTGCACGCTTTCCTTGCCTTAAGCCGCCTTCGGCCGCTTGGCTCCATACTTGGACCGCCCTTGCCGGCGATCCGCTACTCCAGCGGAATCCAGTGTGCCCCGGATAACGTGATAACGCACGCCGGGCAGATCCTTGACGCGCCCACCGCGGATCAGCACGATGGAGTGTTCCTGGAGGTTATGACCCACTCCCGGAATGTACGTGGTCACTTCCATGCTATTGGTCAAGCGCACGCGCGCAACCTTGCGCAGCGCCGAGTTCGGTTTCTTGGGCGTCTGCGTATACACGCGAATACATACCCCGCGCTTCTGGGGGCAGCCTTCGAGCGCCGGACTGGAGGTCTTATAACGTGGCGACTGCCGGCCGAGACGAACCATCTGACTAAACGTGGGCATTCTAACCCTTTCGCTATTCCCCACTTAGCGTCGCGTTTAACGGACACATGTATGGGCTGCAATTTGGCTCACACCAAATCTTTACAAATCTATCAGAACTAGCAAAAAACTGTCAAGGGTTTGCGTGCCGGGAAAGCTGAAAATTTCAACGCATTTCCATTATTTCCCGTTCTTTGCTCGTCGCCTGACCTTCCAGTTTTTCCATGAAGTCATCCGTGAGCTTCTGAATCTCCTCCAGACCTCGGCGTTCATCGTCCTCAGAGATTTTCTTGTCCTTCAGGAGCTTCTTCAACGCCTCATTACTATCGCGCCGGATATTGCGGACGGCGGTACGATGATTCTCCATGACCTTGTGAAGGTGTTTCACCAGCTCCTTGCGCCGCTCCTCCGTAAGAGGGGGGATGGGCACCTTCAAAATCTTGCCATCATTTACCGGATTCAAACCCAAGTCCGAGGAACGTATGACTTTTTCGATTACCGACAGTAGGCTCGGATCCCAGGGCTGCACCGTAAGCATCGCGGGGTCAGGAACTCCCAAAGTGGCCACTTGATTGAGCGGGGTGGGCGTCCCGTAATACTCCACTTTCAGGTGTTCCAGCAAGGCGGTGGAAGCGCGGCCGGTTCGGACGGAGGCAAGCTCCACTCGCAAGTCCTCCAAAGCCTTCGTCATGCGGGCCTTCGCTTGTGCCAACGTTTCCTTAATCATGTTACCCGCCTTTCCCGCCCGGCCCTCAAGGGGCGACCAAAGAACCTACCTTTTCACCCAAGACCACCCGCTTAAGGTTACCCGGAACATTCAGGTTAAACACGATAATGGGCAAGCGGTTGTCCATACACAACGAGATCGCCGTCGTATCCATCACCGCCAAACCCCGCGAAAGCACATCCAGGTAACTGATTTCGGCAAACATCCTGGCTGCGGGGAACTTCTTGGGGTCGGCATCATAAACCCCGTCCACCTTGGTCGCCTTCAAGATGACCGCGGCCTTGATCTCCATGGCCCGGAGCGCCGCTGCGGTGTCGGTGGAGAAGTACGGATTTCCCGTTCCCCCGGCAAAAACCACCACCCGATTCTTTTCCAAGTGGCGAATGGCGCGGCGGCGAATGAAGGGCTCGGCAATCTCGCGCATTTCAATCGCCGTGACTACTCGCGTCTGCGACCCTTTTTTCTCCAGAGCGTCTTGGAGGGCCAGGGCGTTGATGACAGTGGCCAGCATGCCCATGTTGTCGGCGACGACCCGGTCAATCCCCATCGCCGATGCCGCCACGCCGCGGATGAAATTGCCGCCGCCCACCACCACGGCGACTTCCACGCCCATTCTCCGGACTTCCGAAACTTCCTCGGCAATCCTCGACGCCACTTCCGGATCAACGCCGAATCCTTGCTTGCCCATCAGGGCTTCGCCACTCAACTTCAGCAGGATGCGTTGAAATGCGGGTTGGCTCATGTCGTCACGGACCGCGATCTGGCCGCGGCCTATACTTCCCAACCATCCCTTTCCGAAAGTGTTGGCCGCGCGGGCGGCTCAATTCCGCCGCCTCTGTCTAGGCCGATGCCGCCGGCGTAGGCTCATCACCGGACTTCCCACCCGCCTCACCAACCTTCAATCTCGAAAAGCGGCTGATATTGATATTCTCACCAAATTTGGCGATCTTGGAGGCAATCAACTCGCCCACGGTCAGCCCACTGCCGCTGTCCTTGATGAAATGCTGCTCGTACAAGCAGTTATCCTCGTAGAACTTCCCGAGCTTGCCCTCCACGATCCGGTCCAGCACATTCTCCGGCTTTCCGGTGGCCGCAGCCTGTGAACGCAGCACTTCCTTTTCGCGTTGCAGCACCTCGGCGGTAACATCTTCCTTGCGAATAAAGCGCGGATCCGTAGCGCAAATCTGCATCGCCAGGTCATGCGCCAGTTGCTGGAACTCCTCGTTGCGCGCCACGAAGTCTGTTTCACAATTGACTTCCACCAGGACGCCGATCTTTCCGCCCGCGTGGATATAGGAACCCACCACGCCCTCGGTCGTTGCCCGCCCGGCCTTCTTTGCCGCCGTGGCCAGGCCGCGTTTGCGCAACACGGTGAAAGCTAACTCCATTTCACCCTGGGCCTCATCGAGAGCACGCTTGCACTCCATCATCGGAGCGCCACTCATCTCGCGTAGTTTCTTCACCTGCTCCGGGGTAACACTCATTCTCGATTTAATCCTCCCGACACGAAAAGGCAGGCGTTGCTCCTCGCCCCGCTTGCCTCCAGGGGTCGTCTTCTAAATTCGCGGGTACTACGGAAGGTCAGGCGCCCCGTCCTCGGCTTTACGCCCGCGGGGTTTAAAATCGCCGCCCACCTTCCGCTTCGGTTTGGGGGGACGCACACGGCCGTCGAGGTCTTCCTCGGCGGCCAGAATGGTAGGTGACAGGCCGGTCCCATCGTCCACCGGAAAATCCTGTTCCCCGCCCGCATAATCCGGTGGGGGTATCTCCCCTGCGGCAATGGCCGCGGCCAGGCGCTCTTGTTCAAGTGCCTCCGCAGCTTTCTCCGCCGCAACTTTTTCTTCCTCGAGCCGTTTGTCTTCCGCGGCCTGTCGCCCTTCCAGGATGGAATCGGCGATGCGCGAGGTGAAGAGCCGAATGGCTCGCAGCGCGTCATCGTTTCCGGGAATCACGTGATTAACCAGGTCCGGATCGCAATTGGTGTCAACGATAGCGACCACGGGGATTCCCAGCTTGCGCGCTTCCTGAACGGCGATCTCCTCGTTGTGGGAGTCCACTACAAATAAGACGTCCGGCAATCCCGGCATATCCTTGATGCCCGCCAGGTTTTGGTCCAGGTGCTTCCGCTCGCGCTCGAGCCGCTGCACTTCCTTCTTGGTCAACAGGTCGTAACGCCCATCCTTGCTCATCTCCTCCAGCTCCCGCAGGCGCTGGATGGACTTCTGGATGGTGGCGTTATTGGTCAGCAGCCCGCCCAGCCATCGGTGATTAACGTAATACATCCCGCAACGCGTGGCTTCTTCGGCAATGGCATCCTGGGCTTGGCGCTTGGTCCCCACGAATAGGATCGTCTTCCCTTCCCGGGAAACATCAGCAACAAAGCGCGCAGATTCTTTGAAGAGTTTAAGGGTTTTCTGCAGGTCGATAATGTAAATTCCGTTGCGTTCCCCATAGATGTATTCTTTCATCTTGGGGTTCCATCGGCGGGTCTGGTGGCCAAAGTGAACACCGGCCTCCAGGAACTCTTTCATCGTTATGGTTGACAAACCCTCACCTCGCTTTACTAGCGGTCAGCTCTCAGCTATCAGCTTAGGCCTTAGCTGAAAGCTGAGAGCTGACCGCGGAGAGCTTCTTTCCTACCGCTTCGAGAACTGGAACCGCTTGCGCGCTCCCTTTTGACCGTACTTCTTCCGTTCCTTGGCTCGCGGGTCACGAGTCAGGAAGCCGCCTTGACGCAGACGCGACCGGAGTTCCGCGTTGAAACGCACCAGGGCGCGCGCGATGCCAAGCTGGGCGGCGCCCGCCTGACCGTGGATTCCGCCCCCGGCGGCGTTCACCAAGATGTCAAACTTCCCCGCCAGCTCAGTGTGCACCAAGGGGAACTGCACTTCCGCACGCAGGGCTTCCGAGGGGAAATAAGTATCGAAGGGTTGGTGATTCACCACGATCTTGCCCTCGCCGGGACGCAGAATCACCCGCGCTACCGCAGTCTTGCGACGACCTGTTGCCATGAATTGGACAAGCTCAGCCACAGTCACTCCGCTCTCGTTGAGATTCTGAAGGATTCAAATCATCGCGCCAGGGAAAGCGCATGGGGGGACTGCCCCGCATGGGGGTGGGTCGATCCCACGTACACTTTCAACCGCCTTGCCAAGCGATCACGCCACCGGTTCTTGGGCAGCATCCCGTAAATCGCCTCGCGGATCAGCCTTTCTGGTTGCGTCTCGAAAAGCTTGCGCGCGGTGATTTCCCGGAGCCCCCCCGGATATCCCGTGTTATGGCGGTAGATTTTTTCGTCGAGCTTCTTCCCGGTCAGCCGAATCTTTTCAGCGTTGATAATGATCAGACCGCTGCGGTGATCCGCGTGCGGGGTGTAGTCTGGTGAATCTTTGCCGATCAACACCTGCGCCGCCCGTGCCGCCAGCCGCCCCAGCACCCAACCTTCTGCATCTACGACGTTCCAGTTAATCTGCCCTCTACGCGCCTTGGCAAAATAAGTACCCACTCTACTCTCCGTGTGAATCCTCAGGTTACAAACCTTTATTTTTACTTGATAATGCCGTATCTTGTCAACTGTCATCCGCTTTTTGGGTCTCACTTATTGGCCGAATGTTTTCCTCTTCCAGACCAGCGACTGGAATTACCGGGTGGCACAAGGTTGCCGCTTCGGAATTCTCCCCACCTCGTTCTCACTTACGCGGGTGTGCCGACAGATCACCGAAGAGCTGACCAAAGAGCTTCCGCACCTTTTTTGAGGGAGCAGGGATCATGCGCACTTGATATCGGCGGCACGCCTGCACCGTTCTTTTCAGGCTTTCGAGATATGCGATGCATGGCTCGCAGCCTTTCAGGTGACGCTCCAGCTCACGGCAATTCTTCACCGGAAGCTCGGCGTTCAGGTAATCCGAGAGCATGGCGAAGATGTGTTTGCAACGCCGGTCAGGCATGGCTTTTACTCTTCCTTTCACTGCGATGCTGTGCATAACCAGCCAGGGCATTACGAACAAAGATGCGCGCCCGGTGAAGTCGCATCTTCGTGGTCTCTTCGGAAATGCCCATCACCTCCGCCACTTCCCGGGTGTCGAGTTGCTCCATATCGCGAAGGATCAAGACCAGCCGGTAATGCTTGGGGAGGGCCAAGATGGCATCTTCCAACCTACCCCGCAATTCCTGATTCAGGACAATCTCTTCCGGCGTGATCTGCCATGATTTTGTCCCCTCCGGCGATAAGACGGAATCCTTGGGCATCAGTTCATCCAGTGAGAGCATTTGGGAAGGGGCAAACTTGCTCTTCCGGCGGCTCATCAAGCATTGCGTCTTGGCCACTTTGTAGAGCCACACCGACAGCGCCCGCGCGTCAGGGAACTCGCGGAGCTGTCGTGCCAGGCGGATCAGTGTTTCCTGGGCAGTGTCTTGAGCATCCGCGTGGCTTCCACAAACCTTCATTCCAAATCCGTAAACGACCCCTTGCAGGGTTTCGAGAGCACGCTCGGCGTCCTGCCGATTCCCAGACTTTAGGATTTCGAGCGCCTGTTGAATTTGAGTGTTCACCGCGTGCGTTCCCTCAACGAAAAGGCCTGAAATGGTATGTCATTGATAGTATCGCACTTCCCCACGGGGAATGCGATTCCGTCGCCGGCGCCACGCGGCGCGGACGTCACACCTCCAATGAATTCAACGCGGGCCGGGCGGCTCCGCGAGATCGTAACCGCCCCGGTTCTTCCCGCAATCCGCTCGGCGCGCTCCCCCCTGCCCCCGAATTCTCCTGTTACCTCCTCCTGTCAAATTGCATTTATGCCGATGAGGACATGCCAATGCAGGGGAACTCTCGGGTCCAAAGTCTTTGGTTGCGGCTGCTTGAACCCCCGCTTCTGGTCCTAGCAACGGATTGCTGCGAGCAGAGCATTCTGAACCTTGAGGTCACCCATGACGGAAGGCGCCATGATTGCGAAGACCGCCAAACTCGGAACTACGTTCGAAATCCTCCCGGAAGAAAGCCCGGAAAAACTCATTGAGGCAGCCTGATGACACGCCCGATCCTCACTCGAACGCTCTTGGCCATTCTTGGCTCTTCTCTACTTGCCAGCGCCCAGTCAGCTGCGCCGACGCCGCAAAACCTGACGCTGCAAGAGGCCGTCCGTGAGGCGCTGGAAAAGAACCCCACCGTGCAAGCTGCGGCGGCCTACGCTCAGGCGGTGCATGAGGGAATCGCCGAGGCCAAGGCAGCGCGATTGCCCCGGGTGGATTTCTCCGAAGGATTCACGCGCGGTAACAATCCTGTTTACGTTTTTGGGGGATTGCTGACCCAACGGCAATTCACGGCCGCGAATTTTGACCTGGGCTTTCTCAACACGCCCCCGCCCCTCGACATTTTCCGCACGCAGTTCACCGCGGCCATGCCCTTATACGATGCCGGCCAGACCCGCCGCAGAATCAAAGACGCCAAACTGCGCGCGCAAGGCGCCGGCGAAACGGGTCAGCGCACGCGGCAGGAAGTGATTTTCAATGTCGTGAAAGCCTATACGGATGAACTTCTGGCGAAGGAGAACGTCCGCGCGGCGGAAGCAGCGGTCAAGGCGGCGCAGTCGGACCTCCATCGTGCCAAGGCACGGGAGGAGGAAGGTCAAGCGGTGCCTTCCGACCTCCTGAGCGCGCAGGTGCAACTGGCCCAGGCTCAGGAGGACTTGTTGCAAGCGCAGAACGCCGCCGACGTTGCCCATGCCGCGCTCAATGTGGCCATCGGGTTACCTGAGGACGCGGCCACCACCATCGAGACAGGGCTCAAGGAATCCAACTTTGAGGCCGGCGCACTTGCCGAGCGCCAACAACATGCTCTCAACAACCGGCCCGATCTTCGCGAAGCCGGCCTGGGAGTTGAGCGCGCTGCCAACGGCCAACGGATGGCCCGCGCTGAATTTCTGCCCAAGGTGAACGTTTTTAGCTCGTGGGAAGAGGATAACCAGACGTTTCTCACGCGGGGTGGCAACAACTGGACGGCGGGTGTCAGCCTCAACTTCAACGTTTTCGATGGCGGTGCGAACCGGGCTCGCCTGGCGGCCGCCCGCTACCGGCAAAGCCAGGCGCAAGCCCAAGTGGCGCAAATGGCCGCTGCCGTCAAACTTCAAGTGCGTGAGGCCTACCTGAACCTGACCACTGCGCAGCAGCGCCTGGAGGTCTCACGCCAGGCGCAGTCGGAAGCCGAGGAAAGTCTGCGCATCATTCAGAATCGTTATGAGGCGGGCCTGGCAACTATCACCGACCTGCTGCGCGTGGAAACCGTGAACACCAGCGCCCGGAAGAATTACTTGAACGCCCTGTTCGACTATCGCCTCAGCTACGCCGCGTTGGAACTGGCCACCGGCGAACTAGCTGCGGGTTCGCCTGCGGTAACACGATGAGTTGAAAATTTCGGGTTGCGAGCAGGCCAACCACCCCCTAACCCCCTCCTTAACTAAGGAGGGGAACCGCATGGCAAAATCCCCTCCTTCTTTCAAGGAGGGGTGCCCGGAGGGCGGGGTGGTTGCGGGAAATAACCAAATGGATGAACTAAATCATGCTGAAGAAAAACATCCGCTCCTTACTCTCGATCTTGATCCTGGCAGCTCTTGCCTCGGCCTGTAGTTCGAATAGCAAGAGGCCCTTGGAGTCCGGACCGGTGGTCACCGGCGTACAAACTGAAATCGCGCACCTGGAGTCCGCGCCCGTACTTTACCAAGCGGTCGGCGCCATCCACTCCGCCCACACCGCCATCCTGGCAGCGCAATTGGCGGGCACCGTCCGCGAGATCCGTGTGCAGGCCGGCGACCGCGTGAAGCGTGGCCAGCTTCTCGCGGTGCTCGACGACCGCGGCCCGCGTGCCCAGGTACAAGGGGCGGAGGCGGGTGTGGCCGAAGCCATGCAGGGAGAGGTGGAAGTCGATCAGGCGCTCAAGGCCGCCACCGCCGACCGGCACTTTGCGGAAGCAACGTTCAACCGGTACAAGGCATTGCTCGCCAAGAACTCGCTGAGCCGCCAGGAATTCGATGGGGCGGAGGCGCGCTACCAGGCGGCGCTGGCCAACGAACGCTCCCTGGAAGCCAAGAAGCAGCAGATTCTGGCTCGCCAGCAGCAGGCACGCTCGCAGCAGGATTCCGCGCAAACCTACCTCAGCTACTCGCGAATCGTTGCGCCCCTTGACGGCGTCGTGACCGCGAAATCCGTGGATGCGGGGACGGTGGTGATGCCCGGCACGCCGCTGCTGACGGTGGAAAATACGGCGCGCTATCGCCTGGAAGCGAGCCTTCCGGAGGAGTATCTCCCCAACGCTAAAGCCGGCGATAGCGTCTCCGTCTCGACCGAGCACGGCCAATTCGAAGGGCGCGTTGCCGAGGTCGTCCCGGCGGCGGATGTGACCAGCCACACCTTCCTGGTAAAGATTGATCTTCCCCCCGACTGCAATTGCCGCTCTGGTGAATACGGCCAGGCGAGCTTTCCTATCGGCGAAACAAATCGCCTGGCGGTGCCCAGCTCGGCGGTGGTCGACCACGGCGAGTTGCAGGGCATTTTCGTCGTGGCCGCGGACGGCAGTGTGGAATACCGGCTGGTAAAGACGGGAAAGGTTTTCGGAAACCGCGTGGAGATCCTCTCCGGCCTCACCTCGGGAGAAAAAGTTGCCGTTTCCGGGACCGATCGCCTGCGTGACGGCGCGCGCGTGGAGGGTCTATGAGCGCGCGCAAGCTGGGCTTCGCGGGGCGCATCGCCCACTATTTCATCAACTCCAAGCTCACGCCGCTCATCATGGCGTTTTCGATCTTGCTGGGGGCGTTTGCCGTGCTCGAAACCCCCCGCGAGGAAGAGCCGCAAATTGTTGTTCCCATGATGGACGTCTTCGTCGAGATGCCGGGCTCAACCGCTCAGGAGGTGGAGCAGCGTGTAACCACACCCATGGAGAAGCTCATCTGGGAAATCCCCGGCGTCGAGTACGTTTACTCGACCACACGGCCGGGGCTCAGCATGGCCATTGTGCGCTTCAAGGTGGGTGAAAAAGAAGAAGACTCCATCATCAAGCTCTACAACAAACTCTATTCCCACTTCGACCTGATTCCCCCCGGTGCCTCGAAGCCCATCATCAAACCACGCTCGATCGACGACGTCCCTGTTCTGGCGCTCACCTTCTGGAGCAACCGTTACGACAGCTATACGCTGCGCCGGGCAGTCAGCGAAGTCGATCGGGAGATCAAGAGCATTGACGATGTTTCCCAAACCCAGATTATCGGTGGCGAGCGCCGGCAAATTCGCGTGCTGCTCGATCCTACCAAGATGGCCGGTTACGGGGTGGCGCCCGCCATGGTCATGGGCACCCTCGAGCGAGCCAACCAGCGCCTGCAAGCCGGAGAGTTCGCAGCGGCGAATCAAGAGTACGACGTTGAGACCGGCGACTTCCTCCGCAACGCCGACGACGTGGGCCGCGTGGTGGTGGGGGTTTCTTCCGGCCATCCGGTCTATCTTCGCGATGTGGCCGAGGTTCGCGATGGTCCCGATGAGCCTGCCAACTACGTGCTCTTCGGTTACGGCGCCGGCTCCAAAATGCCATCGGCAGGCCCCCTGGGAGAGTCGCCGGCGGTTACCCTCACCGTTTCCAAGCGCAAGGGCAAGAACGCCGTGGCGGTGGCCGAGCACGTCCTGGAAAAAGTGCAAAGTTTGAAAGGGACTTTGATTCCCGCCGGAGTCAACGTTACGGTCACCCGAAATTACGGCGAGACGGCCCAGGAAAAATCGAACGAATTGTTGCAGCACCTGCTGCTCGCCACGCTCTCCGTAACCCTGCTTATTGCCCTGGCGCTCGGCTGGCGGTCGGCCATGGTTGTGCTCGCCGCCGTGCCGGTCACCCTGGCGCTGACTTTGTTTATCTACTTCATTTATGGCTACACGCTCAACCGTGTCACACTTTTCGCGCTGATCTTCTCCATCGGCATCCTGGTGGACGACGCCATTGTCGTCGTCGAAAACATCACCCGGCACTTCCACCTTCCGGAGAATAAGGGGCGGCCCCTCGCCGAGGTCGCGGTGGAGGCGGTGGATGAAGTGGGGAATCCCACCACCCTCGCCACCTGGACGGTCATTGCTGCCATCCTGCCCATGGCGTTTGTGGGCGGATTGATGGGACCGTACATGCGGCCCATTCCCATCGGCGCTTCGCTCGCCATGTTGTTCTCCCTCTTCATTGCTTTCGTGATTTCTCCCTGGGCAGCGCTGCGCATGCTCGCGAACTCAAAAGGAGGCCACGCGGAGGGGGAGGAAGAGCAGGAGGGCTGGACAACCCGTCTCTACCGGCGGGTGATGATGCCTTTGCTCGTCAATGCTCGCAAGCGCACCATGTTCCTGGTGGGGGTGGTGCTCCTTTTGCTCGTGGTGCTCACCTTTCCGCTTCTGAAGATTGTGCGCGTCAAGATGCTCCCCTTCGACAACAAGAGCGAGTTCCAGGTGATCATCGACATGCCGGAAGGGGCGACGCTCGAACAGACCACGCGCGTCGCGCGCGAGGTGGCGCGCCGCGTGGCCGCGGAACCGGAGGTCATCAACTATCAGGTGTACGCGGGCACAGCCGGTCCTTATAACTTCAATGGATTGGTGCGTCACTACTTTTTGCGGCAAGGCGCCAACGAAGCTGACCTTCAGGTGAACCTGCTCCCCAAGGGCGAGCGTTCCGCGCAAAGCCACGCTATCGCCAAGCGCGTGCGTGACGCCATAGTGCCCATCGGAGAGAAATACGGGGCCGAACTGAAAGTGGCGGAAATTCCGCCCGGCCCGCCGGTGTATCAGACGCTGGTGGCGGAAGTCTACGGCCCTGAATACCGCCAGCAGATTGACATCGCGCGGCAGATTCGCGATGAATTCAAGAAGACTCGGGGCGTGGTGGACGTGGATTGGACCGTCGAGGCCCCCCAGCCGCAATACCGCTTTGTGGTGGATAAAGAGAAAGCGGCGCTGGCGGGTGTCTCCGCTGACCAGATCGCGCAAACATTGCGCCTGGCCGTGAGCGGCGCCGTCGTCGGTCTGGCGCATCAGCCCAAAGAGAAAGAAGACGTCGATATCGTGCTGGAAATCCCTCGTGCCGAGCGCAGCAGCCTCACCGGCCTCGGTGCAATTCGTGTGGCGTCGGCCTCCGGCGCGCTTGTCCCGCTGAGCGAGTTGACCCATGTTGAGACCGGCGCCATCGAGACGTCCATCTACCACAAGAACCTGAAGCGCGTCGTGTACGTCACGGGCGACGTGGCGGGGAAAGAGGAGAGCCCGGTGTATGCGATTCTCAGCCTCTCCAAATCACTCGACAAAATTCACGGACCAGGCGGCTACTTAATCGAGCGCTACGCCACGCACCTGCCGTTCCTCACCGACCAGGTGAGCATGAAGTGGGACGGTGAGTGGCAAATAACCTATGAAGTCTTCCGCGACCTGGGATTTGCTTTTGCGGTCGTGCTGGTGTTGATTTACGTCATCGTGGTGGCGTGGTTCCAATCCTTCCGCATACCCCTGGTGATCATGGCGCCGATTCCGCTGACGCTCGTGGGGATTATCCCCGCGCACGCCCTGTTGGGCGCGTTCCTGACGGCGACGACCATCATCGGCTTCATTGCCGGGGCGGGAATCATCGTGCGCAATTCCATCATCCTGGTGGACTTCATCGAACTGCGCCGCCAACAGGGTGTGCCGCTGGCGGAAGCCGTGGTGGACGCAGGCGCCATCCGCTTCCGGCCCATGCTGTTGACGGCGGCGGCGGTGGTAGTGGGCGCGTTCGTCATCCTCTTTGATCCGATCTTTCAGGGCCTCGCGATTGCTTTGATGGCGGGCGAGGTGGCATCAACATTTCTTTCACGCATGGCGGTGCCGGTGCTCTATTACCTGCACGCGCGGCGTGAAGGGCAGGGGTTAGGGGTTAGGGGTTAGGCGTTAGCGCAAAGCGGCGGAGGGCAAAAGCAAGTCAAAAGGGAAAGTTCAAATGGCAAAAGGCGAAGTGATAAGCGCGGAACCCCGAAGGAGTTGAAATTGAGTAGCCGTGGGCAAGGGCACGGTTGTTGTGCCCGCCGCCCACGGATTGCATCGTACAGAATCTTTCCGACCCTGAAGGGGTGGAACTGTTCCCCCCTTCAGGGCCGGAACGGTTCCGTTCCCGTAGGTTTCACCTACGGCTATTCAAGGCTGTCTTGGTGGTGATCTTTTTCTTTCAAGGAGGAAACATCATGGATTTGAATCGATGGTTACGAATGATTGCAGGAGCCTTTGTTCTGGCTTCCCTGGCCTTGGGTTACTGGGTGAGCCCGAGGTGGTATCTCTTTACAGCTTTTGTCGGACTCAATCTGCTCCAGTCGGCGTTCACGAACTGGTGCCCAATGATGAGCTTCCTGCGCAAGCTCGGCGTGAAGCCGTAAGGCGGCTGTCAGCTCTCAGCGGTCAGCCGTCAGCTTAGTGCCTTAGCTGATCGCTGAGAGCTGAAGGCTGAAAGCTTGCCAAGCGAGGAATCCGATGAATACCTTTGCGCCTCAACATATTCTGTGCCCGGTCGATTTTAGCGACCAATCAGCCGCGGCCTTGCGGGTGGCTGGGATTATCGCCCAGGCCTTCGGGTCTGAGGTGGTGGTCCTTCACGTTCAGCGGCTGGAAGCCCCCGTCTACTTCACCGTGGCTCAGACGCAGGCGCTGCGGGGGCAGCTCCGCCGAAGCGCCCGGGCCGCCAAGAAGCACGCCAGTGAATTTGCCCATAAACATCTTCCTGAACTTGTGGCGCATCGCGTGATGGTGATGGAAGACGATCCCGTTTCCGCGATCCTCAAGACGCAACATGAGATAGGCGCGGATCTGATCGCCATGGGAACGCATGGCCGGGGAGGCTTGGCACGTGTCCGGCTGGGATCGATTGCCGAAAGCATATTGCACCAAGCGGAGGTTCCCATCCTCACCGTGGGTCCCCGCATGAAACTTACCCCCACGCGGGATGCGATTCGCCGCGTGCTCTGCCCGGTGAATTACCGTCCTTCGTCTCAAACTGCCCTGGAACATGCCACAGCACTGGCGGCGAGGACGGGAGCAGAGCTTACGGTGGCCCACATCGATGAAGCCCCACTTGGCAAGCGTGCACAGGATTCGCTAGCGCAGCTTTGTGAGTTGATACCCGCCACCGTTCGCGCGCACTGCACCGTCAAGGAAGTGGTGAAGCAAGGCAGTGCCGCTGAGCAGATCATCGACGAGGCGGAGAAATCACACGCCGATTTACTGGTGATCGGGTCCCAACCGCGAAGCTTTCTTGGGGCTGTTCTGTTGGGCTCGACGACCGAACTCGTCATCCGAAGCGCCGCCTGTCCGGTTTTGTCGGTGACCGGAAATGACCTCAAACCCCAGGCGTGAGGGAGGGGCCCATGCCCATATTTGAATACGCGTGTTCCCATTGCGGACATGTCTTCGAAAAACTGGTGTCCACCCGCAACCCGGAGCTGCCTGAGTGCCCCAAATGCGGGTGGAAACAGGTCGAGCAGAAGTTCTCGGCATTTGCCACCGGCGCCGGCACGCCGGCGGGCCGCGCCTGCGCCCCTTCCGGCGGAGGTTGAGGGCTCTAATCCGGAAGCAGGCTGCTTCCTCAACCACCAGTGCGCTGTGGCGGAAGTGCATCTGAGCCGTCACTCCGTGCAGTGGGTCCTTTAACATCGCCTACCTTGCACGCCCGGGGGCCCGAGCCGCGCCTCACCCCATGATTATCATAACGGCGGCACTCTGAAGGCCATCCGCGTCAAAAGGTTCATGCTCCGCAGGGACAGCCAAATCGACGCCAGCGTCGAAGAGGGGTTGTATTGTGCCGGAAGAAGCCCGTGAAAAGCCAATTTGAACTGGCAAACTGCCGCTGCAAAGCGGGTGTTTCTTGCAAAACGGGCGTCGGTTGGTAGTAAATGTCCGGCTCTTAGACATAAATGTCCGTATTTTTCTCGGGCACATTGTCTGTGTTTCCTTTGTTTTCATACACATACTGGCTTCGTTCGCAATTTTTTAACATCTTTTTTGGTGAGGTAGCACGTCGGCCGGGTTTACCCCTCCATCGCTCGTTGAAAACACCGCACGCATGGCGGGGTAGACCCGCCACTCCGTCGAACCGAGCGACTTCTTCATCAGACTGCTGCTCCGCGATCCCGAGCCAGAATCCAGCACTTGTCACCCAGCACCCCCGCGCCTGCCTTGCCTCCGCTGCGCGTTTTCACCAAGACAAAATCTCCCGCTCATTTTCCCGCAGGATGGCGGCCAGATATGCGACAGATATAGGCTATTGACCCTAAACCGGAAGGATATTTGCATTGGGGCGCCGGAATTTCCTACCGGTAGGAAAGACCTGTTGGGAGTCTTCCGCCCATGCCGGTTTCTGCCCCCCGCGCGAAGCGCCGTGCCATGTAGTCAGCGCCTCGCAAAATATAGAACATCCAGGCTAAGGGCGGAGTCGAGGCGCCGCCCAAGGAACCTGGCAGTTCGGCGCGCGGTCCACGGCGGCATCGTCGCGCAGCCACGGAAGGGTAGGGGCAGGTGAAAATCTATTGCACTCCTGATGCACGCCCAAGACACCAATCCGCATTACTGGAACCTCCCCAGCAGCACCATGGCCAGGATTTGAACCGCGATTCCGCCGAGCAACAGAACCACCGGCAGCCCCGACACGTGCTTCCATTCGCCGGTGAGCCAGCCCCAGAACGTGCTGGCCAGAATCATCGCAGACATGTAAATGGGCCAGCCGATGACGGCGCCGTAGGTGCCCAGAATCCTGACGGAGGAACCGTACAGCACAGTGCCGGCAATCCACATCGCGCCCATGAAGACGCACAGGGCCGCGTTGATAAAGGCGCGACCCTCGGCGAATCCGTGCCAAGCGTGGGCGCGAGTGATTTTGCGCGCCGCCAGCAGGATGCTGGGGAGCGCCCCCGTGCCCACGGAAAGGCTCCAGATAGCATTGGAAGCCCAAAGCGGGTGGGCGCCCATTTTCTCGGCAACGTGGGCGATGGGTTGGCCCACCACCAGAGCCAGGTTGAAAGATGTGGATAAGACTCCGGCGAGGAGGCAAATCACCAGGCCCTTGCGAAACCTGGGGTCGCGCGCCCGCGCCACGGCGTGGGACTGGATCTTCTCCCGCATGTCGCCGGCAAAGGTGCACATCAGGACGCCCGCGAGCATAATCGCGTCGGCCGCAGCGATTTCCAAGGAATGCCCCAGACCTCGCCGCGAGGCCGGCACGAACAAAAGCGGCAGGAGCGACCCCAACGCCACTGACGATCCCAGGATGATTCCGGAAGTCAGGGACAGGCCGACAATGTCAAACGCAATGCCGTAGAAGGCCAGCGAAATTCCCCAGAACATCCCAAATGAGGCCGTCGCCAGCGCGATTTTCCAGCCCGCCACCGGATAGACCGCGAGCAAGTGAGGAACTGTGAGGAAGGCAACCAACCAGGGAAATATGAAGTACGCATTGCAGACGTAGAACATCCAGGCGTGGTCCCATTTCCAGGTGCGGACCAGCTTCATGGGCGCCAGAACGGTGCCGCCCAGGAGACCGGCGAAAAGGACGAGCGCGAGGCCGCCTAGAGGTGTGGTCATTAAGAATCAGTCCCAAGTCCATTGTCCGAAACTCGAAAATCGAAATTCGAAACTCGCCAACCAGGCATCGAATTTCGAGTTTCGAACATTGACGTGGACGACCACGCTCGCTCCCTGTTGGGCAAATAGTCTGGCCGTGGCCTCCCCGATGCCAGCTCCTGCGCCCGTAATGAAAGCGACTTTTCCATCTAGCCGCCAAAGCGGTTGATTTTCCATGAGATTGCCTTAGGTTTGAAATCCAGCGCTGGTCTATCGCGGTCATTATGTTCGACGTGTTTGGTCCAGTCAAGGACAAATCATATCTGTAAAACTAATGATTGACAGCGCATATGCCTTCAATGAAAATGGTCTGGTGCGGTTCAAATCCCCTAAACTTCTGACCTGCTCGCCAGAACCCGTACGGGAACAGCTTCGCCTGCTTCTTATTGCCGAGATTGAGGGGGGGCGTTTCTGCCGGGGGCAAAGCTCCCCTTCGAGCGCGAGTTGGCGGGGAGATTTGGTACTTCGCGCCTACCCGAAGGAAGAAGGAACCGAAATATGATTCGTACCTGGGACCGATCGCGCGCCTTATACGAGAGAGCCTGTCAATCGCTGACCGGTGGTGTCAGCAGCCCGGTGCGGGCGAAATCTCCGGTGCCACTTTACTTTACCAACGGTCATGGCGCGCGCCTGATTGACGTGGACAGGAACGAGTACATTGATTACCAGCTTGCCTGGGGACCGAATATTCTTGGATATAACCACCCGCGCATGGTGGAGGCGATGCGGTTGCAAGCGGAGCGGCCTTACAGTTACGGGGCGCAGCATGAGCTGGAAATTACCGTCGCTGAGCGCATTCAGGCCTGCGTTCCGTGCGCAGAGCGCGTGGCATTCACTTCCAGCGGCAGCGAAGCCGTGCAGCTTGCCCAGCGCCTGGTGAGGGCTTTCACCGGGCGGCCGCTGATCCTGAAGTTTGAGGGCCATTACCACGGCTGGATGGACTCTGTGCTGCACAGCCACCACCCCCGGCCCGAGCAGACGGGGCCGAGGGAAAGACCCAATGTGGTGCGGGAGTCAGCAGGGCAGGTGCCCAACTCGGTTGAGAATGTGATTGTGGCGCCTTGGAACGACGTGGATATTCTGGCGCGGCTTCTGGCGGAGCACTCCGAGAAGGTTGCCGCGGTCATCATGGAGCCGGTCCTTTGCAACAGCGGCTGTCTGATGCCCAAGCCCGGCTACCTGCAAGCAGCGCGGGAATTGGCGCACCGGCACAGCGCCTTGCTGGTGTTTGACGAGGTCATCACCGGCTTCCGCATGGCGCTGGGGGGTGCGCAGAGCCATTACGGCGTCATCCCGGATTGCGCCACATTCGGGAAAGCCGTCGCCGGCGGACTCCCGCTCAGCGTGGTAGGTGGCCGCAAGGAAATCATGGAGCAGATGTTCACCGGGGGCGTGGTTTTCGGCGGCTCGTTCAACGGCAACCCCACATCTCTGGCCGGCGCTAATGCGGCGCTGGAGGAACTTGCCCTCGACAACGGCACGGCTATCAAGCGCGCGAATTGCACGGGGGAAAAGCTTCGCGCCGGGCTGCAACAGCTCGCGCAACAGCACAAGACCCCGCTCCAGGTCACCGGTTTTGGTGCGGCCATGTGCTTGCATTTCACCAGCCGCGATGACTTGCAGGAATACCGCGATACGCTGGCGGACGACTCCGAGCGCCTGCGGCGCTTTTTATACCTGGCGATGGAGGAGGGCGTCATCCTGGTTCCCGACGGGCGCATCTACGTGTCCATCGTTCACGACGAGCGGGACGTCGAGGAAACCCTTGCTGCCTTCACTCGGGTGTTTGCGAAATTGTAGCTCCGGCCTCTTCGCCAGTCGCCTTCCTTTTCCAGTCGTTGTCGCCATCCAGCAATTACTCGTGGAGTTGTGCCTCAAGCACCAACACCTGGCCCGCCGGAAGGGACTTTGTCACCAACGTCTTCCCGTTGGACCGAATCGGTGTCATCGTGGCGCCGGACAGTGCATCGATGATCTTCACGTAATCACCGGCGAAACTCACGGTTACCGTTTCCGTCTGTCCCCAGCTTGACAGCACCGCAAACGCTCTGTCCGGTTCTGTGAGTGCACGGAAAGAGATTCTCCCGGAGCCCTTTTCCAACCTAACCGGTGCATCGACGTTGGCAGAGAGAGCCGCCTGGGCAATCCACTGTTGCACGAGTTCGTTGTTCCTGCGGCGGTAGGCGAGCGTAAGCGCGGTGGGATAGTAGATGGCCTGACCTTTGCCGAATTGATGGCGAATGGCGAAGGGTATGCCGTCGCGGTCGCGCAGCAGAACTTGTGCGGCCTTCAATCTTAGGGGCAGTTGCCAAAGCTCCCCCGCCTGCTCGTTCGCAGCCGTAACGGAATAGGGCTTCTCCACCGGATCGACCTCACTCGCGTCAGCGCCAAAAACATCGCCGAGGGCGCCGGGGATTCGGGACCTTACCTCACCGTATTCGTTCTTCCACGCCGGAAGGCCATCGGCCCAGAGAGTTCCGCCGTTCTGCACGTACTCACGAAGCGCTTTCACCGCATCGTCATCCAGCGCGTAGGAATAGGGAAGGTAGAGAACACGGTAGCGCTGCGCCTCGCCCGATTTCAATTGTTGCACGTGCACGAAGTCCACCGGAACGTGCGCACGGTAGAGCGCCGCGTAGGTGCCCTCAAGGGACCAAAGAGGTTCTTGCGAGCGTTTGGCCGCGGCCTGAGCGCGACCGTCCATCTCGATCAACAAAAAGGTTTCGGGGTTGTAAAGGATACCCACCTGCCGCGCGACCGGCTTCGCCTGCACCAGTTCGGGCAGGCGCTTCAGCGAATCCGCAATCTCTCTCACCACTTCGAGACGCGGCGAAGGTTCCCCGTCCACACCCACCAGTCCCCATTCACCACCTTCGTTACCCAGCACGCGCGGGTTCCACAACCAGAAAACCACCGCGCGCGATCCCGCCCCGAAGGAATCCCAGATCCAGCGGGTCACTTCGCTCCTGGTCGGGTTCATGGCGCGGCCGCCGGTGTAAATGGTGGGTCCGCCCTGGAGTTCTGTCACCCACCACGGGCGTTCCCCAGACGCACTGCGAAGCATGTCGAGGCAATAGGCGAAGGGCAATCCGAATTCGCTGCGCTCGTACTCGCCGAAATTCCATGCCGGATGGATCGAGGTGCCGAGAAAGTCGACGATCTCACCTTCCTTCCAGGGATCCGCGCCTCCGGACGCAAGATTGCGAATCAGCCCCGGCGGATTAATGTGGGTGGCGTGCGTCGTATCCAGTGCCCAGATTTGTTGCTTGATCCAACGCAGGAACCCGCAAAGATCATCGATGTTGAACTCCTTCCAGTCGATGAACGAGTAATAGTCAGCCCAATGCGATGTCCATTGGTCGGGGCTCAGTTGCACGTCGGAGAAATTCTGAAGGGGCTGGAACCAGTGGCGGTTCAAGCTATCAATCGTGCCGTAACGCTGCTGGAGCCATATACCGAAAGCTTCCATCGTCGTCCGATCATAGTTGACCTCGAGGCCGGGTTCGTTCATCAGCAGCCAGGGGCCCTGGGCGGGATGATTCCGGTAGCGGCCCACCACCTTTTGGATGTAAATTGCCGAACGCTCACGCAGTGCGGGATCGTTCAGGTTCATGCGGTGGTGATAGAAGGGCGTGAGTTTCATCCAGCCGGGAGGATCCTCGGCACACAGAGTGGCGGCAATTTTGATGTCGAATTCCTGGGCGGCGTCGTAGATCCAGTCGTAGCGATGAAAATCCCATTGGTCGCGGACGCGCTCGATGTCGTCCCAAATTATGAAAATGCGCGCGATGGTCAGCCCGTACTGGTGCATCAAATGGAAATGCCGGCGCACGCTTTGTTCCGTGTCGGTGCGATTCAGAAAATACTCCGTACCCAGGCGGAGCTGGTCCGTTAAAGGTGCCAAGCGCGCGGCGGATTCAGCCTGCTGCGCGGACGCGCTCATTGAAGAGCCGAGCATGAGCAAGACGGCGACCACGAGGTTCGAGGCAAGCCTTTTCGCCGCCCAGAGAATCCGGTGGTGTGTGACATAAAAGTTGAAGCTGATGCCGTGAACGAAGCGCGGGCGTCCCGCCCGCTGTCGCGAGGGCATCCTACCCTCGTCCTGTGCGGGAGCGGGACGCTCCTGCGACGGCGGGCGGGACGCCCGCGCTACAACTTTTCCCTCCCTTTTCCAGGAAACTTTGAAGACTTCTACGTTCACGTCGCGTGCCCGAATCCGGCCTGCAGTTCTAAAGCAGTCATCGTTAGTTCCGTGAATGTTCATGGGGTCTTCACCTTATCGAAAAATTGTCGAATTGCGCCGTATTCCAGCCGGTCCCGATTCCTGCCATTCCTTTCTGGTGGGTCGTATCGGTGACGGAGGCGACCAAGGCGCCGTCGATACTCGCCCGGATTGCCGTCCCCTTGAAGGCGAGTGCGAGATGGTGCCAGGTGTTCAACTGAAAAGGGGCTTTTCCCGAGGCCAGGGTGCGTGCGGGGGTCTTGAACAATACACTTTTTAGCTCCCACGCTCCGTCATTTTGGATATCGAGAATGTAAGCGCTGGCTTCATGCGTTTGACGGTCCCGGAACCAATTGGCGGAATCAATACGCCCGGCAAGTGTGGCGCGCCCTCGCTTCTCGATCAACACATCGGTTCTGACCTCGTAGTCTGACCAGTCCGAGCTGCCGAGGAGTGTGAACGGATCGGGGACGATGCGCACCCAGGGTATGGGAGGCTGGTCGATGACCTGACGAAGACACTTGCCCGCGTGGCCGGTGCAAGGTGCAACTTCGAATGCCCCGTTTTGGTCGGCAAAATACCTGGGAGCCTTGCCGACGGGCGTGCTCTCAAAGTCTTCCGCATAGGGAAACGGGAACGGGGCCGGCGGGGGAGGCACAGCGGACCCTTTGCCTTGTCCTCTGGTGGTCGTGAACGAATAGACTGAATCCGGCTCCAGGGTGAGAAGGAATGAACCGTCTTCTGGAGTAATGTCGGCAAGCTGCACAAATGTTTTGCGGGCGTTGGTCTGCCATACGTGGATTGTGCCTTTCGAGAGGCCGCCGGAGGCTTGGAATTTCACTTCTTGCGGCTCCGTGGCATCAACCGTTTCCACAATGATGCTGTAGTCGCTGCTGGTGGGGCTCTTCAGTGTCACGTAGCTCCCGTTGCCCTGGAGGTACCCGCAGGCGTTGTCCAGGTACTGCCACCCCGGCTGGGCGAACTGCGTCGTGTGGGCAGTGACCCAAATGGCGGCCTGCACGTTGTAGTTGCCTGACCATGGGGTGTTGGCGTACATCAAGCCGGAATTGGGAGCAGCGAGGTTGTCGTAGTAGGAGGTCACCGGACTCCAGGTCTCCGTCTTGGTGACCTTTCCGTCGATGTAATTGGTGTTCAGAAATTTGGCCCAGATTCTTGCCCCGGGATTCCAATCGCGCTGGAGCATGGAGTGGGTGTCGTCGAAAGGCTGGTCCTCGCTGGACCATAAAGGCTTCCCTGAGTTCAAGGCACTTCCCGTGACGTAGAAGTTGCCCTTCACCCGCGCGTAGTGTACGGCGACCGCATAGACGTCTTTCTTCAGCTCGGGGTCCCGATTGAAGTCATCGATGATCTTCCATTGGTTCTCATAGAGGTCAGGCGCAACCACGTTCGTGCTGAGGCCATTGGCCAGCAGGGTTTTCTTCAGCAGTTTGATATATCCAACATCGTAATCCGTTTCATTCCAGATGCCGACGTCATCGATATCCAAACCGTGCTGCTTCCTGGCCCCCTGGATAAACTTGACGATATAGTTCGCCATGTCCTGCGAGTAGTACTTCCCATTTCCAATCCAACCCGGCGCGCCCCAGGGCAGAGCGTCCAGAATGATCTTCGGGTTTCTGGCCTTGGCTTCCTTCATGAGCCACCACTCATAGCCCCGGTCATAGTTCTCATCCGTGCGGCTACGCATGTGGCTGGGTTCGGACCCATCGGTGGAATTGGTGTCGCCTCCGACTTCTACCTTCAGGTGCTGGAGGGACGCGCCGTACCCGGGCTTGAACAGGTAATCCAGGATCTGGCTTCGCTGCGGTTCAGGGTAGTCGATCAGTAATCGCGAAGACGCTCCGGCGCTGACCGCGCCGATTCCTTCGAAAATCCTTCCTTTCCCGGTGCCATCGATCTTGATTTCAGTTTTCTGGAACGGTCTGCGGCAGGATGCGAAGGAGACGAGTACAACTGACAGTGCAAGTATTAAGGCAGGTCTTTGCTTCATACGAACTCCTCGGGGTTAGTGGACGACAGTGGTTTGAAGCCCACTCGAATACGATCATGAATGACAGCGTTCCTAACCGTCTTCCGTACACCCAGATGATCCCACTCCCTTTCAAAGTGAGCAACCTGTTCACCTGTTCCGGTAGGCGAACCCGCCGTCTGGTCCAGGTCGTAAGCCAGCGTTACGGCCGTACCAGTACCCCCGTGCTCTTGAGCGCTCAGGGCCGGCAAGAGAGAATCTCGGC
>Ga0315282_10004053_pt1 | contig 25802 bp, 20 predicted proteins | sample YL17G07_20_MG_FD_203693 | JGI IMG/M metagenome (GOLD analysis project Ga0315282, IMG submission 203693) | Sediment microbial communities from Yellowstone Lake, YNP, Wyoming, USA - YL17G07_20 | ecosystem: Environmental > Aquatic > Freshwater > Lake > Sediment | place: USA: Wyoming | collected... | reverse complement strand
GTCCACGTCGTACTCTGTGTTGGCAAAACCCGGGTCGCCGCGCATCTTCTGCACCACCCCGGCCCCGTCCTGCCACCAGGCCACAACGTGCCCCAAAAGGCCGGCCAGCGTAGCGTAGCCCTGTTTTTCGAGGAATGCCTTTTGCGCCTGGGGCGAAAGACGGTAAAACCGGCCGGCGTAGTTTTGCCAGTCATTTTGAAGGCGGTCCAAAAACTGCTCTCGGGTAATTTTAGTCATGCCGGTCTCCATTGGCTACGACCTGATCGCCGCCGGCTTCTTTCGCCCTGGCCAGCGCCGCCCTGGCGGCGGCCAGGAGCATTTCAACGCCCCACCCATCCTGCGGGAAAATCGCCGCCCCAATCGAGACGGTCACCCCGTCCAGCAGGCTGCCTTGGTGATATACGCTCAGCTTCTTTATGCCGTCCCGCAGCAAATTGGCATACTGGCGCGTCTCTTCCTGGGACGTTTCGGGAAAAATGACTACAAACTCTTCGCCGCTAAAGCGGCAGGCGATATCTTCATTGTGCGCTTTTTGGCGGATGAATTCACCCAGCTCGTGCAACACTGCATCCCCGGCCTCGTGTCCGAAAGTGCGGTTGAATACACTGAAATGGTCAATGTCCAGCATGATCAGGCCTAGCGGATGGAACAGGCGCGCAGCCCGGCGCAGCTCGTGTTCCAACGCTTCATCCATGTAACGCCGGGTTACCAGGCCGGTCAGCAGGTCGCGGATCGACTGAATGTGCAGCGACTCGCGCAGCTTAAGATTAGCAATGGCCAGGGCCACGCGTTCGGCCACAATTGAAGCCAGCGTTTCCCAGCGTTTGATCACCTCATCCGGCCCTTCCTGCAGGTGCAGCAGGCCCAGAGTTTCACCCTGAGCACTGAGCGGTACACACAGGTAGGGGCGCATTTCCGCTTCACCCAGGTGCTGGCAGCGCAGTTGCGCCGCCGAGGCAGTCACCATGTGTGTGCGCCCCCGGCGCAGTGCCCAGCAGGCCTCCGGGGGGAACTCTGGCTCAACCGCCAGTGGTTTGCCCCAGGCAACCGCTTCTTCGAGCAGGTCGCGGCGAGAGTTGAGGCGGTAGAGCGTCCCTGGCAAGTTGGGGAACAGCCGGTCGGCGCACTGCCCCAACACTGCGTACACCTCATCTTCGGCCAGGCAGCTCTGCAGCAGGTTGCCCATCTCGTTCAGCCAGATGGCTTCCTGGTTGCGCTTTTCCAGCTCTTCCACCCACATAGACAGCTCCTGATTGGCATGATGCAACGCCTCCTCGGCGCGTTTTCGCTCGGTGATATCGCGCATCACTACCTGCACGCACGGCCCCTCCTTCAGGTCGAGCCGCGTCAGCGTCACGTCCACATCGAAAAAGGTCTTGTCGGCGCGGCGGTGCCGCCATTCGAAAAACTGCGGAGTTCCGGCCAGGGCGCCCAGGATCTTTTCGCTGAGAGCCTCTGCGGAATGCCTGCCATCTGGCTGGTAGGGTGGGGTGAAATCGCTCAATGGCCGGCCGATGAACTCGCTGCGTGGGCAGGTGAACATCTCCAGAGCGCGCGCATTGCAGTCGACCAGGTTGCCTTCGTAAAGGATCAAGATCGTAATCCCGGCTGACTCGAACAGGGTGCGGTAGCGCGTCTCGCTTTCGCGCAGCGCCTCTTCGGCCTGCTTACGCTCGATGGCATACTGCATGACGTGCATCAGCAGCGGCCCGCTCACCTGGTCCTTCATCAGGTATCCCTGGGCGCCGCGCCGCACAGCCTCCACCGCCCAATCTTCATCTTCCCCACTCAGCACGATCATCGGGATGTGTGGGGCAGCGGTATGCAGGCGGGTGAACGTCTCCAGGCCCTGGCTGTCGGGCAGGCCCAGGTCAAGCAGCGCCACGTCAACGCTGCCCTGCGCCAGGCGGTGGACGCCGCCGGCCAGCCGATTTTCATGGAACAGCTCGATGGAGGCATGCGGCATCTCGCCTAACATAGCCTGTAAGAGGCGAAAATCAGCCGGGTTATCTTCGACAATCAGGATACGCATATACGACTCGGGCAAAAAAACATTCCCCCTTCACTTTACTGGAATTAGGCCAATTTGTCAAATATAGGGGCGAATCTAAGGCTAACCTAACACTTGACCTTAAATTTTGTGATAATATCAGGTTGAAATGAGGTAGATATGATCCGAAAAGTGTCTCTCTTTATCATTTTAATTCTGGCAGTTATCCTGCTTGCCTCCTGCCAGCCGGTCGCCCAGACAGCCGGGGCAAACGGAGGCTATTCATTCGGGGGCACCCCGGGTTCCCGGGGCACGCGCACCTTCAATGGCACCCCTAACCCTCTCCGGCTAACTCAGCGAGCCGAGGGCACCAACTTTCCCTCCGGTGGTGGCCAGGACGGCTTCGGCCAAAGCCGGGGCACTCCCTCGGTCGTTGCCACTTTTCCCCCCTTGCCGACTGGCACGCCCACCCTGCCGGTCACGCCGCCTCGCCCAGCTAACCTGGTCGGCCTGCTTTCGCCGGGCGACCAGCCAACGCTCAACGCCATCCACATGTTCTCCAAGAACGAAGGCTGGGCCGTCGGCACCGGGGTGAACGACACAAATAACCACATCCTGCGCACCCAGGACGGCGGCGCTACCTGGATCGATACGACTCCCTCTGAACCGTTCGATCCGTCGGTGGCCCTGCCCAAGCAAGCCACCAGTTTCTTCCTGGACGCCGGCCATGCCTGGGTCACTTACCAATACCTGGGCGGCCCGCCGTCCGCTACCCCTCCGCTCATCTGGTTCACCGCCGACGGCGGCCAGAACTGGACCACCAGCGCCCCGCTCGACGTGGGCCAGGGCGGAGATTTCTACATCCCGGGGGTGATGCAGTTCACCGACATGCTGCATGGCTGGCTGCTGGTGCACGCCGGGAACGGGATGAACCACGACTATGTCTTTATCTTCTCCACCCAAGACGGCGGTAAGACCTGGAAGCGCATCGTCGATCCCTGGATGGATAACCTCGACATGAGCTGCACCAAGACCGGCCTGGCCTTTACCGATCCAAACAATGGCCTGGTTACTGGTGATTGCAACGGCGTGGTGCCCAATTCCATCTACCTCTACCGCACTGTCGACGGCGGCACCACCTGGACGCCGGTCAGGCTGCCGATACCCGCCAAACTGCCGGATATTTACACCAACGAATCCAACGTGTGCGGCTCTTACAGCCCAGGTTTCTCGGGCCAATCCGGTTGGCTGGTAGTTAAATGCAATAATTTCGGCCCCGGGGTAGCCCAGACCTTCCTGTATACCAGCGCTAACGGCGGTAAGACCTGGAGCTCACACTCCCTGCCGGCCCTCATCGATTTTGTACAGTTCCTTACTCCTGAGACGGGTTGGTTTGCCGGCGGCGGGCGCGTCTACCAGACCGGAGACGGCGGGCAAACCTGGCGGCCGGTGTCCGGACTGGGTGGAGAGGGCCAGTTGAACTTTATCAACCAGACCACCGGTTGGATGGTTGCCAAGACGGGCGACTCGATCACACTGGTCCAAACCTCCGACGGTGGGGCAACCTGGACACAGATAAAGCCGGTGACTAAATAAATTAACCAAATCATAAAACAAACCCTAAGGGTTTCAGAAAACCCTTAGGGTTTGTCAGGTCCTTATGGATTAATCCACGATCTGCAAATCCTGGCACGGGCGCATGCTGCCATGCACCTTCACTTCCGGCCCAGATTCTTCATCCATCACCACCGGGTAGGCCGCCAGCAGGGTGCTGTACTGGGCGTACAGCGTGAAGGCGTGGCTGCGCGCCAAATGGTAAGACGGCCACGGCATGCTGGCCTGCCGGGCCAGCATGCGGTAGTTTGACTGATAAGACGGCCATAGCGTGCTGTGGTAGTTTGACTTGGCTATCTTGGCCCGGCAGGCCAGCACCGCGCCAATATCGTCGTGCAGGGTGGGCGAAAGAGCTTTGGATTGGAACTGTTCCACCAGAGCCGGCACCGCGTCATCCGACAGGCCTACCAGGTAGCCGGTATCCAGCTCAGCCGCTTCCGTAGTCGTTGACGCGGAAGCTGCCCGCGCCACGTTCTCCCGCACGATGAAGCCGTCCACATTGAGCAGGCTGAGCGAGGCGGCAAAACCAACCAGCACTAAAACCAGCGTCAGGGCAAAGGCGCGCAGCCGCCCAAACAGCTCGATCAACACCGTCGCCAGCAGCAGGATACCCACCCACACCATGAAGACGTGCGTGTACGTGCGCAGCCGGGTGAAGCTGTAAGCCGCCTCATAGAGCAGCAGGCGCTGGAAGGCCGACACCAGGATGGCAGCCACCAGCGCCACCAGGCCCAATCCCAGCCCGGAGAAAATCCTCCGCTGCCTCCCTGCGGAGCGGCGCGTGATGGCGCTTAATCCCAGGAAAAGCAGCAGGCTGATCACCGCCACCGCCACCAGCTCACCAAAGCCGCGCCGGGCGTATTCGGCGTAGGTGTAGCCAGCCAGGTTGATGTTGGTGGCCCCCCCAAAGAAGTAACGGAACTGGATGGCAACGAAAAAGACGAACAGCAAATCGACACAGCCCAGCACTACCACCGCTTCCGTCCAACCCAGGAAGGGTTTCAGCCAGGGTTTTTCCACCCCGATCAGTTTCTCCTCCCGGCTGGGCCCAACCGCGTGCAGGTACACGCCGGTTAGCAGGTAGGCCCCAATCAGGATGTAGATGGCGCGGAAGATGTACTCGCCCATCTTTTCGATACGGAAGATCTTCAGGAAATCGTCCAGAGCTTTGGAAAAAATCGGATCGGCCGCCGCCAGCAAGGCCGCCAACAGGGCAATCACCGGCAGGGCCAGCAGCAGGCCGCGCAGCACGGCATAAACTGCTTTGCGGTTGGAGGGTTTCAGGGCCGCCGGAGATTGCTCACCTTCTACCGGCCCAGCCTGGCTGGTGGAAGGCGGCGGGGCTTTCTTGAACAGCACCCCGACCGGTCGCGCCAGGGCGCTGCTCGCCAGGCGCAGGCCGCCCATCACGTAATCGCTCAGGCTGTAACGCAGCCACTGCCCGCCGCGCCAGGTAAGTGCCAGCACCATCATCCCTCCCAGCACGATCACGATGCTGATGGCGGTGGTGAATGGCTCCTGGCGGATGAAGGTTATGGCGGCGAAGAACAGCACCTGCAGCAGCAGCCACAGGCTGGTCCTGGCAGGTTTGAAACCCTCCCACCAGGTAACCAGCGCCCCGCCCGCCAGGCACAGCACGAAGAAGATGAAAAACGAAATGCCGGGCGGCTTCTGCCAGAAAAGCTGGTCGAAGCACCAGGCCACGAATAAAGACAGCAGAATCAAGCGGGTAGTGTGTTTGATTTCCATGGATTGAGTTCCTCTTCCGAATTAAGTTTCGTCCCATCGATGTCCGGCAGTTGCACTGCCGGATAAAGAGATACGTAGGAGCGACCCAGGGCCATTTATATACCCGGCTATCGCATCCCCGGGTCGCCCTGCCGTCGCCATCGCAGGTCGCCCCACCATCCCGATAGATTTTCAAAATTAGTTGGAACAGATAACGGTCCAGACCCTCCCCTACATCTGCAGATTCGCAGATTCACACGATTTGGATACAGGATACCTGATTAACGTCCCCAATTCCACCCCCTGGAAACCAATCCCCGCGCACCTGAGTGCTTGACCTGATCGTAATAGAGGGATAAGCTCCTGTAAATTGGCCTTGCTGCCCCTGCTCCCTCTGTGCCTGCGCGGTGAACTTCTTCTCTTCGTGGTGAAATTCCCCTCTTTGTGGTTAAATTGTCTTATGCTCGATTGTCTCCTGGTCGAAGATAACCTCAAACTACGCCGCGCCCTGCAGGCCGGCCTGGAAGCCACCCGCGAAGTGCGCGCCAGCCGCGGCTGCGAAGCCGGCGAGCAGGCCCTGGCGCTGTGCCTGGATTCCCCGCCGCAGGTGATCCTGATGGATGTGCACCTGGCGGGCGCGCTGAACGGCATCCAGGCCGCCGTAGCCATCCGCCGTGAATTCCCGCGCCTGCCGGTGGTGTTCTACTCTATCCAGGACGACGACGAGTACTACCGCGATTTCCGCCGCTCGGGCATCCTCAGCCACTATGCCTACGTGCGCAAGTCCAACTACCTGCTGCCGCACATGATCGTGCCGCTGCTCAAAGATGCCGCTGCCGGGCGCAGCTTCATCGACCCCGAGATCGAAGCGCGCGTCCAGGAAGTGCGCCACAAGGACGAGCAGTCGCCCATGGCGCTGCTCGAACGCAACGAGCAGGTGGTGGCGCGCCTGCTGGCCCAGGGCCTGACCAACGAGCAGATCGCTGCCCGCCTGGGCTTCCGCGACAAGCGCACTATCAGCCGCACCAACGGGCAGATCTACGCCGCCTGGGGCCTGGACGTGAGCGCGGCTGACGAGAAAGTCGCCCGCACGCGCGCCAGCATCATCGTGCAAAGCGGGCGCCTGCTACAATGGGACGCCTCCGGCTTGCCCCTAGTGCAAAACGAGCGCGGGGCCTGGGTGCCCTGGGAGGGCGTTTGAGCGGCAATTTTCTGCTGGATTGGGCTTCGCTGGCCTTCTCGCTCTTCAACACCATCCTGCTGGTCTGGCTCGGCCTGACCGTATGGCTCAACGCCGAACGACGCACCTGGGGGGTGTGGCTGGCCGCCGAGGGCCTGCTGATGGGAGCGGCCTTTTTTATCAGCCACTCGGCTATCCTCGGGCAGAACCCTTACTCGCTCGTCTCAAGCGCCAGCGCCTGGCCCTCGCAGATCGAGGTGTGGTGGCACGCCGGCTGGGGGATGGTGATCGCCTCGCCCTTCGCCTGGTACGTGCTGATGCTGTGGTATACCGGCTTCTGGGACGGGCGCGAGAGCGCCCTATACCACCGCCAACTGCCCTGGTTCGTGCTGAGCGTGCTGCTGACCCTCTACATGCTCGGCCTGCTGATCTTCGCCAACCCGCTGCCGGATATCGTCCACGCCGTGCAGCTTGACCTGAGCAGCGTACCCTCGCTGTACGGTATCCCCTTGCTCATCCTGGCCTTCCCCGTCTACATCCTGTTGTGCATCTTCCTCTCCCTGGACGCCTTATCACGCCCGGCTCCCTCCGGGCGCTTGATGGGCGACCTGGCCCGCCGGCGGGCGCGCCCCTGGCTGCTGGGCTCCACCCTGGTGCTGCTGGCGGTCAGCCTGCTGGTCGGCTGGGTGCTGTTCTGGTTGGTATCTTATGCCCAGGGGCACCCGCTGCAGTTGGATGCCTACATCCGGCTGGCTTACACTTTGGCCTGGTTCGATCTGGTCCTGGCGGCGCTGCTGTCGGTCACCATCCTCCTGTTGGGACAGGCGATCGTATCTTACGAAGTCTTCACCGGTAAAGCCCTGCCGCGGCGCGGCTTCCTGCACCAGTGGCGCAACATCGTCATCCTGGCCGCCGGAGCGAGCACCCTGGCCGCCTGGAGCCTGACCAGCCAGTTCTACCCCATCTACACCCTGTTGTTGGCCCTGCTGCTGATGACCGTCTTTTACGCCCTGTCGAGCTGGCGCTCCTACCTGGAACGCGAGCAGAGCATCCACCGCCTGCGCCCGTTTGCCGCCGGGCCGCGCCTCTACGAAACGCTGCTCGCCCCTGCCCGAGGGACGCCCCTGCCGGAGCGTCCCTCGGATACGCTCCAGCAAGAGCGCTCTCCCAGCATGCGCCTGGCGGATGCTGACCTGTCCGCTCCGTTTACCGCCCTGTGCGCCGATGTGCTGGGCGTCAAGCAGGCCCTGCTGGTGCCTTCTGGCCCGCTGGCGGCCCTGGCCGGCGCGCCTTTGAGTTATCCGTCGCAGCGCAAAGAGCAGAGCGACCCGGCTTTTCCGGCTGCCGCCGGCCTGCTGGCCGGCTTCACCTCGCCGCACACCCTGGCCCAGCCGCTCGACCCGGCCCGCTACCAGGGCATGGCCTGGGCGGTGCCACTGTGGAGTGAGCGCGGCCTGATTGGCTTGCTGCTGCTGGGCGAAAAGAGCGATGGCGGCTTCTTCTCGCAGGAAGAGATCGAGATCGCCCGCGCCAGCGGCGAACGCCTGGTGGATATCCAGGCCAGCACCGAAATGGCGCGCCGCCTGATGGCTCTCCAGCGCCAGCGCCTGTCCGAAGCGCAGGTGCTTGACCGTCGCGGGCGCCGCATGCTGCACGACGAGGTGCTGCCGCGCCTGCACACCGCCCTGCTGGCGCTCAGCAGCCGCCCGCCTGAAAATCAGGCCGGCGGCGAGCGCGAGGCCATCGACCTGCTAGCGCAGGTGCACCACCAGATCTCCGACCTGCTGCGCCAGATCCCGGCTGCCACCGCCCCCGAGCTGGCCCGCCTGGGGCTGGCGGGCGCCCTGCAGCAGGTGTTGGAAAACGAGCTGAAAGACGCCTTCGACGGCGTGAGTTGGCAGGTATCCCCCGCCGCCGAAGAGCGCCTGCCTGGCCTGCCCGCCCTTAGCGCCGAGGTGGTCTTCTATGCTGCTCGTGAGGCTATGCGCAACGCAGCGCTGCATGCCCGCCCGTCCTCTTCCACCGCCCCCCTGCACCTGCTCGTCAGCCTCGACTGGCCGGCCGGCCTGCGCCTGTCCATCGAAGACAATGGGGTTGGCCTGGGGTCCCGCCCCCCTTCGGCCGGCAGCGGCCAGGGCCTGGCTCTGCATTCCACTCTCATGGCGGTCATCGGCGGCTCGTTGGCCCTCGAAAGCTCCCCGGGGGAATATACGCGGGTGGTGTTGAGCCTGCCAGATTAAGTATCTGTTTTCAGGCGTCAGTAAATTCGAAAATGAGAGCTTGCCAGAAGTATAATAAACTCATCCGTTTCGTATCAAGTCGTCTTTTCCGGAGTTTCCCATGCCCACCATCGACTCCCTGGTCAAAGATTTCCTGGCGCAAAAGCGCATCGCCGTGACCGGCGTCAGGCGCAGCCGCGAAGACGCCGCCAACCTGGCCTACCGCAAGTTCAAGGCCGCCGGCTACCAGGTGTTTGCCGTCAACCCCAACGCCGCCGCCTTTGAAGGCGACCCGTGCTACCCAGACCTGCGCGCCCTGCGCGCTCTGCGTGAGCTGGTGGACGCCGTGTTCATCGTCAATCGCCCCGAGATCAGCCTGCAAATCGTGCGCCAGTGCGTCGAGCTGGTCATCCGGCGCGTCTGGCTGCACTGCTCGCTGGGCACCCACCCCAATTTCGCCCCCTCCCTCTCCAGCTCCTCGCCGGATATCCTGCGCCTGTGCCAGGAGAACGGCATCGCCGTGATCCCCGGCGCCTGCCCGAACATGTTTTTCCGGGCTGACCCGGCCCACGCCATGATGCGCGGTTTCCTGAGAATGGTGGGAGGATTAAATGTCCGATAAAACGGAGATTCCTATGACACTAACCGCCCGTATCACCCTGCACCCTTCCTTGCACATCGCCGATATCGACCGGCGTATCTACGGTTCCTTCATCGAACAGCTCGGCCGGGCCGTCTATGGCGGCATTTACGATCCCGGTCATCCCACCGCCGGCCCGGACGGCTTCCGCCAGGACGTGCTCGACCTGGTCAAGGCCATCGCCGTGCCCGTGGTACGCTACCCGGGCGGCAATTTCGTCTCCGGCTACAACTGGGAAGACGGCATTGGCCCGCGTGAAGCGCGCCCGCGCCGCCTGGACCTGGCCTGGCGCACCATCGAGACCAACCAGGTTGGCGTCAACGAGTTTGCCGCCTGGTGCCGCAAGGCCGATACCGCCCCCTTGCTGGCGGTCAACCTGGGCACCGCCGGCGTGGATTCGGCCCGCCGCCTGGTGGAATACTGCAACTTCCCCGGCGGCAGCTACTGGAGCGACCTGCGCAAATCCCACGGCGCGCCGGACCCGCACAACGTGCGCCTGTGGTGCCTGGGCAACGAGATGGACGGCCCCTGGCAGATCGGCGGCAAGACTGCCGAAGAGTACGGCCGCCTGGCCTGCGAGACTGCCAAGGTGATGAAATGGGTCGACCCCACCATCGAGCTGGTCGCCTGCGGCAGCTCTGGCATCCGTATGCCCACCTTCGGCGCCTGGGAGCAGACCGTGCTCGAACACACCTACGAACACGTCGATTACGTCTCGCTGCATACCTACTACGGCAACCGCGACGGCCATACCCCCCACTTCCTGGCCCTTACCCTGGAAATGGACCAATTTATCCGCACTGTCGCCGGCATCTGCGACCTCGTCCAGGCCAAAAAACACAGCCAGAAACAGGTCAACCTGTCCTTCGACGAGTGGAACGTCTGGTTCCATTCCAACGCCGCCGACCAGCAGATCGTGCCCTGGAGCATCGCCCCGCCGCAGCTCGAGGACCTGTACACCATGGAAGACGCCCTGGTGGTGGGCTGCATGCTGATCACCTTATTACGCCACGCCGACCGGGTCAAGGTGGCCTGCCTGGCGCAACTGGTCAACGTCATTGCCCCCATCATGACCGTCACCGGCGGCGGGAGCTGGCGCCAGACTATCTACTATCCCTACCTGCACGCCGCCCAGTTCGGGCGCGGCGCGGCGCTCAACCTGAATATCACCTCTCCGGTCTATGATGATACTATGTTCGGCCCGGTGCCCTACCTGGAAGCGGTTGCCACCCACGACGCAGCCGCCGGGACGCTGGTCGTGTTTGCCGTCAACCGCAGCCTCGACCAGGCCCTGCAGTTGGAAGGCGACGCCCGCCACTTCGCCGGCTACCATGTCGTGGAGCACATCACCCTGAATCACGCCGATCTCAAGGCGGTAAACACGCTCGACAGCCAGCCGGTTGCCCCACACAGCGGCGGCGACGCTGCCCTGGCCCCCGACGGTCACCTGACCGCCAGCCTGCCCCCCGCCTCGTGGAACGTCATCAGGCTGGAATCACTGAAAAAATGAGAAAACACTGAGAATCGCTAAAAACCACTGATAAAACAAGCTTTTCAGTGTTTTCATTTCCTACATCTTCTCAGTGGTTCTATCTGTGTAAATCTGCTCTTATCTGTGGTTCCATTCGTTTTGTTTTTCCTTTGGAGATTAATCTATGAATGATCGAATCCTGGTCGCCTTCGCCACTCGCGCCGGGTCGACCGCTGAAGTAGCCGAAGCCATCGGTAAGGTGCTCAGCGACAGCGGCGCGGCCGTCGATGTTTGCCCGGTAAAAGACATCTATGACCTCAGCCCCTACCGGGCGGTCGTGGTGGGCAGTCCCATCCGCATGGGACGCTGGCTGCCGGAAGCTCTCACCTTCCTGAAGGCCCACCAGGCCGAGCTGAGCCGGGTGCCGGTGGCCTGCTTCGTCACCTGCGTCACCCTTACCAACGATACCATCGAGAACCGCCGCACCGTCGATGCCTACCTCGACCCGGTGCGAGCCATCCTGCGCCCGGTATCCATCGGCCTGTTCGCCGGGGCGATGGACGGTAGAAAACTGTCTTTCCTCGAGCGCCTGATGATGAAAGCTACCAAGACCCCCGAAGGCGACTTCCGCAAGTGGGACGAAATCCACCTGTGGGGTGAAAGCCTTCAGGCAGTTTTGAACTGAGAAAACCCTTTGAACTTGCATATCTTTCCCAATAAAATCGAAATGGGCGAAGCGGCTGCCCGGTATGCCGCGGCTCAGATCAACCAGGCCGTTGCCGCCCGCGGCCAGGCCAGCCTCATCCTGGCCACTGGCGCCAGCCAGTTCGAGATGCTGGGCGCCCTGGTCACCCTGGACGTGGATTGGAGCCGCGTAACGGCTTTTCACCTGGATGAGTACGTGGGTCTGCCCATTTCCCACCCGGCCAGCTTCCGGCGCTACCTGAAGGAACGCTTCGTGGACAAGATTTTCGGCTTGAAAGCCTTCCACTTCGTCAACGGCGACGCCGTGGCGGACGCAGCGGCTGAGTGCCGGCGGCTGGGCAAGTTGATCGCCCCCCTGGCCATCGACCTGGCCTGCATCGGTATCGGGGAAAACGGTCACCTGGCCTTCAACGATCCCCCGGCTGACTTTGATACGGAAACGCCCTTCCTGGTTGTTAACCTGGATGAGGCCTGCCGCCGGCAGCAGGTCGGCGAGGGCTGGTTCCGCTCGCTGGATGAAGTCCCCCGCCAGGCCATTTCAATGAGTATCCGCCAGATCATGAAGAGCGCCGCCATCCTGTGCACCGTGCCCGACCTGCGCAAAGCAGAAAGCGTCCGGCAGGCCGTAGAAGGGCCCGTGACCAACCACCTGCCCGCCTCGATCCTGCAGCAGCACCCGCGCTGTGATTTCTACCTGGATTGCCCGGCCGCCTCGCTGTTGAAGTCCTCTTCCCTCCCCGGCCGGATAAGGAACAACGGACCCGTTCGAAGCGTATGTCGATAAATGCACAGGGTGCCTGCGGGTGAATAGGCAGCTCCGATGGATAGGATGCGGCGCCACTAAGTCGTACCCATCTGGATACACAACAAATAGCATCGAAATTATCGCGTCTATACAGTGCGTTCTGGTCGAATCAGGCACGACTGTATGTCTTCAGATTGAATAGGTTGTATAGGTCCGTCATGTCGCTACACCAGTTTGCGTGTCGTAGCGGCACGACGGAACCATTCGAAGCGTATGTTTATAAACGCGCAGTCGTGCCTGCGGGCTGAAACAGTTGTATGGGTTCGTGCCATGGCAGGTACGATATCGTGCCACTGCAACTACGGAAATTTGCTAAAATAATGCATGCCTAATAACAATTTTCGCCACCATTCAGTTCGAATCCAGGACTTTGATTATTCCCAACCAGGTGCCTATTTTGTCACCATCTGTGCCTGGCAAAAAACCCTGCTATTCGGGGAAATTACAAAAGGAATCGTTCACCTTTCCAGATTAGGAGAAATCGCCAAGCAAGAACTGGAGCGGCTTCCGCATAAATTTTCCGGAATCCAAATGGATACTTTTGTGGTCATGCCAAACCATATCCACATGCTTATTACCATTTCCGGAAACGATGCTGCTATCCAAACCGCCAACTCAGAAGCTTTCAAGCATCCCGTGGCAGGATCTATACCGACAATAGTTCGAACTTACAAAGCCTCCGTGACCCGCCGAGTGGTGCTGCTGCGAGTTAATCCTGTTTTTAAGGTCTGGCAGCGGAATTATTACGAACATGTGGTCAGAAATTCGAAAGAGTATGAACGCATATCCGCCTATATTGCTGCAAATCCCGTCCAATGGGATTCCGATGATGAAAACCCGGCAGGCCGTTCCCAGGTGTAGCAGCAAGATATCCATGCCAGCGTAGCTTTTACAGCCATGTAACTGTCTTTGGCCAAATCAGGCACGACTGTATGCCTTCAGGTTGAATAGGTTGTATAGATCCGTCGTGCCGCTACACCAACACACGTGTCGTAGTGGCACGACGGACCCAATCGCAGTGTAACAAAAACGAACGCGCAGTCGTGCCAGCCGGCGAACAGATCACTGGTGAAAATAATTAATAAATCTGATATTCAAATCAGGTTTACTTAGATTATAATTATGAATATGGACATCACCTCCATTCCCAAAAAAGCCCTGGAAACCTTGCTCCAGGATGCCCTTGACCGGGATCCCGTCACCGCCCGCCGGGCGCACCTGTTAATACTCTTGCTGCGCGAACGTTATCTTTCCCGCCAGCAGCTCACCGTGCGGATAGAAGGCCTGCTCGGGAAGGGCTGCTTTGGCGAATCGGCCTGGGAGGATACCTTTTACCGGGATATGCGCATCGTGAAAAAAGCCCTGCAGGCAGCCGGCTACCAGCTAAAGTACAGCCGCAGGGCTGGCAGGCCAGGCTATTATTTGCACCAACAACCCCCCGTCTCCGCCGAGCTGGCTGCCATCCTTGCTCACAGCGTGGCTGAGGTGGACCCGGCCCAAATCCGCATTTGGCGACTGATGCCCCCGGCAGAACGTTTCCGCCTGGGCTGCTCCATCACCGACGCCGCTCACCAGGCTGTGGTTTACCGTCCGCAGCATGGCGGGCTTAACCAACCGGAAGCGAATAAGCTGGCGCGACCTGGCCGGTCGGGGAGATAAAGCCCGGATGACAGAGCAGCCCCTGGGTTATGCCGATTTTGTCCACCTGGTGATTGAAGCCTTGCAAGCCGCCGGAATAGATTACCTCATCGGCGGTGCAGTGGCTGCCTGGGCCTGGGGAGAGCCGCGCTCGACCATGGACGTGGACATTGTAGTGAACATCCCTTTCGAAGCCATCCCTGCCCTTTCCAGGGAGCTGGAAAAACGAGACATGCCGGTGCCCGTCGACATTATCTTCGATACGCTCACCGAAGAGCGCCTCGACCTGCCCATCAACGCTATTCATATATACAGCGGGTTCAAAGCGGACCTGTACCCGCTGCGCCCGCAGGATGAGTTACGCCGTTCGTCTTTGCAGCGGCGGATCAGCGTCGATTTTGGCCCCCCGCTGGGAGCTGTGTACGTCCATTCGCCCGAAGACCTGATCCTCTATAAAATCTGGTATTTCAGTTTAAACCAGCAGACCAAACATGTGCGGGATATCGCCGCCATTCTCAAATCACTGGGAAGTGAAATCGACTATAAATATATACAAACCTGGGTCGCTCGCCTGGGATTGAGCTCTACCTGGCAAGCCTTACTGGATCAGATTCAACCACCGCCCCGAACGGCTTAACTTCCAGAGAACCGTAACACGAAGCGGAAACGCGCATCGTCGTCGTACCATGTGGGAAAGTTGCAGCCCCATTTGTTGTTCCACAGGTTGAAATGCCAACCTTTATCCAGGTCCGGGAGCCGGTCATCCATGTCTAACAACTTTGGCTCGCCGGGGGCCACCACGCCGGCGTCCAGCGTCTCGAGCGCCAGCGACCCCCACTTGTCCCGGTAGAAGACCCCCCGGTTGACGCCGTGCAGGTTGCGCCCGCCTTTAGAGACCACCTCCAGGGGCGAGATCATCCGGTCGATCTTTTCCATGCGCCAACCCTCGGGCCGGGTCCCCTGTGGGCTGAAGGAGAACCAGCAGGCTTCCGGCAGGCGGTTGGCTTGTTTGCCGAACCACTGCACGTTCCACCTGACCTGCGCATCCTCCGCCGGGAAGTCAATTTCAATCGTGACGCGCTTGGGAACACCATAAAAGGTGGGCGGGATTTCCGGCACACTCAGATCGGCGATAAAATGGACACCGGCTGGATCGTTTTTCACGTAGAGCTGCTCCAACTGCGCCGTGCGAAAGGCGCTGACCGCTCCGGCCCGGTCGATATCCTGTTTGCCAAAATCATAATTGACCCAATCCTGGTCGCAGACAATATACTGTTTGAAGAAACGCAACCAGTCCGCTTCGTCAAATGACTGGTGGAGGAACAGCCCCAGCAGGTGATCAGGATCCGCCCAGGCGCGCCGGTTAGTCTTGTGCAACAGGTGGTTGATCGCCCCTGTCTGCGGGTCGAAACACACCTGGAAGGCGCCGGTTTCGAAAGTCTGGCCTGGGTTCGCCGCCGAAAACCCCTCTATCAAAGGTGGTTTTGGTTCGATTTCAGCCAGCGCCGCCCGGGCTTCGTTTGCCAGCGGGGAACCGATCAGGGCGTCCACAGCCTTAGTAATATACTGGCGCTCTTCCCGCCACGATTCTTCCATGATCTGGAACGGGCGGGTATCGCGCACCGCCGCGAGCTGGGCCGGGTTCCAATGCACCCTGTCGTGATCCAGCACGGCGCTCTCGTTGATCCCCCAGGTGTGTTCGGGGATCAGCAGCAGCCAGCGCGAAAACTGATCGAACGCCGCATCCCCGGCGGAAACCTTGCCCTGCTCCAGCCAGCTTTGGCGCAGCCGGCTGAGGGCGCGGAACTGGCCCAGCTTCTTCGGGTCGGAAGCGCCGCCGTGTATCCAGGTGTTGCCAATCTCGCCGCTGACTACCGGCAGGCTATGGCGGACCTCCCACAGCTTATCGGCGTAGGCGTCCATGGTCGAGGTGATCACACGCGCCCCAGGAAAGAGCCTGCGCACCTCGGCAAATACATCCTTGACCGATTCAGGGGTCTGCGGCCCGTGGTTATCCAGGGTAAAGGCAAAGAAGATGGCGTCTTTCATCCCCGCCGCGTGAGTGACGTTTCCGGCGTAACGGTCCCCGCCGCCCGGGGCATCCATTACATTTCCGTAGCCGCTGTGGTACATCAGCACCACTTGGCTACCTTCATTATCTTGCCACAGGCAGATGGCCGGGACATCCGGCAGAGAAGAGGCCTTGTTCACCCCGATGTGCAGGAACCTCACCCCGGCTTTGGCCAGGTGGGGCAGCGTGGCGCGCGTATCCCCGGGAACGTCAGTCAGCTTGGCGGCGCGGGTGTGGTTGCCAAAGCGCTGGTCCAGGCGGCGCGCCAGGCTGAGTTCATATTCGAGCATGGCCCCGCTCATCAGCTCGTGGTGGGCGGTAAAGGCATAAGCGTGCCAGGTGATATCCCCGCGCTGGATGGCCTCTTCCAGCTCGTGCACCTTTTCGGGCGGAGCTTTCTCCAAATATTCATATATCAGCCAGGATCCCACCGTCCAGATGAACTGTTCCTCGCCGCCCGCCTGGCGCAAGAGCTGGGCCGTCTGGATCGCCTGGGGGATGTACACGTTGAAGTATTCCTCGACCACCTTGTGCGGCAAATCGGTAAAGCCGATGTCCAGGTGGGTCTTGAAAATGATATGAACGGTTTCGATGTGTTCGTCCATTTTTCCTCACTATTTAGAGATCTCGACCCGCTTTGGATCGAGATCTCTAATTTTAAATCCTCAATCATAAATCTACAATCAGCAATCTAAAATCTTCAATCTCCAATCATCAATCGCACGGTCACAATCTGGTAAGGCTTGACCGGCACCTTCACCTGCTTCCCATCCACTTCCAGCGCATGCTGGTCTTCTTCGAGCAGGTTGCTGCGCCAGGCCTGCGCCACCTTGAAGGCCGCCGTGAGGGTGGCCAGTCCGCGCTTGCGCAGCGTCTCGTACAGGCGCACGATAATGCCGCGCCCATCTTCGGCCTGTTTGACCGTCTCGATCACCAGGTTAGGCAGGTCGCAGGAGACCAGTGCAGTCAAGGCTGTCGCCGGCGTTGGAGCAGGCGCCGGGTTCACCCACACAATCAGCGGATCGTTGAGAGCATAGGCCTCGGCCACGGTGGTCTCGTTCCAGCCGCCGGCGTGGGGAAGGAAACTGTAGGTGAAGCTCTGCTCACCCTGGTCAGCTTCGAAATCAGGCGTGGTGGGTGACCGAAGCAGGCTGATGCGCATCACGTTATCGCGGATATCGTGGCCGTACTTGCCGGTATTGAGCAGGCTGGCGCCGTAGCCGCCCTCGCTCAAGTCGACCCATTTCTGGGCGCAAGTCTCGAAGCGCGCCCAGTCCCAGGAAGTGTTGCGGTGAGTCGGGCGCTGGACGTTGCCCCACTGAATCTCATAAGTCGCCGCCGGAGCTAGCACGTCCACCGGGAAGGCGCTCTTGAGCAGGATGTGGCGCTCCTGCCACTGGATGGTGGTACTGACGTCCAGGCGCGGGCTGTTGTGGCACAGCGAGATACGCTGTACATACGGGCTGTTGAGAATGCGGCGGCGCACCTCGAGCGTGGCGCGCAGCGGGCCACTCTCTACTACCCTGACCGATTCGGCCGGCTCAGCCAGCCACATTTTATCGTCGAAGGTGATATCCACGTCCCAGGCGTCAAAATCACGCGGGCGATCCTCGAAAGCTTGGAACTGGTTGGCGACTTTCCCTTCCGGCAGCGCCTCGCGTCTACTGCGCTTGTCGTAAACGCGCCTGATATCGCCGGCCGGGTCCAGCTCGATGCGCACGAAGGCGTTTTCCAGCAGGCTGGGCGAAACGATCAGATCCCCACCCTCAGGGGTAGGAGAGGGTGGCGTACGGGAGGATCTGGAACCCTGCCCTAACTTACGCAGGGGCATAACGCTGAACGGCGCCAGCTCGCCGGCATCCAGCAGCAGCCCACCTTCCACTGCCTGGGTGACGACTTCGCCTCCATCCGGGCGCTGCAATTCCTTTTTGTCTCCGGTTGGCCAAAAGGCCAGGTCATGGCGGGTAAAGGAGGTCGGGTTGACCAGCAGGGCCTCCCCACCGGCGCGCCCCGCAATCGCCGCCAGGGCGCCATCCCGTACCGTTTCGGCTGCCTGGCGTACCTGGGCATACTGCTGCTGCGATTCCACGTACACCGGGCCAATGCTGCTGCCAGGCAGGATGTCGTGGAACTGGTTGAGGCACACTACCTGCCAGGCCTGGCGCAGGGCGTTGTGGGGATAGGTATAGGCCAAGTCGAGCGTGGAGGCCAGCGAAGCCAGGAACTCGGCGTCATGCAGCAGGAACTCGCTCTGGCGGTTGGCGCGCTTGTTGCGCGCCTGGGTGGTGTAGGTGCCGCGGTGAATCTCCAGGTACAGCTCGGCGTTCCAGGTCGGCAGCGTGTCGCCTGCCTGGCTCTCCAGCCGGCGGAAGAAATCGCCCACCTTGCCGGGGTGGATGCGCGGCGTGGAGGGAAAATTGCCCATCTCGCGCAGGTTTTCTAGCATCTCACGCGTCGGCCCGCCGCCGCCATCGCCGTAGCCGAAGGCCATCAGCAGCGGGGCGGCCAGGCCAGGCCGCCCGGCGTCCTTCTGCAGGAAGTTAGTCCAGGTGCCCATCACCTGGGCCGGCGTTACATTGGCATTGTAAGTGCTGGCCCAGGCCGAGCCAGCTTCTGGGGTGGTGCTGAAGTGCGTCAGCACCTTCGTCCCATCCAGGCCCTGCCACCAGAAAGAATCATAAGGCAGGCGGTTGTACTGGCTCCAACCGATCTTGATGGTGAAGAAGTATTGCATGCCGGCTTCTTTGATCAACTGCGGCAGGTTCCAGGCGTAGCCGAACACGTCCGGCAGCCACAGCACGGGCGAATCGATGCCGCCGAAATATTTGCGGAAAAAGTTGCGCCCGAGCAGGAACTGGCGCGCCAGCGATTCGGGTCCGGTCACGTTGCAGTCCGCCTCCACCCACATGCCTCCCAGGGTCTCCCAACGCCCCTCGGCGACGCGCTGCTGGATCTGCTTGAACAGGTCAGGATAGTCCTGGCGCACAAATTCGTACAACTGCGGCTGGCTCTGGGCGTAGACGAAGTCAGGGAACTGCTCCATCATGCGCAGGGCGTTATGTAAAGTGCGCCCTGCTTTGCGCCGTGTCTGGCCCAACACCCACAGCCAGGCCACGTCGATGTGGGCGTGCCCGGCGGCAGTGATGTCCACGTTGAGCGCCGGGCCGCAGTCTTTCACACCCCGGCGCAAAACTTCCAGCGCCTGCAGGACGCTGGCGTAAAAACCCTCCCCGAAAGGCTCGCGCGTGTCCAACACCTTGAAGGCCTCGTCCAGGGCAGTCAGCAACTGCCCGTGCGCCAGGTCGTTTTCACCCAGAACATCCGCTATGCCCAACGCCACCCGCGCCAGGGCGATGAAGTCGCGCGTGGGCTGGTCGATCAGCACCAGCGCGCACTTCTTCATCTGCAACCGGCCGTGCGGATTGCCTTCCATCAGGCCGGTCCAACCATGCAGCGCCAGCAGGTGCTCCTTCCCATCGTGCAATGAGGCGGGTAGTTTGACCTCCTGGTGATGGCGGTCGCACGAGGAATAAGGCGCGCCGTCCACGTAAGCCAGCGCCTCGGGGTGGCTGAAGTCGCCCGACTCGCCCAACGGCAGGAAAACTGCCAGCGGGGCATCTTTGGGCCAGCTCGCCGGCGCCTGAAAATGAGTGCGCAGGACAAAATCTGCCAACCAGGTGGCCCAGTAATCGTAAGGTTTAATCTGCTCCCAGGCCGAATCGTCCACGTCCAGGCCAACCGGGGGTTCAGCCAGCGGTATATCCAGTGCAACCTGGAAGTTCTCATTCAAGACAAAATCCGTCATCCGGCCGGCCCAGCTATCGGAAGACAGGGGCTGTTCTCCGATCGAATCGTTCACCTGCGAGCTAGCCGGAGGGTTGGTCAGCAGGCTGCCAAGGTATAGGAGGCGGAAAGGCGGCAGGAGTTTTCTGCGCCGGTAGACTAACGGTTCGATCAAAGTCAGCCGTCTGGAGATCTTTTGGGAAGTGAAGTGCGATTTATGGTACATAGATTCCTTTCAAGGAAAACTGACAACTCTCTTCACAATTTATACGCTCTCTTGGCCAGCCCCACTGCCAGGTCCTCGACCATCGCTTCGGCGTCGTCCAGGTCGATCAGGTGGCGTATGACCAGGCCGGCGACCCAGTTGGCGCCGGCGCGCCGCCACAGGTCGTGCCGAGCAGGGATGGAGGGAAAAGAACGCGTGTCGTCGTTGAAACCGGCCGTATTGTACAGCCCGGCCGTTTCCATTACCTGGTCGAAGTAGCGCTGCATGCCGTTCAGGCTGTCGAAGAACCACCAGGGCGGGCCGAGCCTGACGGCCGGGTAATGCCCGGCCAGCGGCGCCAGCTCACGCCCGTAGCCGGTTTCGTCGAGGGTGAAAAGGATCAGCGATAGGCGTGCCTCGTTGCCGTATTTCACCAACAGTGGCTGCAAATTGCGGGTAAACTCCACCGGCACTGGGATGTCAGCGCCTTTATCGCGGCCGAAACGGGCCAAGAAGGGCTGGTTGTGGTTACGGTAGGCGCCCACGTGCAACTGCATCACCAGGCCGTCCTCGATGCTCATGCGCGCCATCTCCATCAGCATGTGGCCCATGAAGCGGGCTGCGTCTTGGTCGTCGGCCTGGCCCTGCCGGGCGCGCTGGAAGATGGCTTCGGCCTGGCTGGCGGGCAGCTCACCAGTATACGGGTTGGGAACGGCATGGTCGGCAGCCACTGCCCCCATCTGCTTGAAATACGCCCGCCGGTTTTCCAGGGCCTGGACGAAAGAATTATAATCGCCCACCTCCATGCCGCTCAGGCGGCTGAGGGCATCAACCTGTTCGCTCCAGCCCGGGCGCAGCAGGTCGAGCAGCTCGTCCGGGCGGAAAGTGGGCAGGATGCGCCCTTTCCAGCCCGAGGCGCGCATGGCGCGGTGCGCCTCCAGCGGGTCGGTAGCGGAATCGGTGGTGCACAGCGCCTCGATGTTGAAGCGCTCGTACAGCGAGCGTGGGCGGAACTCCAGCGCAGCCAGCTTCTCCGCCACCTGGTCATAGACCGCCTGGGCGGTGCGCTCGTTGAGCTTCTGGCGCACGCCGAAGACGTGATACAGCTCGTAAGTCAGCCACAGCCCGGTGGGCGTGCCGCGGAAGAGGAAAAAGTTCTCGGCGAACACTTGCCAGACCTTGCGCGGGTCAGATTCCACCTCATTACCCCCCTCCACCGGTGACGAGGGAAGGGTTGGGGGTGAGGGCCGGATGCCCAGCTTCTCCAGGGGGATGCCCTGCGAGTAGAGCATGCGGAACACGTAATGGTCGGGCTGGATTAACAGCTCAACCGGATTACCGAAGGTTGCTTGCGGGTCGGAGAACAGGCGCGGCGACACGTGCCCGTGCGGGCAGACCAGAGGCAGGGAGGCCACGCGCCGGTACAGGTACATGGCCAGGTCGCGCTGGCGGGGATCCGGCCCGAAGATGCGCTCCTCCGGGAAGATTAATTCGTCACCCCGTGAGAGAACCGGGACTACCTCGCGGTGCGACACTAGGCCGCTCTATCCGGCCACAGCTTATCCAGGAACTTGATCTGCTCGACCTCCTGGTAAATGCCGCCGCCGTCATGATAGTTGTACTCGTAGATCTTGATCTGCTTGGGGCCCTTGTAATGGTTGTAGGCAGCAAAGATGGTCGAGGGCGGGCAAATATCGTCCATCAACCCGACCGAGAAGAGCGTCGCCGCGCTGGCCCGCGCCGCAAAATTCAGCCCATCGAAATAAGATAGGGTGCGGAAGACCGTTTCCACCTTATCGCGGTGGGTTTTGCAGTAGTTGGCAATTTCAGCGTAGGGATGGGAATTGGTCAACTGTGTGGCGCGCCGGTAGGCGCACAGGTAGGGCACGTCCGGCATACTGACTTTGACCAGCGGCGAAAGACCACTCACCGCCACCGTGATGCCGCCGCCCTGGCTGCCGCCACACGCCGCGATGCGCGTGGCGTCCACATACGGATGGCTGGCAGCCGCTTCCAGGGCGCGCACCGCATCGGTGAAGACGCGCCGGTAATAGTAGGTCTTGGGATCCAGCACGCCGCGGGTCATGAAGCCGGGGTAATGTGGGTTGCTGCCGTCCGGCTCGGGATCGGGAGTATCGCCGGGCTGCCAGGTACTGCCCTGCCCGCGCGTGTCCATCACCAGATGTGCATAGCCGGCGGCTGGCCATTTCAGCCAGGAGACCGGGAAACCGCGCCCGCCGCCGTAGCCAATGTATTCGACCACGCAGGGCAGCGGCCCGGAGCGCTGTTTGGGCAGTTGGAACCAGCCCTTGATCGGCTGCCCGGCATAGCCGCTGAAGGTGAGGTCGTAACTCTCGATGGCGCGCAGGCCGAAATCTACCGGCTCGAAGCGGGCATCCAGCGGGTGCTGGCGCGCCTCGGCCAGCGTGCTTTGCCAGAAAGCATCAAAATCCGCCGGCTCATCGCGCGGCGGCAGGTAGGAGAGCAGCTCTTCAAGCGGAAGATCGTAAAAGGCCATTAGAATTCCTCCTAACTAGAATATGGTCAAACTAGAAAATTGTATCACCCTTTGGAAAAGGCTGGCTGGCGCACCTGCATCCGTTTGGCCCATTGCAAGGTCATCAACCCCAGGCAGGCAATCACGAGGATTCCTACCAGACCGGTAATTCCGCCATAGATTGGGTTGACGGTCTGGAAAAGCAGCATGCGTAAGATGCCATAACTCTATCGGTTGAATACACCAAAGGCCCACCCGCACTTCGCCAGACGCACAATAAACAATCCGGTGGTACGATTGGATTCCATCCAATCGAACAGGTCATACATGCCTGAAACCGGGTTTATTAACTTCTGGAAAGAGAAAGCCAGGGCGCTGAAAATCCAGACCCTGGCGCTTTATTATGCCTATCGCGATCCAAGGACGCCCTGGTACGCCCGGGCCGTCACCGGCTTGATCGTCGCCTACGCCTTCAGCCCCATCGATCTGATCCCCGATTTCATCCCCGTCCTGGGCTATCTCGACGACCTGGTGATCGTTCCCCTGGGCGTGATGCTGGCGCTGAAAATGATCCCGGCGCAGGTCATGGCCGAATGCCGGGTAAAAGCCGAACAATATTTGGATGGAGGAAAACCGCAATATGGCATCATGGCCGCCCTGATCGTCGCCGTGTGGATCATTGTCCTCCTGGCAGCAGTTTTTCTGCTGCTCAATCTGTTGAAAATATAAACGCGAAAAATATACCTCGTCGAGACCTGGTTCGCCATCCCTGCCCCAGCCATTAGCGGGTTTGACTGTCATTGCGAGCCGTCTCGCCCCTTCGGGCGCACTGCCGAGTGTCGGCGTGGCAATCTCCTATCGGCGGTGAGATTGCTCACCCATGCAGGTGCACCAAGGATGTTGCTCTGATAAGAATGATCGCTCCCAATGACAGGTCCTGATGTCCGATCCTTGAAACTCGACAACCGCTTTGTATAACGTTTGGTTACTTCCTAAATGCAATTTTTGCACTCTGGCTTGAAGGCAAATTCTACCTTCTCACCTTGCCTCCTGCATGCAAATTCTGCCTTCAGGCCAGATGACATTTTTTGCATGCAGGCCACGCCTCCAGCGTGCAAATTTCGACTCCTGGCGAACAGGCAATTTTCGCATCCAGGCCGCCTGCATGCAATTTTTGCCTCCCAAGAGAATGCAAATTTTGCACGACTCCTGCGTGCAGAATTTGCACGTGATTCATTTAACTACTTAAGAGTCTTCTTTTAACAACTTGGGAGCGCTGCGCCGGCGCTGCTTTTGTGAAAGCACCGACAGCAATTCCTCGGGCAGGGACAGGTTCCAATCGTAACGCGGGCTGTGCGAGGACTGCTTGTAATCTGCCGGATCAACCTTGCCGGCCTGGTAATCTTGAATAAAGCGCAGCAGCGCCAATGTAACCAGTTGGCTGGCTGGCAAGCGTTCTTGCTCGGCCATTTCCTTAACCCGTTGGCGCAGTGTGGGAGGAAGGTCATAAGTCGCGCGCTGCTCGCGGCGGGATTGAATTTTTATCCGTTCGCGGGCTTTTTTTTCACGCTCACGGCGGGGAAGTTGGGCTTCGATCTGCTTCTGCTCCATATTGCTGAGCAGGTCGGCCACCGCCGAGTCCAGCAACGGCCGCCGCTCGTACTTTTGTTTGCGCTCAGCCATTCAATACCTCCATCATGCGTTCCAGGATCTGGCGATAGCCGCCCAGGTTCATTTTTTTATCAGAAAAACCGGTCATCGCCGGCGAATCTGGCGAGTATTCCCACAAGGTCTTTCCGTAAGCGGACGCTTCACGTACGCGTGTGTCCTGTGGGATGGGCGGCCAGACGCGCGTGTTGAAAGTCCGCACGATCTCTTTGAACTGCACCAGCGTCTCGCGCGTGGTGCGATCAAAGAAGGTCGGCAGAACGCCGTAGCCCTGGAAGGTGTGACCGCGCTGCGCCACCTCCCCCATGGTCAGCAGGATCTCTTTTACTCCATCGACCGCCAGGGCATCCAGACGGGTGGGGATGATCACCCAGTCGCTGGCCACCAGGCCATTGATGTGCAGTACGTCCAGCGAGGGCGCCATGTCGAGCAGGATCACATCGTAATGGGTGCTGCGCAGCAGGTCGTCCAGTATATTTTCACGAAAGTCAGACAGTGTGATCTGGCGCTTGACTTTCTCGGTGCGCTTGTCGCTGGGGAGAATATCCAGGTTGGTGCGGGCAAAGCGCACCACGCGCTCGATTGGTGTTTCCAGGCAGATCAACTGGTACAGGCCGGGAGTTTTCTCCAGGCCCAGGCCGAAAGCCACGTGTCCCTGCGGATCGAGGTCGACCAACAACACACGACGGCCCAGCAGCGCCAGTCCATGCGCCAGGTTGATGGCCGTAGTGGTCTTTCCGACGCCGCCTTTCTGATTGGCAAAAGCGATGATTTTCATGCTGCATTCCTGGTTGCGGACAGGCTGGTGGTTTTTTAACCAAGGGTCGCCCCTATCTATTATATAAGGGCGACCCTGTATTGTCAAGCGGCGACCCTAAGAGGCGACCCTGTGTATTTTATAGGGTCGCCCTATAAGCCCGTCAGAGCCGCTGTAACGTATTTTTAAATTTGGGGATGGCTATGGATACACTTCGAAATATGAGGCCTTTTAGGGGCAAAAAAAAGACCTTACCTGGAATACCGTTTGTTTTTCGGAACGTAGGGGGCGACATGCGTGTGCGTGGGCAATTGCTGTGGTTTCATGGCCATCTTATGCTCGCGCAACAGTTTGGCCTGGAGCGCGGCCCGTTTTTCCAAATTCTTCTGCGCCAGCATGATCAGCCAGTAGATGATCAGGAATAACGTGATTAGAAAAGTGACCGCGTACAACAGCATCACGCTTGGCAGAGAGGAGTCCGAACCAGACATAAAACTGTGCAGGGTGATGGACAAGTAAGACACCAGGCTGAAGACGTGGATGGCGCGGAAAGCCTTCAACCCAATCTTAGTGCGTATGTAGAAAGTCACCGTTACCAGCAGCATCAGGTAGAAGCCGATTACCCCAATGCCAATCCAAAATGGCCGGTAGGGTGAAATGAAAGGCACCAAAATCTGCAGCACTGAATAGGGCATGTAGCCGTCGAACAGCAGTACCCCGATGTGCAGGAAGGTGAACCCAATCGCCAGCAGGGAAATGTATTGATGGAAATCGTAGGTGAACGTACCGTGCAGCACCACGTCGAAGATCTTGCTCGCCACGCCCAGCCCC
>Ga0315282_10004052_pt1 | contig 25803 bp, 25 predicted proteins | sample YL17G07_20_MG_FD_203693 | JGI IMG/M metagenome (GOLD analysis project Ga0315282, IMG submission 203693) | Sediment microbial communities from Yellowstone Lake, YNP, Wyoming, USA - YL17G07_20 | ecosystem: Environmental > Aquatic > Freshwater > Lake > Sediment | place: USA: Wyoming | collected... | reverse complement strand
TGGTTCGCTGCTAGAGGTTGGAACAGGGTTTCACCCGGAACTCACAGGACGCGAGAACGTCTATTTGAGCGGTGCCGTGCTAGGGATGAAGAAGCTGGAGATAGATCGCAAATTCAACGAGATCGTGACATTCGCCGAACTCGAGAGGTTCATCGGTACCCCGCTGAAGTACTATTCTAGCGGGATGCAGGTTCGCCTAGGATTTGCCGTCGCCGCCTACCTAGAACCTGAGATCCTGCTCGTTGACGAGGTGCTGGCTGTGGGTGACGCCGCTTTTCAGAAGAAGTGTATTGGGAAGATGGGAGAGGTGACAAAGCAAGGGCGGACGGTGCTGTTTGTGAGTCATCAGATGAATTCGATTCGAAGCCTGTGCGATCGTTGCATCTGGTTGGACATGGGACGAATCCGAATGGTAGACAGCACAGTGAAGGTGGTAAGTGCCTATGAATCTAGCTTCACTTCACCGCACTTCGCTGACGTGAGAAGAACTCAGGACGCCAGTGTTCCAGCTCGATTTCTGAGTTGGGAGGTCGTCGAACCTAAGGCAGAACAGCCGAACATGATAACGACGCTGGGACCTGTAAGATTCAAGGTGGTACTTCTGCTCAATAGGCCTGTCCGGAATGGGGTTCATGGCATTGCACTCTGGAACAAGGACAATCAGCTCATGTGGGGGTGGGCTGCATACGGTCTGGATCTAGGGTCGGGCGTTCACGAGTTTCTCTACGCTCTCCCGAGTTTGCCATTGCGACCAGGCGTCTACAGGTGGCAAGTCAGCCTCTACAGCGACGGGAGCCTGCTTGATAACTGGCAGTGTGTGCCCGAACTGATTGTCGCCACGAATCCTCTTACACACCCCCGCGACGAGTGGTCCGGAATTCTAAACATACCATGCAACTTCGACCTGCGCGGCGTACCAGGCTCATGAGGCAGGACATGTGGCGTTGCTAGAGCGATCTATTGCTCATTTCTGTAAGAAGTCATACTCCAAGATCCATACTGCCCGTGTCCAGATTCTTTCGCGGTTACCGCAACCGGTTCGCTTGCCTTGGGGAGGATGGTGGCTGGCGTGGGGTGATGTTATGGGCAGCAACGTGCGCCGGCGAGACTTCGAGGTGGGCGAGCAGAATTTTCTCTTGGGCTTTCTTCAGCAAGGAATGGTAGTCGTGGATATTGGCGCTCACCAGGGGCTTTACACTCTGCTAGCCTCTAAGAGGGTTGGCACAAAGGGTCGGGTCATTGCTTTTGAGCCATCCCCACGCGAGTTGGGAAGGCTGAAGTATACTCTCCTGCTTAACAGGTGTCGAAACGTCCGCGTCGAGCCTCTGGGGCTAAGCAGTAGCGGGGGTCTCGCCCAGCTTTTTGTCTGTCTCGGTCGTGAGACTGGCTGCAACAGTCTAAAGCCGCCTGCCGTTTCCGAGCCGACGAAACCCGTTCAGGTTTCGTTGACTACATTCGACGACTACTGTGAACGCCAAGGGATGTTTCATGTTGATTTCTTGAAGTTGGATGTTGAGGGTGCTGAGATGGAAGTCTTGAAAGGTGCCACCGAATTCCTGAGCCGCAAGCCTAGGCCGATCCTTATGTGTGAACTTGCAGACATTCGGACTGAACCTTGGGGGTATCTCAGTCTGGAAATCTATGAGTTTCTAGCGGCAAGGGGGTTCCGGTGGTTTTCAGTAATGCGGGAGGGTCGACTGTGCGCTTGCGAAAAAAAGCAGAACTTCCACGAGAACCTTTTTGCTGTCCCCGAAGAAAAGCTTGAACTTGTGGACGACTGGATAGCATAGGGAGTGCAAGTTCTTTGAACAGAAGAGTTGCCCTGGCTTTTGCGGGTATCATCCTAGCTGTGCCCGCATGTCTGGTTCTGTGGTACATAATCGTCTTTGGTGTGAACGTTGTCTATTGGGAAGACTGGGTACGGGTTGCTCTCTTTCAGAAGTTCATCAATGGTACAATGTCTCTATCCGACCTGTTCGCCCAGATTAATGAGCATAGATTGCCTTTTCCGAATATGGTCGTGTTCGCGATTGCCTTGGTCACTCGGTACAACACTGTGGCTGAGATGTTCTTCAGCTGGATTCTCGTATGTCTGACCTGCTCACTTCTCTTCATTGCCTATTGGAATAGGTTGTCCTTGAACAGGGATCCGAAACTGCTACTGGCTTTTCTGCCCGTTCCGGTGCTGATGTTTAGTCTTAGCCAATATGGAATCATACTGTGGGGGGGCGGGGGAATCTCGACATATTTGATGATCTTCGCGTCCGTGGCTACATTCTTCCTGTTGCAGAGAAGCACGAAGATAGATTTGTCGTTCATAGCGTCCCTGTTTGGTGCAACAGTGTCTTCGTACTCTTTGCTGTTCGGCATGGCGGTTTGGCCTGTGGGCCTTTTTCAAATATCGTTGTCCAGGGACGCAGAAAGAAAGGCAAAGTCGGCATTTTGGTGTCTTGCTTGCGCACTCACCGTTGGCTCCTATCTGTACGGATGGACTCGACCAGAATGGGAACTTCCGCTGGACTATGTGATAGAACACCCCTTCATTGGAGCAGCATATCTCGCTGCTCTGGTGGGAGCCCCGTTTTCTAAGGCCCTGCTCACAACGAACGGGACTGCGGTTTTCGGATTCGTCCTGACATTGGTTGGGTTGCTTGTTGTGATTCAAGCATTGAAGCAACGGCTTCTGCAAAAGAACGGCGTATTTTTTTCTGTTGTCTTCTTTGTCATTCTGTCTTCCTTGGCTAATACCATCGGAAGAGCTGGCTTTGGAATCGAACGTGCTTTGTCGTACTGGTACATACCTATAACAAGCTTGGGACTCGCCGGCCTGTATCTCCTAGCCGTCTCCGTATCTAGGGGATCTTCTGGTATGAGTAGGAGGTTTGGTGTTCATGCCCTTCTTACTCTGTTCCTTCTTGGGTTGATTCTTTCATACGGCGTAGGGTGGCGGGCGGGACAAAACATGAGGTATTCCAGAGAAATGGATGCTTACGTACTTGGGACATACAGGATTCAGTCCGACGAAAGCATTGGGGAGTACATTGAGTATCCCTATACTAGCTATCACTACCCTTACTCCCCCGCTACTCTAAGGGAACAGGCAGAATTCCTAGAGAAAAATGGACTGAACGTATTTGCCCAGAGAACGATCAACATGTCACAGCTAGTTGAAATTGACTCCGACACTCTTTTCGCGCTGGAAAAGGTAAACGACCAACAGACGCCGCCCTTTGTAGTCAACTCAAATCAAGAAGAAACGATAAAGATCATGGGTTGGGCTGTCGATAGGCAGGCAAATGATGCTGCATCCGCGGTATTTATCAAAATAGATGGGAAACTCATTGTACCCACTGTGTATGGACTAGACCGGCAAGATGTAGCTAACCATTTAGGGAGCTCCCGGTTTGAGTTTTGTGGCTACATAGCCGTGTTTTCCTCGGCCATCCTGGGTGCTGGGCAACACACAATGTCCTTGATAATAGTGAGTACAGATGAGGTACACTACTACTACGAAAGACAGGTAGCATATCTCATAGTAATCGCGTAACGGCTACTAGCTTGCGTGTCGGAGAACCTGATCTGCCCATTCCCTTCCAATGCTTGTCTATGATCCTGTAGGTCACGTTCCCACAGACTCCGCATCTCCTTGTCGGCCGGCCCTCTTTCATTTCATTTCCGCCAATCTCCCTCTCCAAGTTCGGCACGATACTCTGCCTCCAGCGGCGCCCGCCAGGGCGCCTATTTTGCCGATTCTTGACTTTCCCGATAGGCATTTAGTATCCTTCTACGATAATGGCACGAGCGGCAGCTTGCTCTGATGCCGGAATACCCCGAGGCAGACGCGATGCTCTCAGAAAACGGCAGGTGGCAGAACCGCTGGAATTCTGGGGACACTGCCCTGCTCATTGGTCTAGTTCTGACGACGCTCCTGTCTTACGTCCTGCTCGTTCAATCGTTAAACCAAGGAATTGTGATTGCCGGCCCGGATTTTCTAGATTCGGTACGAGGAGGGGTGTACCCAAAGCCGCTGGAGATTCCCATCTATCTTCTCGGTTGGGTGTTTGTACCCGTTCTCTCCGTTCTCGGTTTCCTTCTGGTCAAGAGATTCTGCAGATCCGAATGCACAGAAGACCTCGATGCGCGCCAGTACTTGCTGCAATCCAGGACCTTCATGATCTTCTCATTATTGGCGTTTCTTGGCCTGTATGCTCATGATTTTGGACTTGCCTATGCTCTCAGGCTTGCGAGCATCGGATGGATAGGAGAATATCTCCTGCTCTATTCTCAAAGCGAGCTTCTCTATGGCTATGTGGTCGCTTGTTATGCTGTGATGGTCGTTCTTCTCAGATTTGGCCATCGCATTGGACTAGACAGATTCGTGGACGGCCTTGGTTTCTTCTTGTCAGGCATCTCGCTCTTGCTGTGCATTGTTGCTGTCAGACTGTCTTTTGAGCTTCTTTGGTTTAGCCTCCTACTTCTGTTCCTGACAATGTTGGTCTTTCTTGAGACTTGGCGCCCGCCACGCCTCTCATCGAGAAACCTCATAATCGACCTAGGTACACTCGTCATGATCTCATATCTTGTCCTTGATTTCCATCCGAGCTACATGTGGCCAGACACCTACAAGGCTTCGGCCTTGCTGCACTACGTGTACATACTCGGGCCGGTCAATGACGTTTTGCAGGGGAAAACGCTACTCGTTGACGCTCCCTCCCAATACGGTCTATTCTTCGTCTATTCTATCGCGTTGGTCTTTGTTGCATTGCAAACCAAAGTTACTTTTGCGAACCTCGCGATTCTGCATATCCTAAGCTATGTGATTGGGTATAGTCTAATCTACGGCATACTAGTCAAGTGCACCAAGAATCGGATCATGGCAGTGGCGGCTATCCTTTTCATCATCGAAATGAACTACTTCGCTTGTATTGACCCGCAGCTAGCCCCGCAGATAGGCTTCCTGAGGTTTGGTGCGTGGATTCCAATAACGCTCCTACTGATGTTCAGATTCAATCGCGGACCGGACGCTGGCGTCAAGGAACGATTCGCGCACTTGGTCATTCTCGGGTGTGTCGGCATAGCCACTTTCTGGGGCCTAGATGTCGGAGTATACATCCTCGGTGCGTATCTAGTGCAAGTATTGGTCGCATATCCTGCCGAACGATTTGGGTCCGTACGTTGGCTTAAGAGGGCGCTCCACGACATTGTGATAGTGCTCATCACCGTTTTGTGCGTGTTCGTCTTCGTTCAAGTCTACACGTGCTTCCGTTCGGGACAATGGCCTCGCTGGGAGATGTTCGTGGCGGACGCTTTCCTATATGGTACGAGCGGATTTGGCATGTTGCCAACGCCATTTCTTGGTCCATACTATGCGTTGATAGTAATCTACTTCATCGCCGTAATGTGGATCCTGATCCAACAAGTCTATGTTGCGTCGAGAGGGGGAATGAAAGCATTCACGTTCCTTACGGTGTACGGTGTTCTCCAACTCGTGTACTACCTTGGCAGGAGTCACCCGAATAATCTTCACCACGTGTTCATACCGGCCGTCATAGTTGGAGCATGGTTGCTGGCCGAATGTGTCAGGCGATCGACTGTGTTCTTCAGATCGTCAATCCTCATCGACTCGACCAGACTCACAAGCATACGAACCTACACAAGAGCGTCATCAAACGCTTTGCACTTGCTACGTAGTCGTGGAGTCGTGATCTTGACGCCGCTGTGTCTCATTGCGCTCATCTTGGCCTCTGCCACGTTCTCCGTAGGAACGACCGCCATGATTCAAGACTTGGCGAACAGAAAGGATCCGCTGGATTCATTTGCCACGCGGGACGACTTGCAGTGCTTCTTTCCAGAAGGATCGAGGGCACCCTTTCTTGATACAGTGGAGGCAATCCGGCAGGAATCAGGATCTTCGCGATACATTGCAATTGTCTCTGAATCTGATGCGCTCTACTTGATTTGGACTGGGAAAGTGAATGTGGTAGCGTCCAACAATCTCAGATACTTCCTTCTGAAATCTCAAATCAATGCATTGATCAATGAGATACTGACGAAGAAACCTTTGTTTTTGTACGTGGACCACGAGGAGTCTGAGAGGGTGAGTCTAATCAGACAGGGGATCTCCACCCAATATCGATTCCTAAGGAGCGTTGGCGGGCCGGGTTGGGCTCGTCTCGACATATATGTACTCAGGAATTCTACCGCAGATTCGCTCGATTCATCTCTGATAGGGATTTCCTAGCGTCAGGGCTAGGCCACCTCAGGCCTGCAACTTATTATTGCCGTTCGCGATCGGATAGGATGCAATACCACAGTACTCGCAAACAATCCCCTGCCGTACGCCCGGACAACTCCTCTCGCTTATGCCCTCGCCGCCGGCTTGTCTGCAACGGCTTGTCGCCAACGGAAATCCTCAAGAAATCCAGCCGAGATTCATCAACTCACGTTGCGACTGTCGGAGTCGAAGGTGTGGGTCGGAACACCACGGACCACTGCAACCACGTATCAGCTATGTCCGTGATGCAGTACGGCCAAGTACAAGATACCATTAGCTTGATCAGCCGCCAGGGGGGAGGAAGCTGTTGCACGAAGAAGACTGCCCCTTCCAATGCTTGAATTGCCCCGGTGCGCGCAAGATAGGCGCAGCTGGCCATTGTCATGTAGGTAGGTCCCCCTTCAATGCGGCTATCCCGATGTTGCCAACGCTGAGCCTGATCCTCCAGTCGCCAATTCCAGATGTTCTAAGGAGATTTGCCAGGCGTGGCTTTAGCGAAGTGGGCAACGGGGCCATGTGAAGCAGATACTTCAATGAAAACAGGTTGTGAACATCAAAGACATCTATGACATCAAAACCATTCTTCTCGAATATTCTCCTCAGTGTTGTCTTGCCAAACAGATGAGTGTGTTGGACATCAATGATCGGACTCCTTTCCCCTAGAACACGGGCAGGGAAAGCTTCTACGTTGTGAGCTATGCAAAGCACGAGTCCCCGGTCCCTAAGCAGCCTATGGCACCCATTCAAGAGTTGATTGGGGTCCGACACATGCTCGACTGTTTGAAAGAAGCATATGACATCGAACCTAGTTAATCCAAACGAGTCTGGATCGAACATTTCGTTTCTGATCACCGCCCTAACGCGAGATGAAGCCGCCGCAATTGCCTGATAGCTCGGCTCGACGCCGCATACGTTCTTGAATCCCAGATCAAGGGCAACCTCGAGAAAGAATCCGTTTCCGCATCCTATCTCCAGGAGACTCTCGCTCTTGGGTGCGTAGCTCATGTAGCGCCCAAGATAACGTCCGTACGTGTCCTTCAAGGATGGGACTTCAGCCTCGTAAGTGAATGTGCTTCCCGAGTAACGCCTCTGGATTTCACTGAGACTCAGGATAGGGTTCGAAAAGACGAGCCCGCACTTCCGGCATTTCACCACCCTATAGTGAAGCCTGTCGGGTTGCTGCCTTGCCGAGAAGACATACCCATCGATTGCAGCGGGGCCCAGTTTTTCCGGATACAGGACGCTATAAGAGTGCGAACCACATAGAGAACATGCCGTGCTGAGAGAACAATCATGGGCTCTCGATTCAGGAGCTGGCAGTAGTGAATCCCTCACTTGCCTCTGAAGAAAGGTTGCGGGGAGTCTCGCTCGCCACAGAGGATGAAATCCCAGAAGTAAGAGGGTGACCAAGCCCGTTTTCCGATCCTTGAATTCTCTCGCCAGGAAGAAGATCGCGGAAAGCCAAGTATCCCATTAGCGCTAACACAGCCCTTCCATGCAATCTGCATCAGGATTCTCTCGCTTTGGCGAAACTGAGTCGCTCTCACCAGCCTCTCCCAGCCACCGGGGCCTTGGGGACAACACACCGATCCTTCTTCCCGATCTGGCGAACCATGAAAGCTGCCTCAAGATCTCGTCCTGGAAAGCGATGGCAGTTATTAGAAGGTCATCCACAGGTTCCTTCCGCAATACCTGGGGCGACAAGACCGGAATGTGTGTCGCGGGTGTGAACCTCCCCCATTTCTTCTCGTCAGCGTCCACCACGTATTCCACCCCAAGGTCCCCCGCTCCGATGAGGGCTAGAAGTGAAACCCCCCGTCCTCCGGCACCGTATACCCCAACCTTGCGACCGGCCCTGATCGAGGACTCCAGCATAGATCTCACATCCCGCTTGTACTTGGCGATGCCCTTTGCCATCGCGTCAAGTTTTGGGGGCCACACCTCAGACACGCAGACGAGATAGTCTCCCCTCTCGATTGTGTACATCTCCTGGACCTTCAAGCCGGCCATTACGACTGCTCTCGTGAGTGTGTCGGCAGCAAAATAGAGAAGATGCTCTGCGTAGAAATCTTGGTAGCGGCCTCTTTCAACGATGCTGTCAATGTTTGGAACCTCAATCAGGACCTTCCCACCATCCTTCAGATAAGTTCGAACGAGTTTGAGGAACCTCAATGGTCTGGGCACGTGCTCGAGGACCTGCCTGAGGACCACCACGTCGAAAACCTCACCAGCAAAAGTCTTCTCGGTCAGCATTCCCTCCACCACCCGCCTGAGCGGCCGGCGACGTGCTATGCTACATGCCCCCGGGGAGGGTTCGACAAATGTCACATCACAGCCCATCCCGGTCAGCAGTTCAGCGAAGTAACCATCTCCTCCGCCCACTTCGAGGACTCGTTTTCCAGACAAGCCATGGTCACTCACCCACCTCTCGGCCAAGTCCTTCTGATATGCCATCGCGTGTTCAGAGAAATTCACGGAGAAGAGATAGTTCCCCCCGTAGTGTCCCCTAGGAGGGTCGTCCGTCAGCTGAACCAAGCCGCACACCTTGCATCGGACGACCTGAAGAACGGCGGTCCTGTCCTCTTTCACCCCCTCGGCAGTAAGTAGGGTCTGGACTGCTCGCGGCATACCCTGCATTTCAATGATCCTGTAGGTCACGTTTTCGCAGAGACGGCATCTCCTTGTCGCTTGGGCCCTCTTTCGTTTCATCTCCGTCAGTCTCCCGCTCCCGATTCCCTGTTCGCAAGGCTCGGACGATATTCGGTCCTCCGCCCCCTTCATAGGCATGTTGCTCTTCTGCATGGTCGACTAGTAATCCGATGGCCTTCGCAGAGGAAAAAAAGGTGCCTCTTGGCAGGCATGAGGCGACTCTGTTCATGATGTATCCCCTCACCTGCAGTGTCGGTCTGCTGAATCCATTTCGAGCCATGAGGAGTGCCAGGTGCCCAACTCCCCGGATGGTGCGCTTCAATTGTGCCATCGACAGCGCTACAATCTCATCGGCGAGCGTAACTACATATACAGGAACGTCATGGCTCTCGACTAGACCAATGTGAGGATATGATATGGCAGAAACGCCAGACGTCTCGATTGTCGTCCCTCTCTATGATGAGGAAAGCAGTGTCAGGGCAGTGGCGGAGGGACTGATAGGAGCCTTCGCTCATGAGAAGACCACGTTCGAGATCGTCCTTGTCAATAATGGTTCAAGAGACAGGACTGAAGGAGAAATCGACAAGATGGCCAAAGCCCACCCTGGCGTCGTTGTGAAGGTGGGGGTCTCTGTGAACAGGGGATTCGGCCATGGCGTCGCAGCCGGACTGAAGGTATGCAAAGGAAGACTTGTTGGCTATATGGTAGGAGACCTACAGTCAGATCCCAAGGACGCCTCCAGAATCTTCTATGTCGCTGCCCACAATAATTTGAGCATAGCAAAGGGATACAGAGCAACTAGGCGTGACCCTGCGCACAGAAGTTTTCTCTCTAGAATGTACAACCGTCTTTTTCGAGCTCTCTATGGAATCAACGTGAGAGACGTCAACGGAACTCCGAAGATTTTTCCTTCCCGCTATCTTGGAAAATTGGACCTTGTGTCGAGACAGTCATTCTTCGATAGTGAACTCCTTATCAAGCTTCATCGTCTGGGTTGCAGAGTGATTGAGGTCCCTGTGGCAGGCTTGGAGAGACCAACAGGGAGTTCCAAGGTGAAGCTTTCAGTTGTGCTGGACTTGTTTTGCAGCCTCATCCTTTTTCGCCTTGTCGGGTATAGGCGGTGGCGTAGCAAAGTCCGTTGCACAACAATCAGCTAATCCGTATTCGCGCTTCTTGGTCGAATGAGTCTTGGCAGGCAATTTCGAAGCGTTGTTGTTGAGTACAACTTCATCGACGCCGGGCGTGGATCACCATGAGAGAAGTTCTCGCCATATAAGCGACTGCGTCAATCGGTGCTTGCCTGCTGGGTCGTCTGGTGAGAGAACTTTGCGAGATACACGTGACAACAAGAGGTCAATCTAGGTGGATGATTGCCGCTCTCGGCCCATTAGCTGAGCTCAAAGCCGGCCTGCTAGGAAAGGAGGAAATCGTTGGAGTACTGAATGAACCCAGTGTAGTCTATCTGGAGCCTGCACTACAGAGAGGGCTCCGCAGTACGTCGAAACGCTTTTCTTTGACTGAAGAACATGGCCCGAGAGAGTCACATCCATGATTGGGCCCGATGAATATCGGCGGCTAGCCCTCGCAATTCGCCGTCATGCTCTGCACATGACTCATAGCAGCAACAGTTCGCACATTGGTTCTTGTCTTTCAGCGGCGGATCTGCTCGCAGTAATCTACAATGGTATCCTGCGGGTCGATGCGCGGAATCCAGATTGGCCCAATAGAGATCGGTTTATTCTCAGCAAGGGGCATGCGGCCGCTGCATATTATGCCGTGCTGGCCGAGTGTGGCTTCTTCAGCAAAGATCTCCTTCATTCTTTTTGTCAGGATGGTTCAAGGTTAGCAGGTCATGTCAGTCGGCATGAATTGCCGGGTATTGAGGTATCCACCGGTTCTCTTGGGCATGGACTATCCATAGCGTGTGGAATGGCGCTCGCAGGCAAGCGAGAGAACAGACCGTACAGGGTGTTCGTCTTGCTCAGTGACGGCGAATGCGACGAGGGTTCAACATGGGAGGCAGCACTTTTTGCGCCTCATCACAAGCTCAGCAACCTTGTGGCAATTGTCGATTACAACAAGATACAGAGCTTTGGGTTTGTGAAAGAAGTGCTAGATCTTGAGCCCTTCGCCGACAAGTGGAGAGCTTTCGGATGGGGCGTGCGTGAGATAGACGGACATGATGTCGACCAGATCTATCAAGCTTTGTCCGATGTTCCGTATGAAACTCAACGACCAACCTGTGTCATAGCTCACACAATCAAGGGAAAAGGAGTCAGCTTCATGGAGAACCAGCTTGCATGGCATTACAAGAGCGCAAATGCCGAGGAATTGGAAAGAGCTTTGCAGGAGTTGGAGTTGCGAGTTTGAGAAAAGAATTCTTCCAGGCGCTCCTTGAAATGGCCCGAGACGACGAACGTCTCTTTCTTGTCGTAGGAGACGTCGGATACGGCTTCGTCGAACCGTTCATTCGTGAGTTCCCCGAGAGGTATCTCAATGTCGGAGTCGCTGAGCAGAATATGATCGGCATCTCCTCAGGGTTGTCTCTTTGTGGGCGGGTAGTGTTCTGTTACTCCATCTGCAACTTCCCGACGCTAAGATGTGTTGAGCAAATTCGCAATGATCTTTGTTATCATGATTCTGACGTAAAGATCGTGTCCACGGGTGGCGGTCTGGGCTACGGAGCACTGGGTTTCACGCATCATCTTACGGAGGACATCGCGATGATGCGTGCTTTGCCGAATATGACCATTATTGCCCCAGGCGACCCAATCGAAGCGGCTTTTGCTGCAAGATCGGCATGCCTCACGCGAGGTCCGTTCTATATCCGTCTGGCAAGAGGGGGAGATGAAGTTGTGCACAGTTCCTCTGTACACCTCAGAATAGGCAAGGCGGTAACGGTGCGCGAGGGCGACGACATCACGCTCATTTCTACCGGGGGACTGTTGCGCAACGCTGTGCACGCAGCCGATCTGCTTAAAAACGACGGGATTTCTGTCAGAGTTCTAAGTATGCACACTGTGAAACCTATTGACGCCGATTCGATTCTACTTGCGGCACGGGAAACCAAGGCAATTGTGTCTCTGGAGGAACATGGCCCGATAGGAGGCCTCAGCTCTGCTGTTGCTGAAGTATTGGCAGCTGCGAAAGAACGTGGGTTTTTCTTGAGAGTCTGCGTGGAAAGACCTTTCCTCAAGGAGGTGGGCTCACACGAGTACTTGCAGAGAGTCCATGGACTCACAACGGAAGCCATCCACGCAAGGCTTGGGCAATTCTGGTCAGAAGCCGTCACGAGGCATGAGCAATGAAGTTTTTCTTGGACAGTGCGAGTATTCCTGAAATCCGTCAGGCTCTAAGTTGGAATCTTCTTGATGGTGTGACTACCAATCCCACTCTAATAGCGAAGGAGAAAGCCCCGTTCGACTCGCTCGTCAGGGAGATTTGCGGACTTGTCCCTGGACATGTGAGTTTGGAGACAACTTCCGCAACTGCCGAAGGGATTGTTAGAGAAGGGCAGCATCTGTCAAAGCTCGGGCAGAACGTAGTTGTCAAGGTAGCTATATCGCCTGAGGGACTGAAAGCCGTGAAGATTCTTGAGGAGAGTGGTATTAAGACGAACGTGACGCTGGTATTCTCAGCCAATCAAGCTCTCGTAGCTGCGAAAGCAGGGGCGAGTTTCGTAAGCCCCTTCATCGGCAGACTAGATGACGTAGGACATGAAGGAATGCTCGTCGTAAGACAGATACTAGAGATCTTCATGCGCTACTCCTTCAGGACCCAAGTCATAGTTGCCAGTATTAGACATCCATTGCATGTGCTTGAGGCAGCCAGAATTGGTGCGCCGATTGCCACGATGCCTCTCAAAGTGATGGAGGCATTGTTTAGACATCCTCTGACAGATCAGGGTCTGAAGACGTTTCTGGAGGATTGGGGGAGAGTCAAGAGGGAGGTGGTTGACGGAGCCTCTGAAGAGAGCGGCAGAACCCAGCAACCCTCCTGACCGGGCATTTCACATCATTCTGATGGGTGTATGCCGGTTTCACTCTCTAGTGTAGCAAGGTGGCAGTCTATATATGAATAACTCAGATTGAGATATGTCGAATACAAGTTCTGGGGGCCGACGTGAGAAAAACCGTCTTGGTTACGGGTGCCACGGGATTCATAGGTGCCTGTCTCACACGCCGCCTCGTAGAAATGAAATGGGACGTTCACGTCGTATCCAAAGGAGCATCGAACAAATGGAGAATAGGGGATCTTCTTGGCTCTCTGGTAGAGCACGAATCCGATCTTCGAGATAGGAAGAGGCTCTCTAGGATCGTACTTGAAGTACAGCCCACGATAATCTATCACCTTGCCACCTACGGTGCATACCATTTCCAAAATGACGTCGAAAACATCATGACCACAAATATCGACGGAACACTAAACTTGCTGGCTGCCTGCTCTGAAGTCGGTTTCGACCATTTCGTCGTTGCTGGTAGCTCGTCCGAATATGGCATGAAGAATCATCCCATGAAAGAGACGGACGTGCTAGAGCCGACAGACTTCTACGGAGTTGCGAAGGCCGCCGCGACTTTGTCTTGCATGTGCTTGGCGAAACTGCGCAATTTGCCCATAAACATTTTGCGGCTTTTTGCCGTGTACGGCTACTATGAGGCGCACACAAGACTCATTCCCACCGTCATCAGAGCTTCTCTGCTGGGAGAAAACCCGAGACTTGTTTCCCCTTCTTCGGTGAGAGACTTCATTTTTGTCGAGGACGTCATCGATGCTTTCTTGAAGGCCGCTTCAGTCCGGAAGGAACTTTGCGGAGAAATATACAATGTGGGTTTCGGCAAGCAGTATACTACCCTCGAGGTTGTTTCGAAAATCATCGAATTAGTTGATGCGAATGTTCGACCCATGTGGGGCCACGCCGAACCTAGGCAGAAACAAGAGCCGAAACTATGGGTTTCGGATCCTTCAAAGATAAGACGATGCCTTGGCTGGAAACCGAAGTATGGTCTTGAACGTGGGCTGGGCAAGACGATTGAGTGGTTCAGGAGGAACCTCCAATTGTACCAGCACGATAAGGGTATCGCGTAGTCGGTCTGTCTGTACTTGCGAGAGCACGTGAATAGTGTTCAAAGGTGCTGTGTTGTCGGAATACATCTCCTCGCATTTTCTTCCTCATTCTAGAACGGAGTCGCAAGTGGTGGGAAACTCGATTTCATTTTCCCGCCAGCCGATCAAGCCACCTAGTTGCCTTCTGTATTCTATGGATCCAAATTGCCGGTTCGCCCGTCACGCCAAGTTCTCGCTTCTGACGCTCTACACGTCGGAATCGACACGACCCCGAGACAAGCCAGCCTCTCGCAAGGAGAAGAGAGCGTAGCGTCAGCCTACCTCCTGTCTTACGAAGGCTCTCTCCGAAATCCATAATGGCTTATTGGCCGAATACCACTCCAAGGTGCGGTGTAAACCATCTGCAAGTTCTGTCTTGGCTTCCCAGCCCAGCTTCTCCTTGGCCTTTCTGCTATCAAGAAACTGGACATCTATTTCTCCCGGAGTATCTCTATCTAGAACCTCGAACCCAACTCCAGCATATCTCGACACAAGCATTGCGAGTTCTGACACACTTGTTGGTTTTCCTGTTCCGAAATTGAAGGCTTCACCCACGTGAGAGGCTGCGTTAGCCGCCATCTTGAGGAGTGCGGCAACAGCATCATCAACAAATACGAAGTCCCGGACATGTCTCCCTGATCCTCTGGCCACTATCTTCTCACCGAGTACCGCTGAAGAAACAAAGTCCGGCACAGCTCTTAGGAAGTTCAGGTCGCGCCCACCGTAGACGTTTGACGAGCGGGATATCAATACGGGGATCCCATATGTTCTGAAATAGGCATACGCTGCTCTTTCCGCCGCAATCTTGCTCGCATCATACGGCGATTTGCCCAAGAGCGGATCCTCTTCAGTAATCGGCAGCCTGATCGGTTCCCCGTAGACTTTGTCTGTACTTGCGAGAATCAAGACTTGGCCCTGATCACTCCTTCTCACAGCCTCGAGCAGATTGATCGTGCCTTGAAGATTGACCGAGAACGTCTCCACAGGATCCCTTACCGAATTGATCACTTGCGTTATCGCAGCAAGGTGGAAGATCACGTCTTTTCCATCTACGATCCCGGCTACTAAGTTACTGTCTCGAATATCTCCGTAGATAACGTCAAGGTCTCCTTCAAGATGCCGGATGCACCATCTCCGTCGGGAATTCGGCCTGACGAGAGCCGCTACGCGATTGCCCTGTTTTGTCAATCTTTCAGAGAGCCACGATCCTATGAAACCTGTCGCTCCTGTGACTAACACTCTCCTGTCTTCCACGGAATGCAATTCAACCACTCACAGATCAGTGTCGGTGTCGGGAATCCTCAAGGCCCACCCCTCACCCAAGGAGGTTTTCCTTTGTAGCCTATAGTGGGCATTACTCCAGTGTTCCAGAAGGAGTTGAGTTCCTCGAATTCCTTGTAGGTGTCCATGCCAAACCAGAATCCGTCATGGCGGTATGCTGCGAGCTGTCTCTCCTCGGTAAGTCTCCGAAGGGGTTCCTGCTCCAGGATGCTGTCTTCGTCCAAGCAGTCAAATACCCTTCGACTAAACACGAAGAATCCCCCGTTGACGTAATCATCCAGAACCGGCTTCTCCTTGAAGCTTGTAGCCACTCCATCTTGGATCGTGACTATGCCATACCGAGATGTTGGTCTTACTGCCACGAGAGTGCATGTTTTACCCATTCTTCTGTGAAATTGGTGGACTTCTCTGATGTTGACATCTGACAAAACGTCACAATAGTTGGCAAGAAAATCGTTCGTGGTTATGAATCTCTCGATCTTCTTGATTCTTCCGCCAGTGTTTGTGTCAAGACCGGTGTCCACGAAAGTTATTTCGGTACCGTGGAGGCTTGTATCGCCTCGATCCACCATGTCGACATGCTTTCCCAACCTTATTCTGAGGGTGCTTGATTTCCATTGATAGTTCATGAAGAAATCCTTTATCGCATCCCCTCTGTAGCCAAGACAGATGATGAAGTGTCTGTATCCGAAATACCGATAGGTGTTCATGACATGAAGAATAACCGGTGCCGGTCCGATTGGCACTAGGGCCTTAGGAATGCTTTCTGTGATTTCTCGCATTCTGAACCCTCTTCCTCCCGCTAGGATTACGACGGGAACCCGACCGAAGATGGACAACTTGAACCTGACTCCTCACAAGATCGAGTGGGATGCGGTGTCTGAAGGGGCCCTATAAAGAGTTCCAATTCTGATGACCGCTTGATGGAATGCTGGTTCGAGACGGGCCTCTCGCCCGTGGAAATTGTAGTCGATGCTGATAATTGGGCACAGTTTCTCTCCTGAATATCGGGCTTGGGGGAGTCGACAACGTAGGCATGGTCGTCTCTAGAGAGGTCGCGACGGAGTGTGTCTGACTTGGTGGAAAGAGCGAGTCCTCGGGGCTTGTGGCCCCGACCCAGAGGCAGAGCTTTGCTGTGATCAGAAGTATCTGGATGACTGGCCAACGAGATTCCGAGGTGTCGGCGTGCTGCGACAGGGGGCGGACTAGCCCGGTGGAGCATCTCCTCCCTCACCTTGGCAGAAAGAATGGGCAGATCTATGTTGATTCTGATCTTCTACAAGTCTCAATCTCCGCAGACACTTGGAAAACGTTTCCCAATGAGGCAGGTGTTCCTAGCATCGAGAGGCTACAGATACACGAAGGAGCAGCTCGCATTGGCTCACCTACCACATGTTCGAGAACTAGAAAGGGCCATTAGGAAGGTCAAGGAGCTTTCGGGAGATGCAAGCTTTGAAACTGTTGGACATCTTGAGGGCATGCCGAAATGGGAATCTGCTATTGGCTTGAGTGGTTGCTGACTTGAATGTGAAGGAGGCATTTTCGTGGGCATGAGACAGCTAGTGAGAATGCTAGGACACCTTTTCATACGTTTGTCCGAGTACGGGAAAGCTACGGGGAAAGCCACCGATGTGCTTGACTTGACTGGTGACCGCGAGGTTGAATGGTCTTGGGCAGCTTCACAGATGCCTGCGGGACCAGGTGAAGCCCTTGACTTCGGTCCTGGCGGCAGCAACTTGGGACTTGTCGCTGCGCAGCGCGGCTTGAGGGTAACGGCTGTGGATCTTGAACCCGTTGACTGGCCTTACGTGCATGCAAGCCTGCGTTTCATTCGAGGAGACCTATTGAACCTTCAACTAGCCGAGAAACAGTTTGACTTGGTCATCAATTGCTCGACGGTGGAGCATGTCGGACTTCTGGGACGATATGGCGTGACAAGAAGTCGGCCTGATGGCGATATCGAAGCGATGGCTCGACTCAGACAATTGATGAAGCATGGGGGAATTATGATTCTTACGATTCCCGTGGGGAAAGACGCTGTCTTCGCTCCCTTATGCCGTGTGTACGGCGAAGAAAGATTGCCTCGCCTGCTAGATGCCTACGTCGTCAAGAAAGAGGCGTTCTGGATAAAGGACAAGGAGAATCGCTGGGTATCTTGCAACAGAGAAACGGCCGTGAACTTCGAGGCTTTCGCGGGTTCATGGGACCCTAGTAGGAACGCCTACGCATTGGGATGTTTCGTCTTGGAGAATCCGTAGCGAGATGTTGCCTCGTATTAAGGAAGAGGGGACGTGGGGAGGTTGCAAGTGTGATTGAAGATGTAAAGAAGTTCTGGGATCGGCGGCCGTGTAATATTCATCATTCTCCTAGATCCATCGGCACCAAGGTATATTTCGATGAAGTGGAAGCCCGCAAATACTTCGTTGAATCGCATATACCTCGCTTTGCCGAGTTTGAACGATGGAGCGGGAAGAAAGTGCTTGAGGTGGGCTGCGGGATAGGCACCGATACAATAAACTTCGCCCGTAACGGCGCATATGTGACAGCAGTTGACCTTTCAGGGGAATCAATAGAGATAGCTCGCCAGCGCGCTGAGGTGTACGGCCTGCAGAGTCGCATTAAGTTCTACACAGGGAATGCGGAGGAATTATCCGGACTGATTCCCGAAGAACACTACGACCTAATCTACTCCTTCGGTGTAATCCACCACACCCCAAATCCGGAGAAAGTGATCGAGCAAATGCGGCACTTTGTTCACCCGAACACTACAATCAAGATCATGGTCTACAATCGATATTCCTGGAAGGTGCTCTGGATTCTGCTAACTTATGCGAAGGGGCGATTCTGGCGGCTTGACGAGTTTGTGGCCCGCAACTCTGAAGCTCAGACAGGTTGTCCTATTACCTACACGTTCACACCGCGGAGCTTGGGAAAACTACTAGAGCGCTACAACTTTCAAGTAAGAGAGGAGTGGGTTGATCACATCTTCCCTTACCGCATAGCAGACTATGTGCAATATCGCTATACCAAGGTCTGGTATTTCCGTTATATGCCAGGCAAGCTGTTTCGTTGGATGGAACGCAGGCTCGGCTGGCATCTTTGCGCAACGGCGAAGGCGCTTTGACGATCGGTAGTCATCGGCTTCGGGATTGGACAGAAACCGTGAATGAATCGCTATTGGTGGGAGCGTGACGGTCATATCAGCCACAATGCTCACATTGTTTACGACTCCCAAGGCTTTTCGTGGACATATTGGAACAATCCAACGCAATGCCATCAAGAGTTGGACTATGATCATTCCTCGCCCTGAAATCATATTATTCGGAGACGAAGAGGGGACTGCACAGACATCGACGGAACTCGGCGTGCAGTACCTCCCAAGAGTGGCCCGGAATGATCACGGCACACCACTAGTCAATGACCTGTTTGAGAAAGCTCAACAGTTGGCTACGCATCATATCATTTGCTATGCCAATGCCGATATTATTCTCATGAATGATCTCATGGATGCGGTGCGCCAAGTAGCTAGACGGATGCGTCGATTTCTGATTGTTGGTCAACGATGGGATTTGGATGTAAGTGGTCCTCTAGATTTTGGCGCTGGTTGGGAACAGAATCTTCGAGCCCGCGTGGCTAGAGATGGCTGTCTGCATCCTCCTACTGGGATCGACTACTTTGTCTTCCCGCGCGGCCTGTGGGGCGAAATTCCCTCCTTCATCATCGGTCGAACCGTTTGGGATAACTGGCTACTTTACCGTGCACGCTCAAGAGGAGCTTCTCTTGTTGATGCCACGCCGGTTGCCATGGCTGTTCACCAGAATCACGATTACTCTCACATTCCCGGAGGGGAGGAAGGTGCTTGGAGCGGAATAGAAGCAAGACGTAATCAAGAACTGGCAGGAGACTTGCGCTTCACATTCACACTAGAAGATGCGACGCATATACTTTCACCGGAACGACTGAAACGCGCGCTTGATTGGTCACATATTTGTCGGCAGTTTAAGACGTTACCTCTATTTCATCCTCACCTCCAGATGCTCGCTCGACCGCTCCTTAGAACGATCGAGCTTGCCGACCGTGCGCGCAACAGGTTTGGGATAGACAGGGAAATTCATTGAAAGGCCATTGAGAGGCCACGATGCGAAGTCTATGAAAATAGAACTTGCAGTTGGCACAAGGCTTTAATTCTCACCGCCAGGGAACCCCCGATGAGTGGTCGGTCAGATTGGACTGGAGTCAACATTCTGTCCTCGTGACGGGCGGAACAGGGTTCATAGGTAGTCATGCTGTAGATGCCTTACTCGCAAGGGGAGCTAACGTCGTCGTCGCCGATCAGCTCCTAGCGCCTAATGTGGGTCCCGAAACCTGGAAGAGACGGCTCGACAGATATCATGCAATCTGCAAAAAGCGTGGTACCGAAGCAAAGCTGGAAATCATTGACCTGTCAGCTGAACGTGACCGTCTCAAGAGCGTGATCGTCAAGAATCACATTGATACCTGTTTCATGTTCAGCGCTGTCTTCGGGGGACGAGGATTTGTCGACGAGCAACAAGTCGCCTGCAGCATCGGTTTTGCGATAGATCAGAACACTATTCGGGCATGTTACGAATCGGGTACTGTTGAGAGAATTACGTATAGCAGTTCTGCTTGCGTTTATGCACCATCGCTAAACAGGCAGGGATATCTTCTCAAGGAAGGTGATGTGCTCTCGACAGGAGAAGGTTTTGCAAGCAGTGACAATCTATATGGTTTTCAAAAACTAACGACCGAAATGACGTTGAGAGCATTGAGCGGCGAGCGTGGCTTGAAAACAAGTTCCGGTAGGTTTTTGACCGTATACGGAGATGGTGAATTCCCAACCACCCACGCTATCAGCATGCTATCTCAACGTGCATTGCGGCATGAAGACCCGTTTGTGGTGTGGGGGTCTGGCGAACAAGAACGTGGATTTACTTACGTTTCTGATATAGTTGAGGGACAGATCCTCGCATGCGAAAAAGTATCCGACGGAACTGCGATCAACTTTGGATGGGATAAGCGTTACAAGATCAAGGACGTGGTAAGATTGATTCTTGAGATAGTCGGCTACAGCCCGAAGATGGTCTTTGATCGAACGAAACCAGAGGGCCCTTTCAGTCGCGCGTTAGACATCACGCTTGCCAAAGAATTGCTGGGATGGGAACCCAAAATCGACTTGTATGAAGGATTGAAGAAGACAATTGGCTGGATGAAGGAGCAGGGCGTTTGAAGCGGTTTAGCGACCCGATCTTTTCCTGAGTGCGCTTTTCTAGGTGGGGTTGAACTCGAAGGTCTCAGTTATTGGTCTAGGCGTCGGCTATGCGCTCGCCTGTTGCCTCGCCGAAGCTGGCTACAGAACGGTTGGCGTTGACATCGATCCAAGAAGCGTTGCTCATCCACGCAAGGACGCATCAGTCGAGAGACTTCTTAAGAGGCGTCGCGTTCGGGCTCAAGTAGCGAAAAATCTGTCTCTGACGACTCGCTACGACGCTATTAAGACCAGCCGCTTCATCATAGTCTGTGTCAGCACCGGTGACGAGAAGAAGCTCGTTCTGGGACATGTGGAAGATTCAGTCCGCCAAGCCTTACGGGTCTTGCGCAGCTCTCCCGCAGGGCAAGCGCCAGTCCTCATGGTATATTCGACCCTGCCCTTTGGCAGTTCCCTAAGACTCCGCCAAGTTTTCAACGAAGAAAAAGTAGCGATTGACAGGCAGGTCGGGTACGTCCATTTTCCACTTATGATAGCTCAAGGAACCACTGCAGAGGACTTCGTCAACCCCCCCTTTGTGGTATTTGGTGCCTACGATCCTAACACTGCCAAGCGTTCCATGAACTTCTACAGGAGATTCATCACACGCTCTTGCCTCCTCGAACGAATGCCACCAATGTTCACTGGAACCCCTGAAGAAGCGGAACTTGCCAAACTTACCGCGAACGCCTACCTGACAACGAAAATAGCTCTATCTAACGAATTCGGAGCCCTCTGCGAGCAACTGAACATAGACGGTCAAAAGATTATGGAAATAGTGGGCTCGGATTGGCGAATAGGCCGCAAGTTTACTAGGCCCGGCTACGCGGCAGGGGGAGCTTGTTTTCCGCGCGATTTGAAATCCCTAATTGAAACCTATAGAACTTCAAGAGTTGAGCCGTGTATACTTTCAGCTGTGGACGCCTCGAACGAAAGCCGAAAGACTGATCCGATGGACAAGATCGAAGGGACTGAAATTGCTGTTCTTGGCACATCCTATAAGAGCGGAGTCAGAGATGAGCGCGGCAGCCCGGCCCTTGACCTGATCAAGCGCCTACGCAATGACGGTTTTTCTGTGGAGACGTTTAACCCGAAGTCTAGTAACAAAGTAGGTTTGCGCGCCGTAGTGCAGAACAAGGATACCGTTATTGTGACGATACCTGAAGTCGCGTTTCGGGAACTTGGCAAGAACTTAGGGGAGCGGGTCAAGGTCGTCCTGGACTATTCGAACATAGTAGATGGGAGACTGATCCCAGCCGGTGTTCGGTTCTGGCAAGCAGGCCGCGGATGGTCAATTCTATCAACCTCACAGAGACGCAGAGAGCAATTGTAAGTGTAACAGTGTGGGAGTTCTTTTGGGCGTGAGAAGGCCCGGATATCCAATCATAAATGTGTCAGACCCTGGCAGGAAGCGAAGTGCCTTCGATCTGACTAGACCGCAACGTAGAAACCTACAAGAAACAGTCCTGCTGTGAAGCCTATGTACTACATGTTCTGCACGCTCTTCGATAGAAACTATCTTCACAAAGGTTTGGCTTTGTGCCGGTCACTTGAAGCCCACTGTAACGAATTCACGCTTTGGATTCTCTGCATGGACGAGGTGACGCATTCTCTTCTGGAAAAGATGCAGCTGAAGAATGCAAAGCTGCTGCCCTTGGCGGATTTCGAGGACGACGCACTACGAAAAGCAAAGCAGGACAGAAGTGTTGCAGAATATTGTTGGACCTGCACGGCGCCCCTAATTCGCTTCGTCATGAGACAAGAGTCGCAAGTAACCCACGCTGCGTACCTCGATGCGGATCTGTTCTTTTACAGTAGCCCTGATCCAATCTATCAGGAATTGGGTGATGATTCTGTCTTGATTATCGGCCATCGTTTCTCACCCCAATACCAAGTTCTGGAAAAAACGTCCGAAATCTACAATGTGGGCATGATAGTCTTCAAGAAAGATCCTCACGGCTTGGAATGCCTCGACTGGTGGATAGACCAAGTCTTGAGAGCTTGCTATCTCGACCCCGAGGCAGGTTTATGTGGCGACCAAAAGTATCTGGACGACTGGCGATCCAGATTTAGAAAAGCTGGGTTCTAGAGAGACTGGGGATCGTCTGTAGGGAGTTTGTATAGACTTGAAGTTCTTGATCCTCAACGCTGATTACCCCGAGTTCCTGTATTGGCTTTATCGTCACCATTCAAAACTAGAGGACCAGTCCTATGAGGGGCAGATGCAGGTCCGCAATGAGAGTCTCTTCGGTGTGGCGGACTTCTACTCCCGTAACCTGCGCGAGCTAGGCCACGAGGCATATGACGTGCATTCTAACAACGAGTTCATGCAGATGGCCTGGGCAAGAGAGCACGGAATCCGAGTTGCGGAAACAGTGTCTCTGATACGAATATTGCGGGGCACCCTGCGCCGTGTTTGGCGATTCGCAGAAGGCGCGGCCTTTCGCAAACTTTTGTCGATCCCCGCCCACACTGTGCGCTCTTTGCATGGCAAACGGTCTTGGTTTCTCGATATCTTGATGGCACAAGTCAAGTACTATACGCCGGACATTCTCCTGAATCAGTCGATGGGTGCCATCGGCAGTGAGTTCATGCGGGAGATAAAGCCCCATGTCCGACTCGTGGTGGGGGAACACGCGGCCACCCCACTACCTGGTAATGGCGATTGGAGATGCTACGACCTCGTGATTTCGTCGTTTCCGCCTACCGTGCAGTGGTTTCGTGAGAAAGGTATCCCTGCCGAAATGCACAGGCTGGGCTTTGAGCCGAAGGTATTGTCTTGCTTGAAACGAGATGGAAAGATCTTTGACGCCACGTTCGTCGGAAGTCTCTTTGGGGTTCACAGTAGTAGGATTGAACTACTGGAGAGTCTGTGCAGTCGATTTGACCAGATGAGAATCTGGGGGCCCGGCGTTGAACATCTGCCTGCTGGTTCGCCGATCCGAAAGTGTTACGTCGAGCAAGCGTGGGGTAGAGAAATGTACCAGATATTACACGCTTCAAAGGTCACACTCAACCATCATGGAGATGTTGCGCCCTTCGCGAACAATATGCGGCTGTTTGAGGCTACTGGTGTGGGGGCCTTGCTTGTGACGGACTGGAAAGTTAACTTGCACGAAATGTTTGAGCCTGGTAAGGAGGTCGTCGCTTATCGAAGTCCAGAAGAATGCGTCGAACTTGTCAAGTATTATCTAGAGCACGATAAAGAACGAGAAGCGATTGCACGAGCAGGGCAGGAGCGCACGCTACGAGAACACACCTACTACCATCGCATGCAAGAACTAGTAGAGATCGTCGCCAGGTACCTGTGACTTGGACTGGAGGCACGGATAAAGCAGACTCCATCTTCGATCATGGGGTTGTGACATCTGCAGGGCTAGTGGAAGAGATTCCATCCATGAACCGAGAATGTCGAGAGTCATGGTTGCAGGTAAGAATGGAAGATGAGCGGCAGTCGATGGTTCCAGTGGTCTTTGCGTCGCCTAGAACGGAATGCTGGCGTTTTGGATCCCCGGATTCGATCGAGTAATGAAGTGAAACAAACCCATCATGATGAGACACCACCATGGGAAATGTGAGGGTCTGCTCTTGTTGAACGGCGTCTTGTCGAAAAACATAGTCATCGAGAATGAGGAATCGCGGTGTATCTTGTGTCTGGTTTGTAACTCGCAAGAGACATTTGGTGACAAACGAGGTATGGATCTCCAAGATTGAGATAGGAGGCTTGCGTTTTGGATACAAGATACCTGGCCAAGCAGTTCTTGCCCCCTATCGCCGTAGGCGCAGTTCGACGCTTCCTCCGGTTGAGAGACAAGCAGCTGCCCGAATGGGAATATGTGCCCGAGGGCTGGTCTGCGAAGGATCGCATCAAAGGATGGAATGAGAAAAGCGTTGTGGAGACTCAAAGGGCACGTTGGTCCGCTTTTGTGCGCAGTCTTGAGGGGGTCGGTCCTCTCGGTATCGCGCATGAAGCGGTGGTTCCGACGCGTGAGGGTTGGGAAGCGCACAATACACTGATCTGCTATGCGTATGTCCTCACGTTGGCGGCAAGGAAACAGGACAGTCTGACGATTCTAGATTGGGGAGGCGGGGCAGGGCATTACTACCTGATCAGTAGAGCCTTGCTCCCAGATGTGGATATTGAATATCATTGCTATGATACCCCTGTGCTTTGCGATCTCGGCAGAGAACTCCTGCCTTACGCGAGTTTTCATGAAAACGCGGATGACGTTTTCGAGAGACGCTATGACTTGGTGTTAGCCAGCAGTTCAATACAGTACTTCGAAAACTGGTCGGAGATACTCCAGAAGCTTGCAGCAGTCACTCGGGATTATCTCTACGTCACCAGAGTACCAATCGTGCATCAAGTGCCTTCTTTTGTCGTGGTGCAGAGACCGTACCAGTTTGGTTACAAGACGGAATACCTTGGGTGGTTCCTGAATCGTCGAGAGTTCTTGGACCGGGCGGAAGATATTGGGTTGGATTTGGTTAGGGAGTTTCTGATCCAGGAAAGGCCGATGGTCAAGGGGGCCCCAGAGCAAAGCGAAGGCCGCGGATTCCTCTTTCGCCCGAACCGCGTGAATAGGTGAGTATTGCAAAGACTCTCGTGGGAGGATCTCTGGACTATCTCGATCTCCGTTGAAGGAACCATTGAGTCGTCGTTCTCAGGCCGTCGTGGAGTGTGACGCTCGGAGACCATTTCAGGATTCGATTTGCTTTGGATATGTCTGGGCACCTTCTCTGCGGATCATCTGGGCCTCTCGGAAGTAACCTGATCTCGGATTGACTGTTCGTGATTGCTTTCACCTTCTCGGCAAGCTCGAGTATTGTTGTTTCAGTGGGGTTTCCGATATTGACTATTTCGCCGTTCATCTTCTCGCAAGTTGCCGCACGGATCATTGCGGCTACAGTATCTGTAACGTAGCAAAAGGATCGGGTCTGTGCTCCGTTCCCGTGCACAGTCATGTGGCTACCGGACAGGGCTTGCTCAATGAACTTTGACACGGCGCGACCGTAGAGTCCATCGGCTCTGAGGCGAGGGCCATACGTGTTGAAGAGCCTGAGAATCCTCACGCTCGATCCATATGTCCTATGATATGCCACACAGAGTGCTTCACCGAAACGTTTGCCTTCGTCGTAGCATGAACGCATGCCTATGGGGTTCACGTTTCCCCAGTAGCTCTCCGGAGTAGGAATGACCGTGGCATCGCCATAGATCTCTGAGGTAGAG
>Ga0315282_10004051_pt1 | contig 25806 bp, 33 predicted proteins | sample YL17G07_20_MG_FD_203693 | JGI IMG/M metagenome (GOLD analysis project Ga0315282, IMG submission 203693) | Sediment microbial communities from Yellowstone Lake, YNP, Wyoming, USA - YL17G07_20 | ecosystem: Environmental > Aquatic > Freshwater > Lake > Sediment | place: USA: Wyoming | collected... | reverse complement strand
AGAAATGATTTTTGAGGCGAAACAAGCCAAAATTCTATTGTCGCAAGGCGACAATCAGCAAATCCTAACATTTCTAAAAAATGTCGGCTCGAACTTTATTTTGAAAGACAAAAAATTCAATTTTGCGCTCAAAATCGGGTGGCGAGCCCGCGTAGCGGGCGAGCCAAACCTTTCTTTTACCAACTGGCGGAGACGAGAGGATTCGAACCCCTGAAGGGATTGCTCCCTTAACACCTTAGCACGGTGCCGCTTTCAACCACTCAGCCACGTCTCCTCCGCATACGGAGTCCCGCTACGCGGGACATTCTAACTATTCTTTCCAAAGACCCAATAATTTTTTGAACAATATACCTCCTTTATAATTTTTTATTTCGATCTCCCTTTTGCAGGCATTCGACCTATTATCAAATTCTTCAAAATAAATTAATTTCCATGGTCGGAAATTTTTGGTTGACCTTACCTGTCCATTATTGTGTTTTTCAAGCCGTTTATCAATATCAGATGTTTGTCCTATGTAGTGTTTATTGTTTTTTTGACTTTGTAAGATATAAATCTTATACATTTTAAAAAACCATTAGATTTCAGTCCCGCAATCGCCCCCGCGTTGCGGGGGACTGCGGGATCCCGCCCTGCGGGACCACGTCTCCTCCGCATACGGAGTCCCGCTACGCGGGACAATTACTTTTATATCCTACAACATTTTTTACCCTTTCGCAACCACTAAGCCCCAGACTTCTTTGGCGCCCGAATTTTTAAGAACCTTGGCTGCTTCGACCAAAGTCGCGCCGGTAGTAGTCACGTCATCAAGTAAAATCACGATTTTTCCCTCGACAAGCTCGGGATTAACCTCGAATACATTTTTAAGATTAACCCTGCGTTTTTCCGTATCCTTGATTTTTGCCTGCGGCGTGGTGGAGATTTTTCTTTTCAAAATATCGGTTTCCAATGGCAGATGAAAATAATCCGCCACTTCTTTTGCCAATAATTCCGCCTGATTGAATCCGCGATAACGCATTCTGGCGTCGTGAAGCGGAATTGGTATCAGAATCAATTTCCAATTTTCAATTTCTAATTTCCAATTATTTTCTATAGCTTTAATTAAAATCTGGGACAACGGCTCTGTTAACTCTTGGACAAAATGGTATTTGAAGGCTTTGATTAAATCCCGAATCAGCGGGTTTTTGTATTCAGTTGCGGAAATTATTCTGTCCAAGCCATTTTCTTTGGCGCATTCGATGCAGATTTTTCCCTTCCAACTTATTTTTCCGCAGAAAAAACAGGTGTTATTCTCGATAATCTGTATTTTGTTAAAACAATCCCGACACAGATAAGTGTCGGGATGACCGCAGCCCAAACATTTTTTCGGAAAGAATAAATCTAAAAAGAATTTTTTGGAATTATTGAGCCACATTAATCACGCTGGCAGTAAACGAAGTTTTGTTTTTAATTTTATCGGAAATATTTTCTTTGGCGCGAATATCGATTTTATCTCCTTTTTTCAAATCGGAAAATTTCAGCGTGGTTTCTTTGGGATAAATCGGTTCCTTGCTTCCTGCGGGTATGGTTTTCGGGTCGGGAAATTCAAGCCTGCTGATTTTTGTTTGTTCATTCACCGCCACGGTTACGTTTTGTCTGATCGGTTCCTTGGTCGGGTCTTCCAACAAAATTAAAGCATTGACCACCAAAGCGTTTTGCTGGATTTCCTCGATTGTTCCGGCAATGCCGTAAATATCTTTGGCAATTACCACTTCTTCTTGTCCCGGTGATGGAGAGGGTTTTTTAAAACCGCTGAAAATAACCGCGGCAATTACCAGAATCACCAGTACAATCACAGCGATTAAAATTGGAGTTTTTATTTTTATCATGTTTTTGAGCTAATTTTTATTCCATCTTAATTATACAAAAATAAAAAAATCAATACAACAAGCCTTTAAATTTTCCGCGAAATCTGGTATAATAACGGAGTAAAAAAACAAGACCATGCAGATAAACAAAGACATTAAAACTCTTTGGCAATACCTTCGAAAATATAAAAAGAAGGTCTATTTTATAATCGCCATTGCTTTGGTCTCTTCGGCAATTAGCGCCATTATCCCTTATATATATGGCCGTTTGGTGGATTTAGGCATTAAACATGTCGTCAAGCTTGATTTGATTTTTGAAATTTTGGGATTATGGCTTTTTCTCACCCTTATTTCCAATTGGGCAAATCGTTATGTTGATAAAAGAGGAACAAATATCGCAGCCATGTCTTCGAACGATTTAATTTTGGAAATAACTTCGCATATTTTGAAATTGCCGGTTGGTTTTCATAAAGACAAACGAATGGGGGAAATTCTTCAAAGAGTGGGTCGGGCAAGCGATTATTTTGAGAGCATTGTAAATCAAGCCATTTTTGATTTAATCCCCGGATTTTTAAGAGTGATAGTCGCCTTGATTATTTTAGCTTTGGTCGAATGGCGTTTATCGTTGGCTATTTTTATCGTTATTGGTTTTTATCTTCTTGCCACTTTCGCGAAAACAAAGTCGATTATGAAAAGTCAGAAATTAATGAATAGAGCATACGAGAAAAGCTACGGAGACATTTATAATTCAACTTTTAATATTCAGGTTGTAAAATCAAGTGTTGCAGAAAAATACGAAAATAAGAGAAATGTTAAAAATTTCAACATAATAGTGGAGAGAATAAAAACTTTTATGGGTGCGTGGTTGAGTATGAGCGCGTGGCAGCAGACTATTTTTGGTTTTGGTTTTGTTCTTATTTTTGGCCTAGGTATAATTTTGCTCCGTTCAAATATTATTTCAGCCGGTGTAATGGTTATGTTTATCGGCTATACAAGTTTGGTTTTTCAGCCCATTAGTCAGTTAAGCAATAATTACCGAATGATTAAAAGAGGCATGGTGGTTATTACCAGGGCTATGAAATTATTAAAGGTTAAACCAGAAAGATACGAAGAGGGAACCGAATTAAAAGATATTCGCGGGGAGGTGGTTTTTGACAGGGTTATTTTTGCCTACAAAAAGAAAAGGCCGGTTTTGAGAAATATTAATTTTAAAGTAAGGGCAGGGGAAATTATAGCTTTAGTCGGGGAAAGCGGAGTGGGAAAATCAACCTTGGTTGATTTAATTTCCCGTTATTACAGCTCGACCAAGGGAAAAATTTTAATTGATGGCCGTGATATTGAAGGAGTAAATTTACAATCTCTAAGAAAACACATTGCTATTGTTCCACAGGAAGTGAGCTTATTTAATGACACGATTAAGAATAATATTGCTTACGGAAAACCAAAGGCGAGTATGAAAGAAATAATCAAAGTTTCCGAAGCTGCTAATGTCCGTGAATTTATCGAGAAATTTCCCAAGAAATACGAACAGATGGTCGGAGAAAGGGGAATCAAGCTTTCGGTTGGGCAAAAACAAAGAGTGGCCATTGCCCGGGCCTTGTTAAGAGATCCGAAGATTTTGATTTTAGACGAAGCAACCTCTGCCTTGGATTCGGTTTCGGAAAAACTGGTTCAGGAAGCATTGAAGCGCTTGATTAAAGACAGAACCACTTTTATTATTGCCCATCGTTTAAGCACAATTTCCCACGCGGACAAGATTTTTGTGATTAAAAAAGGTGAAATTGTGGAAAGAGGCACTCACCAAAAATTGATGAAAATAAAAAACGGCATTTACCGCAATTTCTATCTCATGCAGTCCGTTTTTAAAGAGGATTTAATGAATGGAAAGAAGGAGTAAATTATCCAATATGCCTAAAATATCTTTAAGAAAACTTAGATTATCCGATAAGAAGTATTTTACCAAGTGGTGGCGAAGCGGGGACTTGAAAAGATTTACAAGCGGAAGACCGGGATTGATTTCTTACAAAAAAGTGGATAAATATTTTTCAATGATGATTAGCAATAAAAACAATCATCATTTTATGATAGTTTTAAACCAGAAGACAATCGGTCATATTTCTTTAAATATGAGAACAGATAACTGGTATGAGACCCAAATTATCATTGGCGAAAAGGAATATTGGAATAAAGGATATGGGACAAAAGCCATAAAGCAACTGCTCCAAAAAGCAAAATCCAAAGAAATTTCTAAAATTTATTTGGAAGTTAGGCCAGATAATTTGCGGGCAATTCGTGCCTACGAAAAGTGCGGGTTTAAGAAAGCAGGATTTAAGAAATATCCGAAGAATAAATATCTGCCGATTACTTTAAAAATGGAATTAGAATCTATGAAACTACCAGAAGTAATATTTACTGAAATGCCAATCAATTCAGAGACCAATAATATTTGGCAGTTTTTGTTTAGAAGCGGATGGGGATGGAACAAATATATTTTTAAAAAGCATCCCGAATTAGAGAAGATTTATAGATTTAAGACAGAAAAAGACAGAACCGAATTTCTTAAACAGTACATAGTAAAATACAGGCGTGAGAATCAAAGAGGAATAACTCGAAAGAAGGACGAATTCAAGCAATATTGGGAAAAAATTGAAAAACAATATCTGACAATTCTTTTTGAAATAATAGGCATAAAATGGCCACAAAAAAGAAAGATTATTGTGGCAATGATTTCCATAAACCCTATTTGTCCCCGTTTTCTGGATAGCTGGAGTTTTTCTTTGTTTTGTAATTCCAAGATTGAATGGGCAATGGAAGTTATTATGCACGAAATCTGCCATTTTCTGTATTTCGAAAAATGGAAAGAACTTTTTCCGAAATCAAGAAGAAGAACGTGGGATCGTCCATACATAGAATGGCATTTAAGTGAAATAGTTGCACCGATAATATTAAATGATAAACGCATTCAGAAAATACTGAAACAAAAAGCCACTTTTTATAGAGAGCATCAAGGAGTAAAAATTGGGAGCATTTCTGCTCCCAAATATTTTTCAAAGCTTTATACTAATTACGTTAAAAAGAACAAGAAATTTGATGATTTTATAAAAGAAGCATACAGGATTATAAAAATAAATAAGAAAATATTTTTAAATATCAGAAAAATAAATACGTTTAAATTCGGACAAAAGGTGAATAAAAAAGTCGAAGGATTAGTTAAATTATTACCGAAAAATGGAAAAGTTTTGGATTTGGGTTGCGGGAGGGGTGGGAATAGTATATTTTTAGCGGAAAAAGGATTTAATGTGACCTGTGTAGATGCTGATAGAGAAGTAATAAATGGAATAAAGAAAAATTATCCCAAAATTAATGCCGTAAATAAGGGTATTTTAGATTTTAATTTTCCGGAAAATGAATATGACTTGGTTTTAGCTTTAAATGTTTTACATTTTTTGCATTTTAAAGACATAAAAAAGATTATAAGCAAAATGCTTAAATCCTTGAAAGAAAACGGCTTGATATATCTACAGGTATTTTCAGTGAATAATCCGGCTAAGAAATTTAATCATCTTTTTACCAAAGAAGAATTAAAAGAGCTTTTCTTTAAAAATAAAATTCTGGAATTGGAGGAATTGTCGATAAAAGACAATCATCCGCCTCAAGGCGAACATGAACATAGTATTATTAAAATGCTAATCAAAAAAAAATATGGAACTTAATTTTTCAGAAACAAAAACCAAATCGGGGGTGTCTTTGTGGACGCTTTGTTCTCCAAATTATAATAGTGTTGCGGTTGGGGTGCTTGTTAGATGTGGAACCAGAGATGAGATTTGGCCAAAAGAAGCAGGAATCGCCCATGCTTTAGAGCATATGCATTTTCAGGGAACCAAAAATTTCCCGAACAGCATGAAATTAAGCGAATATATCGAGGAAACAGGAGGGGGGATGTATGCGAAGACTAATAGTGAAAGAACTTTTTATTTTGTCAGGATCCCGGCAAATTATGTTGAAAGAGCTATGTATATATTAGGCGAACAGCTTGAAAGATCTATTTTTCCCGAAGAAAAGATTCCAATTGAAATGAAAAATATTATTCAGGAGATTAAGAGAAAAAAGGACGATCCACGGGGATATCTTTGGAGGTCAAGCCAAGAATTTATTTACAACGGTCACCCTCTATCAAGAGACAATTTAGGCACAGAGGAATCTTTGGTTACATTTACAAGAGATGATTTTTTAGAATTTAAAAAAAGATATTACAATCCTTCAAATTATGTTTTTATAGCTGTTGGTAATATAAAAGAAAAGCATGCGCTGAATTTATTTGATAAATATTTTAATAACAAAACAGAGGGCATACCAAACAATAGAAAAATTGAAAAAGTAATTGTTCCATCTGATAGGGTACTTATAAAGCACAGAGATATGAATCAATTACATATTTCACTGAACGCCTTGGTGGGACAAGGGAAAGATAAAAGTTCGCTTTATCTGGAATTTTTTAGCGATATGATTTCTGGCGGTATGTCTTTTCCTTTAAACCAGGAAATAAGAGATAAACGAGGACTTTGTTATTCTGTAAACGCAAATCTTTATAGATACAGTGACATTGGTAGGTTCGATATTTATATGGGTACAGATCCCAAAAGATATAAAGAAGCAATTGATGCAACCCTTGAGGTTATTAAGAAATCTAAGTCTGATGCAAATCTTTTGAATAAAGTAAAAAATTTAAGACTTGGGAAACTCATGTTGGGTTACGAAGATACTAGAGATGTCATTTATTTGACCGCGAACGATATTCTTTTCTTTGGAAGACCAAGGGGAGTTGAAGAGATAAAAAAAGAAATTGAGGAAGTAAAAATAGAAAATATAAAAGAAAGCGTTGATAAATATCTGAATCCCGAGTCGATTTTTACAACAATGCTCGCACCAAAGGATTTTACAGTCTGAATAATTTGAGATATACGGGGCGATACAAAAGGATTGACAGGTTTATAATTACTATACTATAATTAAGCCATAGTTCCCTTCCTTTTCTTTTATTTTCTTTCCATCTCTATGATAAATCCACAAGAGGTAATAATGGGTATTTGGAAGTTTTCCGAGAAAATACCCGTTGAAACGCTTGTAGAACTTGCCCAAAATTGGGCAAAAGAAGACGAAAATTATTTGCAGTTATACGTAAGAAGAGTAAGTAAAGACCAGTACGGAATAGGTTTTACCTACGATGTCGAAGGTCAAGAAGATCTTAAAAAGTTCTACGATGAATATCATTACAGGGTGAGTGATGTGCTTAGAAGACAGTTTGGCAACGATTTAGCTGGTTGGGACATCGCTTCCAGCGCCTACATCATTAAATAATCAAAGGAAATGATTGTAGGGAAGGGAACTCGGTAAGTTTATAACATTCGTTGTAGATTTACCGAGTTTTTAAATAGGATTAGAATATAAGTATATGACCCTGAAATTTTCGGACAATTATAATTTATTCGTGATTTACCTGATTTTGAATTTGTCAGGATACGATGATAATAACAATAAAAAGGAAATGCACCCGATTCGGAAGAAAACAAGAGATTACTTTATAAAACACAGAAAAGACGATTTAAAAATCATTAAACCAATTAGAGGATTGTTAAAGAAAATACAATATAATCGTATTGCTTATACGGGTCTTTTAAAAAGAGAACATCCGAGGTTTAAGAAATTTAAAGGACTCGATGAAGCATTGATATTGATTAAAAAATTTGAAGAAAATACCAAATTAAGAGAATTTTATAAAAGTTATTATTTGCCGAATTTAGATAATATTATTAACAATAAGAAATTTAGGCACAAATTAGCCAAATACGAAAAGGACATATCGGATTTCGTGGAAATGAAAACCAATTGGAAAATATCGGTTGTTGTTAATTTTCTAGATGCATATTGGCGCGGTAATAATTATCGTCTTTTAAGAAATTGTTCGATAATTACCACTGGTCCGAGTGATAAAAGAGAGGGTATAAATTGGCACAATATTGTTCATGAAGCTTTGCACTGTATTCTGCGCGTGTATTTTGAAAAAGCCGAGAAAACTTTTTCAGCCAAATTAATAAAAATTATTAAACAAAAAACATTAGACAAAGATTATAATAGGAATACAGCAATGCATCAATTAGAAGAGGCTTTTATTCGCGCATTTACGCCCTTGATAATGAATGAAAATAAACCGAGCTATTGGGATTATTTGAAAGACAGATTTCTCCTGTCCGAGCCAATCTACAAAGAATTGAAAGAAAAACTCGTAAAAGGCAAAGTTAAATTTAATCAAAAAATTCTTAAAGAGATTTTGGAGAAAATAGAAAATATTTAAATTTCGAAACTTTAATTATTAACAAAATTATAACGACTATGAGATTAGAAAAAGATGCCTTTGGCCAAGAAGTAAAAGCTTATTTTGAAGGCAGAAAATCTTATGAGATTATCGAAAGAGATGATAATTTTATAGCTTTGTCCAGCGGACCAGCGTCCTATTTTGGTAATTTCAAGACCTGGTCTCAGACCGAGAAAAAGGCAATTAAATTTGTCAAAGGAAAGGTTTTGGATATCGGCGCTGGTGTCGGGAGGGTTGCTTTATGGCTTCAAAAAAGAGGTTTTGACGTTATTGCCATAGATAATTCGCCTCTTGCCGTGAGTATATGCAAAAAACGAGGAGTTAAGAAGGCAAAAATTCTTTCAATTGATCAGATAACTAAATTTAAACCAAATACTTTTAATACCATAATAATGTTTGGTAATAACTTTGGTCTATTTGGCAACTTCAAAAAAGCAAGAAAATTATTAAATACGCTTTACAGAATAACGGATAATAATGCCCTAATTATCGCAGAATCCAACGACCCATATAAAACAAATGATCCTGTGCATCTTTCATACCATAGATTCAATATAAAAAGAGGAAGAATGCCTGGTCAACTTCGCATGAGAGTAAGATTTAGAGAATATATTGGAGATTGGTTTGATTATTTAATTGTTTCAAAGAAAGAAATGAAAAAAATTATTAAAAAAACCGGCTGGAAAATTAAGAAATTTATTAGTTCTAAAAAATCATCTTACATTGCAATTATTGAAAAAGAATAAAAGACAAAATAGAAAAGTAATATGTCTAAAAGAGTTTGTGCTGTAATAATTAAAGATAATAAGATTTTATTGATGCGTCGGATAAAAGAGGGGCAGGAATACTTCGTTTTTCCGGGCGGAGGAATCGAGGGAAATGAATCCGTAGAAGATGCTATAATCAGAGAGGTTAAAGAAGAATTGTCTTTGGATGCCAAAATAGACAAACTACTTTTTGAGATGGAAAATCGAGGGCAGGAGGAATCATATTTTTTAATTAAAGAATTTTCCGGAATCCCCGAATTAAGTGGTCCGGAAAAAGAAAGAATGAACGAAAATAATCAATATTATCCAATTTGGTTAGATTTAAATAAGGCTTCGGATTTACCCAATTTATATCCCGAAGAAGCCAGACGGAAAATTAAAGAATTATTTATAGAAAATAAATAAAAACTTATGATTAATAAAATCATTATTGATCAACGTCTATGATTCCATACCAAACATCAAAAGAAATCGAAAAAGCGATTACTTTTTTAGTTCACGCAATCAATACATCAGGAAATAATCCTAAGCCGGTTATTCTTCATAGTATTGTCGTGGGTTTGAGTCTCGCAAAACTGGACTATCCTATTCATGTTATACAGGCCGGATTTCTGCACGATATAATCGAGGATTCCAACACCAATATTGGGAGTATAAAAAAACAATTCGGCGATAAAGTGGTTTCTATTATTGCCGCGTGTACATACAATCGTTCTATACAGGATAAAACAGAGCAGTATAAGGATGCGACACGGCGGACGGCGGAAGCAGGCAGGGAAGCTCTTATTGTCATGGCCGCCGATCTGATACAAAACGAACCTTACTATAACCAGGAGGATTTTACGCAATATCCTTGGGATAAGATTACCTACTTTATTGGCTTTGCAGAGCCGTATTTGAAGGACGAACCAATTTGGGAAAATTTGGAGCTAATTAAGCAAAAAATTTATAAAGCAAATCAAAAATAAAAAGATTTAATTGAATAAACTTATGAAAAAATATCCAAATGTTGCTGTAAAAATAATGTTAAAACACAAAAACAGAATATTAATGCTTAGGCACAAAAATGGGGCATTTGATTTTCCGGGCGGCAGGATGGAGTGGAAAGAGTCAATTCTCAAGACATTAAAAAGAGAACTTAAAGAAGAGCTGTATTATTCCTTGAAAGGAAAACCAGAATTATTTGATGTCTGGAATTATGTCTCTAAAGATAAAAAGCGTCACAGCGTTTTTATCTACTATATTTATCCATTAGGCAAAAAATTAGAATTTTCTTCCTCTGAGGAGGCTTAAGTACTTTGGCTCACAAAAAAGGATATGGCCCATATAATTAGAAGTCGAAAATTTCTCAATAAAATATTTGGACATAGAAGAAAAAAGAGATCAAAATGATTGCTTTTGTTGTTACAAAAATTCTTTAACATTATATTAATCTATATGAAACATCAACTTTTTGAAATTACGCAAAATATTGTTCTCAAAAACAAAGACGGGAAAATCCTGATTTTGAAACATAATACCGGAAATTGGCTTTTGCCCGGAGGGAAGATTAACAAAGGCGAAAATTCAATTGAAGGATTAAAGAGAGAATTAAAAGAAGAGACCGGTGCCGACCAATTTGAAATAGAAAAAATTGTAGATATAGATACCTGGGAAGAAAACAATCAAGGATATTGTGTTATTACATTTTTGGGGTCTGTATTCTTGGAAAAAATCACTTTAAGCGAAGAACATATTGATTTCGCCTGGATAGATATAAATGAAGTGGATAAATACCAATTTTGGAATGAAAAAATAAAAAAGAGAATCAAAAAGGCATTATCTTAAAAATTTATAAAAATATGAGGATAGGAATTATTGGGCCTAATAAAATATCTGGTTTAAACAAAAAAGAAAAAACAAGAAGATTAAAAAATCTTAGTGTTTTAGCGAAATTAATCGCAGAAAGCGGATTTGAAATATTGCTAACGCCGGATAAAAATTCTTTTCTTTCATATTTTGGGAAAAAGTACCTCGAATTCGGAGGGAAAAAGGTTTACGAAATTGTTCCTCTAAAAGACGATTATAAGGAGTATCTTGATACGACCTTAGGGGAAATTATTTCCTGTGAAAAATGGCCAAACCAACCCGTAAAATTTAACGAAGAGTGCGGTATCATCTTTTGTATTGGTTATGGGGGTATGGTTTTAGCCGAAATCGGATTTTCGAAATACTATAATCCAAAAACAATTTATATCATTAATGAATTCGTTTCTTCCAAATTACCAAAAGAGATTGGATTAGATATAAAATATATAAACATTAAAGATATTGCAATGATTTTAAGGAAATTTAGAATCGGATAAAAAAGAAAACAAATCTATGAAATATCAAAAAATAACTACAAAAGATTTTATTTTAAGACCTTTTAAAAAAGGCGATGAATTTTCTTTGGCTGAAAACATCAATGATATAAAAGTTATTCGAAATACTCTCATGTCGATTTTTCCATATACCCTAAAACATGCCAAGGATTGGGTTAAAAAGAATTTAAAAGAAGATAAAAAGAAAAAACCAGAGATGATCAATTTTGTTATTGATATTAACGAAGAAGTTGCTGGCTCGGTTTGGTTTACGACCATAGAAGGATACATGGCAGAGATTGATTATTGGCTGACAAGAAAATATTGGAATAAAGGGATAATGACAAAAGCAATAAAATTAGTAACGAAATTCGGATTTGAAAAGCTGAAATTTAAAAGAATTTACGGTTATGTTTTTCCATTCAATAAGCCATCAATGAAGGTATTGAAAAAAGCGGGTTATAAATTCGAAGGAATTTTGAGAAAAAATACCAAAAAAGGAAAAAGATTTATAGACGATTATCTGTTCGCGAAGGTGAGATAAAATATAAATATATGAAGGTAAAACAAATCATTTTTAATAATAACTTGGTGGTCAGCATATGTTTCTTTATAGATTTCAATACCGAAGAAATATTACAAGAAATAATGAAAACACTTAAAAAGTGCACCCGGTATTTGTCAATAGAATCTGATCTCGGTATAGGTATAAAACCAACCAGCGATATATTTGTAAAAGAGAAACTTCAGGGAGTGGCAGGATATACCCCTTGTAAAGACAGCATATTGATTTCATTCTACCCGGGAACCAAAAATTGGAAGAAGATACTTCCAATTACACTAACACACGAATATAATCATGCGCTTACTTATCATTATTATCCTTCCCCGAATACTAAAGAATTTAAATTACTCCATGGCATTATTAGTGAGGGTATAGCCGACAACTTTACCGAGGATGTGATAGGTAGAACTGCTCCGTGGGTTGTAAAAAACTCGTTGCGGAAATATGAAAAATATTTTCCGAAAATAAAAACAATGTTAAATAACAACAATTTGGATGTTTATAATGAGATATTCTTAGGAACCGGCAAGTATCCACTCTGGATTGGTTATTCGGTGGGCTATTGGATTGTTAGAACTTTTCTGGATAAAAATCCGAAAAAGAAATGGGAAGAAATAATTAAATTATCCCCTTACGAGATTCTTAGAGAATCAGGCTTTAATTGGTGATTATCTATTCGCGAAAGTTGTATAAAATAATATTATTAAAAACCAGCGAAATTTCGCTGGTTTTTAGTGTAATAAATACCCTTTTCAATCGTCATATATAGTAGGGAATAGCTATTGACAAGAGTTTATCCGTTGTGGTAAATTAGCGATAGAAAACAATAAGGTCAAAATGGCCTTTAATATAGATCTTTTAAGTACTTTTACAATTGAATTTGCTGGAATTCAGCAATGATTAAGATAAATCATCAAAGGAGAAAGGAATGAATAAAACCATCAGGAAGCCCACAATTTTATATCGCGTAGTGGACAAAAAAAGCCATGTACTGAATTATACAACTGGCGAAGTAATGTCTTTCGATATCAATAAAAAAGACATTCTAGAATTAATATCATTGTTGCCAGATTTAAACTCCGATATTCCTACTGAGGTGAGAAGATTTTTTGTTAGAACTGGCGATGGACCGAATACTAGATTATGTAGATCCAATCTTATTGATTTAGGTATGCAATTTTCATTTCCCACTATCGTAAATTTAGAACTTAACAAAAATTGCAACTTACATTGTATACATTGTTATATCGGTGACAAAAATCTTAAAGCGGCAATTCCCAGCATTTTTCAAGCCATGGAAGAAGTACGGATTAATGATTTTCTGAATTCTCTGAAAAGAATGGGCGTGTTTTTGATAGTGTTAACGGGCGGAGAGCCGTTTATAAATAAGAATCTTGAAAGATTTCTTTGGATTGCAACGGAAAAAAATTTTATAATAGAAATTTTCTCCAATTTGCAGCACATCCCCGAGTGGTTTTTAGAAGCCGATCCTAAATCGTTAAGAATTGGACGCATACAAACTTCAATGTATTCAAGCCATTCAAAGGTTCATGATGAAATTACAACGATTGATGGATCGTTTAAGAAAACCATAAAAAATCTTTGTCTTCTTAGGGAGAGAGGATATTATGTTGAAGTAGCCACTCCACTTATGACTAAAAACTTTAAGACGCGAAACGATACAATTCTCCGATTTAAAAGATTGGGTATACGACAAGACTTTTCATGGCCGATTGTAAACGAATATCAAAATCCCAAATCCAATAAATCTTCATTAAACATTTCAGAGGATCAGGTTAAACAATTTGCGGCTGAACATCCTGACTTTTTCATTCGATTCAATACTAGAAATTCGCAAGAATCAATTTGTGCGGCAGGAAAAGCTCTTTTCAGTATAATGTCTAATGGCGATGTGTGGCCGTGCAGTCAATACCCACTAGTGATAGGAAATATTTGCAATGATGATGTTCGTCGAGTTATAAACTCACCAGTTATGCTTGAAATAGCCAATCGGATTAAGGCAATATTGAGCAAGAGGATTTTGTTTAATTTTTGTATGGGTACGAATTATGCAGAGACGGGAAATCCATTTCAGCAACCACATTTTATGTTTAAAGTCATTGGTTGTATTATCAATGGGAAAAAGGAGGTGATGATTTAAAAATCCAACAAAAAGGAGGTGATGGGCATGAAAAAGTTTGCCCCGATATGGAGATCGAGAAGAACTTCGGCGCGTGCCTATTCTCTGTGCACGAAATGCGCATCGCGCAGCTCAACGCACTAAATGTGGCACTGGGGAGTAATAAGTTTAACTTATTGCTCCCTATTTTTTAATAAATATCTTCTAATTAAATCAATTTTATTTTTGTCATCTTTCTCATTCTTTTGCCTACGGAATTTGTTTAGAAGGCCATTTTTATAAATGTTGAGATGCTGATTAGGTGTAAGATTGTAGTAAGTAATTTTATTTCTAGTTGTTTTCTGTAGTTGAGAAATATTTATTTCGGTGAGTTTTCGAATATCGTTTACAGACATAAACGATACCAGAATATCATTCAAAAATTCTTGCTTGTGGTTAGGATCGATAGCATATTTCATATCCTCGGTGAGAAACCTACAAATATCTTTCCAGCGATTATTGAAGTCGTCGTCTAATAGAATAATATCAATATCATTAACCGGTATCTGTTTTTTAATTAAAAATACCAGACCAAGTGATCCGTAAATAATCGGCGTAATACCCATACGATTAAGTCCGCAAACAAGTCTTGAAAATATACGCATTACTTTTTTATTTTGTGGCGGTGTAAGCATATTTTCTAATTTTATTTTACAATCTCTGTTTATTTTTGTAAATCCCTCCTTTCTATTTTCTCAATTTTGGATTAGAATCTAAAAACGGCCATCATTTCGATGGTCGTTTTATATTGATTTTATCATTACCAATGTTTTGGTTTTAGGCGATAAGATGCCTTTAAAAATTCGTTTTCCGTAATCTTTTTTGGATAAAATTTTATAATTATTCTTTAAATAAAAACTTTTTGCCCAATTGGCTTGAGGGAATAGTTCAAGCATTGTGAAAATACAATTCTTCTTTTTGGCGATTTTTTCTATTTCTTGAAGCAGTTTTGTGCCCAATCCCATTTTTTGTTTTCGGGGGTCTATATGTAATATACTAAGCCAGCAGATTTTTTTATTTTTTATTTTCCACGCCGCAAAACCGGCTATTTTTTTATCAAGCTCGATAACCAAAAAAGATCTTTTAGTTTTTCGCAGCATACGTTCAAAATCTGTCACTTTAAATGCTTCATAATCGGGCACAATTTTTTGGTAAGGTTTCTCGGTTCGATTCAATAGTCGGCAGATTTTCAAAAATTCTTTTCTTTTTGGTTTCCTGATAATTATTGATTTTTTTGTTTGGTTTTTCATCGCTTTTATAATTTTTATTTTTGATGGTCGTTTCTTTCTTTTTAAGCCTTTTATTTTATTTATTCTTTGGCCGATATACCAACCAAAATATGCCGAGAATTTATAATCTTTTTTAAGGCCATCATTTTCTAAAAATCTTTGAGCCGCAATCGGCACATCGTTTACAAGTTCCCAAAATAATTTAGTTTTATTTTCTTTTGACAATTTAAAAGCGTTTATAGCCGTCCAAATTAACGGCTTTAGATATTCCTTCGTTTGCATAAAAAGCGGGTCGTCATTCGATACAATTTTTCGCTCTTGTTTTATTGTTTTTGATATAAATTTTTCTTTCATTGATTTTATTTTATAATTTTTCTCTATTTTTGTAAACTAAAAATTAACCCTATGAATAAGTTGAGATACGTAGGTAACACCTAAAAACTTGACATAAGAGTTTTCTGAAACTAAACTGAAAAAGTAAATATATTAATAAACAATCAGTATATGCCAAAGAAAAAAATAACAAATGAAGTTCTTGCCAAGATGATTAAAAGGGGATTTGATGACCACGATAAAAGATTTGAAGGCGTGAACAAGAGATTTGATAAGGTTGACTTGAGATTTGATAAGATAGATCTAAAATTGGGCAACTTAGAACAAGGGCACGATGAAATAAAAGTCCGATTAGACAATGTGGCTTATCGTTTTGAGATAGAAGACTTACAAAAAAGGGTAAAGAAATTAGAATTCAAGCTTGGTATCCGCCGAGCATAAATTTATATATTTTTTATATACTTACGAGGCTAATCCTCGTTTTTTTATTTTTATTGCACATGTTTTGAAACATCGGATAATACTTGACACTCGTTGAATATCTGATAATATAGAATCATATGAAGAAAACAAAGTTTATTAACGTGACTTGGAAAGAAGGCAAATATTATATTGCTCAATGTCTTAATATTGATATCTCCAGTTTTGGTAAAACCCGAAAAGAGGCCTTAAAAAATTTAGAAGAAGCTCTGGAATTGTATTTAGAAGATATTCCAAAACCCAAAATCAGCAAGGTAGAACAACCATCAATAACCATTCAGCAATTGAGATATGCCTAAATTATTAAATCCTCGCCACATCATAAAAGTCCTCGAAAAACGAGGATTTATTTTTATATCACAGAAAGGAAGCCATGTTAAATATAGAAAAATTACAAAAAACGAAACTTTAACTGTAATTATTCCAATTCATTCAAAAGAAATTCCCATCGGGACATTCAAGTCGATTTTAAGACAATCAAATTTAACAGAAGAAGACTTTAAAAAGAAATAAACGTTGATAAATCGGAACATTTAAAAACCAGCGGAATTTCGCTGGTTTTTGGTGTAATAAATACCCTTTTCAATCGTCATATATAGTAGGGAGTAGCTATTGACCCCGTAGTGAATTTTGGACTGGTCTCGCATTGCGGGACCAATTTTAATAGAATTAGTCCAAAATCTACTACGGGGTTGACAAGGTGATTTCGATTGTGGTAATCTCTATTCTTGGTAATAAGTTGCACTTTTGTGCACATTAGGATAGATTTCAAGCTCTTTACAATTGAATTTGCTGGAATTCAGCAATGATTAAGATAAATCATCAAAGGAGAAAGAAAATGAAACTAGAAATTGGCGAAAAAAATAAATTAGCTTCTTGTTATTTTAGATCTTCTGTTAGGCCACCGTACCGGAAGGCTTTATTACAGATCACTGAACGATGTAATCTGCATTGTGCTCATTGTTTTATGTCGGCTGGTAATTATGGTGATGATATGTCGAGTGGTAATATTCGTAACAGGATAATCCCCAAACTAAAAGAGTGCAAGGTGATTAGTGTAACCCTGACAGGCGGAGAGCCATTTGTCCATCCCGATATTATTGAGATGGTATATCTATTAAGGAACGCTGACATTAAAGTAAGTATTTGTACAAATGGTACTCTTATCAGTCAAGACCAAATAGAAATGTTGGCTAAAATCGGCAATGTTCATCTTAATGTTAGTCTGGATGGTTTCAGGGCAGAAAGTCATGGAAAATTTCGTGGCGACAAAACATCATTTGTAAAAACCATAGAAACTATTCGTCGCCTGGGACAGCATCGATTACTTCACGGGTTATTGGTAACTCCGAATAATCTTGCTGAAATTACCGAGTACGCAGAACTTTGTGAGTTTGCTATTCAAAACAAGGCCACCTATGTACTTATGAATCCTCTTTCTGCTATGGGTAGAGGAGTAAAAACCAGAAGCAACCTCAAAGCCTCAGATGAGATGATGCAACAAATTAGAGACATTACTTTCCCGTTTTCTAATTACATTCAAATTTTGTATGTTAGATTTCCAAATAGCCAAAAACTTCCCTTAATCTCTTGTGAAGCAGGAAGAATAATTTACATATTTGTTCATGGTGAGGTTGCAGTTTGTCCTTATTTGGTTTTTGCTGCTAGAACTCCGCAAAGTTTACACAAGTCAAAGGAATTTATCGTTGGAAATATCTTTTCTGATATCGATATTGTGAATAGGTTAAATGCATGTAAATTTCATGAGCAATATCGTTTAAGAGATAACCGTTCCTGTACAAGCTGTTCTTTAAATCTTCGATGTGGCAAGGGTTGTCCTGCAGCTATTATTGCTTCCGGACAGCAGATAGGAGGTTTCGATCCATTATGTCCAATTCTTCCAAGGGAGAGTAGAGATGAATAAAGCTAATACAAAGAAGGGGATATTTATCACTTTCGAAGGTCCTGATGGAGTAGGTAAGTCAAGTTTACTAGATGGTGTGGCCGATAAGTTAACTCAATTAAGTTTTGACATACTTCGAACCAAAGAACCAACCTTGTCATTATTGGGCCAGTTTGTTAGAGACGCAGAAGAAAATTATCAGGGACGGATTTTAGCTTATCTTGTTTCAGCCGACCGCTACCTTCATCTTGAAAGTGAAATTTTGCCAGCACTTCAAGCGGGTAAGATAGTTCTTTCCGATCGGTATATCGAATCATCGCTCGTATTGCAAAGATTAGATGGCTTAGATATCGAATTCATTTGGAAACTTAATGATCAGATTTATATTCCTGACTTAAGTGTGATACTTACAGCATCAGTGAAAATTCTTGAGCAACGTTTACACCAGCGTAGTTTGCTTAGTCGCTTTGAGCGTACAAAATCTAGAACCGACGAGTTAAACTATTATCTGGAGGCAGTGAAGTTTCTTTCAAAGCACGGATTTAATACTCTATTGCTTGATAATGAGATTACGCCACTTGAACAGAATGTCAAAAAAGTAGTTCGAAAAATCCTAACATTTATTTCCCGCCGAAAATAAATAATATTTATTTGCTATTTTCGGCGGGTATTTTTTCTGATAGAATTAATAATAAGAAAATGAATACAGAAAATAGAACCCAAAATTTATCGCATGATAGTTTTTCTGTTTTTTGCTGGAATATTGCTAATCCATCTCCTCAACGGGCAGGTCAGCAAGCTCTTTGGCTTCGTCAACGACCAGAAGATGTTTTAGTTCTCACCGAGGCCAAAAAAAGTGAAGGCTGTTTATTTCTTGAAAAATATTTCCGAGCTTATGGCTATAATGTTGTTTTTCCAAAACCCGAAGGGACAGAATTCGCAGTGATGATTATCAGTAGAAAATCATTGATACCAAGCAGTTTTTCGGATCAGATTAAGTATTTACGGGCTCGAGTAGCTTCTGTCAAGTTAGATTTCTCTGATGGTCAATTAGAGATTATTGGAGTATACGTTCCGTCCCGTGATGCGGGTTATGAGAAGACGACTAGAAAAAAACGATTTTTAGATGAGTTAACTAGTATGTTTAAGATAACCCAAGGTTTTCCTAGAAGGATTTTTTGCGGTGATTTAAATGTTCTTGAGCCTAATCATATTCCTCATTATCCGTTTTTTACAGATTGGGAATACGATTTTTATCGGAATTTAACAAAATACCAGCTCAGAGATGCTTTCCGACACCTTGATCCAGATATTCGAGAATATAGTTGGGTAGGTCGTACGAATGATGGTTATCGATATGATCATTGTTTTGTTTCAATTGATCTTTTACCATTAGTCCAAAAATCTTACTATCTTCACGAGCCCCGAGAAAAAAGATTAAGTGATCATTCGGCTTTGATTACTGAATTAAATTTTTGATAAATTTTTCATCAGATAAAAACCCAACCCTATTGACTTTTTGATTAATTAGGAGTATAACGAAAATAGAAAATAATAGTACATTTTTGTACATTTACATAGATTCTGCGTATGCGGAATCAAAAATTTAAAAACAAGGGAGGTGATTTAAGTGAAAAAGCAGTTTATTCTGCTGATGATGATTGTGCTGAGCGCTTTGCTGCAATTTGCTTGCTTGGGATCGGTTACCGGTCCCGATAAGCCAGAACCAACTCCCCAATATTGGGGAAAAGTAGAAGTATTCTATTACCGAGACCCTGTAAAGATTACTACGCCACATAAATATGGTGAAAGAGTGAATTTTTATTACGAACTTTACGACCCAAAGGCAGCCAAGAAATCGCAAAACGATAACCAAGTAGGCAATTACTGGAGATACGGAGCATTCGTTCTGGAGAAGATTAGCGAGAATAAGTTCCATGGATTTTTGGAAGAAGTATATGTGCAGGTGAGTAGCTCTGACAAGAAACACAGGATTTATTACAGAGACACGGAATGCAATTACCAATTCAGTTGCGATGGTCTTATCATAGACCAGGCAATAGAATTAGAAATCTCCGGGTACCAACTTCTTTTCAATATGCCCAAGATGTCTACGGGCAAAACTTTATTCAAGAGGAATTATTAATGATTAATAATTCCTCATTTTTTTTGCTTTTGAGCGGGTGTTTTGGAACATTAGAGGGCTATTGACAAGGCGATTTTGATTGTGGTAAGCTCTGCTCTTGGTAATAAGCTGCACTTTTGTGCACATTAGGATAGATTTTTAGTTCTTTACAATTGAATTTGCCGAATTTCGGTAAAGATTGAGATAGATACAAATTTAGGAGGAAAAAATGATAAAAATCAATAAAAGAATTGGATGGCGATTAATTGGTGAAGAAATAGTAGCCTTTAATTGCGATAATCACCAGATTGTTACTTGGAATAATGTGGCTTCTCAGCTTTGGGAAAAATTAATGGCAGGTGGTAATTTCGATAGTTTGATTGATTGGCTGATCAAAGAATATTCTTTAGGTCGTAAAAACGCCATAGAAGATGTTAAAAACTTTCTCCAAGAAGCATCGTCAATGGGTTTTTTGAATTTCGAAGAATCCAAAAATCAGTCAGAACCGGATGCAAGCACGGGAGAAAATGTTTTGTTAGCCATTGAGCTAGAAGCAATTAAAAATCTTATCCCCCTAGATATTACATTTGAAAGTACTTATTCTTGTAACGAACAATGCATCCACTGTTTTATGGAACGTGGCTTACCGTCTTTGAGGCTTTCGAGTATGAAGCGTATTTTGAACGAGGTTGCTGCCGCAGGCTGTCTTTTTATCAGTTTCACCGGAGGAGAATTTTTCACCCGTAGCGATGCGCTTGAAATTATAGAGTTTGCTGGAAGTTTGCATTTTGTGATTGACATATTAAGCAATGGAGTCCTTATTAATGAACGAGTTGTTGAACTACTCTTAAAGCATCCCGTTAGGCGCGTGCAGGTTAGTCTTTACGGCACAACTTATGAAATTCATGATTCTATAACAAGGTTGAGGGGTTCGTTTCATAAAACGATTAATGCAGTTAAACTCTTAAGAAGGGCTGGGATTAAAGTTGAGATTGCATTTCCCATGATGAGCATCAATTTCCATCAGCGGCATACCGCAAGACAGCTTGCTGAATCTCTTGATTGTTTGATTTCCCCAAGTCATATGATTACAGCTCGTAACAATGGTTCGACAGATACTTTTTCTTTAAGGCTTAGCGATGAACAGTTAAGAGAATTTTTAAGCGACAAAAAACTTTTTGATTTGTATGCTGGGCGAAAACCATTTAAGGGACACCAGTTTTATCTTGGGTTGAAAGATATGATGACAGCCCCACCGTGTTACAGCGGGTTTAATAGTTGTGCTATTACCCCAAGTGGCAAAGTGTTACCCTGTAATCAATTTCTTTACGCCGTGGGTGATTTAGAAAAACGATCGTTTTTGGAAATTTGGCACAATTCTCCAAAACTTAAATTCATTCGGAGTTTAACCTTGCGTGACCTGACGCAGTGTTCGGGTTGTGAGTTGTTATTTTCTTGTGCCCGTTGTCCGGGATTGGCCCACTTGGAAGGAGGAAATATTTTTGGCCCTTCGCCGGAAAATTGTCGAATAACAAAAATTTCAAATCAAATCTAAAAGGAGGTGGCAAGTGAGGAAAAAGCCCTACACCCCACCAAAGGCCAAGATGAAAGGGAATACTAAATTCCTGATCGTGGCCTGCATTCACAAGGGTTGTTCGTCCTCGTCTTCTCGTACATAGAAGATGGGATTGAACAACAAAAAACAGGGGACTCGATATAATTGTCGGGTCCCCATTCTTTTTATAATTAATAACCTAATTCAAAATTTTGTTTAAAAGATATTAATTTATATTTTGTGGCAAAAATTAATGGTTGTAGAACTTGAACCTCTTTTTTGTTTATGGGCATCAACTCCTTTTGCCAATAGGAAAAATTATAACCTGGGATAATAGGTGGTTTTAGTGGAATATTATAATTTTCTGTGAAAATTATTCTATTTTCAATCCTTTTACAAAAATATTTTTCTAAAGCAATTTTATTATTCTTTTCTAAAGAACCATACTGTGTATCGACATCTAACCAACCATAGGGTTTTAAATAAATACTATTCCACGAATGTTCGTTGATTGAATTATTGTTAGAGAAAACAACAAATCCTGTATTAATTTTCGTTGGTATTCTATTTATTCGGCAGACAGTAGCAAAAAAAACAGAATATTCACCACAATCGCCTTGAAGATTTTGGAGGTTTAAATTTTTCATGCCTCTTTTTTCGATGGGATATTTGTATTGGAAGTTATTTATCGTATACAAAAATGCATTTTCAGCTATTTCAAATGCATTTTTTGTATTTTTTTTCAGTGCGTAAGCAAGATTTTTGATATTTTTTGTTTGTTCTAGAAACGATACGTTTGTTGTTTGTGTTTTATATATCAAAGATTTTTTCGAGGGAATTTTTACAAGATTTGGATTTATTTTTTTGTTAAAGAATTCATTTTTTACTTTAATGCTAATATTCAATTGAATTTCTTTATTATTTGGTAAATCAAAATAGAGAATAGTATTTTTATATTTGTCTTGATAAATTGATTGAGGCAATAGTGAAATAAAAAAATCAGTAATTTTTTGAAAATTACGATTAATTGGTTTAGATAACCATATTTTTATTCCCGGTTTTTCAGTTTTGATTTTCGCAATATAATCAATTCGATAGCTTTTCTTTAAAATATTTTCCATATTTTAATCTTACTTCTTTGTCTGTGTTTTGTAAATGTTTTTCTATGATGCAGTTTACGCTAATTTATCGTCTTTTCCCACTGCGTAAATTGAGACAGATAGACAATACTTAAAAAGACAACAGGTTAAGCTGTTGTCTTTTCCTTTTAAATGGGGAGAAAAGTATTTTTTCTTCTTGTTTTATATTGATTTTATCATTACCAATGTTATGGTTTTAGGCGATAAGATGCCTTTGAAAATTCTTTTTCCGTAATCCTTTTTCGGTAAAATTTTATAATTATTCTTTAAATAAAAATTCTTTGCCCAATTGGCTTGAGGGAACAGTTCCAACATGGAAAAATCACAATTTTTCTTTTCTGCTATTTTTTCTATTTCTTGAAGTAATTTTGTGCCCAATCCCATCTTTTGTTTATTGGGTTCAATATGTAATATGCTAAGCCAACAGATTTTTTTATTTTTTATTTTCCACGCCGCAAAACCGGCTATTTTTTTATTATATTCAATAGTTAAAAAAGACCTTTTGGTTTTTTTCTGCATGCATTCAAAATCTTTTACCCTGAACGATTCATAATTGGGCATGATTTTCTGGTATGGTTTTTCAGCGCGATTTAGCAATCGGCAGATTTTCAAAAATTCTTTTCTTTTCGGCTTCCTAATAAATATCGATTTTTTTGTTTGTTTTTTCATCAGTTTTATTTTATAATTTTCCTTCAATTTTGTAAACTTGTTTGCTAGTTGACAACATAATTTTAAAAAATCTATAATAAAACCATATGTCGAGACAATTTACGGCAGTATATAAAAAACACGGGAAATGGTATTTGGGATGGGTCGAAGAAATTCCCGGAGTAAATACTCAAGGCAAAACTCTTAAAGAAGTAAAAGAAAATCTTAAAGAGGCTCTTTTATTAATTCTTGAGACGAATAAAATAATTACCAAAAAAGAAGCACCAAAAGGAAAGGTCATTATCGAGCCGATTTCTGTTTCTGTATAATGAAGCGGAAAGATTTAATTAAGCATTTAATTAAAAACAACTGCATCTTTATTAGAGAGGGCGCTAAGCACAGCGTCTTTTTTAATCCTTTAACAAAAAGAGTTTCTACGATTCCTCGTCATGATGAGATTGATAATTTTTTAGCCAAGAAAATCTGCCGAGATTTGGGCATAGTGATAATCAAGAAAAAATAATCCCGCTGAGCGGGAGAATATTGACAGGACAGCGGTAATGCGCTATCCTGTTTTTAGTTCTTAAATTTAATAAGGGAGGAAAAAATTGAAAAAAAAGAGAGAGGAATTACTTAGAAGATTAAAAGAGGGTATCCCAATTGATGAAGTGCCTCGGCTATTAGAAGAAGTTCAAAGAGAAGAGGCCTTAGAAAAAGCGCCAAAAGAAAATCTCAGCCATTTCGAAGATGAAAAAATGCAGTATTTTTCAGATTTATGGTTTTCCCAAAGAAAAACTGCATCGGTTGAACAAAAAAATCAAGTTGGCCTGGCCTATATTTCAAAAACGCTGGGGCTGGAAGATGAAATTGCTCAAAAATTTGCGCAAGGAGACAGAGAGGCATATCATAGTGTTGGGATGGCTCAATCTGCAATGTCGGGTTGTAATCTTATTTCTTTTTGGTCCAGGGTAAGTCAAATTTTTCCCAACATCTACGATCACACAGATATCAGGTATCTTGATTCGCAGGGGATAGGGGCTGTTTTTCATTTTAAATGGCAACTTGAAGTTCTTTTTGCGGAAGATTCTCCGATTCTTTGTTCTTTAGCGGTTAACGCACACGCGTACAAGTGATTCAGTAATTTTCGCGGGGAGATGATGGCATCGCCCCGCTTTTTTATTTCCCGGCTTTTAAAATTAATTGATTTTTTTGCTTGTCTTGAAGGAATTGAAAGGGTATAATGAAGTTATGAAAAAAAGGAAAAAATCAGCTCAAGAAATACAAGACGAATTTTTCCGAAAAATGTCTGCGGGAAAGAAAATAAGGCTGGCTTCGGAACTGACTATGTTTTATTTGAAACTACGGAAAATGAAACTCATCAACAAAGATACAAGATTAGTTCTAAGATAGTCTATTTTGAGTGTGTCCGGGAAAAAATTAGATTTGGATTATCTCAAGCGCGCGGCGAAAGATTTGGGAAGTTTAGAGATTTTAAATAAATTAACATAGAATCGATAAAAAAGGAAAATAAGAATTAATTCAACATTATGACTACAATAAAATCAACCGGATGCTGCGAGCCGTTTAATCCCGAGCCGTGGCAGGATAAGGAAATTGTCTGGAATAGTAAAATTTTCATCAAAGACCACGTGACGAGTATTTTTCATATTCCAATGAATATGGGAAAGAAGGTTGTCAAGAATATGGCATTAATCGAAAAAGCTGGAGCCAAAGCGCCGTATCAATTGATGTTGACCGACGAGAAGTCGTCTTGGGGCTCGGATATTTATATCGATGTTGCCAAAGAGGTTCCGGGCGCGCAAATGACAACTCTTTCCGGAACATTTTTGACCAAAGTATTCGAGGGACCGTATCAAAATGCCGGAAAATGGGCCAAAGAGATGGCGGAATATGTCAAAAGCAAGGGAAAAGAATTGAAAAAGCTGTATTTTTCCTATACTACCTGTCCGCGCTGTGCCAAGGCTTACGGCAAGAATTACGTGGTCCTTTTCGCGCAGATAAGTTAATTTTGGGAAATAATAATTAACCCCGCACAACGCTTAGGCGTGTATGCAGGGCAAGTAAAACATAAAAATATGGGCGGAGGATGGGCAAACAAAAAAAGACGTGCTAGAAAAGCAAAAAAGAGAAGTAAGAATACGATTAGAAACAAATCAAAGAGAGGATAACAGAATACTGAATAAGTTGAGATACATAGGTAACACCTTAAAAATTAAGGGAAATGATTGATTTTTCCGGTAAAATCCATAATCATAGAGAGAAACAGCTAATCGTTAAGTATCTAACCGGATTAGGTTTTCACA
>Ga0315282_10004050_pt1 | contig 25807 bp, 18 predicted proteins | sample YL17G07_20_MG_FD_203693 | JGI IMG/M metagenome (GOLD analysis project Ga0315282, IMG submission 203693) | Sediment microbial communities from Yellowstone Lake, YNP, Wyoming, USA - YL17G07_20 | ecosystem: Environmental > Aquatic > Freshwater > Lake > Sediment | place: USA: Wyoming | collected... | reverse complement strand
AGCCGCCTGTAGTGATGGCTGACGGCACCAAGACCCATAGCATCTATCCCACCCTGAACGAGGTACGCATCGTAATCGGATACGATCCAGACACACATAGGAAGACGCTGCTCCACGCCTCAGTCAACCATGACTGGAGCCAAGTAGGAAGAGAAGTCAACACTAGATACAGCAGCTTGATTGGAGATGCGGAACGAGGCATACGCCTCAACCTAGACTATGCGCGAAGGCAATTAGACCTGGTCCACGCAGTGAAGGACTCCCTCTACAAGCTATGGTCGGAAGGCATGAGCAGACAGGAGAGAGAAACGGTAGGCGTGGAGATGAAGCAGCTCCTCTACACCCTCGTCAACTCCGTCAAGAAGCACCTAGAGGATTATGATGGAGAGGCGCTGAGGAATAGGATAGAGAGCACCGTGAAAGACCTCATAGCCCTCGCAGAACGCCTGAAGATGAAAGGCTACCCCAAGACAGCAGCTTTCATCAAATCAAACGCCAGATTCATGGTGACATTCGCGAAACTCGCATTGAAGAACATCCAGATACCCTACACATCCAACGCCATCGAACGACTCATGGGCGAGATCTCCAAACGCTGCAAACACAAATGGATGCACTGGAGCACAGAAGGCCTAGAGAACATACTCCAAATCATCCTAGTCAGATACACGAACCCACAATTCTACAAACAGTTCTGGAAAACCTATATCCACCCATCACAATACCAACCCACACTCACAACACCAGTCTAACCCATCATTGCACAGGACCAATAGAACGGACTTGGTCACAAGTGGGGCGGGCTTCCTACAGCCAAGTCCATCGCAATCAATCTCAGCTTGGCCATCCTATCGCTGTTCTCGTCTCGTATACGGAGTAGGTCGAGTTTGCGTGCATCGCCTCGACATTGCATGCATTGACCGACGCCTCTAAAGTTCTTTCGACCAGTATTAGGCCGATCTCATACTTCCTCACGATCTGTTCAATAGGCATAATTGGAACGTATCCGGCTACAGTGAATATGGAGAACAACTCGCCATATGCATACGGCGAAGACGTGTTCAAGACCCGCTTTCTAGCAAAGTATGCAACTGCGGCGGTCAAGGTCGCTGGAATACATAGCACGTTATCTCTTGGCGACTCGCGGATAGCTTCTATGCAGTCTAGAAGGTCGGAGCTCAGGACGTAGTCCTTAAGTCTCGAGGTTGTGCGAAAGGATCGTCGCATCTTCACTATGCTAATGGCAAGCAGGCCAACGAACAATCCGTAAAAGAGTAAATCCTGTGAAACATAGGTGCTCATAATCCCGACTACCACCGCGGAAGGAAAAGCAGCGTAGTCCAAGTACCTTACACCTTGGCCCAAGAACATAACCCTCTTCCAAAGGCTAGTTACAATCGCTAAGAGCAAGGCGACGATCGACCAGATTGCAAAGTACGATATCAGACGTACATAGCTGACGCCTACGGGGGGCAAAAAAAACAAGACCAGCAGCGGATAGACACTCCAAGGATTGGAAGCTCCAAGGAAACGTATCTTGCCGACGGTGATTCTAATCTGGCTTCCCAGTTGAGCCACGTATCTGCTCCAAAATCTAAGGATTGCGAGATGTTCTCTGATCATTTTCAGCGTATACCCACGGCTGATCGCTGTTGCGAGTGCGAAGCCCGTAATCAGCACAAGAACGCTCACCCATAGGCCGGCGAGAGTCAAGGACAAAGCCAAGAAAGCAAGAGCCTGAGTTGCCATCTTGTGGCAAAGAAGTACCAGAGCGCAAGCGAAGGCTGAGATGAGAAACAGAAGCTGCACGTGTCCTTGGAAGGTGGTCTGAGATAGGAGAAGAGATGCTAATGTGAGAGTTAACAGCAGTGATCCCAGCGGCCTTGGAGTCAATGAAAGTGACTCCTCAAATGAGCGTGGTGTAAAGACAAACGCTGTCGCGGCAAGCGATGCAGGAAGAAATTCTCCAGTAAGGAGTTTGACAAGTGCAAAGAGCAAAGCTACATGAACGGCATCAAAGAATGCAGAAAGGTATCGGGAGAGAAACAGGAAAGCCCTTGTGGGAAAGATTGCGATTAGGTAGTGCAAAAGGGGCGGGTATGCGATCGTGCCTCTTAAGATGAAATGCGAGGCGAGATGCTCCTTGGGAATCCTGAAACCATTTAATCTGATTTCCTCGGCGGCTAGGAGGTGGACCCACGAGTCGATGCCCACAAGGCGGAACCTCCAGGCAAATAAGGACCTCGTGGCAAAGCAGACTAGGCAGAAAGAAATAATTGCGAGTCCGTCTTCAACAAGGCCGAGGTAGGCCATGGGCTCAGCCCTCTAACTCGGCCTCACCGGCCGGCGGCTCAGGCCCCGCAGCCTTTTGAGCATCTCGGTCCAGATCCATCTCGTTACACTAGATAACTGGTCATCCGACAGCATTGACCAAAGAGTGACGATAGCTGCACCGCCACTTACGAGACCAGATATGACATAGTAGCTAAAGTCCCATGCTAGATAAGGCACCAAGAAGACAGGTAGACATGCCAAGGGGGCTAGGAACAGTTTCGATGTCCGTTGACTCAAGTGGCTCCTACTGAATACCAGTAGTGCACCCGCCTGGAGGGCATACGAGACCAAGTCGGCTGCAGCAAGACCCAACAAGCCGTACGGTTTGACCAGGACGAACACCAAGGGCACGTATGAAATTGAATATACCACTTGTGACTTTAGAAGATCCTTGGTTCTTCCTACTGCCTGCAGGAGGTTGACCAACAAGACCGTTAGAGAAGCAAAACCGTACTTGAGCAGTAGAAATCCTAACCCTCCTAGTGCCGCTCTGCTCAAGTATGCGGGTCCAAGAAAGATGAGGATTATTTCAGGTGAAAATAGCCCAAGAGCGAGAGTAGAAGGAACGAGAAGCAGGGACGTAAACTTGATAGCGGCAGAAACTGTCCCGCGCATTTTGACCACATCCAAGGTACTGAGCTCCGAGACCAAGGGAAAAAGAGGGACAGCCAGGGCAGTTGGTATGTAAATAAGCGATGCCGAGAGGACGTCGACTACTTTGTACAGGCCCACGTCTCCGAAACTATGCGAAAACGCTAGGTAGCTTCCTCCGAACAGTTGCACAACAATGCTGATAACCCATGTCAGCAGGACTGGAAGCGAATATTTCAAGATCTGGCGCGCGTGCCCAAACCCCAAGCGTACCGTGAGGCCAAGGTGACTCGAAACCGCCTTTCGGCTAAATAAGCCGACTAGAACCAAGGATGTGAAGGATACAACTACGGTTGCCAGGACCGTTCCTACTATTCCTAACAACCGTGTAAGCGATATTGTAGCGACCGCGAGTATTAGCGTCTGAGCTATTGACAGCTGGGCGAACGTCTTCATTTCTTGGAACCCCTGAATGATAGAGAAACCCAAGGTTGCGAGCGCAGTCCCAGAGATGGAAAGTGAGAGCACCACCACGAGAAAACTCATTGACTGAACCCCATACACTAATGCGATGCCAGAAGACCAAAACGAGAGTAGGCCAAAGATACTAACGGATCCAATCAATATGACCATTAGCCCAGTGCCTATGACCTCTGCACATAGTTTTCTATCCGCAACGTTGTACTCCGCTACGTACTTAGTCATAGCCACCTGAATTCCCAAGGTCGCAAAAAGGCCCGCTAGTCCTTGAATTTGCTGGAGTATTACCCATAGCCCAAGGTCTTGCGGGCCTAGAAGTCTGGCAACCACGATCGACTGAATTGTGGAAACAAGCTTTCCCGCAACCATGCTCGCAAGGACCAAAGCCCCTCCGACCACAAGCTTCTTGCCAAGGGTTGCCATTCGAGTCACTCAGATCCAGAGGGCGACAGCCGATCAGTTTCGCAATTTAGGCAAGAGCGACAAGGCCGCGCTCGACAAAACTGTCACTCTTGTCTCGGAGTGCCCCGACGAGCTTAAAGCCTTTGGGCAAATCGGCAAGCATGTTAGCCCGAATGATGTTTTGTCAGCTTTATCCAGCTTAGATCGAAGTTTGGGTACTCACTTGGATGACTTTCATGTAGGCCTGCTTTTCGGCTTCAACAACACACTTGTCATAATTCTTCCTCGGGTAGGCAGTGACTTGCAATGAAGTTCTTCCAAGGAGTTCTTGGTCGTTAAGGAACTGCAAGCACTTCGACGCGAGATCACGGACCTTGTCAAGGTGGACCAGATGAACCGCGGGGCATTTTCCGTGCGCATACCATATTGCGGGTATGTCGCAGGGAACTACGGGAAGGCCACACGCCAAGGCTTCCGCGACTGCAAGAACCCGTGAGTCGACTCGACTTTGATATACGTACATTTTGCTTCGTTCTCTTGACCTCGATAAGGGCTAACGCTGAGCGTGAGGCCTTCCCGATTATCGCAAGAGTGGCCTCTGGGCGCGGTCAACCACATAAGACCATGTCTCCAGAAGACCCCCCCTTTTTGAGGCGCTGTGTATCATCAAATTCCTTGGGTGGATCCGGAATTCGGTCTAGGTCGACGGCGTATGAAGAATTCAGCAGAACTGTTTCCACCCTAGCGTCGTACTCCTATCCACTGGTGCACACCAAGCGTCGGCGAGCTCCTTGCACCAGTCGTCAGCCAGCGACACTTGCGCCGGTGACATAATTCGCGGATGATTCACGCGCATGTTTTGAATCAAGCAAGCATGTTAGCCTGAAGGTCTTCCAGTCAAGATCACCTACTCTGCCCACATTGCTATGTCATCCCTTGGAAATCTTCGGAAATCTTCTGATGGACTTTCTCACTTCGCAGGATCCGCGAGTATGCCTCTACTACGCTTCAGCAACCTTGTCTTCCCGTTGTTCTCTAGCGTAGGCGGTAGAACGTCGCGGTGTTCTTCGTGTGAGTTGTTGGTCGCCAACGACCTGCCATACTAGGACACGAGCGTAGAATGGCGGTCTCCCGTCAAACCAACGGAGGATGGTTGCGTAAAGAATTCCTACAAGGCGACGCAGTACAGGGTAAAGCTCCAAGATCATGGTAGTCTGCCAGACGTAACCGTTCTGGACCGCGACTAGACGGCTTCCTGGGAATAGCTCGTATAGTTCAGTCTCGCTTGCGTGACCCGCAGAGAGGTGTTCTTCGGTATTGATGTCATGCCTCGCAAATCGACGTTCATAGGCTTCGTTGTAAAGGATGTCAAAATGCCTCCCCTCACTCTCAGCGGGGAGGTAAGCCACAACTAGATGCCTCGCAACTCTCATTAATTCTTCTGCAGTGCGAGATCGTTGCGTCCTCGGAATATGTTCTAGCATGGCGACAGCGGTCACAGCATCAAAGGCACCGTCACGGAACGGCAACGAGTTTGCGTCCGCGACCAGCCGTTCGATCAGAGTAAGGGCATTGTGACCTCTTGCATCAAGCCTATAGAAATTTGAGCGGACTACGCTTTTGAGTTCGGTTGCCTTTAGGTCTGTTACGTACACTTCGAAGCGCGCGCAATCGAGATAGGCCGCTATGCCTATTCCGCTCGCGCCCACGTCGAGTATGGACATCGGCCTTTTCATCTCCACCCCCAGCAGATGCCGAAGCGCAAGACTATATCGCTGCCAGACCGTGAATCTCCAGCCATACAAGAGCAGTTCGGCAAATCCGATCTCAGGTCGAACTGTGACCCTGGGCATGAACAGATTCAGAAAACGGAGAAAGAGACCCTTCATGCAAGTCGCCAATCAAGAGGGATTGCTCCGGCCCAGTGGCCCATACCAACCGTTAAGACTTGATAGAAAACCGCAGGAAGAACATTCACAGATACCTCTACTGAGGGCAGCCACAAGAACGCTGTCCAAAGTACGCCGGTTTGCACGCTAGCAAGATACCCAAGTATCCCGTAGACATCTCTCAGTGATGGTTTGTTCTCTATCATGAGATCCTCCACTCCACTCCGTGCCTCTTGTCCCTTCGAAGAATCTCCATCGTTCGGATCCATCCACCCCCTATATATCCTCGTGGGACCTGTGAAAGCCCAAAACCAGAACTCTCATTATTGTTATCTTTTAGACTTATACCCTCTGATCAAATAAGAACCCATCTCCCAGGTGTCTACCTAGCGATGTCCGCTAACAGCCTCGGGCATTACCGCTGTGGTCCCGCTTTGCGGTCTCTTCCTTTCCTTTCAGTAATAGTTCCTGTTCATAACGGGGAACGGACGCTTCGAGACGTATTGGAAGCTCTTTGCAATCAAGCTTATGAAAAAGCGAAGATGGAGATTATTGTGGTCGACGATTTCTCGAACGACGGAAGTGCCGCCATGGCCCGAGAGTTTCCGGTTCTTCTGCTGAGAAACGAGGCAAATCTAGGCCTGTCAGCCAGCCTAAACAGGGGAATTAGACTCGCGAGAGGGAGCCTCATAATTACCTTACATCAAGACTGCGTTCCTCTGTCGCCAGATTGGGCAGGAGACATCGCAGGCCATTTTGCTTCCGCGCACGAAACCGGTTCAATCTCATCGTTTCTTGTGCTACAAGACAAACTGTCGTTCCTTGACACAATTTTTGTGCACATATACATTCAGGGATGGAGTAGAGATTTTGATAGATCTCGGCTACCAGGCCGCGATGGCCTAGTCGAAGTCAACTTCGTAGGCGATAAATGCGATGCATTTGATAGGACTGCCCTCGAGAAGGTAGGAAATTTTGATGAGAAATTCATCTCCTCAAATGAAGACCTGGTTCTCTCGCACATGCTCAGGGAGAGAAAATTCAAGATGTTTCTCGACAAGGATCTGACGGTCCAGCACAGGCTGGTCTCCTTGAATTTGATGAGCCATCTGCACCAGGCTCTACGCCGCGCAAGACCTCAAGCGATTGTCATGCATGAGTTGGGATATTTCGCTGGAAGTGAGATCATCATCCCCTTCGCACTGATCATGTGGTCGTTGATGTTTCTCGTATTGAGAATAGCTTTCCGCGTCGGTGCGGCCAACCTATTCTTGGGGCTCGCATCGGTCTTCGCTTCAATCTGCTCTGCAATTTACATGTCATCCAAGAAAATGCCGCCCTTCTACACCTTCTCTCATTCCGAAAGGTTTCGATCTCTCGTGAAGAATTTGACCGTTTTGTCGCTATCTGGGTCATTCTTACTGTTCATGGCAAAACTTGGGTTCTCTGCCGATCTCCTGCTTCTTGCCCCTGCAACTGTGGGTATTTCTCTCTTGGTCGTTCGAGCAGGATTGAGGGTCATGCGTTCCGCGAGGTATCGATTTAGGCAGGTCGGGCTTTGGGTTGCGCTATCGATTGTGATTCCGGCCTTTGTTCTCTCGCTTCTATTCGATAGCCTTTATGCACTAGGGTTTCTTGAAGGAATGATCTTATTCCATGCACTGCGAAGAAAGAGACTGTAGGTGCTGCTGACGCTAACTTTGCTATCTATGTCATATCTATGTGTGCTTTTATGCTGCCACGCTGGTTGCGGTAGTCCATGTCTAGACTAGTGCGGCATGAAACCGTGCTTCTGGCCCTAACCTTCTGCTATTCCGTAATTGTAGGATATCTTATGTTTGTGGCGGGATACTTTCTCTTCCATTACCCTGATAGCGAGGAGTACGTGCTCGCCGCAAACACCCTGCATGAAAAGGGCGCCTACCCAGTTTTCCTTCTTTCTCCCAATCACCCCGCATTGTTGGCCGCGATATCGAACGTGTTCGTTAGGCCGCCCTTGTATCCAACTCTGATCGCTCTGTTCTACTATGTTTATGGAGTTGAGCAGTATGTAGCCCTCGTTGTGTCTCTTGCCTTTGCCTCACTAATACTTGTGGTCACTTACTATCTTTCGGCCCGGATCTTCTCCCCGGAGGTCGGCCTTCTTGCCTCCGCGCTTGTGGCTCTCAATCCAGTCTTCCTTGCGTACGGGCCGATTGACGTACTCACTGAATCCGTATTCACGTTCTTTCAAGTCGCGATGCTCCTTTTTCTCTATGGCGCGGCGAACGACAGCAAGCTGAACTTTCTCGCGGCAGGTGTCTGCTACTCCCTCTCTATTCTCACGCGCTTCAACGGGGCCTACGGTTTACTGACGTGCTTAGCGTTCATGGTAGTGTTTGAAAGGCAGCGCGCACGTGATTTCGCGAGGTCCCTAGTCTTGTTTGCCGTGGGAACGCTCGTGATTCTTCCCTATTCCATGTGGAGCCTTTCGCTATTCGGGACGCCATTCTACATGCCATTCTGGGGACTTCTCAGCTACACAGATCTACTCGTAAACCTGGGAAAAACACTCTACTTCGTAGTAACGTCGGCTAGAAGAGATTTCATAGCCTCCGCCCTATTTTCCCTCGGCATCCTCGCCTATGTTAGGAAAGAGAGATGGAGATCTACCCCACTGCTTATCTTCATTCTGTCATACATGTGGTTCACGGCCACCACAATGAATGCGGACTGGCGTAGGTATCTTCTCCCCGTGATTCCTGTTTTTTCAATGGTTGCTGCAAGTCAACTTACTGTTTTTCTTGATGCCCTGGGCAAGAAGTCTGCCGCTCGGTTTCACGTCAGCTCTCGATTAGTAAAAGCTGTGGCCTTGGGCGCGTATTTCCTCTTTGCCTTGAGCCTTGCTGCGCCCCAATTTGCAGAGTTCTTTGAAGGCATGAGGGGGATCGCCTCCTATTCGAGCGCATTTTACGGCTTCACATCCACGGTCTTCGCAACAAACCCGTCTTGGTACGAGACGTATTATGGGAAGCCACTTGCTTCAGTCACCCCCCTTGTCGTGTTGCAACAGGATCTTGTGTACTCGTTGCCCCTCATCCTGATAATGGAAGTTACCACAATCGGCCTACTCCATCTCACAAATCGGAATCGAAGAAATCATCACCTTCGCTCAGAGTGAGAAATTCCCAAGTTTGGTTGACTGGTGCCAGACTACAAGTCAGTCCGCGAGACGAGAAACTTGATTTCGTAATCAGGCTTGTGGAAACACTGCAAACATACGTCAGCTTTATCTCGATTAGTTACTTAGTCCGCCTCGCTTTCACGACTAAGATACTCCCACCCAAACTTCTCGGAAGACCAACATTGATTAGAAACAATAGGATCGGAAAAATCAACTTATACGTTTTGAACGCTCGGCTCGCGTTCAGACGCGCCAGTTCGGATTGGCTCCTGAGAGGGCGATAAGCCGCCGAGTAGATACGTTTCAAGACTTCAACAAGCAAAGTGCCTAGCATGGGAAGCGCGTACGACAGTTGTATTGAATCAAACCCAGCTCGTGAGAGTAATCGTTGAAAAGCCGGCGGCGAGTATCCCCGTCGGAAGTGAAACTCAGGACCTTGAGGACCTTGGTGACTGCTTTTTCGCGATCGAAAAGGAAAACTGGCATTTGGTGTGCTGCAGCTTAGGACTCCATAATCGCGTAAGATTCTGAAGCATTCTGCAACTACTCGCGAGTCATCAGCGACGTGCTCTAGTACCTCTGTGCAGAGAACCTTCGTGACCGCCTCATCCTTGAGAGGTAGTCTGGTAGCCGACCCGAGAACGAAGTCTAACCGTTGGTAGAATCTCTTCGCCAGCCTAAGCGCTTGAAGGTCAATATCGACTCCCAAGGCGTATGCTACTTGATGTTGGATCAGGCCGGTGAAATATCCAGTACCGCATCCTATGTCCGCGACGATGTCCGTGGCTCTAAGCGCCAAATATGAAAACAGCTGCTGCTGGCGAGACCGAGCTTCAACTTGATACCTCATGAAGTGCGGCAAAAAATCGTCACCCTTGCTCGTGGAGTATCAAAGCCGATTTCACGGCAGCGCGCAATTCACCCGTTTCAGGTAATTTGCCGTCCACAGACCAGCTCTAGCCGCCATCAACTCGACCGTTGTCCTGAGCACACCGAGACCATAGCTCAAACCAGTCTTAAGGTCGATCGAAGAGGCGTGGGGGAAATATAATGTTGGGCATGAAACCTCTCCGATGCGGTGGCCATGCCACATTATCTGGGCAATTATCTGATTATCAAAGACGAAATCATCTGAGTTGGCCTCGAAGTTTATTGCTTCCAAGACATGCCGCTTAAAACCCCTTAACCCCGTGTGGAATTCTGATATTTTGGAATGCCACGCGAGGTTCTGAACAGCCGTTAGAACCCTGTTGAAGACAAACTTGTACAGCGGCATCCCGCCCTTCAACGCACCACCAGCAAGTATCCTGGAACCCAGCACCACGTCATACGGGCCATAGGCGAGAAGAGTTACGATCGCGGGGATTAGTCTAGGCGAATATTGGTAATCAGGATGAAGCATTACAATTATGTCACCGCCCATTTGGAGCGCAGTCTTATAGCACGTTTTCTGATTTGCACCGTAACCTCTATTCCTGTCATGACGCAATGTCCTGATGCCCAAATTCCTGGAGATCTCGTATGTGTTATCCTCACTTGCGTCATCGACTAACAGAGCTTCATCGATGAATTCCTTGGGGATCTCGTCATAAGTCGCACCAAGAGTGTTCGCGGCATTATAGGCAGGCAATACGATGATTACCTTTTTACCGGCAATCAAACTCAGTTCGACCGAGTAGTTGCTCGGCTGTATCTAATAAGAGTCTACGCGTAACACTATTACGCTGAGTAAATAGAGAGAGGCAAGAATGCCTTCTCGCGATCGTACCCCTTTGCGCACGATGTGTTTCGTATTGAAGAAAGGAATCGGTCGGCCGGAATCGGCGAACTCGGTCACATGACGATTATGGTGCGCTGCCCGGGAAAGCGAAGGCATCACGGGTTTGTGTGCCAAAGTGCGTACTTTGCGTTGCTCTGGACCAATTGAGCTCTGTCCAGAGGCGGCCCTGCACTAGTAACGACCCAAGCGTCTTTCGGAAGGAGTTCAGGTATATGCGCAGTATGTCTCTCGAAGTAGTAGCTCAAGCCAGGCCATCCTGCGTAGACAGAGACATAGATGGTGTCGGTTGGTTTTGTGTACTGCCGAACCCAGTTCGCTAATTCAAGAAACTCCGAGTCGGGGGGAGAATTTATCTTGGCTAGGTTCTCCCAACCCGTATGAGTGCCTAATGGAGCGATCTGCGTGAAAAGCATGATCCCCAGAAAAAGTAGCACCAGTAGCTTAGTTCGAAATCGACTGATCTCAGCTACCTTTCTTGAGGCAAGGATAACGACGAGGGGAAACGCCGGGAGAATAAACCTTGCTTCAATGTGGGAACCGATCCAGATGGGAACAAGAGAGATCGCGAGATAAGACCACGCAAAGGCTCCTTGCTTGCCCCTGAGCCTGCTAAGAGTAGCCGCAGCTAGAAGAACTGGCAGAAACGAGAAGTCATATGCAGTATACCCCAGCCAGGCTACCGTATTGGGGATTGTAGGCGTCACTCCTCCCATGGAGGTATTATAGAAAGCTGAACTCAACGTGAAATAGGTCTCTCGCAGGATGCTGATGAAAGTGACAAGTACCACGCCGAGCCACAGGACTGAGGTCATAAGAGTCCTTCGCACTGATCGACGTCTGAGGATAGTATAGAATGAGTGTGCCACGACTACAAAGATAGCTAACACCGACTGGAAACGCATTAAGATGGCCAAACCGCCAAGAACTCCGGAGCCTACCGTGCATAGCATCGCGTAGCCTTTCTGAGGGGAACTCTCAGCGACAAGGTACAAGACTAGGGAAAGAAGCACCAAGAAGAGACTTGGAACATCCGTCAATACTTGCGCCGAAACACCCCAGAAATACCACGAAATTGACATCAACAGTATACTAATCTTGCCTGTCTCGCTGCCTAGCAGGGCTTTTGCAAGAGAATAGCTTGCGTATACTGTTCCCAACGCGAATAGATATGCTATGACGTTTCCTAGAAAAAGAGGATCCAATCCTGGATTCAGCCGAAACAAGAACGCCAAGAGATAGGGCAAGAGAGGATAGCGATCAGTATAGAAAGCAAAATTCGTCTTCCCGCTCAATGCCAGAGCCGTCGTCAAATACGCGGCCTCATCAACATAGAGCCCACCATTGGATAGGCACACAGGAAGTAGCACTAGTGCAGGCACTAGGAAGATGACCCAAGAAGAGCGTGAAAGAAGGCGAGACAACGACCCTTGCATCGCTTTTGACCCAGTTTCGTCGCAGATATCGTTATCCGGTTTCTTAAACTATTGTCAATCCACTGCGACGAGGCAGAAAGTCGATGCCACTGGAGTGCGGAACGAAGAACTGCATGTGGTGAGGCTCGTTGAGGACATCGCCCGTGAGTTTGCAAGGCGTGACCATGAACTCGTTTCTCGTAGACGATAATAGCGAAGACTCAACTGGCCCTCCCGCAGACGAGTGCCCTGCGGACTAGCATAGCTTCCTAACGCTTGAGTCGCTGGCCGTAGGTGGCTGCTAGCTCCGCTTGCTTGTCTGGTCGGATGCTTGACAAGGCGCTTCCACTGATTGTACCAGCACCCTCTAAGCGTTTAAGCTCGGTAGCCTCGTTAAAGACGACCTGAAGCAAGGACGGGTCGGTCGCTGCTTCAAGCGCTTGTAACCGTTGAGCTAAGCGGTCAATGAGCGCTGGTGATGATGACGGCGAAGCATTCGGAATGCCTGAGGATTGATGGGATATACCCGATGGGGGCGGCGTTCTAATTCCTTCATTGGGGGCGGTCGTCCCTATGCTTTAGAGCCCTCCTTGAACTGATGCTACCGTTGGTCTTTTCGGTCGTTCAGGCCAAAGTCGATGCTTCCTTGCTATGGCTGTAAGCACCGATGAATGAAGGCCCTTACCGAAGCGCTGCTTGATGACCTTGTTGGCACCAGCAGCATCGCCGTGCTCGTTGATGGCTTCAATGACCGCTTGCTCAACCGCTGGGCTGATGATTGAGCCGTTAGGCCAAAGGTCTTGCTCATTGGTTGATGGGGCTTGAACGGCTGGTTGAGCCGTTGGAACGACCGCTTGATGCGCTGGTTGAATGGCTCGTTCAACGGCTTGGTTCGATGCTTGTGCTGCTTGGGTAAGCGGCTCGCTTCCTTCAGGAGCGCTTCGTAAGGCGGTAGGTATCGCTCGTTGAGCCGCTTGGTCGTCCTTCATTGGAAGGCTCGTTGGAGTGCTTGCTGGCTTCCTTCATCCGTTTCTTGGCCGAACACGATCTGCTGCAGGCATCAAGTTTTGCCCGAATGAAGCATTGGGCACGGCTGGGCTCGCATTTCGCAAGATACTTTGCTGGTACAAGAAAGAAACGTAGTAGCTCTATAACGACAAACTTGACGAGATCCGCGGCACGCAGGTTCCTCAGGCCAAAGGTCGTCATGTTTCTTTCCATAAGGTACATGGCTCTCAGTGAGCCGACCCCTAGGGTGCCAGCCGCTTTGTGCGTCAACCTTGCCTTGGGCGCGTATGCGACCGTGTAGCCTAATGCTTTCGCCCTTAAGCAGAGATCCACTTCCTCATAGTAGGCGGGTGTGTATACGTCATCGAAGAACCCGATCTTTCTGATAACCTCTGACTTAAGCAGCATCGCACAGCCTGGGACGTAGTCAACCTCAAGTGGCTCATTATGTGAGCCGTCGTCTGCTTCACCCTGCCCTATATGCTTCACGCACTTCCATGTGTCTGCTGACCTTAGGTTCCAGATCAAGTCAGAAAGTGATACTCGTACGATACCCCCCGCAGCCTGGATCTTGCAGTCTTCCCCCAACACTTTGGGTCCTACGATGCCTACCGACGGACAAGCTGCCAAAATCCTTTCCAGTTCGACAATGCAGTCGACCTCTACAACCGCGTCGTTGTTTAGCAGGAGAAGTCGATCGGCACCCTGCTCCAAGGCGAACCGAATGCCTAGGTTATTCCCTAAGGAGAAACCGAGGTTTATGTCGCTCCTGAGGACGAAAATGTTGGGGAAGTTCCTTTCTATGTATGACAGGCTCCCGTCGACACTTCCATTGTCCACCACCAAGATCTTGTAACCTTGCGGCAGCGCCCTCATCAAGGAGGGTAGTGAAAGCTCTAGGTGCTTTCTTCCATTATAGTTGACGATTATCACAAACCGCGCCGAATGGTTAGCCGCGTTCATGTCTGATGCGCCCTGTGCTTCTTCGGGCAAAAAAAGTTGCTGCATTGCGACTCTGTCTGGCTGACCCGGCTAATTACGCTTCAGCCCGCGGACGATAACGAGTGCGATGCTAGCGGCCCATATGGGAAGTGCGTACAGTGGGAGTTTTGAAGCGTAGTCGATGCCATGTACAAGTTGGGCGACGGTGACGCTTCCGGTGATAATCGGGAAGAAGTAGTCAGATACATAGTTCTTTCCGATGTCCGCCACGTTTCCATGACTTATGCTAAAGGTCCAACCCATAGCAAGAAACAGAGAGAATCCCGTTAGAACGAATATCGCGATAGAAACAGATCTAGTGCGGAACCTTCTGATGACCTCCATCAATCCCAAAGAGAGGGGAGGGACCGTTGTGATCAGAAATCTGGCGCTGAAGCAATACTGCCCGATATTGTAACCCTTGAAGATGAGGTTGTCTGCCAAGTCCACACCCAAGAGCAGCGCCAGGAAAAAGGACGCTGACATTAGAGCAAGCTCCTTTTCCCTCCCGTAGAGAAGTATCAGTCCCGTGATTGCCAGGATAAGTACTGGGTGGAACCAAAGGAGGCCATGATCGGGGTTGAAGAGCGCATAGAAGGCGTACAAGAATGGCACAACTCCTGTCGTTGAAATATTCCCGTACGGTGTCGATCCAAGGGAGTTGATCCGAATCACGCCCCACCAAAAAAAGAGCAACGTTGCAACTATTGCGGAAAACGAGGCAACGAACGGGACCAACCCGCTACGTTTCCTTAGCACATACCAGATGAGAAGCGGAATGAAAATCGTTACTGTCTCGTATCTGACCAAAGCGGAAGACGCGGCCAGCAGCCCGATTATCGCGTGCTTCTTCTTGTCGCCTGACCCTCTCCAAACCTGCCAAGCATAGAGGGTGGCTGCCACAAAGAACACGGAAACCGGCTGACTTGGCCAGATAGTGGAATCACTGTAGAAGACCCAGAGCGTTCCAAAGAAGACGGCGAGAGCGGTCTGGAAGGCGATTCTACCGCTGGAGTATCGCTTGCACATCGCATATGCCAACATAAGTCCGGCAAGGGAGTATGCAGTGAGCCCGATAGAGAAGAATAAGGAGTGAACAAAGGTGTCTCCCTGCAAGGCTATGTAGGCGTCGTCGCGGTAGTGTACGATTCCGTGAAGCGGCAAGGACGCGGCATAGAAGGGTAGCGTGAACAGCGCGGTACCCGGCGCCAAGTTCGTGGGCTTCCCTTTTAGGTAGGAATAATACAAGAGCCCGTCGCCTCCTACGGTGGCACTGAAAAAGTTTACCGTCCAAGCTACTGCGACGATTAGTAGGAGACGTGCGTGTGTATCCGGACCTAGCATTCGGGCGAAAAGTCTCAAAGGCCGTAACAATCAGGTGCCTCTTGCAAGTTGGCCGTTCTGCCTGTGAGGGGCGCTTCCTGAGGAGTCGTTGTTGTCTCGTTAACAGTCCTGTTTGCGTTTACTATTATCGGCGAACCATTTGGCGACGCCACGCTCACCCGCGCAAACACGATGTGTCGGTGACGAAAAAAGAGAGACTGGATGAGAAAAAAAGAAGGTCTCAGGGGAGACACGGGGCACCCCTATGGGCCGGAGTAGAGGAGACTCCAGCCGTCTGGTCCTGCTCCGCCTGAGAAGTCGGGGAATTTGTTGTTAGCCGGGGCGCTAGTTCCGTCAGTCCATTTGTATATGAGTGTGTTTGCTGTTGCGCCTGTGATCGATCCGGGGTCTACCGTGCCGTATTGGTAGAAGTTGAATCTGATGAAGACACCTGCGGCCATAGTCCCGAAGCCACCGAGGCCATATATTATGTATACCCGGCCGCCAGCCCCGTCGGTGAACGCCTCAATGACGAAGAGGTCCAACGTGTTCCCGAGGCTCGACAAAGCGGTGGAGGTAGCTGTTATTTTGCTGCCGTATACTGTCCAATAGGCGTTGGTTCCATCGGTGCCGTATCTGACGGTCGCACCGCCAATAGTCGGGTCAACCGTTTCGAAGTAGTGGACGACATTGTTCACTCCTGGACCGGCGAACGCTAGGATGGTTGCGGCTCCTATGGTGGCGAAGAGTGGTGACCCGGTGCTTGTATCGACGTAGGTTGTATCGGTGTCTTTCACAATCCTCTGTGGGTTGTCAAATAGGGATAGCAAATATCCGATGGAGCTCCAGTCTATGGCGCTAGCCGCGCCTACGCCGCTGACCTTCCCCGTCGTACCGGTATCAGGCACGAAGACGTAGACTGAGTTAACTGCGCCTCCCTTGACACTTATGTCAAAAGAAGTGATTCCTCCGGAAATGAATGTGGCGCTGGCAGGCACTATGAAGAGAGTATAGATGAGGACTGCAATGCTGATGACGCTTACCCATTTGTTCATTTTCATCGTATGTCACGTTCGCCATGTACATCACAGACTCGCTATTTATAACTTACTACGGTATCCGCGCCTACGTTTAAGATGCCTTCAAAATGGGGGTTCGGCATGAAAGTGGCCACAGTGGAGGGTAGCAGCATAATCGGAAGCCTATACGTTTCTGTTCTTGCCGCTAGCTTGATAACAGGCTTCTTGGGGCTCATCAATTCTCCGACGACGAGAGGCCTGCTGGGCTATCCTCGGATCGATGTTCTGCCATCCATTCAGCTTACCATCGTGGCCTGCTATAGTCTCCTCCTGTTTCTTTCATATGCAGTGAATCGCCGCATTCACCGAACGTGGATTCTTGGCTTGCTGGGTCTTCTTATCTTCATCTGGGGGAACCTTGTTCTTAGCGGTCTCGACCTAATTGGCCTGATAATAACAATGGCAGCAGTTGTGGCTGAGGGATCGCTTACGCAACCTAGGCTCAGACACCTACTTTGCGATTCACGACATGGTCTTCTTCGAGCCATAGGGCTCTGCATTTTGAGTTTCCTAATTCCAATCGAGTTGTGGGCACTGGCCCACTGGCTCACGATACCGTTTAACCAATTCTTCGCGACTGAAGGTGGACTGACTGAATTTTACCTTTCTATGCTAGCGTACCCGAGTCTTCAACTTCTGCTACTAGTTTTCCTCTTTTCATGGGTGAGCCACGCTGTGCCCAAGTTTAAGCGGTTCACCATCCTGCGCAAACCTTGGACATCACGCCTCTCCTCCCGCGAACCTGAGCAGTCGTGCCGGTCCACGAGGAGGTGGCTGGACATTAGAGTTGTAACTGGACTGGCCATCGCGATGTTTCTCGGCGGAGTGGTCGGCTACTTTCCCTACCTGGGCGGCTCAATGGGCGTGGTCGGCCAAGATTTGAATGAGCCTATCATTGGCTACCTCAATGTCCTGAGGGAAATCAGGGACAGGGGCTTCTGGGGAGAGGTCTTCAACAACACCCAGGTCAGCAGCCGCCCTCTCTTCTTCCTGCTTCTTTCCGCGACACAGAATTTTGTCAGATCCGACGTCGACACCCTAAGGTTTACGCCTGTCGCAATTATAGCGTTGTTGGTTCTTGGAGCCTATCGGCTCCTGAGAGTGGGAGATCACAACCGTAGGACAGCGGTGCTTTCAGGGTTCTTCGTAGTGTTCACCTTCTCCACCATCATAGGAATGTATACAGGTATTCTTGCGAACTGGGCTGCTCTGGCGTTAATGGTAGCGACATTGGGAATGTATCTGAAGGCCATCCAGAAGCCCTCCGCGTTACGCTACGCAGCGACAGTTTTGTTTTCGATGACCGTTTCGCTTACGCACGATTGGACTTTTGGCTTCTTGATAATGATTCTTCTTGTCGACGCGGTCATCAGCCTCCTGCTCGAACCCAGGCGTGCGAAGTTTGAAATCTATCTCACTTCTCTGATAGTCGCCGCTAACACTCTTCTATTCTACGCCGCGTCATATTTCGTCGCTCAGAAAGCGCCGGGTCTGCTGCTCGGATCCCTCGAAGTCGCCATCTTGCGTTCACTGAGGATAGAAACTGTCGCCGAATTTTGGAAAGCGCTTGATTACCTCGTCAAAGTAGGATTATTCACGAGCCCCCTGATGCTCATCCTCGCGGCTCTTGGGACGCTCACGATAGGAGTCCGCACCAAGTTCGATCGTCTCATGACCTCATGGTTGATCACAAGTTCTCTAGGAGCGATCGTGATAGCGCCGACCGGGCTCATGGGACCCTACGGACTCATAGAGAGTTATCTCTGGCGCGTGCTTTTTGTCGCTCCCTTCTCAATCTTCGCGGCTCTCGGCCTTGGAGCCATCTTAGAGTTCCTTGGTCGTGAAAGCGTTCCCCAGACGATTGCGAGCGCGCACATTTCCCTAAGGAAGCTTGCTGCAGTAGCCCTTCTTGTGGCAAACTACCTTGCAATCGGCACTCTTCTTGCAGTCGGTTTCCCGACTGTTCTACTACTCGTTTGGAGCGTCTCTATAATGGTTACTCTGCTCACATTGAGCACTCCATGGAAGCTCAACACGTATTTCGATATGTCACTCGCAATGTATACTATTCTAGTAGCGTTCAATTACACGATGCGTTCTATGGTTGTGTTCGGACTCGTTCGGCCGATCTGAGCCGTCGTTCGCGGCGAAAACCTTCCAGGTAGAGGAGAGCTGAGCACACAGACGAAACAGCGATAGCTCCAAAAAGGAACTTCCGCTCGTCGGACAGCAGGTTGAGCACAGGATAGATCGAAGCCGAAATCGTGAGCGACAATATCAGGAGCCCACCTAATCTCGCCGACCTTAACGGCGGCAAAAGTTTGGCTACGAGGTAGCCGGGCAGAACGAAATAGGCGGCGTAGGCGAGAAGCAGAGAGAATTCGGTGCCGACGACAGGCCGGCTGACAACGTAGGCAAGGGCGACTATTGGAAGTGACAAGAGGTAGAAGCGGTAATTCGTAAGCCTTTTTCCAAGGCTAGAGAGTCCTCTGGGGAAATTCTTGGCGCGACGTCCACTCATCCCCGGATGGCCGCCTTCCCCAGTTTCTGTTATCAAGCCAAAAGCGCCGTAGAAGAACAACACAAGGGCCGCTAAGTCTGAGACCAGATTTTGCACGAATTGGAAAAGGAACAGCGACATAAATGCCCCGACCAAAGCCACGAAACACAGCCTTCGCTTCCGGATCTTCATCGCATAGGCGTACACGCGCTTTCGAAGCGTCGACATCTGCCTACTCGACATTATCCAAGCCAGTCCGAGAACCAGTATTCCCGTGAGGAAACCAAGGGATATGCCAGAAAATATGCTTTGGAAAGTCAATGGGATATATTCCGTCTGGCCAGTCCTCATAAGTCCTCTGGCAAGCAGAGGAAGAATTAGCGCAAGAAAGAAAGAGTTCGCAGTTTTCCGCAGTCTGGTGGCGACAGGCAGGGCTGTCGCCGCCATGATCCACATGATGATGCCCCTGCTACCGGGGTCTAACTTGTAGACCTGCGCCATTGTCGTGAAGATCCAGTCGATCGCGGCCCCGTACTTGAAACCGTAGGTCTCGCCTCCGACAAAAATGTACGCGGTCTCATAGATAACTTGGCCGATCTTGGGAAGAAAAACCGCAAATGCCATGGCCGCTAGGGTTACCGAAAAGAGCTTGATGTCCATTTCTAACCTGCCGGCCTTGCTCTCAATTATGATCCCAAAGATAACGCCGGCGATCCCTGCGAGGAGACGGGGCACATTGCCTCCTCCTACGAAGCCGAGAAGGTAAGCGCCAGTAAGCTCTTCTTGTCCTCCGTGGTATCCGAGTGGAATTCCGAGGACGGAGCCAGTATAGTAGAAAACCCACGAAATGATCTCGAAAACTAGGAAGCCCACCACGGCGCCAAGTATGAGAGGAAAGGGAGACCTCCTCTCATAAGAGCTGATCAACATGAGGGCCAGCGAAGAGCCGAGGAAGATGAGCACAAAGGACAAGACGGTCTCGATCGCTACCACTTCATTCAAGATCTTGGGAGACGCGTTGAAAAGGTGAAAACCATTTGGCCCGATGGTGTTCGAGAACGTCATCATTGCGAGAGCTGTTAGGATGAAAGCGGCTAGGATACCTCCCGGGTTCGTCGGATATGTGAACATGCCTCGAAAATGCGACATGAAACCTATAGGGAAACGACGCAAGCCCCTCGGTGAAAAAGTCACAAACAGAAAAGCTACGAGTGCTAAGATAGATAAGGAATAAACCGCCAACATGGCGGGGTCGTCATATGACAATCCATTATAAGCGGCTAGGGAGGTCTGAGGCTCATAGTAGACGACTGTTCGGCCATCTTTCGTGAGGACTGATACGATTGCGTCCACAGCATACATGTTGACTATGCGGCTACCTTGGGGCAGGGTTATCGTCGTATCCCAGATCGGCTGCAGGCCCTGCCCGTCGAGCGTGAACACTGGGAAGCTAAGTCCGTAGTAGTTTCTGAAGAATCTCGAGTCCCCTAGAATGTGCGACTCTGCTTTGAAGCTGATCGACCGCAAACCTTCCGGTATGACAATGACGTACTTCCGTTCGACGTTCGACGCTGTGACACCCTGCGGAAGATCAGAGATTGCATCGATCCCGGCGATTGTGAGTGTATACGACCTACTTGTTGAATTAAACAGACCTAGGTCGAGACGAACCACTGTGTCGACATCGTAGGTCGCGAACCCCCAAGCGGTGAATTGTCGTGGCAGATCGAGAGTGGAAGAGGTCGAGAGCTTGAAGAAGTCTAGATTAATGGACGTGTCCGAATCTAGTTGGATGCGAGCTGATTGAGTGTAATTCTGCCATGTTGCTGAGATTTCGTATAGGACTCCGGGCGGCAGCAAGAACTTAGACATGCCGTCCTGGCTCGTCACGCTGGTGACTGCGATCTGAGATGGAAGGTCGGCGGATGAAACTCTGATGGCAACGTTGGCGCTTTTGACGCCGGCGACAGTCGCGTGCACTGACAAGACTCGATCGGGCACTACGGAGTAGGAGAACCGCTCTGAGATTGTGTTCCCGGAATTGTCTTCGCTTGCGACTTCGTATAGGACCAACGTTCCGCCTGTTTGCCGAGGAATAGACGTAACGTATGTGTCCGCGCTTTTCGCGACCATGAGTTCGCTCCAGGAGGAACTGTTGTCGAGGCTGTACCTCACAGCCACATACTTCACAGCGGAAACTCGATCATAAGCAGTTACTCTTATCGTGACGTTTGTGAAGGAGTTGGCATTCGAAGGTTCCTGCAGAACTTGAAGCGAAGGAGGTTCTCTGTCAAGTAGAAACTGATAACTGTACTGGATGCTAGGATTCCCGGCAAAGTCGAGGGCTCTTACACGAATCTGATGCTGCCCGTCGCTCAGACTCGTCGTGTTTAGCGTGTAGTTCCATTGCTGTGTTCCGTTTGCGGGTTGCCAGGAACCTCCGTCCAGGCTCACCTCCACCTTCGCAACAGCCGACAAGCTATCCCATGAGGAACCAGACACGAGCACGATGCCTTTGAACGGCTCCTTAAGACGATTGGCAAATATGGTCGGAGGGGTAGTGTCGACAAGGAAGTCCACAGTTTTGGTTTCGATGTTTCCAGCCAAGTCGAAAGCTCTCGCGGCGACTGTGTGCCTTCCATCGGCCAATTCCAGAGAGTAGTTCCATTGCTGTGTTCCGTTTGCGGGTTGCCAGGAACCTCCGTCCAGGCTCACCTCCACCTTCGCAACAGCCGACAAGCTATCCCATGAGGAACCAGACACGAGCACGACATGCTGGCCGAGAACTTCTCCTTGGCCGGGAGAAACAATCTCAATCCGCGGCGGGGAAAGGTCAACGGTGAAGATCGCCTGCTCAGAAGTGAGAGACCACCCCTCCACCCCCCACACCACACTGTACCACCGGTGTCTTCCTTCGGAAACGCGGACAGTTGCTTCCCAGTACCCAGTGCCCGTATTGAAGCTGAGGTGAGACGTGTTGTTGTCCACAAACGCGTCAAGCTTGGCAATCGTCGGCGGACCTTGTGCGAGCACCTGAAGCAGGACCGATTGTGACGGCAGAACTGCGGAGTCTGAAGGGCCTACAGGGATGATTGGACCAATAGCAAAGTCGTCGAACCTGAGCTTCGCCTCAGGTCGCTCAATTCCGTTCGCGCCCGTTATGACGCTGACCCCACTCCAAAGAGACCAGAGGTGAACGCCTATGATCTCGAAACCCGCACCAAGGGGCCCGGGCGAACCTACAAACTGTTTCACATCCGCCGATATGTTGCCCTGAATCAGAGTCCAGACTCTTAACCTAGCCTCAGCCCCCTTTTCCCTGACTTGCACGTAGACATTGTCAATATTATGGGGCAAAGTGATGTTTCCGAATATGTTGAACAGGTAGTGAACATGAAGCACTCGTTCGGTCATCTTGACATCAAAGCTCACGTCTACCCCGTAGTACGTCACATGTTTGTCGTCAACGAAGGCTTCATATTCTCTGTAGAACCACACGGCGAACGAGGCGCTCTCCTTCAGACTCACTGGAGCTCGCGACATATCTGTTCCCACCCCGTAGTGCCAGAAGCCGTCCCCTGTGCTCTGGCCGTATCTTATCTGTACGTAGATCGAGTAGCTACCCGAATGCGACGTTTGGCTGTCTACGGTCGCGATCTGAAAGTCAGGCGGCCAAACGGGCGCGTTCTGTTCGACAACGAATCCCTCCATTGTCCCCGTCTCCCATCCTGTGTGGTAGCCCGTTACACCCTGAGCCTTAGCACTTGACAGCGACATGAGAAGAAGAGAAAGTAGCAAGAGCCCCCAGAGAGTTCCCCGGAGAAATTTCTCTTGCGTCAATGAGACCACTCTCGTCTGCTCGGCTGTCCGAGAATGCTTTTAACAGTATCCTCCATCTCTGCTCTCGGACAGAGAATGAAACAGAAGAAGAAAAGAGCAGGCCCAGGGGGCCTGGGAGAGACTAGGTATCGTCTTGCGGTCATAGGCCTATTGCTTGCTCTAACGCTAGGGACAATAACGCTCCTCTCCTCCCCCACAGCGCCCATCGAGGTCAGAATCTCCGACCTTATTCCACCTAGCTACAACGGGCAAAAGATCGAGACGACGGGAAACGTAATATTGTCAATGAGCAGATTCCAACCTGGAAGGTTCGAAGTCCCTAGTGAGTACGTCTGGCAATTTGCCATCCTTGATCCTCAAACCAAGAGCGAACTGTTCGCTTTCTCACGGACCTACATGAGACTTGGTCTAAATCAGACCGTGACTGTTGTTGGTCTCCTAAAATATCTGTTTATTGGCCCTCAACAATACGCTCGATACATCCTGGTTGAGCAGATCATCTTGGGGTAAAGGTTCTCTCCATGCCCGAAGGAAGTAGCTCCACATTTAGAAAGACACGCGGCCGTTTGGTTGAGGTCGCCAACAGTCTACCCACGAGAGCGATCGCAATCGGAATCACCACAGCTCTCCTCCTTTCTGGATATCTGCTTAGCATTTCAGAGCTCATCGACCTAATTGTATACCGCCTAGAACTTGAGGTCCCCCTGTTCACATTCGCCTACCTCAGCTCTCTTGCAGGAGCAATTCTTGCCTACCTCATCTGCAAGCAGAAGAAAGGCTGGCCCGCCGCTATAAGGTTCGGATTCGTCACGATTTTCGCCGGTAACATGGTGATTCTCCACTTCATGTCCGAACTCTCGATTCGCTCGCAGTTCGCGAACAGCTACGTAATGCTTGGTGGAATTTACTTGGGGGCAGTGGGAACGCTGCTTGTGATCGTGAACCCAATCCGAAGACCCTTCTTGATAGGGCTCGCGGGCGCATCGATAGCCTTGTTCTCAATAGCACTGCGCCTGGTCACGGCGCTGCCAACCTATTTCGGAACAGGCCTGAAGAACCCTGCTGCCATGACACTCCTAGCCATAGGTGCCACAGCTGTGCTGATATTCGTGTGTAGCTCAGCGAGAATCTCGTGGACTGTATCCAAGGTAGCCGTCGCAAGTCGCGGCGACAGCTCAGCTCCAAGAAGGCGCGTCGGGCCCATTGAACTGGACTTGATCATTCCAGTCTACAACGAGGAGGAAACGATTGCCGAAGTAATCAAGAGAGGTATGGGCATAGCGCTAGGGAATCTCAACGGAGCTATTCGACTTGTCGTCGTCGACGACGCCTCTTCTGATCGAACGGCTGACATTGTGAAAGCATTTCCTAACGTTACTCTCATACGTCATGATCACAACCAAGGAAAAGGCGCTGCGGTAAGAACTGGCCTGAACAATTCGTCGGGCGAAATTGTTGCGATACTAGATGCAGATTTGGAATACTATCCTGAAGACATACCTCATCTTGTAGATCCATTGGTAGATGGCGACGCTGATATGGTCCTAGGTTCTAGGTTTGGTGGAGGGACGCCCATCGGCATGCGCTTGTCGCACCTTATTGGTAATATGTTCCTAACCCTCGCCACCCGACTCCTCTTCCGGACAAGCATCACGGATGTGATGACAGGACACAAAGCCTTCCGCAGGCGAGCACTAGAATCGCTCAAAATTGAGAAGACCGGCTTCGATTTCGAAACTGAGGTCGTCGCCAAGGCTCTCATGAAACACCTCAGAATCTCTGAAGTACCAATTCGCTACAATTCTCGTAGGAAGGGAAAAGCAAAGATCAACTGGTTCGATGGGGTTAGAAGCCTCATTACCCTAGCCAGGTGCAGACTGACCATAACTGGGCGAGCGCAAGCTCCCGACTTCAGTCGTGGAGTAAGAGAGCTTAAAGCTGATCTCTTGTAATAAATAGGGCGCGCAGATTGGGAAAATGAACCGAACCAACATGGTCCTTCTCATACCAACCAGTGAGGAGGACCGGCAGCTTCGAAGCCTAGCAGAAGCGTCAGCACGGCTCTGGAACATGGCAAATTATGAGCGGCGGCAGGCACTCTTCTTCCAAAGGTGGACACCAACCTACGCGCATCAATGCAAACGCTTCAAGGACGCGGACGCCTTCAAGCAGCTTGGCACATGTAAGGCTCAAGCCCTGCTAGCGAAACTTGGGGAAGCGTGGGGAAGTTACCATGCATTGAAGTGTTTCAAGAGACGCGGTCAACTGCCACCGCACATAAGGCGCGTACGTCCACCACGGTACATGAAAGACCGCCAGACGCGTAGGCTCGTGGCGGAATCAATCTATGTCCGCAACGACGGATACAAGCAACAGGAAAACGTCCTCACGCTCTCGAAGGGTCTCCGTCTTCCCTTCAGGGCAGGCGACCTCTGGGTTGGCAAACAAGGTAGGCTTGAACTCCACTACGACCGACTACGCGGAAAATGGTATGGTCATATTCCAGTGAAGGTTAAGTGGCCCCGTAAGGGTAAGCCACATCAACCGACGCGGAAACGTGCGTCCATCGACCTTGGAATATGCAACCTAACCACATGCGTAGTCGAAGGTGGCGACAGAGCCTACATCTACTCTGGACGGGCGGTGCTGAGCGATTGGCGGTACTGGACCAAACGTATCGCCGCAGTCGAAAGCGAACTCAAGAAGACGAATGGACGAGACGGTTCGAAGCAGCTCAGCAGACTCTATCGGACACGGAAGCGACGGCTGAATCATGCAGTTAAATCGATGCTTCGAGACCTCTACAACCGCCTAGAAGCTCACGGAGTCACAGACCTCATCGTAGGCAACTTGAAACATATTCGCGACAACGCAAACCACGGCAAAGTCGGCAACCAGAAGCTTCACAACTTCTGGCCTTTCATGCAGATCCGCCAACGCCTCCAAGAACTAGGTGAAGAGTATGGCATACGCGTACGATTCAAGTCAGAACGTGGCACATCGAAACGTTGCTCAGTCTGCGGAG
>Ga0315282_10004049_pt1 | contig 25808 bp, 20 predicted proteins | sample YL17G07_20_MG_FD_203693 | JGI IMG/M metagenome (GOLD analysis project Ga0315282, IMG submission 203693) | Sediment microbial communities from Yellowstone Lake, YNP, Wyoming, USA - YL17G07_20 | ecosystem: Environmental > Aquatic > Freshwater > Lake > Sediment | place: USA: Wyoming | collected... | reverse complement strand
GAAAACATCTGCCGCTGACGGCCGCCCGCTCTCGAGTGTTTCGATCATCGGTCTAAAGGAGAATCGACATGTCTCGTAAAAGAGCCTCTTGGGTTTTGGGACTCCTCTTTTGTCTGGCGCTCGCCGGCCTGTCCGCCTTCGGCCAGCAGCCGAAGGCGCCGGCCCTCGACGCCGCCCAAAAACAGGCCATCGTCGACGAAATCGCCACTCTTTTCAACAGCAACTATATCTTCCCGGAAACGGCCAGGAAGGTCGAGGAAGCCCTCCGCGCTAAGCTCAAAAGCGGCGACTTGGACAAGGTGACCGCCGCCCCCGACTTCGCCCGGGCCGTTGCGGCCGTCATCCTCGAGATGAGCAAGGACCGGCACACCGGCTTCTCGTACAACCCCGCCGTGGCGGAAGACATCAGAAAGATGAGAGGCCAGAGCGAGGAGGAGGCGAACAAGGTCCGCGAGCGGCAGCTCCTGCAAGCCCGCCGTGACAATTTCGGCTTCCGCAAGGTGGAGCGGCTCGCCGGGAATATCGGCTACCTCGATTTCCGCGGCTTCGAGACGCCCGACCAGGCCGGTCCGACGGCCATCGCGGCCATGAACTTCCTGGCCTACTGCGACGCCATCATCGTCGACCTCCGTCAGAACGGCGGCGGGGACCCGGCCCAGATCCAGCTCATCTCGACCTACTTTTTCCCGGACATGGCCCACCTCAACGACCTCTATTACCGGGCCGGCGACAGGATGGAAAATTATTGGACCCTTCCCTACGTCCCGGGCGCCAAGCCGGTCAACGCCGACCTCTATATCCTCACCAGCTCCCGGACTTTTTCAGGGGCCGAGGAATTCACCTACAACATGAAGAACCTGAAGCGGGCGACCGTAATCGGGGAGACGACGGGCGGGGGAGCGCATCCCACGGACGTCATGATCGTCCAGAAGGATTTCCTCCTCCGCGTCCCCTATGCCCGGGCCATCAACCCGGTCTCCAAGACGAACTGGGAAGGCACGGGGGTCACGCCGGACATCGCCGTCCCGGCCGCCGAGGCCTTCGACAAGGCCTATGCCATGGCCGTCGAGAAGCTTGCCGCCAAGGCAACCGATCCGGAGAGGAAGGCCGAGTGCGAATGGGTCCTCGTCGGCCTCAAGGCCAAAGCGACCCCGCCGCAAATCGACGCGAAGACGCTCCAATCTTACGCGGGGGTCTACGGCGATCGGAAAATCACCTTCGAGAACGGTGCCCTCAACTACCAGCGGACCGGGCCGAAATACCGGCTCGTCCCCCTGACATCGACGCTTTTCGCTCCGGACGGGCTGGACAATTTCCGGGTGGAGTTCGTGATCAAGGACGGCCGGGCGGTCGAGCTTGTCGGCCTCTACGACAACGGAGAACGGCAGCCCTCGCCTCGGACGAAATAGGCGGTGCCCATGCAACCATCCTCGGCTTCCTTCTGTCCAACGGAGAAGCCTGCCGTAAATGAGCAGACCCTCATGAACAACCTGAAAGCGCTCAGGGCCAAGTGCAATCTGAGCCAGGAGGCGCTGGCCGGGAAAGTTGGAGTCACGAGGGTCACGATCAACAATATCGAGAATGGAAAATGGGGGCCGTCAACCGCCCTGGCGCTCAGGATTGCCAGGATCCTGGGCGTCCCGCTGGAAGAGGTTTTCTGGCTGGCCTAGGTAGAAAAAGAGAAAAGGGGGACAGTCCTCTTCGGGGGAACTGTCCTCTTTATTTTTCAGGCCGGGGCGCGAAAAGCTCGAGGTCGGCGAAGCCCATGGCCGCCACAAGCGACACCAGGGCGCTCCAGCGGTGCCAATCGAATAGGATGACCTGGCCCTGGTAGTGGAACCACGGCAGCATCGGCAGGAGGGCCGAGGCCGCCAGCGAAACGCCTGCCGCGAGGAACAGCCAGAACAGCCCCTTGGCCAGGTCCGGCGCCCTGAACCTGATCTTCATGGTCCGGACGCTCCGGATATCGGCCGGCAGGCTGATCGCCGCCGGGCTGATCGAATAGCGCCGGGCTTTGAGGAAGGCGATCATCGTCAGGCAGACGGCGAAGATCGCCCCGGCGAAGACGTGCAGGACCAGCGGGAATCCATACAATCCGCGCGGGATGAAGACGGCGAAGAAAAATCCACTGGCCGCGAGATAAAGGAAGCTCCCGTAAAGGCCGATGAGCAGCCACTTTTCGAACAGGGAAAACCGCCACACGCCGAAAGACTTGATCCAGGCCGTCCAGCCGCCCGGCGAGGGCTTCTTCAGGCATTCCGGGAGCCTGTGAATCAGCCAGCGCGTGAACTCGCGGGTGATCGCGGCGTAGAGGATGCTCCCCTCGACCGACGGATGCCCGACGCGGAAGCGGCGGAAGGCCAAAGCGAATCCGGCGGCGAGCAGGACCAGGATCGAGATGATGGCGAACATGGTCATGACCTCTTTTCGATGAGCCCGGCCAGCTTGCCGGCGACGATCAGGAGAAAAACGACGAGGACCGCTCCGCTCGCCAGGATGGTGATCGCGAGGAGGATCTTGAAGAAGGGCCTGACCGCGAACGTCAGCCCGAAGATCCTGTGGAACAGGCCGCCGACGCCCATGGCCGAGACGGCGGATTTCGAGGCGACGCTCTTCGTCTGCAGCGGCCCCGTGGCCTTGGCCGTTTTGAAGAAGAACTTCGAGTCGGCCGTGTGGCAGTCCGTGCAGCCGTTCCAGCCGAGCGACTGCTGGACCGGACGGACGTCGTGGGCCAGCGGCCAGCTCACGGGCGCGGCGATGTCGGAAGCCTTGGAGATGAGCCTCCCGTCCGCGTCGAGCCTGAAAACGCAGCCGGCGGAGACGTAGACGAACGGCGAGGATTTCGCCGCCTTCCCTTCCCGCTTCTCGTTGGCTTGGAGGGCCTTGAGAACGAGGACGACCTGCTCCTCGGTCAGGGTCTTGTCCGTGCTGGCCTTGGCGGTCAGGGTCCGGAGATCGAACTCCGAGGCCAGGGGTGTGAAGACGTCGCCCGCGAGCCAGCCCAGGCCGGATACGCCGGCCAGCGCCGCCGGGAGTTCGGCCGGCGACAGGGCCCCTTCCTCCATCTTATAGAGCGTCTTCTTGACCGCGTAGACGGGCTTGCCGGGGGCGCCGACGACCGTTGCCAGCGCCTCGAGAACGGACTGGATCTTCGTTTCGATCTCCGGGTCCTTGTCCTGGGCGTCAGGGTCGAAGCCGGCGATGAACGGCGTCATCGTCCCGTCCTTCTTCACGCCCCAGACGGGGGAGGAGGCGTCCGCCTTGCCGCCGTCCTTGGCGGCGGGCAGGCGCGAGGGGTCGAGCCCGGCATCGACGTTGAGCTCGAAGAGCCAGCCGGCCGCGGCCATGGCCGGGATCTCGTTGTCGCCGCAGAGCGGGCTGAGGGCGGTCAGGACGGCGGCGATGTGATCTTCGCACTTGAGGATGTCGCCGGCCGCGGCGTCGACCGCGGTCGGCTGGAGGGGAAGCGTTTCCTTGCCGTCCGTCCGGCCCCAAAAGGCCGGCCAGACGAGCCGCCGCGGCTCGAGCTTGCCCGCCTCGTTCCGCATGTAGACGGGTTCGATGATCGCCGGCGTGTCGGTAAACCATTGGGCGACGCCCTGGACGCCCATCCGGTTGGCCCGCGAGGTCTTGACCCGCGTCCAGTCCCGCCCCTCCGGCACCGGCCCGGAGTGGCAGACGGTGCAGCTGAGCCTCTTGAAATGGACCAGCGGGATGCCCGTGTGCTTCGGGTAGGGCGCGCCGAGCCGCCCGGGCACAACGATTTTCTCGCCGGTCTCGTCCACTCCCATGTGACAGCCGCGGCAGGTGAAAGAGTCGGCCGTGCGGTCTCCCGTGTCCTTGGATTCGCCCTCGTAGCCGCGGATCATGTCGTGCTTGAGGCCGTTGCGGTGGCACTCGGCGCACTTGATGCCCCGGCTCGTGTGGATGTCCGTGGAAGTCGTCATCCTCGCCTCGCCCTGCGGCGAGACGGAATGGCAGGCGAGGCAGCTCCTGTCGTCGGGAGGATAGGCGATATCGAAGAAATAGCGGTGCTTGCCGTCGAAATCGGACCGCCGGTACCTGACGAAGGGGGCGACGGCCCACTCGTGGTCGTCGAGGTTGGGCCCGTCGTAGACGTCCCAGGTGCTCTTGAGCCGCGAGGCCATGCCGCCGACCTCGCCGATGCCGGCCGCGGCCGTGGCCGCCCAGCGCACGTTCTCGCGGAGCATCTGCTTGGCCCATTCGCTCTCGTCCTGGCGCCCCGACTTGTTGTGGCAGGCGAGGCAGTTGACCTCCGCCTTGCCCGAGACGCTCCAGCGTGAGTCCGCGCCCGGCGCGGCCTCGTCATCGGAGGGCTCGGCCGGGCCGCCGCCCGGCAGGTGCCGGCCGAAGAGCATGGTGAAGTCCCAGGTGTTGAGGCCGATGAATTTCGGATCCCAGGCGCCGGGCCATTTCCTGTAGGAAAGGGGCAAAACCGTGCCCGTTTTCGTGTCCAGCCAAATCCACGGCTCGCCGGGGCGGCCGTTCTTCTGCGCGGTCATGGCGGCGAAGTGCCAGCCGCCCTGGACGGTCTTGTAGTCGTGGCACGGGCCGCAGCTCGTGCGGGCCGAATACGGCATCGGATTGACGTCGGTCGGCACGATGATCTGGTCGTTCTCGTCGCGCAGGGGGAGGAGATGGACGGGGGTCGCGCGGCTGCCGTCCCAGGGTTTCTGCTTCTGTTCCTGGGCGGAGGCGGAGGAAACGACGGCGAAGAGTCCGAGAACTAGGACGCCCGCGAGGGGCACGGCGGCGCGAGCGGGGGACTTCATGCCCGGAACTGCTCCGGCCGGAATTCGGTGATCCGCCGGGCCTTGACGGTCTCGTTGGCCTTGAGGACGGCCACGCAGGACTCGTAGGCCAGCTCCGCCGGACAGTTCAGGCGCGAGCCCGAACGGACGGCGTCGAAGAAATTCTCGAGGTGGGGCTGGTGGGCCGGCTTGGCCAGCTCGACGGGCAACGGCCAGCGGCCCGCCTCGGCCGTGACCCTGACGTCGACGAAGATGTTCTGGGACGACGTCTTCTGGATGGGCGTCGCCTCGGTCTGCAGGAGCCCGGAGTTGGCCAGCGAATTCCATTCCGGGGCGGTCGGCTCGCGCATGGCCCAGTTGCCCTTGGTCGGAATCTCGGACAGGACGAGCGAGCCATTCTCGCCCATGAACGTCTCGTAGAACCCGCCGTGCTGGGTCGTCGTCTGGACCTGGTAGAAGGCCCGGGCCGCGCCCGCCGGCGTGTCGAACTCGTAGATGGCCATGACGTTGTCGTACCATTCCCAGTTCTTGTAGAAGTCCGTGCCGCCGCAGGCGACGACGGAGCGGGGGTTCGAGCCGAAGACCCAGCTGAAGAGGTCGATCTGGTGCGAGCCCAGGTCGACCATCGGTCCGCCGCCGAACTTCTTGTAGAGGCGCCAGTTCCTGAACTCCGTCATGGAGCTGTAGCCGTATTTATCGAGCGTGGCCTGCGGGATGACGTATTTTTCGGGCCAGCCGAGCAGGTCGCTCTTGGCCCGGTTCCACTGGGCATAGGCCACGGTCACCCGGCCGAGCAGCGCTTTCTCGCGGATGAGGCGGTCGATGGCGTGGATGTAGCGCGGATTGGAGCGGCGCTGGTGGCCGATCTGGAGGAACTTTCCGGTCTCGCGGGCGGTGAGGACCATGGAGCGGGCCTTCTCGAGCGAGTTGGACATCTCTTTCTCGCAATAGACATGAAGCCCGGCCCGGAGGCAGGCGTTGGCATGCTCGGCGTGCATCCAGTCGGGTGTCGCAACGATCGCGGCCTGGATGTCCTTTTCCTTGGCCAGCAGGTCGCGGTAGTCCTCATAGACGCGGACGATGTGGCCGTATTTCTTGAGGTAATTGGCCGTGTAGGTCTGGCTGTAGCTCCAGATGTCGCAGATGGCGACGATGCGGATGGAGGGGATGCGGAGGATGGACTCGATGAGCACCCGGCCCTGGGCGCCGCAGCCGATGACGGCGACGCGCAGCTCGTCGGGGTTTTTCGCCGGCGAGGGCTTGGCCTGGGAGGAGGCCGGTGACGCCTGGCCGAAGGCGGTCCCGGCCAAGGCGACGCCGAGACCGGCCGCGGCCGATGTCCTGAGGAAATCCCGCCGGCTGAGGCCTTCGTCCGCCGGCATCTTCGTTTTCGTGTTCATGGCACGACTCCTGGGTCCGTCAAATCCAACGTATAATACTACAAAACGGAGCGGCGGAAAACGGTCTTCCGGCGGCCGGGGGGCTTCTGATCGCCGCCGGCGATTCCTACTTCTTCATGTCCTTGTCGAAGGCGACCTTGGACGGCGAGAAATTCATCCGCCGGACGAACTCGAGCGACTCGGCCGCCCCGAACTCGCGGTCCATGGCGTTGTCCTCCCACTCGACCGACAGCGGGCCGTCGTAGCCGCCGGCGTTGAGCTCGCGGATGATGGCCTCGAAATCGACGTCGCCGTGGCCGAGGGAGCGGAAATTCCAGCCGCGCCGGACGTCGCCGAAGGGCAGGAACGAGCCCAGGATGCCGGCCTTGCCGTCGAGCGTCACCGCCACGTCCTTCATGTGGACGTGGTAGATGCGGTCGGCGAATTCGCGGAGGAAGAGATGCGGCTCGAGGCCCTGCCAGAGAAGGTGGCTGGGGTCGAAGTTGACGCCGAGCGTCAGCCGGCGCTTGAAGACCTCGAACAGTTTCTGCGTCGTGTAGAGGTCGAAGGCGATCTCCGTCGGATGGACCTCGAGGGCGAACTTGACGCCCTGCTTGTCGAACTCGTCGAAGATCGGGGTCCAGAGGGCGTGGATCCTGGCGAAGGCCGCCTCGACCATGTCCTCGCTCGTCGTCGGGAAAGAATACCAGGCCTTCCAGATGGGCGAGCCCATGAAGCCGTTGACGACGTAGCAGCCCATGGCCCGGGCCGCCTTGGCGGCGGCCTTCATCTCGTCGACGGCCCACTTGCGGATGGCCTCGGGCTTACCCTTGACGGCGTCCGGGGCGAAACCGTCGAGCCGCTCGTCGGGCTCGTCGCCGACGCACTGGCCCGCGAGGTGGGCGCCGAGGGCCCAGCACTTGAGGCCGTATTTCTTGAGGACGCGCTTCTTCTCGCGGACGTAGGCGGCGTCGGAGGCGGCCTTGCGGACGTCCATGTGGTCGCCCCAGCAGGCGATCTCCAGGCCGTCGTAGCCCCAGGAAGAGACTTTCTTGCAAAGCTCCTCGAACGGCAGGTCGGCCCACTGGCCGGTGAATAACGTAACGGGTCTCGACATGATCGTCTCCTTCCTTTATCTTTTTATTTCAAGCCCACGCACACGGCGCCCTTGGCGCCGGATGACTGCCCCTCGATCATGGCTCACCTTCCTCGGGGCTTATTTACCATTATTGGCCGGGCCGGCGCAAGATTGAGGAAAAGATGGGGTCAAATCTACGCAATGCCAATTTATTAAAAAAGGGGACAATCCCTTCTGGGGGGACTATCCCTGTTGATTATCCGGAGACGGTCGGTCCCGGCTATTTCCGGGCGCCGGACGGGGGGGCGTAGAATGTCGTGGGATTCGAAGTGTAGACGGAGCCGGCAAAGACGCTCTCGTTACCGCCGGCGAACTTGTGCGGCTCGGGCGCCCCCTTGGGCACGAGAACGAGCTGGCGTCCGGTCTTCCCTCCGTACGAGCGCTGGTTGTCCCCCGTCTTGAAGTAATAGGCGTTGCGCAGGATGAAGGGCTTCCATTCGGGCAGGATATCCGCTCCGACCTTGGCCGCGACGGGCCGGTCGGCCGCGAAGGCCGCCTGGAGCTCGATGCCGTTGAGGGGTACGCCGTCGAGCTCTCCGATCGCCCCGTACTGACCGTCGGCCAGGACCCACTTGTGGAACTGTTCCAGCCAGACTTCCGCGACCGAATGGGCCTCGCTGCGGGTCTCGACGTCGCGCGGCAGAAGGTTGAGCAGGCGGGCCGGCATTCCGTAGGCTTTGGCCACGCCGGCCAGGACGATGGCGTAATCCCGGCAGATGAAACGCCCGCCCTTCTGCGCTTCCCTGAGGATCGTGACCGGGTCGGACTTGGAGGCCATTTGATCCGAGCTGTGCTCCCAGCGGGTGCTGACCCACCGCGTCAGGCGGCACAGTCGCTCGTAATCGTCCTTCGCTCCGGCCACGACCGCGTCGATCTCGAATTCGCGGCGCATGTCCTGCAGTTCCTTAGTTTCCGGCGGATCGAAAACAGCCACGAACTCCGGCGGGCTCTGGCCGAGGTCCCACTCGAGCGGGCGCGGGCCGTACTTGACCTTGAGATCGGCGACCATGGACAGGAATTCGGGATTGCTTCTCAGGGAATCCAGGTCGGTGTCGGTCTCGAACTTCGAGGCGTCGGTGAAACCCGCCGCGATGCAGGCCTGGACGGCGGCGACGGCCTTCGCTTTCTCGCCGGCCAGGGCGTGGACGCAAGCCTTGTTGTAGAGCACCCCGGCCCGGACCTCGCGGTTGCCGAGGCGGTCGGCGAGCTCCAACTGGCGATCAATGACGCGAAGAGCTCCCGCCCAATTCTTCAGGCCAAACAGGCGCGCCAGCTCCTGGCTCGAATCCTGCAGCTCTTTTTCCACGGCCGTCTGGGCCGCCGCCACGAGACAAAAAAGCAGCAGTGCCGCCAAGCCGGCGCCGACGATTCTCTTGATGCGGTTCATGATCGCTCCCTCCTCCCCTTTGAGAATCCGGGAATCCCAATCCTTACGCGCTCACCGTTGAATATACGAAGCAAGCGTCCGGAAAAGTTGTCTGCCGGTAGAGAGCAGGCGGCGCCGTGCAAGCCTGACGAAAACCGGGTCAAATCTACGCAATGCCAGTCTTTAAAGGGGACAGTCCCCTCCGGGGGGGACTGTCCCTCTTGATCATTTACTTCTTGGCGAGCGAGCGGCCGATCTTGTCGGCGGCCGCCTTGGCTTCGGCCGCGACCGCCGCGTCCGCCTGGAGCGACTCGGCGATGCGGAGCCCGCTTTCGCACGGGAACTTCGGCAGGAGGCCCAGGACGAGTCTTTTCTCCTCCGGCCGCGAGGCCAGGGCGAGCGCCTTTTCGATGTCGGCCACGGCGCCCTCGGGCCGGCGGTAGGGCTCGAGCCCGATCATCCGGACATAGGCGCGGAGCGCCAGGACCTTGTGGGTCAAGCCGGCGGACGAGGCGGCGACCCCGTAAACGTCATCCTTCGCCGAGGCGGACGGCCAGTCGGCCAGGCCGCGGACCGCCGCGTCGGCGACGTCCTTGTCCGGGTCGGCCAGCGCCTTGCGGAAGAGCGACAGGGACGTGTCGTCGCCGATTTTTCCCAGCACGCGGAGAAGATCGGCTCTCTTCCTCGGGTCCTTTTCCGCCGCCAGCAGGTTTTCGGCCGCGTCGCCGCGGACCAGAGGCCGGGCGATCGTCAGGGCGACCGAGGCCGCCGTATCCTGCATCGCCTCGCGCGCCGTCTCGTCGTCGATCGTGAATAGAAGCGCCAGGAGGTCGCGGAGATCGGCCGGCGTCGAGACATTCTTCAGCGCCTCGATAGCCTTGAGCCGGAGCTGAGGCGCCCCGGTCCGGACGAGCGCCATGAGGACGGGCTTGGCGGCCGCGATGCGGCGCTCGCCGGCGGCCTCGATGAGCTCGGCCTTGGTCTTCGCGTCGTTCTCCTTGGCGAGCCGTTCGAGGATCGCCGGCTCGACATCCGCGCCCTTCAGCCGGACGAGCGTCTGGCGGGCGAGGGCCTGCTCTTCGCCGGCGGCCTTGGCCGCCCGGTCCGCCAGCATCGGGACGACGGAGGGATTGCCGATCTTGCCGATGGTCCTCAGCGCCTCCATCCGGGCCGTGAGGAACGGGCTGTCGGCGGCCTTGAGCACGGCGGGGAGCACGGCGTCGGCCGGATATCCGGCCAGGACCGCCGTGAACTGGACCTCGGCGTCTTCGGGAAGCTTGGCCGCGAGCGGCAGGACCTGGCCGATGTTCGATCCGTTGAAGGCCATGTGGATCATGGCGATCGCCGGCGCGTAAAGCGCGGTGTCTTTTCCGGCGAGCGTTTTGAGGATGAGGTCCTGCCCGCCGGCGCCGGCCAGGGCGAGCTTCGAGCGGAAGGCCGCCTGACGGTCGACGTCGGGCAGGCTGGCCGCGAGGAGCTTGTCGTAGATAGCCTGGGCCTCGGCTGTTTTGCCGGCCTTGCGCCATGCGCCCGCGCAATAGAGCAGGGCGGAGGCGGCCTCGCCCTTGGCGGACCCCTTGGCCCTGCCGAGGTACGAGGTCAGGACGCGGGCGGCGTCGGGCGTGCCGATCCTGCCCAGGGCCTTGACCGCGGCGCTGGCCGCGTCCGGATCGTTTCCGCCGGCGATCTTTTCCAGAGGCGGAACGGCGGCGGCGACGGGCCGGTCGCCGATGGTTGAAACGACGCCGAGCCGCAGGTCGCCCTTCGTTTTATCGAGTGCCGCCAGGAGGGCCTGGTCGGCCTCGACGCCCGGGATCCTCTCCAGAGCATAGCGGGCCGGATCGGCCGTCTCCGGCTTGAGAAGCATGCCTTCGAGGACGGACACCGAAGCCGGGCCGCCGATGAGGCTGAGCGAGCGGCAGGCCGCCATCAGCCCGCCGGGCGCGGGAGCGGTCTGGATGAACGCCAGGAGCTTCTCCTCACATTCCTTACGCGCCGCCGGGTCCGCCTTATGCTCGAAGACGTAGGCCCGGAGCGCGAGCGGCGCGCCGACGCCCTGGTCGAACTTGTAATTCGCCAGCTCCCGGAGGATGGCGTCGAGCGAATCGTAGGCGAGGATCATCGATCGCTTTTCGTCATTCGTTTGCTGGGACGGCGGAGCCGTCATCGCCGCCGGGGCGACGAAGCCCAGCCCCAGGAGAAGGGCCAGGCCGGCCCCGGCCGTCAGCCGCCGCATATGCGCTTGGAATCCGTTTCGTGCGTTTCTCATCTCGGTCCTCCTCATTCGGGCAGCTGCCAGGGCTTGCGGTAGGCGTGGCTGAGCAGGCGCTCGGCCTCGGGGTCGCCGATGATGGTTTCCGTGGTTGGGTCCCATTTGATCTTCCGGCCGATCTCCATGGCGATGACGGCGAGGTGGCCGACGCTGGCCGAGCGGTGGGCCGTCTCCGCGGGCGTGATCGTCTTCCCCCGGCTGCGGACGCAGTCGAGGAAGTTCTGCCAGTGGTCCCGGCTCCGGTAGAGGCGGATCTCGTCGGGACCGATCGTTTCGCGCTTGAGGCTCTCCGGCTCGCTTTCGAACTGGCCTCGGTCGACCCAGATCCAGCCGTGCTCGCCGATCCACTTCGTCCCGCCCCATATCTCTTCATGGCCGCCGGCCATGATCAGAGGCGTGCCGTCGGCGTACTTGGCCGTGGCGTAATAGCGGCCCGGGCTATTGTAGATGCCGGAGGTCGGGTATTCCCCCGCGGCCTCCATCTCGACCGGGCCGGTCTCGTCCCAGCCCATGCCCCAGTGGGCGATGTCCAGATGATGGCCGACCCAGTCCATGAGTTGGCCGCCGCCGAAGTCCATGTTCCAGCGCCAGTTCATGTGGACGCGGGCCTTGCAGTAGGGCCACCAGGGCGCCGGGCCGACCCAGGTCTCGTAGTCGAGATTGGGCGGCGGGGCGACCAGGGCCTCCTGGCCGAAGGTGCCGGCGAAATCGTACTGGCCTTGCGGCAGCCCGACCTCAATCCGCTTGACCTTGCCGATGCGGCCGTTGCGGACGAGCTCGCAGGCCTGGTGGAAGTTCTCGACCGAGCGCTGCCACGAGCCCGTCTGCCAGACGCGGCCGTAGCGCCGAACGGCGTCGCAGATGGCGCGGCCTTCGCGGAGATTGTGGGTCAGCGGCTTCTCGCCATAGACGTCGAGGCCGGCCCGGAGCGCCGAGATAGCCAGGATGGCGTGCCAGTGGTCGGGGACGGCGATGGACACGGCGTCGAGGTCCTTGCGCAGGAAGAGCTCCCGGTAGTCGTGGTAGGTCGCGCAGGCGTTGTTGCCGTACTTCTTGTTGACCATGGCCTGGGCCATGGCCAGATGTTCCTTGTCGATGTCGCAGACGGCGACCCATTGGACTTCGTCCTTCTCCAGGAAGCTCTGCATATTGCCGGGGCCCTGCATGCCGAAGCCGATGCCGGCCATGACGATGCGGTTCGAGGGCGCGACGGCGCCGTCCTTGCCGAGGGCCGAGGCCTTGACGATCGTCGGGAAGCCGGCCACCCCGGCCGCGGCGGCGCCGCCGGCGATGGCCGCCGTCCGAAGGAATTCCCTGCGGTTCATCTTCTGTCGTTTTTCGCTCATTGTTCACTCCTCCTTAATAAAGACGGGGTCAAATCTACGCAATGCCAGTTTTCTGCTTGAACCGGGGTTTCCTGATTTTGGCATTGCGTAGATTTGACCCCAGTCCATATCCTCAAACCAGCGGCGTCTGGCCCGGCACGGCGACGGGGTCGACCGGATTCGGGCCGAACTCGTACTTCGCGGGCGAGAGGTCGAGCTTCGAGGCGTTCATGGCCCAGTCCCAGCCGATGGCCCGGCCGGTGTAGGCGCTCATCCGCCCCATGATGGCGCAGAGCGTGCTCTCGGCGACGCGCTTGCCCTCGTTGAGCGGCTTGCCCGCTCGGATGGCGGCGATGAGGTCGGCGTGCTCGATGACGTAGGGATTGGGCTCGTCGGCCTCGAACTTCCAGGGATTGGCCCCGCCGATCTCGCCGTAACCGAAGGCGTGGCCCTTCGTGCCGACGATCTTCTCCTCGACGCGCTCGGCGCAGCCGGCCGTCTGGCGGCACATGCTCATGACCCGGACGCCGTTCGGGTACTCGAATTCGACGGCGAAGTGGTCGAAGATGTTGCCGTACTCGGGGGCCGTCCGGACCTGGCGGCCGCCCATGCCCATGACCTTGACGGGATTCGAGCGGAAGGCCCAGTTCATGACGTCGATGTTGTGGACGTGCTGCTCGACGATGTGGTCGCCCGACGTCCAGCTGAAATACAGCCAGTTCCGGCACTGCCACTCCATGTCGGTCATCTGCGGCGTTTTCTTGATGACCCAGAGGTCGCCCTGGTTCCAGTAGCACTGGCCGCCGACGAGCTCGCCGATGGCGCCGTCGTGGACACGCTTCATGATTTCGAGGTATTTCTTCTGGTGGCGGCGCTGGGTGCCGGCGACGATGGCCAGGCCTTTCTGCTCGGCGAGCGCGGACGAAGCGATGACCGAGCGGATGCCGACCGGATCGACCGCGACCGGCTTCTCCATGAAGACGTTCTTGCCGGCCTCGACCGCGGCCTTGAGGTGGATGGGCCGGAAGCCGGGCGGCGCGGCCGTCACGATGTAGTTGATGTCCTTGATGGCCAGGAGCTTGTGGTAGCCGTCGAGCCCGGTGAAGCAGCGGTCGGGGCTGACCTTGACCGCGGCCGGGACCTTCTCGCGGAGCTTCTTGAGCGAGCTCTCGATACGGTCCTGGAACGGATCGAAGAGGGCCAGGATCTCGACCCCGGGCGAGGAATTGACGGCGTCGATGGCCGCGCCCGTGCCGCGCCCGCCGCAGCCGATGACGCCGATGCGGATGGTGTCCGAGCCGGCGGCGTACAGCCCGAGGCCCGCGGGGATGGCGGCGGCCAGGGAGGCCGCGGCCGACGTCTTGATGAAGTCGCGTCGGCTGAGGCCCGTGCCGTTCGAGCCGTGGCCGTTATTCCCGTTGCCGCTTCCGTTGCCCTGAATGTCGTCCGTCATGTTATGTCCTCCATTTCGGTATGTCGCTCGAAAAATATTCCGTCAGAAATTGTCGGCGTCGCGATAGGCGTCGATGACCGCCTTCTCGCCTTCCTTGCCCGGCTTGCTCTTGCCGTGCTCCATGCCCAGAACGCCCTGGAACCCCTTGGCGTGGAGGTGCTTGAAGATGTTCCCGTAGTTGAGCTCGCCGGTCCCCGGTTCCTTGCGCCCGGGCGAATCGCCGATGTGATAGGCCGCGATCTCGTCCCAGCAGGCGTCGATGTTGGGGATGATGTTGCCCTCGGTGATCTGCTGATGGTACATGTCGTCGATGATCTTGAGGCAGGGGCTGGCGACGGCGCGGCAGATCTGGTCGGCCTGGGCCATCTTGGTCAGGAACAGGCCCGGGTGGTCCTTGGGATTGAGCGGCTCGACGACGATGACAAGACCCGACGGCTCGACGACGCCGGCGCACCATTTGAGGTTCTCGACGACGTTGGCCGTCTGATAATCCCAGTCGAGGCTCTCGTCATAGCGCCCGGGGACGACCAGGGTCCACTTGCAGCCGGTCCTCTTGGCCGTCTCGAGGGCGGCCTTGAGCTTTCCGGCCATCAGCTCGCGGACGGACTTGTCCTTCGTCACGAACGTTTTCACCGTGAAATCCGCGTAGGCGACGAAGGGCCCGATGGCCAGCCCGAGCCGGTTCGCCGCGGCGGCGATGGCTTCCTGGTCGGCGGCGGGCCGGCCCATCAGGCCGTTGTCGAACATCGCCCGGAAGCCCTGGTCGGCCATGAACTTGAGCTGATCGACCGGATTCTTTCCGGCGTGGGCTTCGAACATGCCCAGGGGCGGGGCGTACTTGAGCTTGAAGGCGCCGGCCGGGGAGCTCGGGCCGGCGGAGGCCGCGGGCTGCCCCTTCAATGCGGCCGGGGCCAGGGACAGCGCCGACGCGGCGAGCGCGGCGCCCTTGAGGAATTCGCGGCGCGTCGAGGGAATCTTTTTCATGCCGTCCTCCTTCCTTCGCACCGTGAATTCTATTAAATAATCCGGCGACATACAACAGATTACCGGAAAAGGCGTCTTCGTGATAAAATCCATCACTCAGGCACCGGAAGGATCGTTCACATGGACGTCAAGCGGCCCGAGGAAAACCTCGTCGACATCCGAGGACTGGTCAAGGTCTACCCGCCGGCGACCCGCGCCCTCGACGGCATCGACCTCGGCATCAAGGCCGGGCGGATCTTCGCCCTCCTCGGCCCGAATGGCGCCGGCAAGACGACCCTGGTACGGGTTCTGACAACCCAGCTCAGGCCGACCGCCGGGCAAGCCTCGATCTTCGGCCTGGATGTCGTCAGGAAGGCCGCCGAGGTCCGCGCCCTGATCGGCTATGTCCCCCAGGAAATGAGCGTCTGGACGGACATCACGGGCTACGAGAATCTCCTCATCTACGCCAAGATCTACGGCCTCCCGGCCGCCGTCCGCAAGAAGCAGGTCTGGGAGGCCCTGGAGAGCATGGGCCTGGCCGGGTTCGCCAAGGCCCTTGTCAAGACCTATTCCGGCGGCATGATCCGGCGGCTCGAGGTCGCCTGCGCCCTGCTCATCAAGCCGAAGATCATGTTCCTCGACGAGCCGACCATCGGCCTGGACCCCGCGGCCCGCAAGGCCGTCTGGGAGAAGATCCTGACCTTCAAGAAGGAGTTCGGGACGACTGTCTTCTTCAACACGCACTACATGGACGAGGCGGATCTCTATTCCGACGAGATCGCCATCATCGACCGGGGGCGCCTGGTCAAGCTGGGCACGGCCGAGGAGCTCAAGCACTCCATCAAGCGCGACGTCATCCGCGTCGGGCTGGGGACGGGGTCGAGCGCCGGGGAGAAAGTCCTGGCCCGCCTGCGCGCGCTCCGCTCCGTGACCGGGGCCGGCCTTGCCGATTCGGAGCTGACGGTCGCGGTCGGGGACGCCGAATCGGCCCTGCCGGCGGTCATCGACGTCCTCCGGGACGAGGGCCTGCCCATCATCAGGATCTCGGCCGAGAAGCCGACCCTCGACGATGTCTTCCTGGCCTACGCCGGCAGCTCGCTCCAATCAGGGCCGGACCTCCGGGAGGTCCGCAGCGTCCGGCGCCAGATCCGGCAGGGCTAGGCGGGGCCGTGACGGGGATGGCGGCAGCGACAGGGAAAGGACAACGGCGATGAACTCATTGCGGGAAATGCTGGCGATGATGGAGCTCGAGCTCCGGCGGCTCCGGCACGACCGGACGGAGATCTACACGCGGGCCATCCAGCCCATCCTGTGGCTCGTCGTCTACGGGACGATCATGAGCAGCATCCGGGCCATCCCGACCGGAGGGATCCCCTACCTCGATTTCATCACCCCGGGCGTGCTGCTCCAGTCAACCGTGTTCGTTTCCGTCTTCTACGGCCTGACCATCGTCTGGGAAAGGGACACGGGCATTCTGAAGAAGCTGCTCGTGGCCCCGGTGCCGCGGTATTCGACGGTCATCGGCAAGACGATCGCCTCGGGCGTCCGGGCCATTTTCCAGGCCCTCATCATCGCCCCGGTGGCCGTTCTCCTCGGCGTGAAATTCATAGCCAGGCCGCTCAATTTCCTGGCCGCGCTGGTCGTCCTCTTCCTCGTCTCGGGCGGCTTCGCGGCCATCTCCATCCTCGTCGCCTCCTTCATGAAGACGCGGGAGCGGTTCATGGGCATCGGGCAGGCCATCATCATGCCGCTGTTCTTCGGCAGCAGCGCCCTCTATCCGATCAAGATGATGCCGACGCTCCTGCAGCGCATCGCCGTCCTCAACCCCCTGACGTACGCCGTGGACGCCGTCCGGGGGCTGATGATCAGCGGCGACCTGAGCCACTTCGCCCGCGATACGGGAGCCATCGTCCTCTTCGACGCCGTCATGTTCGTCCTCGCCTCCGTGAGCTTCCGCAAGATCATTGAATGAGAACGGGATCGCGCCGGGATGATGGAGCGAGTCGTGCGTCCGCTGATGGATCGGCGGAATCGCATTCAAGTTTTGACTCCGTTCGGTTTTGAGCGATAATAAGCTCGTCGTTCGGTCGGCATCGAGGCACGCGACTCGCATGAGCGAAAGAGCGTTCTGAATTCCGCTCGAGGGGGGCACATGAAAAAATGCGTCGTCTTCTTCCTGGCCCTGGCATTCTCCGGGCTTCTCAACACCCACGCGCAAAGACTCAGGCCGGTTGGCGAGAAAGAACTGCCATACGATTGGAAAACCGAGGCCCGAACCGTCAAGCTGTCGGAGAGCCAGATCGCGCGGCTCGAGAAGGATCATTTCCTCGTCTCGGCACAATCCATGATGCAGATCTTCGAGGCTTATACCCTGCCCCGGACGTCCGTTTTCATCACGACGGACTCGCTGCTGTACGGCTTCCACGTCCTGTTCGAGGAATCGGTCCGGCGCCTAGAAACCGCCAACGCCGCCAAGCTCAGGAGACTCCTGGAGTATCTTTGGAAAGGACTCGGGACGATCGACCGGAACATGAAGCTGGACCCGCAGCTCGTCGCGCGGGCGAAGTTCAGGGCGCAAACGATGGTCGGCGTCGCCCTGAAATTGATGGCCGGGAATGCTTTCGATCCGGGCCCTTCTCTCCGCAAGATCATCGATGATGAATGCGCGCGCATCCTTGCCGCCCGGGAAGTCTCCAAGCCGGCTTGGCTGGGTCCTCCCGACCGCGGTTTCTTGGCCCTCGATTACCCGTCCTTCAAGCCGCGCGGCTTCTATAAAGATTCCCCGGATCTCTCCGCCTATTTCCGGGCCCTTAAATGGCTGCAGAGAATTCCCTTTCGGGTCGAACGGGACGACGAGTTTCTGGCGATCATGATGATGGGGAGTGTCTATCACGAAAAACCGGGAGAAATACCCGGGGACTTCGAAACAGAGTCCGATAGGCTATTGCACGGTCTCCGTGATATGGTAGGCGTCGGCGATGACTATGACCTGGGTCGTGCGTCGTCTGATTCGCAAAACCTCGAAACGTGGAAGGACTTGGACCACGATCGTCAAGATATCCTCGAGCGGATGCGGCATTATGACAAAGGCCCGGCCATCAACGACCAGATCCGTTTCCAGCCCCTGCGTCCCGGGGAAATCGCCGAGCCCAATTATCGCGTCATCTCCGCCGCCAGGCTGCCGGATGCCGTGCTCTTTCAGAAGTTGGGCGATAAAATCGGCGTGGGATATTTGCCGAGCGGCCTCGACGTCGCCGCGGCCCTCGGTTCGAAATTGGCCCGGGAGCGGGTCAAAAAAGAGCGGGGCGACGCCCTTTTGAAAGAGATCGATGCTTCCTGGAGCCTGTTCAAAAACATGCGGACATATTCTCATATCGACCAACAGGGGGAGCGTGAATTCTTTTATTTCGAAGGAAGCCTTTATGTGAGATTCCTGACCTGCCTCGCGACGCTCCTCGACGAGCCGGACCCGGCCGTCCCGGCCTTCATGAAGGGCCCTCTTTGGCGCATTAAAAGCTGCAACACGGCCCTGGCCGGCTGGAGCGAGATGCGTCACACCTGGGCCCTGCAGGCGAAGCAAAACGGGACACTCGGGGGAGTTATGGATATGCCAGCGGGATTCGTCGAGCCGGAGCCCGATTTCTATTCGCGATTCGGCGACTTCATTGGCGAGGTCCGCGATCTGCTCTATCAGGCCGGCGCGTTTTCGCGCCCGGACGAACTCCCGCACTTGGACGTCAAGTGGAGAAACCTGCAGGATGTTACCCGGCGCCTGGAAGCGCTGGCGCACAAGCAGCTGCGGGGGCTGCCGTTCAGCGAAGAGGAAAACGATTTCATCAAGGGATATGGCGACCGGTTGGGGCATATCATGTTCTATGAAAGCAATTCCTATGGGTGGCCTAAGGACGACGCGCCGCGCTTGACCGATGTCTTCTATAATTGGACCGTGGGAAAGTATTGGGAAGTTGGCGTGGGCCGGCCGCGGCAGATCTGGGTCCTGTATCCGGCTGCGACGGGCGACATCCTCTGCCAGGGCGCGATCATGCCCTATTTCGAGTTCGCCTCGCCTTCGCCCCTGACGGATGAGGAATGGTTGGGGCTCCTGGATTCCGACAAGCGGCCGCCTTCGCCGGATTGGCTGCGGCCCCTTTTAGAACAATAAAAAAAGGTCCTTCCTGTCCTGAGGCCCGGCGGCAAAGGCCAAGACTTGCCGTTTGCCTTTTTTTCGTTATAAATATATTGGACACGATACCGCCAAATCAGCATGTCATGGGACGGGGAGGGGAACATGTTGACCGCGTTCATTCCCGGCGTTTTAATTCTCACGGGGGGGCTGGCCGCAGCCGCCGCGGCCGCACCTGGGGCTGAGCCGGGGCCCCTCGACGTCGTGCCGTACGTCGATCTCCAGAGGTACCTCGGCAAGTGGTACGAGATCGCGACCATCCCACAGCGCTTCCAGAAAGGTTGCGTCGGCGTCACGGCGGAGTACGCGCTGCGTTCCGACGGCGACATCGACGTCGTCAACACCTGCCGCCAAGGCACTCTCGACGGCAGAGTCCGCACGGCGCGCGCCAAGGCCTGGGTCGTCGACCGCAAGACCAACGCCAAGCTCAAGGTCCGCTTCTTCTGGCCCTTCACCGGCGCCTACTGGATCATCGGGCTCGACGCCGATTACCGGTGGGCCATCGTCGGCCATCCGAGCCGCAAGTACCTCTGGATCCTATGCCGGACGCCTCAGATGGACGACGTCCTCTACGACGAGCTCCTCAAGCTCATCGCGGCCAAGGGTTACGACGTGACCAGGATCAAGAAAACGCTTCAGCCGTCCTGAATCGTCACCGGCGGAATCAGACCGACTTATTCCCCAGGAAGTCCTTGGCCGTGAAGATGAGCACGATGAGGACGGCCGCGATGCCGACCACACTCATCGCCAGGCCCAGCGGGCTCTTGGAGAAGATGTGAAAGATGATGTTGACGAGCCAGCCGCCGGCGGTCGCAATGAGGAAGAACCACCAGGCCCAGCCTTCTCCCTTCTTGAAAGCCCCGAAGAGAACGAACAGGGTCCCGATCGTCAGGACCAAGCCGAAGGCCCCGACCTTGCGCTCCAGGGCCCTGATGTAGGCGGCGGTCGCCGGCGACGCCGCGGCGAGCTCCGCCCACGACTGGCCCGTGTAGCCCCGGCACGACCGTTTGATGAAGAAGTCGGGATCGCCGACGACAAAAAGGGTGTAGACCACGGCCAGCATGCAGACGATAAAAAGCACGCCCAGACCGATGCGGATGGATTTTGTCGGGTTTGTCATTTATTGTCCTCCCCCCTTCTTTATATGGGACCCGGAAACGGACTTGTCAAGGTTGTCCCAAACTTATTTCCCCCGCGGGGATTGCCGTCGGGTAAAGTTCTTTTACACCCCTTGCCTGAGGAGACCGTGTCCTTTCGTCATTTTGCCGCCGGACTCACCGGACTCCTCTGGACGCATATAAACGCGGGCGGACCGGAATTGGCCCGGAGTTTGCTATAGAAAGGGCTGGGAGAGGCGGTGGACAGCCGGCCCAGTCGTCTCGCCGCCGTCCACGTGCTTCCGATCCGATCCGATTCGGAGAGGGGAGGCATCATGTTGAGAACCTGGCTTTGCCTGATTCTCGCGACAGCGGCCATTCTTCTTTTCGTGCTCTTCCTCGTCGCGGCGCCGGCTCCGCCGCTTCGGCCGGCCTCGACATTCTCTCCGGATCTCCCGGGAGGCGGGGCGGTCATCTGGTACCTCGGCCACTGCGGCTACGCGGTGAAGACCCGGGATCATCTCCTTATCTTCGATTACCAGGAGGCCCGCGACGGCCGGCAGCCCAAGTCTCTCCCCGTCCGCCGCTCCCTTGCCGACGGCTGGATCAATCCCGAGGAGATCAAAACCCTCAAAGTCCGGGTGTTCGTCTCCCACTCGCACGAGGACCACTTCGATCCCGTCATCTTCGCCTGGAAGTCCGTCATCCCCGATATCGCCTATTATTTCGGGTGGAAGGCCGATGACGACCCCTCCTACAACTACCTCGTCGGACCCCGGGCCGAGCTCGCCTCGCGCGATCTGACCATCGCGACCATCAATTCTCATCACTCGGGCGTCCCCGAGGTGGCCTGGCTGGTCAAGGTCGACGGCCTCGTCATCTACCACAACGGCGACTGCCAGCCGGAGAACCCGGGCCCCGAGCACGATTTCTTAAAGACCAAATCCGGCCGGATCGACCTGGCCTTTGTCTTCCCCGTGACCGCGCCCGGCGAGAAATACACGGTGCAGGAAGAAGATTTCTTCAGGAAATTTGACGTCGGCGCGGCGTTCCCCATGCACGCGACGGCGGGGGACGCCATGTACCTGGAGTTCCAAAAGGTCTTTCAGGCAAGATTCCCGGGCCTGCGCATCTGCGTCCCGACGAAGCTGGGACAGGAATTCGCCTTTGAGAAGGACCGGGTCAAGAATTGATTTTGGAGGAGCCCTCCGCGTGAAAAGAGTCCTCGCCGTCGCCCTGGTCTTGTCCTTCTCCGCCGCCTCCCCGGCCGTCGCGGCCAGGCAGCCGGCCGCAAACCCGGTGGAGCGCCTGGTCCGGCTCTACGAGGACCGCCGCTACTTCGAGCTCCGCGACGCCCTGGCTCTGATAAAGGACGACCCCTCGATCGATGTGCAATTCTTCCGTGGCGCGGTCGATCAGGTCTTCAACCGCCTCGATTCGGCCGTCTCTCGGCTGCGGAGCTACCTCCTCGCCACCGAGAAAAGACCGGCGCGAATGATGACCAAGGAAGCATGGGCTCTTCTCGCCGACGCGTTCCGCCGCTTGGGCCGTTATCGGGAGGCCACCGAAGCCTTCCGGGAAATCCTCGATCGGTTCGGACACTTCCTCGTAAAAGACGAGAGGGCCGAATGCGAAAGCCAAATAGCGCTTTGGTCCGCCCTGGCCGACGTCCCCCCGCAGAGCGTGGAGATAGAGGCGGACACGACGATCCGGATGAAGAACAGGCACTTTGCCGTGAGCGTCGGGAACCGAACCTTTTATGCCGGATATGACACCGGTTCCAGCATGTCCGTCCTCTATCAGTCCATTGCCGACGAGTTGGCCGTCATGGTTTATGGCCCACCGGTCAGGATCCAGACGGGCACGGGCACCTGGGTCGAAGGGAGGACGGCCGTCGTCCCGGAGATGAGGCTGGGCTCCGTCATCATAAGGAACGCGGTCTTCTTCGTTCTCCCTGACAAGTTATTCCCGAGTGCCTCGCTCCGCTTCGGCGTCGACCGTCGGGGCCTGCTCGGCATGCCGGTTCTCGCGGCCTTCAAGGAGTTCACCGAGACCAAGACGGGCGAGCTGATCATTCCGGCGAAGCCCCGACCCCGGCCGCAAGAGAACATGTGTTTTTCCGGGTTCATGCCCGTCGTGGAAATCCTCCGCCGGGGCGCCCGCTTGTCCTTCTGCCTGGACACAGGCTCGGCGAAGACCTTCCTCTGTCCGCCATTCTTGCAGCGTTATTATGGAGAAATCACCTCCGAATCGTCGCTCCGGGAATCCCTGATAGGCGGTGTGGGGGTCTCCCGGAGGATCAGAGTTCGGATCCTGAACGAACTCATGCTCCAGGCTGGAGGCAAGGATATTTTCTTGCTCAACGTCTTTGTCCACACCGAGGTCACCCATGCCGATACGCGGGATTTTTACGGCACGCTCGGCATCGATCTCCTGGCGCAATGCGCGCGGATGACATGCAACTTCGAATCCATGAGCTTCATTCTGGAATGAATATGGAGTGAAGGAGAGCCCGGCTCCATACGAGGATCCGATAGGAGCCGAGACAAGCTTTTCCCTCGGACTTGTCGGGCCCGATCACTTCAGCGCCGGAACCAGGATGACGTTCTCCAGGTTCATGGCGTGGTTGTAGATGATCGACTTGATCCTGACCCGGAGCGTGTGCGGGCCGGCCTTGAGCTCGACCTTCCCGACGTCGAACGTCTTCGGGAAATAGCCGCTCGGCGAGGACTCGGTCAGGGCGGAGATGGTCTGCCCGTCGACTTCGATCTCGTAGGCCGCCTTCGCGCCGGCGGCGTATGAGATCAGGACCTCGAATGTGCCCGGGGCGGACGTCTGGAATTTCCATTCGGGAAAGTCGCTGACGCTCTGCCAGTTGGCGAGCATGGTCGTCCGGTAGAAATGATCGAGGAAGGCGCGCTGGCCCATCTCCGACTGGATGTCGGCGAGATAGACGGGAAGCTCGATGCGGCCGTCGGCCGCCGCCGGCTCGATCGTCCAGGGCTCGACCTCGGGCGGTCCGGCCAGCTCGACGGCCACGACCGTCGCGTCGGGATCGGGCGCCCTCTGCGGCAGGGCGACGACGATGTCTTTCCCGGCGCGCCGGAAGGAGAGCGCCTTGTCCCTTTGGGCCAGCAGATAAGCTTTCTTAACGCCCGTCTTGAGCCCGGGAAGGCGGATCTTGCCGTCCCGGGGCCAGCCCATGACGTGGAGATAGAGGATCGTCCCCTTGACCGTGCAGCGGCCGAAGAAGGGCAGGCGTTCGAAGACGCTGGCGGTCGTGCCGTAGATCGACTCGCCGTTCGCCGCCAGCCAGACCCCCATCCTCTTCAGGCGGTCGACGAATTCGGCCGGGATCTTCCCGTTCGGCTCCGGCCCGACGTTGAGGAGGAGGTTGCCGCCCTTGCTGACGATCTCGATGAGCTGGCGGATGAGCTGGCTCGCGCTGTGGAACTCGGTCTCGTAACGGTTGTAGCCCCAGCCGTTCCAGCCCATCGTGTAGCAGGCCTCCCAGAGGCGGGGCGAGCCGTCGGGGTTGCGGACGCCGGTCGCGGGGACGTAGTTTTCGGGCGTGCCGAAATCGCCGTGGCCGGGCTCGCGCTTGAACAGGCGGTCGTTGATGAGGAGAGAGGGCTTGAGGCCGAGGAGGATCTTCTCGATGGCGAAGGCCCGCTGCTCCGCGTTCGAATGCTCCCATTCGCCGTCGAACCAGAGGACGGCCGGATCGTAGCGGGTCACGAGTTCTTTGACCTGGTTCGTGGCGTAATCCATGTACCGGTTGAAATCGGCGCCGCGCGTCGTGCGGTCCTTCTCCCAGTCGCGGCGCGGCAGGTAGTCGGGGTGGTGCCAGTCCATGATCGAGTAGTAGAAGCCGAGCGGCACGCCGGCCGTCTTGCAGGCGGCCGAGAGCATGCCCAGGATGTCCTTGCCGTACTTGGTGTGGCCGATGTCGTAGTCGGTGTAGGCGCTGTCGAACAGGCAGAAACCGTCGTGGTGCTTGGAGGTGATGATGATGTAGCGGACGCCCGCGTCCTTGGCCAGGGCGGCCCATTCGGCGGGATTGAAGTCGACGGGATTGAAGTTGTCGGCGTAGTACTGGTATTCGGAGAGCGGGATCTGGAGGATCTGCCGGGCCCACTCCTCGCGGCCGACCATCGAATAGACGCCCCAGTGGATGAAGAGGCCGAACTTGGCGTCGCGGAACCACTGCAGGCGGTCGGGCGCAGGCGCCGCGGAAGCGGATGGCGGCGTGCCGGACGCGCCGGCGGGGGAAGCCGGCGCCGGGGTCGTCGCCCGGATGGCCAGGATGCCGATGACAACCAGAATGCCCAGCACGCCCAGGACCCCCAGAAAACCCAGGATGGTCCGGAAAGTCGGGACGGCGGGGGTGGCGCCCGCGCGGTTCTTGCTGCTCTTCATGATTCCTCCTCCGACGTTGATCCTGACGGCCCGATGGCCTGCCTGCCGGGCCGCGGCCCGGCCACGCCAAGATTATCCGGGAGGAAGGCGCCTGTCAACGGGCGGCGCGGGCGGCGAGAAGCGCTTTGTAGGCGTTGACCATCCCGCCGCAGGCGACTTTGGCCTTGAGCGAAGGGAGGCGCGTCGCGGTGTCCATGAGAATCTTCTTGAGGGCCCTCGTGCTCAACCCGGGATTGACGGAGAGGGCCAGGGCGGCGACGCCGGAGACGACCGGGCCGGCGCAGGAAGTGCCGGCGCCGAGGCGGTAGGAGCTCCGGCCGTTCGTGATGTCGGTCGTGAAATTCTCATCGAGGGCGGCGATGTCGACGTTGCCCGGTCCGAAGTTCGAGCCGAGCAAGCGTTCGCCGGCCGTGTATCGGACGAGGTTGCCCCGGAAATCGATCATGGCCACGGTAAGAATGTTGTCCAGGGGGAAGCAGACCGGATAAGTGAAATTCTCCGGCCGGTCGACGTCGACCCCGGAATTGCCCGCGCCCACGACGAGGAGGACGTTTTTCGCCCCGGCGTAGGCGATGGCGGCTTTGAGCTCGGCCAGCGCCTCGGGCGTCGTGTCGCTGACGAAGCCGCTCCAGTTGACGACCCGGGCGCCGTTGTCGGCGGCATAGCGGATGGCCTTGGCCGCCCGGCCGGGGCGGGCCGTGTCCGTCTCGTTCCGGCCGATGCCCTGGGCGCCGATCTTGAGCAGCATCATCGACACGTTCCAGTTGATGCCGGCGACGCCGATCCCGTTGTTGCCGCGCGCGCCGATGATCCCCAGGGCCGAGATACTGTGCCAGTACGGCTGGATGCGATCCTTCCGCATGCCGTCGAAGACGTAGCAGTCGGGGTCAGGATCGTCGAAAGCGAAATCCCAGCCCATGACGTCGTCGACGTAGCCGTTCCCGTCGTCGTCGATACCGTTGGTTTCCTTGGGATGGCCGGCGGCATCCGGGCCCGACTCGCCGGGGTTCGCCCAGATGTTGCCGGCGAGGTCTTCATGGCCGTAGAAGAACCCGTCGTCGAGAAGAGCGACCACGACATCGCGGCTGCCGGTCGAGATCGTCCAAGCCCGCGTGATGTCGGGATCGATGCCGGGGGCGGCGTCGAGCGTGAGGGGCGACGGCTTGATGGACGTCTTCTCGATCTGGAGACTGCCGCCGGGATTGAGGAAGCTTGCCTGATACTTGAAAAAAGGATCGTTGGGGATGACTCGCCGGGACGGGGCCTGGCCGGCCAGAAGCGCGGCGGCCAAGATGACCGGGATGACGGCGATTTTTTTCATAGGCATCGGTCTCCTCTCGTTCTCTTCCGCTATTCTACGCCGCGCAGCTCGAATAAGTTAAGATGGGGCTTGAGTCCCGAAAATTGGGGTCGGACCTCAGTAACATATTGAAAGGAAATA